>JFJP01005403.1_pt1 | contig 34445 bp, 35 predicted proteins | sample 431651 | NCBI WGS metagenome assembly JFJP01 (sample SAMN02602958, study PRJNA72255) | Microbial mat metagenome, whole genome shotgun sequencing project. | biome: fresh water; feature: sink hole; material: water; isolation source: purple microbial (photo- and chemosynthetic) mats found in... | reverse complement strand
CTTTTGTGTGGCGTGGCCGACGGTGTAAAAAATCGCCGATTTGACCAGTGAATGCACCGTCATGTGCAGCAACCCGGCAAAGTTGGCCAAGGGCGATGCCATGCCAAAGGCAAAAGTGATCAGCCCCATGTGTTCGATGCTGGAGTAGGCAAACATGCGCTTGACGTCTTTTTGCCGCGAGATGAAAAACGCCGCCACCACCACCGACAAGAGGCCAAAGCCCATCATCAATTCACCGGCCATGGCGTTGCCCAACGCGCCGTCGGTCAGCACCTTGACGCGCAGCACCGCGTACATGGCCACATTGAGCAGCAAGCCCGACAGCACCGCTGACACCGGCGTGGGTCCCTCGGCATGGGCGTCGGGCAGCCAGCTGTGCAGGGGAACCAGACCAATCTTGGTGCCGTAGCCCACCAGCAAAAACACAAACGCCAGCGAGATGATGGTCGGGTCGAGCTGGCCCTTGATGGCGGCCAGATCAGTCCACAGCAGCGTGGCACCGTGTACGCCCAGCACCTTGTCGGCCGCCATGTACAGCAGCACTGTGCCAAACAGCGCCTGGGCGATGCCGACACCGCACAAAATGAAATATTTCCACGCCGCCTCCAGGCTGGCTGCGGTGCGATACACGCTGACCAGCAGCACCGTGGTGAGCGTGGCCGCTTCCATCGCCACCCAGACGATGCCCAGATTGTTGGTGGTCAGGCCCAGCAGCATGGTGAAGCTGAACAGCTGGTACATCGCGTGGTACAGGCGCATGCGGCTGGGGGTCATCTTGCCGTGGTCTTGTTCAATGCGCATGTAGGGGCGCGAAAAAATCGCCGTGGTCAGGCTGACAAAGGCGGTCAGCGTGACCAGAAAGACATTCAGTGGGTCGATGTAGAACTGCTTGTCCCAAATGAATTCCGGGCCTTCGTTGATGACTTGCGCGGTCATGAAGCAGGCCGCCAGAAAAGTGGCTGCGCTGAACGCCACGTTCACATCGCGTGCCCAGGGGCGATGCCCGGTCAGCGCCAGCGCCAGGCCGCCGAGCAAGGGAATGCCTAAAACAAGGTACAGCGCGTTCATGCTCAGTCTTCCTTGAGCACTTCAAGGTGGTGGATGTCGAGACTGTCGAATTTTTCGCGTATCTGGAACATGAACACGCCCAGGATCAGCACGCCCACCAGCACGTCCAGGGCAATGCCAAATTCGACAATCATCGGCATGCCGTTGGTGACGGTGGTGGCGGCAAAGATCAGCCCGTTTTCCATTGATAAAAAGCCAATCACCTGCGGCACCGCCTTGCTGCGGGTGATCATCATCATGAACGACAGCATCACGCAGGCCAGCGCAATGCCCAGCGCACCGCCGGCCACCGAGCTTGACAGGCGCGACACCGGCAGCGCCAGACTGAAGGCAAAAATCACCAGCCCGATGCCCACCAGCAGGGTGGTGGGAATGTTGAGCAGGGTTTCCACGTCCCAGCGCACGTTGAGCTGGCGGATCAGGCGCTGCAGCATCCAAGGAATGAACAGCACCTTGAGCACCAGTGTGAGTGCGCCCGAGACATACAAATCGGGCTGCTGCGTGACGTAACCAATCAAGAACGAGGCCGCCACCAGCGCCGCACCCTGCAGCATGAACAGATTGATCAGCGAGACGATGCGCCGCTGCGAGATCATGGCAAACGACAGCAACAGGATCAGCGTGGCAAACAGGTTGATGAGCTGGGGGGCAAACTTGATCATGGCGAGTTAGCCCACACCCAGCAGCACGTTGACCAGCAGGCCGATCACCGCCAGCAAAAAGGCGGTGCCCAAAAACTCGGGGACGCGAAAAATTCGCATCTTGGCACTGGCGGTTTCGATCATCGCCAGCAACAGGCCACCGATGGCCAGCTTGAGGACCAGCACCGGAAATGCCAGCAGCAGTGCCAGTGGCGAATTGGCCTCGGCCACACCCCACGGGAAAAACAGCGCCAGGCCAATGCACGAGTAGGCAAACAGCTTCAGGCTGGCCGCCCACTCCAGCAGCGCCAGATGGCGGGCTGAATATTCCAGAATCATCGCCTCATGGATCATGGTGAGTTCCAGGTGTGTGTCGGGGTTATCCACCGGCACGCGGGCGTTTTCAGCCAGCGACACCATGGTGAAGGCCACTCCGGCGAGCAGCAGGCTGGGGTAAATCATCAGGTCGCGGTGCGCCAGCGTTTCGACAATGGCCGTCAGCGAGGTGGATCGGGTGATCATGGAGGCGCAAAACAGCACCATCAGCAAGGCGGGCTCGGCCAGAAAGCCCACCAGCATCTCGCGCCGTGCCCCCAGCGTGCCAAAGGCGGTGCCAATGTCCATCGCCGCCAGCGAAATGAACACCCGCGCCAGCGCAAACAGTCCCACCAGCGCTATGGCATCGGCGGCGGGCGACAGCGGCAGGTCGGTGGACAGCGTCGGGATGATGGCGCATGCCAGCAGCATGCAGCCAAAAATCAGATACGGGGCCACCCGGTACAAGGACGAGGCGTGCTCAGCCATCAGCGACTCTTTGTTGAACAGCTTGTGCAGCATGCGGTAGGGCTGCAGCACGCCAGGGGCGGATTTGTTTTGCAGCCAGTGGCGGCACTGGTTGACCCAGCCCGAGAGCAGCGGGGCCAGCAGCAGCGCCGTCAGCAGCGCTGCCAGCTGCGAAAAAATGCCCAAAGCGGTCATCGTCTCGTTCATCGTTTCACCACCAGCAGCACCACGATCAGCGTGGCAAAGCTGTACATCAGATAGACCGCAATGCGGCCTTGCTGCAGCAGCCCGACCCATTTCGAGATGCGCTCCACCCCCCGTGCCAGCGGCAGATACAGCGCGTGCCACAACGGGTCTTCCACCGTGACGCGGTAGCTGGGCTCAGTATCAAAGGCGCTGGGCAGTTGCTTGGTCATGCGGAAAAATGGCGAAAAAATGCGCCGGATCGGGTGGCCAAAACCCTCGGCCGTGTCTTGCATGCGCGCGGTTTGCCAGGGGTGGCCGCAGTCCCACGGCGGCACCCGGCGCAGGCGGCCGTGGTAGAGCCAGCGCACCAGCCAGAATGACAGGCCATAGGTGCACACAATGCCCAGGAAAAAGACCGCCGGCGCGTAACTCGCGCGCTCGGCATTCACCGGCACCAGCAGCCAGCCGCTGTCGGCCACGGTATGCGCCAGCCCGCCGTGCACCAGCATGCGCGTCACCGGGTCGATCAGCGCGATCATGTGGTTGGGAAACAGCCCCAGCAGCACGCAGCCCGCCACCAGCCACAGCATGCCCAGGCGCTCCCAGTGGCCGGCATCGCGGGCGTGTTCCAGCTTTTCTTCGCGCGGCTGGCCCAGGAAGATCACGCCAAAATACTTCACCATGGTGAAGCCCGAGAGCGCGGCAATCAGCGCAATCAGCGCCGCCATCACCGGCACCAGCATGTCCAGCGAGGTGTTGGGCAGTCCGGTGGTGAACAAAAAGCTTTGCAGCAGCAGCCATTCGGCGACAAAACCGCCAAACGGCGGCAACCCGGCGCAGGCCAGCGCACCCACCAGCGTTGGCCAGGCCACCCACGGCATGAAGCGGATCAGCCCGCCGAGTTTGCCCAGACTGCGCTCGCCGGTGGCGTGCAGCACTGCGCCAGTGCTGCAAAACAGCAGGCTTTTGAAAAATGCGTGGCTGATCATGTGGTACAGCGCAGCGGTGAGCGCCAGCGCTGCAAAGGCGTGCATTGAATAGCTGGAAAACAGCAGCGACAAACCAATGCCTGCGCACATCAGCCCGATGTTTTCGATGGAGGAATATGCCAGCAAACGCTTCATCTCCACCTGCACGGTGGAAAATACCACGCCAAACAGCGCCGTGGCCAGGCCCAACCCCATCAGCAGCACGCCCCACCACCAGATGCGGGTTTGCAGCAGATCAAACGCGACCCGCAACAATCCATAGAGCGCAATTTTCAGCATCACGCCACTCATCAGCGCTGAAAAAGGTGAGGGCGCTGCCGGGTGCGCCTCGGGCAGCCAGGCGTGCATGGGTAGCAAGCCCGCCTTGGCGCCAAAACCAAACACAGCCAATACAAACGCCACTGAACCCCAGAACGGTGTCAGGTTTTGCTGACGCATGTTGGCGAAGGTGTAGTCGCCGGTGCCCGCCTGCAGCAGGCCAAAGCACAGCAAAATCCCCAGCGCCCCCACATGCGCCACCAGCATATACAGGTAGCCGGCCTGGCGGATCTGCGCATGTCGGTGGTTGGCCAGCACCAGAAAGAAAGAGGACAGCGCCATGGTTTCCCACATCACCATGAACATGTAGGCATCGTCGGCCAGCACCAGCAGCACGATGCTGGCCAGAAAAACGTGGTATTCCAGACAAATCAGGCCCGGGGGTGTGCCTTCGCCGTGCCTGAAATAGCCGGCTGCAAACACCGACACGCCAGCAGAGACACCACCAATCAACAGCAGGAAAAAGCTCGCCAGGCTGTCAAGCCGCAAATGAAACGGAAGTTGCGGCAGTCCCAGCGGCAGCACGGCAGTTTGCGGCCCGGCAAACGCCGCACTCAGTGCCACCGCCATCAGCACCACCGACATCAGCGCGCCCGCTGGAAACAGCACCACCGCCACCCAGCGCAGCCGGCGCAGGGCTGCCACCCCAGCCAATCCGATCAGCAACCAGCCAAGCACAACGACCAATACCCAGTCGAGTGGGACCCAGGTCGCGGGGTGAAAAGGGCTGCTGATCAAAAACTGACTCCGATTCGACGCATTTTTCTTTCTGGGCTTGAATGAAAACATGCAACGCACAGGCTTGCGGTTAAACGTGGCGGCGCTGAGCGCAGATATTACACCCGGCATTTGTCAGTCCCCAGCAACACCAGGTCGCCATGTGAGGTGCGCTACCGGGAAAGAGTCGTCTGCCCGGTGATCCACCTCAAGCTGGCGTGGTGCTGCCATGGCAACGCGCAGGGCTAAAATCCATGCAAAAGGCGCAACACCATGAATATTTTTTACCGTCCCAAATACGAATCTGACGTGACCCAGTTCCTGGCCGAACTCAAGGCCAAGAAGCCAGAGCTCGAAGCTGGCCAGCGCCTGGGCCGCAGCCTGCTGTGGGATCTGCCGGTGGACCGCGATGCCTGGCGCGAGTACCGCGCCGCCCAAGTGGCACAAAAGCCTTATGTCTATCAGACCACCGGAAAATAGCCTATTCTTTGACCTCTAGCCCTTTCTTTATAAGCGCTAGTAGCTATAGTTGTTGTAGTTAATCAAAGATTCGATGCTTGCTTCGACCGCATCGGTCAGCGTTGATCCTTCCGATCAATTCAGCATGCCCAGCGCCGTTGACCAGGTTGCGGTGGCGCGTTTGTATGGTGAGCCATTGTTTGCCATGCCGCACGATCTGTATATCCCGCCCGATGCCCTGGAAGTGTTTCTGGAGGCGTTTGAGGGCCCGCTGGATTTACTGCTGTACCTGATTCGCAAGCAGAATTTCAACATCCTTGATATTCCGATGGCCGGCCTGACGCGCCAATACATGAGCTATGTGGACGAAATCCGGCATCGCAATCTGGAACTGGCAGCCGACTATCTGCTGATGGCCGCGATGCTGATTGAAATCAAGTCGCGCATGTTGCTGCCTCCCAAACCTGCTGCACCTGGCGAGGAAGTGCAAGATCCGCGCGCCGAATTGGTACGCCGCTTGCTTGAGTACGAGCAAATGAAGCAAGCAGCGGCGCATTTGAATGCGTTGCCCCAATTAGGCCGAGATTTTTTGACAGCCCAGGTAACAATCGAACAGTCGTTGCAGCCACGTTTTCCCGAAGTCACCGTGGAAGATTTGCAGCAAGCCTGGGCCGCCGTGCTGCGGCGTGCCAAACTGGTACAGCACCACCGGATTACCCGAGAAGAGTTGTCGGTGCGGGAACACATGAGCCTGCTGCTCAAGCGGCTGCAAGGCCGGCGCTTTGTTGAGTTTGAGGCGCTGTTTGACCCTGGCCGAGGCATGCCGGTGCTGGTGGTGACTTTTATTGCCCTGCTGGAACTGGCCAAAGAGACCTTGATTGATATCACCCAGGCAGAAGCGTTTGCGCCTATCTATGTGCGGCTGGCCTACACGCCGACTTAAGTTTTAACATCCACCCCATGACACCCAAAAAACCCAATCTTGCCAAATCTACCGAGTCACTGACTTTTGACGTGCTGATTGTCGGCAGCGGCCTGGCGGGCTTAAGCGCCGCGCTGTTGCTGGCACCCACCAAAAAAGTGGCAGTCATCACCAAACGTGCCGTGTCTGAGGGCTCCAGCGGCTGGGCACAGGGCGGTATTGCTGCCGTTTGGAACAAGGACGACAGCTTTGCCGCTCACATTCACGACACACAGATTGCCGGCGCCGGCCTGTGCGATCTGGAGGCCACGCGTTTTGTGGTGGAAAACGCGCCCCACGCCATTGCCTGGCTGCAAAGCATGGGCGTGCCGTTTTCGGAAGAAGCGGCTGGCCAGTTGCACTTGACACGCGAGGGTGGCCACAGCGCCCGGCGCATCGTGCATGTGACCGATGCCACCGGCGCTGCGGTGCAGAAGACGCTGATCGATGCGGTGCTGAAAACTCCCAACATCACGCTGTTTGAGCAGCACACGCTGGTGGATTTGATCACCACCGAAAAGCTGGGCTTGGGCGGCAAGCGCTGTCTTGGGCTGTACGCGCTGGACAGTGCCACCGAGCAGGTGATCACGTTTGAAGCGCCACAAACCATTCTCGCCACCGGCGGGGCCGGCAAGGTGTATCTGTACACCACCAACCCCGACACCGCCACCGGGGACGGCATTGCGGCGGCCTGGCGCGCTGGTTGCCGGGTGCAAAACATGGAGTTCATCCAGTTTCACCCCACCTGCCTGTACCACCCGCACGCCAAAAGTTTTTTGATCAGCGAAGCGGTGCGCGGTGAAGGCGGGCGGCTGTTGTTGCCCGACGGCACCCGTTTCATGCCGCAGCACGATCCTCGGCTGGAACTGGCGCCGCGTGACGTGGTGGCTCGCGCCATTGACTTCGAGATGAAAAAGGGCGGTTTTGACTGCGTCTATCTGGACATCTCGCACCAACCCTTGGGCTTTTTGCAAGAGCATTTCCCCAACATCTACGCGCGCTGCCTGGAACTCGGCATCGACATCAGCAAACAGCCCATTCCTGTGGTGCCAGCGGCGCACTACACCTGTGGCGGTGTGCTGGCCGACCTGCATGGCCGCACCGATGTGCAAGGGCTGTACGCGATTGGCGAGACCGCCTGCAGTGGCCTGCATGGTGCCAACCGGCTGGCCAGCAATTCGCTGGTGGAATGCATGGTGTTTGCTCAGGCCACCACCAACGACATCGCGCAGGCGCAAGACGGTGCCAGCGCCAAATTGCCCGCCTGGGACGACAGCCGCGTGATTGATGCCGATGAGACGGTGGTGATCTCGCACAACTGGGACGAATTGCGCCGCTTCATGTGGGACTACGTGGGCATTGTGCGCACCAACAAGCGTCTGGAGCGCGCGGCGCACCGCATTGCCTTGTTGCAAGATGAAATCCAGGAGTTCTACGCCAATTTCCAGGTCACCCGCGACCTGCTGGAACTGCGCAACCTGGTGCAGGTGGCTGACCTGATTGTGCGCAGCGCCCAAGCGCGTCATGAGAGCCGTGGCCTGCATTTCAGCCGCGATTACCCCGACCTGCTGCCCGAGGCGATTCCCACCATTTTGAGTCCCAGGCCGTAAGTTGGCGGATCGGGTGGCTGGGTTAGACTCGCCCGCACTTTTTTGGGGAACGTCCTTATGAATCAACCCGCTGCCCAGAACGCCACGCCTTACGGCACATTGCCCACCGCCAGCAACCCGGCCACCCGCAAGCCGGTGAGCTTGCCGCGCTTGCTGGAGATGCACGCGCGCGGCGAAAAGATCGCCATGCTCACCGCTTACGATGCCACCTTTGCGGCAGTCGCCGATGCCGCTGGGGTGGATTGCATTCTGGTGGGTGATTCGCTGGGCATGGTGTGCCAGGGATTGAGCAGCACCGTGGGTGTGGCGCTTGACACCATGCGCTACCACGTCGAGAGCGTCACCCGCGGCATGCGCCGGGTGCAGGGCACCGCCTGGATCATTGGCGACCTGCCGTTTGGCAGCTACCACGAGTCCAAAGAACAGGCGCTGCGCAGTGCCGCCGTTCTGATGCAGGCCGGTGCGCACATGGTCAAGTTGGAGGGGGGTGGCTGGACCGCCGACACCGTGCGCTTTCTGGTGCAGCGCGGCATTCCGGTGTGTGCACACCTGGGGCTGACACCGCAAACCGTGCATGCGCTGGGCGGCTACCGGGTGCAGGGCAAAACCGCCGAGTCGGCCACGCTGCTCAAACAGCAGGCGCACGAACTGCAAGAGGCCGGTGCGGCGCTGCTGGTGTTGGAGATGGTGCCGGGTGCCCTGTCTGCCGAGCTCACCGCCGAGTTGCCGCACTGCCCGACGATTGGCATTGGTGCGGGCAACGGCACCGCCGGGCAGGTGCTGGTGCTGCACGACATGCTGGGGCTCAACCTGGGCAAGACCCCCAAGTTTGTGCGCAACTTCATGGCCGCCTTACCCGGCATTGCCGGGCAGCATGGCATCAAGGAAGCCATTGCGGCCTATGTCACCGAGGTTAAAACCGGCACCTTCCCTGACAACAACCTGCACGCCTGGTGAACTTTGGCCTAGTTTCAGCCATTGCCACCGGCGATGCGCAGCGCACCGCCGGGTCCTGTGGCGTGCGTATTTTTATAAAAAAACACCTTCCTGCCCATACACAGTCTGTGTAGTTAGCTATGAAAATTATCACCACCATCGCTGAACTGCGCGACCACCTGTCGGCATTCAATCGTCCCGCCTTTGTGCCAACCATGGGCAATTTGCACGCTGGCCATCTGGCGCTGGTGCGCCAGGCGCGGCCGCTGGGCGATGTGCTGGTGGCAAGTATTTTTGTCAATCGCCTGCAGTTTTTGCCGCACGAAGACTTCAACACCTACCCGCGCACCTGGGAGGCCGACTGCCAGGCGTTGCAGGCGGCCGGCTGTGATGTGCTGTTTGCGCCCAGTGAGGGCGAACTGTACCCGGAGCCACAGGGCTTCAAGGTCACGCCGCCGCCTGAACTGGCCAACATTCTGGAAGGTCATTTTCGGCCCGGGTTTTTTGTCGGTGTCAGCACGGTGGTGCTGAAGCTGTTTGCCATCGTGCAGCCGCGCGTGGCGGTGTTTGGCCAGAAAGACTATCAGCAACTGATGGTGATCCGGCGCATGGTGCAGCAGTTTGCCTTGCCGATTGACGTGCTGGGCGGCACCACGCAGCGCGCGCCCGATGGGCTAGCACTGTCGTCACGCAATGGCTACCTCACGCCAGCCGAGCGAATTGAGGCGGTGCAACTTTCATTGGCGTTGGGTCACATGGCGCAAGGCTTAAGGGCCGGGCAGACCGACATCGCCGCCCTGGAGCAGCAAGCCTTGGTCGCCTTGCGCGCGCGTGGCTGGCAGCCCGATTACCTGACGGTGCGCCAGCGTGCCGATTTGCAGCCGCCTGCTGCTGCCGACGTTGGCCGGCTGGCGCAGCAAGCCGGCCTGGTGGTGTTGGGCGCGGCCAAACTGGGCAGCACCCGGTTGATTGACAACCTGGAAGTCTGAGGCTGGTCTAGCCCCCGTGTTACCCAGCGGGAAATACAGCAAATCAATTTGCTTCTGAATAAATAGCTGGTAGCGCTTGATAGGTAAGCGTTAGAGGCCTATTTGGTATAAATCTAGGCAGTCCTGCAAGGTTCGTCTTTGGGCCATTTACGCGGCACCGATGTGCGGCACCAGGCTGCCGGCATCATGGCCGTTTTTCAGTGCGGCGGTAAATGCCAGCATGCGGTCGATGGGCACGCGGGCACGCCGGCCCAAGGCCGGCTCCACCTGAATCTCGCCGGCACCGGTTTCCAGCACCCGCAGCACATCGGCCAGGCTGTTCATGGCCATCCACGGGCAGTGGGCGCAGCTTTTGCAGGTGGCGCTGTTGCCGCCGGTAGGGGCTTCCATGAAAATTTTGCCGGGGTTTTGCGCGCGCAGCTTGTGCAGCATGCCGTTGTCGGTGGCAACGATGAACTCAAGCGCATCCATGTCGTGCGCGGCTTTGAGGATGCCTGAGGTGGAACCCACGGCATCGGCCAAAGCCACCACATCGGCCGGTGATTCGGGGTGTACCAGCACTTTGGCCCCTGGGTGTTCACGCATCAGGGCATGCAGTTCGGTGGCCTTGAACTCGTCGTGCACAATGCACGAGCCCCCCCACATCAGCATGTCGGCACCAGTTTCGCGCTGGATGTAGCCGCCCAGGTGGCGATCCGGGGCCCACAAAATCTTGTGGCCCTTGTCTTTCAGGGCACGCACCACGTCGAGCGCGCAGCTGGAGGTGACCTGCGCTCCGGGTGGGCATCGCAAAAGGCGCTGAACTCGGGCAGCGGGCAGCCCAGGTCAAGCGAGCAGTTGGCATCCGGGTCGGGCATCAGCACGCGCTTTTCGGGTGACAGGATTTTGGCGGTCTCGCCCATGAAGCGCACGCCTGACACCACCAACGTGGTGGCGGCGTGGTCGCGGCCAAAGCGCGCCATCTCCAGCGAGTCGCTGACCAGGCCACCCGTTTCTTCGGCCAGGTCCTGCAAGTCGGGGTGAACGTAATAGTGCGACACCATCACCGCATTTTTTTCTTTCAATAACGCGCGGATGCGGTCTTTCAGCGTCGCGCGCTCGGCGGCTGAGGGCTCGGCTGGCACGCGCGCCCAGGCGTGCCGGGTCGCGCAGACAGCGTTGCTGCCGTCGCCCTGTGGCTGTTCATAATCAATTTCCTTGAGGGACAGGTCCAGATGGGTCATGGCAACTCCAGCAAACAAGTTTGTAGCCGTTGGCATCAGCTTAAACAGGCTCGTCAACAAAGCGCATCGAGAAATCAACGGCCTTGACATTCTTGGTCAGCGCACCAATCGAGATCCGATCGACGCCAGTGGTGGCAATGGCACACACGCTCGACAGGTTGACGCCGCCCGAGACTTCGAGCAAGGCACGCCCTGCGGTTCGGCGCACTGCTTCATGCAACTGCGCCAGCCCCATGTTGTCGAGCAGAATCATGTTGGCACCGGCCTGCAATGCTTCTTGCAACTGCTCCAGGTTTTCCACCTCGATCTGGACAAATTTGGCCTGCGGGGCCACCTCGGCAGCGCGGCGCAGCACCGCAGCCACGCCACCGGCGGCGGCAATGTGGTTTTCCTTGATCAGCACGGCATCGTACAGGCCCAACCGATGGTTGACACCGCCGCCGGTGCGCACCGCATATTTTTGTGCCAGACGCAGGCCAGGCAGGGTCTTGCGGGTGTCAACAATGCCGGCGCGCACGCCTGGCAATTCGCGAATCGCTTGCACATAGGTGCTGGTCTTGGTGGCCACGGCGCTGAGCAGTTGCAAAAAGTTCAATGCGGTGCGCTCGGCCGTCAGCAGGGCGCGCGCCTGGCCGACCACTTCAAGCACCACCTGATCGGCTTCGCAGCGATGTCCCTCGGGGATGCGCCAGGTCAGCTCGGCGGTGGGGTCGATTTGTGCAAACGCCTGTTGCGCCCAGGGGGCGCCGCAAATCACGGCGGCCTCACGCGCCACCACGGTGGCGCGGGCACGACGCTCGGGGTTCACCAAACCGGCCGTCAGGTCGGCCTCGCCCACGTCTTCGAGCAGGGCACGCGCCACATCAGCGCGCGCCAGTTCGGCAATAGCTGGGGGTGAAAAATCAAAATAAGCGGTCATGGGCATTCTCCTGCGGCTAATTCTTTTTTGGGTGGATCACTCGGTCGTGCGACATTGGCCGCCAATGTGGCTAGGCAACGGCGAGGGTTTCCTGGTGGGTGGTCTTTTCGAAGGCGGCTATCCATTAAACCAGAGTGGCCAACTCTGCAGTGGGCTCGCGCCCCATCAGGCGGGCCAGCGCCTGCTGCGGTGCCAGCTGGCCATCGAGCAGGGCGACCACGGCCTGGGTTATCGGCATGTCAACCCCCAGTTGCCTGGCTCGCTGCAGCACAGTGCGGGCGCTGTAAACACCTTCCGCCACATGGCCCAGCGCGGTGGTGGCTTGCTTCAAGGTCTGCCCTTGCGCCAGCGCCAGGCCCACCTGACGGTTGCGCGACAGGTCGCCAGTGGCGGTCAGCACCAGGTCGCCCAACCCACTTAGACCCATGAAGGTTTCGGCGCGGGCACCCAGTGCCAGCCCCAGGCGAGTCATTTCGGCCAGGCCGCGAGTGATCAGCGCCGCACGCGCATTGAGCCCGAGTTGCAGGCCGTCGCACAGGCCAGTGGCAATGGCCAGCACGTTCTTGACGGCGCCACCGACCTCCACGCCGATGAGGTCGTCACTGGCGTAAATACGCAGGTTGGGGCCATGAAACGCATCAACTAGCGCGCCGCGCACAGCCTCGTGCGGGCTGGCCGCCACCAGGGCGGTGGGCTGCGCGCGGGCCACTTCCAGCGCAAAGCTGGGGCCACTGAGCACGCCCGCGCACAAATCAGGGGCGGCTTGCGCCTGCACTTCATGCGCCAACAGTCCCACGCCTGACCCAATGGGGGTCTCAAAGCCCTTGCAAAGCCAGACCACCGCCGCAGTGCAATGGCTGAGCACGGACAACATCTGGCGCAGCGCAGCCATGGGTGTGGCGATCACCACCAGATCGGCATCCTTGACCAGTTGCGCCAGATGTGTCAGCGGGACGGCACTGAAGGTCAGCGCTGGTGGCAGTGGCACGCCGGCCAAGTAGCGCTGGTTTTCGCGCTGGGTCTGCATGGATTGGGTTTGTGCCCCGTCACGTGCCCACAGCATCACTCGATGTTTCGCAGTCGGGTGATTGGCCCCGCTGACTGCCAGTGCTGTCCCCCAGGCACCTGCTCCAATAACTACGATATTCATAGCAGCTTGCGCAATAGGTATAAGGGCTAGAGGTCTAAAAATGCATAAAGCTTGAGTGACTGCGTGATCGCATCATGGCAGCGCGCACACGTACGGTTGGACGTGCGGTGCGTCTGCGTGCCAGGACTAAGTCTGCCCGATAAGGCCGCTTGCGGTAAAAACCGGCGCGGTGACTTATCGCGTGACGATTTGGGTTGGCTGGTCGGCCTGGGCAGCTTGCGCCGCATGTTGCTGCTCGTACATGGCCTGGAAGTTGATTTCGGTCAGGTGCACGGGCGGGAAACCGGCGCGCTGGATCAGGTCAGCCACGTTACCGCGCAGGTACGGATAAACGATTTGCGGGCAGGCAATGCCCATGATCGGGCCCATTTGCTCTTGGGGCAGGTTGCGTACTTCAAAAATTCCGGCTTGGGTAGCTTCGACCAGAAACACGGTCTTGTCCTTGATTTTTGTCTACACGGTGGCGGTGACGGCTACTTCATAAATGCCATCGGCCACCGGGGTGGCATTGACACCGAGCTGAATGTCCACTGTGGGCTGCTCTTGTTCGAGCAGGATGGCGGGTGAATTGGGTTGCTCGAGCGAAGCCTCTTTGAGATAGACGCGCTGAATCTGGAAGACGGGATTTTCGGTGTCGGACATGAAGTTCTCTCGGTTAAAAAAGCAAACCCGGCGTAACACGAGTGCCGGGCAATTTGGCAAGCGTCGGATTATCTCAGGCGGCGTTGAGCAGGGGCAGCAGGCCGCCACGACTGTCGAGTGCCATCAGGTCGTCGCAGCCGCCCACATGGGTGTCGCCAATGAAGATTTGCGGCACCGTGCGCCGGCCAGTGATGCGCATCATGGTCTGCAGTTGCTCTGGATGCAGGTCGATGCGAATTTCTTCAATCTGCGCAACGCCTCGGGCGGTGAGGATTTTTTTTGCACGGATGCAAAACGGGCAAACGGCAGTGGTGTACATCTTGACGGGGGACATGGTGGGGTTTCCTTGGATGGATCAGGTGCGCTCAACCGGCAAGTTGGCGGAGCGCCAGGCGCTGGTGCCGCCTGACAGCGAAAAGGCTTTTTCGTAACCGAGCTTCTTGGCAATGGCGATGGCGCGGCTGCTGCGGGCACCCGAATGGCACACCAGAATCAGCGGCACGGCCTTGTTCTTGACAGTGGCAGTCAGCTTGTTTTCAAGCTGGCCATAAGGGATGTTTTTGGCACCTGCCACATGGCCCGCGGCAAATTCGCGTGCTTCACAGACATCAATGACCACGGCCTTTTCGCGGTTGATGAGTTGCACAGCACCATCTGCCGTGACACCGCCAGGGCCGGCGCCACTGAGGGTTGGCCACAGCAACATGGCTGCCGAGGACAAGGCCACGGCAATCAACATCCAGTTATCAATAAAAAAATTCACTTCGATATCCTTAGAGTCAGGGAACAAACCAGCCCCCTATTTTAGAATGCTGACGCTGCTGCAGCGCTGGCTGCGCGGGGTAAAACCTGAAAACTCTTTATGCAGACAGGGAACCGGGGCCGCCCGATGGGCTCCAAGTGGCTCACATTCAACCGCAAACGTAACCGCAAACCACTGCGTGTTTGCAAGTTCTGGAATCAATATGGGTCAAAAACTGAAGATCACTGGCTGGATTTCTATTGGCATCATGGCCGGTGCGCTGACCACGGTGTCGCTGCAAACGGTGGCGCGTGGCACGCTGGCACCGCTGCCACTCGAAGAGCTGCAGCAGCTCGCCGCCGTGTTTGGCATGATCAAAAGCAATTATGTCGAACCGGTCGATGAAAAGAAACTCATCACCGATGCCATTGCCGGCATGGTGGCCGGGCTCGACCCGCATTCGGTGTATCTGGACAAGAAGGCACTGAAAGATTTCAACGAGGGCACCACTGGCAAGTTTGTTGGGGTGGGCATTGAGATTTCGCAGGAAGATGGGCTGATCAAGGTGGTTTCGCCCATCGAGGGTTCGCCAGCGTTTCGGGCTGGCCTCAAGCCCAATGACCTGATCGTCAAGATTGACGACACGCCGGTCAAGGGCTTGAGCCTCAATGAAGGGGTCAAGCGCATGCGCGGTGAGCCCAACACCAAGGTGCTGCTGAGCATTTTCCGCAAGGACGAAAACCGCACTTTTCCGGTGACCATCGTGCGTGAGGAAATCCGCACCCAATCGGTACGCAGCAAGGTGGTGGAGCCTGGCTATGCCTGGCTGCGCGTGAGCCAGTTCCAGGAGCGCACGGTGACTGATTTCGCTCGCAAGCTCGAAGACATTTACAAGCAGGAACCCAAACTCAAAGGTCTGGTGCTAGACCTGCGCAATGACCCGGGTGGCTACCTCGACGCGGCGGTGGCGATCTCGGCCGCGTTCCTGCCGGAAAACGTGACGGTGGTGTCGGCCAATGGTCAGTTGGCTGAGAGCAAGTTCACCTATAAAGCCTCACCGCGCTTTTATGCCCGGCGCGGCAGTGACCCGTTGGCGCAACTTGACGATGTCACCCGCGCAGCCATCAAGAAGGTGCCGCTGGTGGTGCTGGTCAACGAAGGCTCGGCTTCGGCCAGTGAGATTGTGGCGGGTGCCTTGCAGGATCACCAGCGCGCCAAGCTGCTGGGCAGCCAGACCTTTGGCAAAGGATCGGTGCAAACGGCAGTGTGCCTGGACTCGGCGTTTCGCATGGACAATTGCCCCAGTGCAGCACTCAAGCTGACCACCAGTCGCTACTACACGCCCAGTGGCAAGTCAATTCAGGCCAAAGGCATCGTGCCCGATGTCATGGTGGACGAATCCGAAGAAGGCAATTTGTTCGCGGCCCTGCGCACGCGTGAGGCGGACCTTGAAAAGCACCTGGGCAACGGCCAAAGTGCCGAGGTCAAGGACGACACGCGAGAAAAGGCGCGTGAAGAGGCGCGGAAAAAACTGGAGGAAGAGCTGAAAAAGCCCGTGGCAGATCGCAAGGCGCCCGAATTTGGCTCTGATAAGGACTTTCAGCTGACCCAGGCGATCAAGCAACTCAAGGGCTTGCCGGTGCTGGTCAGCAAGACGCTGGTGGCGCGTGAAGAAGAGAAGCAAGAAAACTAGAAGTCTTGCGATGACGGACGCCGAGCTGCTGCGCTATGCGCGCCATATCCTTCTCAATGAAGTTGGCATTGAAGGTCAGCAGCGTATTCAAAATGCCCATGTGCTGATGGTGGGTGCGGGCGGGCTGGGGTCTCCGGTGGCGCTGTACCTGGGGTCTTCAGGCGTTGGGCGTATCACCGTGGTGGACCATGACACGGTTGATTTGACCAATCTGCAGCGGCAAATCGCCCACGCGCAGGCGCGCATTGGCCAGCCCAAGGTGTTGTCGATCCAGGCCGCCGTGGCGGCGCTCAACCCGGCAGTGATGGTGGTCGCCGTTGAGCAGCGCGCCGATGCCGCATTGCTGGATGTGCTGGTGCCTCAAGCCGACCTGGTGCTGGACTGCTGCGACAATTTCAGCACTCGCCATGCCATCAACGCCGCTTGTGTAAAGCACCGCAAGCCGTTGGTGTCGGGCGCAGCGGTACGCTTTGATGGTCAGGTTTGCGTGTATGACGCACGCCAGGCGCAGTCGCCCTGCTATGCGTGCGTCTTTCCGCCCCAGGTCACGGTTGAAGAAGCACGCTGTTCCACCATGGGGGTGTTTGCACCGCTGGTCGGCGTGGTGGGATCGCTGCAGGCCGCTGAGGCACTCAAGCTCATCAGCGGTGCCGGACAGCCATTGACCGGGCGTCTGTTGATGATTGATGGCCGGTCAATGGAATTTACCGAACTGGCGGTGCCGCGCAATCCCGGTTGTCCGGTGTGTGGCGCAGCGTCCTGATGCAGCGTTTGGCCGCCATCTGATGGCGTCGCCTGAAGTCTCAAGGAATGCAACTGCCGTGGCGTTGCCGAAAGTCGCGCGGCAGTTCGGGCGCTGCGGCTGAAAACAAGCCGGCTCTGGCCTGGCGAGCAGCCGCTTCTTCAGCCGCATACGGGCCCAGGCTTCGACGCCAGCGAGAAGACCAGGCATGACCCGCACGCACCAACTGTGCCCCGACATCCTGCCCGCGCAGGTGAATGCGCGCCAGGCCGCGCCCATAATCGTCGTAGTACGTCAATTCGACCCGCACCAACGCGTTGCCGATCAGCTCCTGTAACGCGCGGCGCGATGCGGCGCCACCGCTCTGGCATATTTCTGGTGCGTCCAGTCCCTGCAGCCGCAACTTGCGTGCGGCACCGCCGCCTGCCGGTTGCACCCAAAGTGTGTCGCCATCCGCAACCTTGGTGACTCGGGCGGTGAAGACCTCGGCGTTGCCAATCAGCGGCACCACCAGCCCGGCCACGAGCAGCGGGCGCAGTCGCCTTGGCGCTGAAAAATAGTACTTTTGGCGTGGCTTGGCGCTGTGGATCATGGCGTGTTCTTGCGGCTGAGAGTGTCAGCAATGGGTGCAGAGAATGAACAAAATTCAACGCCCGATATGCGGGCCAGTTCTGCGGTTCAGTCCAAATTTGAACCTGTTAGACTCGAATTTTCACCTCTCAAACTCGCTTTGAACGCCCAGCCCTCCTCCTTTTTGATCGAACTGCATCAGTTGCGGCTCGATGATGCGCGCGCGCTGCTTGAGCACGCGCATCAAGAGGTGCCAGTGCCCAACGGCGATGCAACGGGCTATTTGCAAGGCATGATCGACAAGTTGTGTGAGTTGTCCCTGAAAGACCCGCTCACCGGCTTGTCCAATCGGCGTTATTTCCAGAATGTGCTGAGTCGAGAAATCGATGGGGTCACCCGCTCGGGTGACCCGGTGCTGCTGCTGATGCTCGATATTGACCATTTCAAAAAGGTCAACGATACCTATGGTCATCCGGCCGGAGACGTGGTGTTGCAGGCAGTGGCCAAAACCTTGTCGTCCTGCGTGCGCCCGATGGACACTGTGGCACGTTTTGGTGGCGAAGAATTTGTCATCATCTTGCCTAACTGCCAGGGACCGCATGGCAACCAGGTGGCCGAGCGGATTCGTGAGTCGGTCAATGCCCTGCAGATTGCCGTGTCGCCCGGTGTCACGATCCAGGTCACGATCAGCATTGGCGGCGCCTTTGCGCCACGCTGGGTACGTTCCACCCCCGAGCTTTGGATTGACCGGGCCGATATTGAGCTCTACCGTGCCAAACATGAAGGCCGCAACCGGGTGTGCATTGAGCCACAGCCGGTTCTGGCGGTCAGCGCGGAAGAAAAAAATCTGTTGTTTGGTCCGCTGTCGCTTGAAGATCCGGCATGGATCGAAAACATAGGCAGTGAAAGTTCTGTCGGTCATCAGGCAGTGCAATGAATAAAGTGAACTGATATGAGCGATGCAAGTCCCCCTGCTGTGGCAGAGAAAGAAGTAACCCCGGTGCCTTTGAAGCCCCTCGGAAAAGTGCTGGCCGTCACCAGCGGCAAAGGGGGTGTCGGCAAGACCTTTGTTTCTGCCAACCTGGCTGCGGCGCTGGCCAAGCGCGGCCGCAAAGTGTTGGTACTGGATGCTGATCTGGGCTTGGCCAATCTTGACGTGGTGCTGAATCTGTACCCCAAGATCACACTGCATGATGTGTTTACCGGCAAAGCCAAGCTGGAAGAAGCCATTGTGCGGGCACCGGGCGGGTTTTCGGTGCTGTTGGCGGGCTCGGGCATGGTTGAGTATTCACGCCTGACCCCCAACGTTCGCGATGATTTTTTGCACATCATCTCCGGCCTGCTGCCGCACTACGACGTGGTGCTGCTCGACACCGGTGCCGGCATTTCAGACGTGGTGCTGTTTGCCGTGTCGCTGGCTTCCGAGGTGTTGGTGGTGGCCACCCCTGAGCCCACCTCGCTCACCGATGCCTATGCCACCATCAAGGTGCTGGTGGGCGAGCAGCAGCGTCGCATCATCCGCATGGTGGTCAATCAGACGGCCCGCATGGGCGATGGCCGCGCCATCACCACCCAGCTGCAACAGGTGCTCGACCGCTTTGTCGTGGCCAAACCGGGGGAAAAGGTGCGTCTGGTGCACATGGGCGACATACCCGCTGACCCGTCGGTGCGTCAGGCGGTGATGCGTCGCCAGTTGTTGATGACGACGATGCCGGGTTGCCCGGCGGCATTGGCCATCTCGCAGCTGGCTGGCAAGCTGGAAGAAACCCTGATGGTCAAGGCGGACTGAGGGTGTGGGTCTGACGCGCGGCTTCAGGCCGTCACAATCCAGCCTTCCAGCGGGTCCAGTGCTGACGGTAGTCCGTAGCCCGGGTCGCCGGCACTGAATTTGCCGTACGCCCAGGCGACCTGCAGCATGCAGGCCACCGGTGGCTTGACCCATTTCATGCTCGGGCTGGACCCCGCCGGGCGAACGGTGGCACAGTGACTGGAGCCATTCACCGAACGTACAAAGCGTTGTGAATCGCTCTATTTTCAATAGCTTTAAACGCTTACCAGATAGGGTCCCGAGCGCTAAAACGTTATTTTTTGGCGCTGGGCGCGCTGGAAAAATCGCAACCCAGAAAAAACGGTATTGCTTCAGGCACGTCCGATGATGGAAGCGGTGGCCATCAGTTCTTCAAGCAAGGCCATCGACACTTGTCCCGATACCGAATAGGGGTCGAGTTCGGGTTTTTCAGCGTATTTCAGCAGGATCGACGCATTGATGCGGGTCATGTTGACCTCACCCATGGTCCAGCCGGCAAACCGGCGTTCCGAGATTTCCTCGTACTGCAGCAACACCACGTCCTTGTGGCGGCTGTCGCGTTGGATCTGGTTGTAGAGCTGGCTGATGGCCATGCGACCACCTTCGATCACCTGCAGGAAGATGCCGCCGCCATAGCACAGGACGCCGGTGATGCCGCCATTGGGGTTGCGCGTGCGGCATTCGTGCAAGATGGCCTCAATGGTCTCGGCCTGGGTATCGACCGCCCGGCTGGCGTAGAGCAAACGTACCAACATGATTAACCTTTCTGGGGAATGAGCGACAAAAATTCGCGGCGCAGGTTGGCATCTTTCAGGAAGCTGCCGCGCATCACGGAATTGATCATTTTGCTGTCCATGTCTTTCACGCCACGCCAGGCCATGCAGAAGTGGCTGGCCTCCATGACGATGGCCAGGCCATCGGGCTGCGTCTTTTGCTGAATCAGGTCAGCGAGTTGCACCACGGCTTCTTCTTGAATTTGCGGCCGGCCCATGATCCATTCGGCCAGACGCGCGTACTTGGACAGGCCAATCACATTGGTGTGCTCGTTGGGCAGCACGCCAATCCACAGCTTGCCAATGATCGGGCAAAAATGGTGGCTACAGGCGCTGCGCACGGTGATGGGCCCGACGATCATCAGCTCATTGAGGTGCTCGGCATTGGGGAATTCGGTGATCGGCGGGGCGCTGACGTAGCGCCCCTGAAACACCTCCTTGAGGTACATCTTGGCGACACGGCGCGCAGTGTTGTCGGTGTTGTGGTCGTTGTCGGTGTCGATGACCAGACTGCTGAGTACCCCCTTCATCTTCGCCTCCACCTCGTCGAGCAGCAAGTCCAACTCACCAGGTTGGATGAACTCGGCAATGTTGTCATTGGCGTTGAAGCGCTTGCGCGCGGCCTTGATGCGCTCGCGGATCTTGATGGAGACCGGCGTGCCTTCGTCTGTGTCTGCTGGGTTCATGATGTGCGTTGGAGTGGAGAAGTGTGGCAGCTGATGGTAGCAGCGTTTTGTCATTAGGGTTATTGGGCTGTATCCGTTACCGGTACTGTGCTAGCAGCTATATTATTAATATCGTTTGCCACTGATGAAGAGCAGCGCGCGCATCAGTAGCAGGGCGGCATGGTCGAGTAATTTTTGCCACAGTCCGCGTTGGGTGTGGTGTTGCAAGTCGAGTCGCTGTGCGCTGTGGTCCATGGCCAACTGCAATTCGTGTCGCAGGTCGCGGGTAAAGAGCGAGTCTTCGATGACCACATTGGCTTCGCGGGCCAGCAACAAACTCAAGGGGTCCATGTTGGATGAGCCCACAGTGGCCCAGTGGCTGTCCACAACAGCCACCTTGGCATGTAAAAAGCTTGCCTTGTATTCGTAGAGTTCAACCCCGGCACGTAGCAGCCCGTCATACAGCGCCCGCGTGGCATAGTACTGCATGAAGTTTTCGTAACGGCCTTGAAGCAACAGGCGTACCCGCACGCCCCGCTGTGCTGCGTGGGTCAGGCTGTTGCGGATTCTGCGACCGGGTAAAAAATAGGCGTTGGCCAGAATGATGTCGTGGCGGGCCGTGCCCAGCGCCAGCCGGTAGGCGCGTTCGATGCGGCTGCGGTTAAGCAGGTTGTCACGTAGCACCAGCCTGGCGCGCGCATCGCCCGCGTCGCCGGTCGGGGTCATGTCTGCACGCATTTCCTGCACCGCACGCTGCAGCGATTGCCAGGCCTCAGGCCAATGGATATGGCGCACGCTTTGCACGGCTTGCAGCCGCCACCAGAACTGCGCCATGGTGGCGTGCACGTCCTGAACCAAGGAGCCCGTGACCCGCACGGCAAAGTCAAAGCGGGGTGCTGGTAGTGCGCCATGGTGCAGGTCAAACATGTCGTCAAGGACGTTGATGCCACCACAAAACGCCACCAAACCATCCACCACGCACAGCTTGCGGTGCAAACGCCGCCAGCGGCTGGGCAGCAGCAAGCCCCAGCGTCCCAGCGGGCGGTAAATACGCCATTGCACACCCGCGGTGTTGAGACGATCTGGCCACGGTGCGGGCAGGCCAGGGGTGCCGACGCCATCCACCACCAGATACACCGCGACCTTTCGTTGTGCGGCTCGAAGCAAGGCCTGCACCACGACTTCAGCGCTGTCTTGCACACTGAAGATATAGCTCTCCAGCCGAACTTCATAAACGCTGCTGTCGATGGCAGCGACCAGTGCACCAAAGTACTCTTCGGCCCCGCGCAGCAACGCGATCTGGTGATCCGCCTTGTTCTCAGCCATCGTGCGCCATCAATCTGGCAGCTGGAATTCAGCAATCAGCGGCAGGTGGTCTGACATGCGCCACCAACTGCGTCCCCTTGGCACCGACACGCTGACGGGGTGCAATCCACGTGCAAACACATGGTCAAGTTGCGCCAGCGGCAGGCGCGATGGAAACGTGGCATGTGCCGGGCCGCTCCAGGTATGCAGGCCGGCTGCGGTCAAGGAGGTCCACAGGCGTGCATTCCAGTCGTTGAAGTCGCCAGCCACCAACAATGGCACCTGCGGTGGTATCTCGCGCGCAACAAAACGACCAAGCTGCTCTAACTGGCGTATCCGGCTGGCGCGCAACAGCCCCAGGTGCACCACCAACACATGCACGGCAACGCCGTGTACCAGCAGTTCGACATGCAGAAAGCCACGTTGCTCCAGGCGGTGGTCGGACATGTCTTCATGCTGATGCGCCAGCACCGGCCAGCGTGACAGCAGGGCGTTACCGTGTTCGCCATGGCGGGTGATGGCGTTGGTGCGGTAAACCGCCTCGTAACCGGGTGGTGCCAGAAAGCTCGCCTGCCCCTGCGCCGGCCAGTGTTCAAAGTACTGCGCCTCGCGCCGATTGTGTTGGCGCACCTCTTGCAGGCAGACGATGTCGGCATCCAGCGCCACCACGGCTTGCGCCAGGTTGTGTATTTCCAGCCGACGTACCGGCCCCAGGCCTTGCACACCCTTGTGAATGTTGTAGGTGGCGACGCGGATCAGGCTCACGGCTGCACCTTGCGTTGGGCGAAACGCGGCAGCAGCAGGCAGGCTTCGGCGTTGGACGGCGAGAAACAGCGCTCTGCGGCCTGGGCATAGGGCAACCACTGGTAATCGGTGTGCTCGCGTGGGCTCAAGTGCACCGCCGTGCCCACAGGCACTTGCAGGCCAAACAGGTGTTCGGTGTTTTTCCACACGCCAGGGGCGTAACGGTGCTGCCAGTGCGGGTAAATGTCGTAAATGTTTTCCAGCTGCCAGTCTTGCAGATGCCGGGCCAGTGGCGTGTCGCAACTGCAGTCAATGCCGGTTTCCTCGAATACCTCGCGCCGCGCCGTTTGTTCAAACGTTTCGTGAGGCGTGTCTTTGCTGCCAGTGACCGACTGCCAATAGTCCGGCGAGTCGGCGCGCCGGATCAGCAGCACATCCAGCGCCGGGGTGTAGATCACCACCAGCACCGATTCGGGGATTTTGGGGATGCGGGTTTCAGACACCGGAAATGACCGCATCGATGGCAGCCACGATGTCACTGGCTTGCGCCTGCAAGTTCAACACGGGGCTCTTCAAGACACTGGCCGCAACGGGTGCTGCCAAATGCGGCAGCATGATCAAGCGCTCGCGGTCCACCTGCATCACCGGGCACAAATTGGCAGGCAATTGCCTTTGGGATGCACCAACCCGGGACAAAGGCATCACCAGTCGAGTGCTCAGACTGTCAATAAGATTGCTTTGCACGTCCATCACATACGGCACAAATTCGCGCGAGTTGCGTTGCGGGTTGACATACACGTCGTATTGCGCCATCAGTCTTCTCCTGGCCAGGCGACGACACCTTCGCACCATAGCCCATGCGTCTCAAGGTGCGCGTTTTGCTCGGCAATCCAGTCTTTGTATTTTTCTTCAAATTGTCGTTTGCGCTCGGCAAAGCTGAGGGGGGGCTGCTCGGCCTTGAGTGTCTGAAAGGTCTCAAACGACAGGATCACACTGTCAAGCCGCCCATCTTTTTCAATAAAAACAGGCTCGTTTTTGGCTTTGGCACAAAAATAGCCAAAGCGGTTTTTTGCTTCAGTGGCAGTGACTTGCATGTGAGGCCCTTGAAAAATTTTAATGGCCATTTTAGCCATTAAACTAATGGAGCGTTGGGACGTTCACCTGGCAAGAGAAAAGGAAAAGGGCGCTACCCACAGCGCCCCTTGATTGGGTTGAATGCCAAACCCGGATTTGCCAAAGTGCAAGCGTCGATCAGCTTGCCTTGGCGACATCTGCATTGCGCAAGCGAATGTGCAGTTCGCGCAGTTGTTTCTCATCCACCAGTGATGGTGCTTGCGTCAGCAGGCACTGGGCGCGCTGGGTTTTCGGGAAGGCGATCACGTCGCGAATGGATTCGGCACCGGTCATCATGGTGACGATGCGGTCCAGCCCAAAGGCCAGGCCACCGTGCGGTGGCGCACCGTATTGCAGCGCATCCAGCAAGAAGCCGAACTTGAGTTGCGCCTCGTCGGGGGTGATCTTGAGTGCATCGAACACTTTTTGCTGCACGTCAGCGCGGTGGATACGCACCGAGCCGCCGCCCATTTCCCAGCCGTTGAGCACCATGTCGTAACCCTTGGAGATGCACTTGCCCGGGTCAGACACCATCAGGTCTTCGTGCCCGTCTTTGGGCGCGGTAAACGGGTGGTGCACCGCCACCCAGCGGTCAGAGTCTTCGTCGTGTTCGAACATCGGGAAGTCCACCACCCACAGCGGTGCCCAGCGGTCTTCAAACAGGCCATTCTTTTTGCCAAATTCACTGTGGCCGATCTTGATGCGCAACGCGCCCATGGCATCGTTGACGATTTTTTCTTTATCGGCACCGAAAAACAGCAAGTCCCCGTTTTGCGCACCGCTGCGTGCCAGCACTTCGGCAATGGCACGGTCGTGGATGTTCTTGACGATCGGGCTTTGCAGACCTTCACGGCCTTTCGCCAGATCGTTGACCTTGATCCAGGCCAGGCCCTTGGCACCGTAAATCTTGACAAATTCGCCGTAGCTGTCGATCTCGCCGCGTGACAGGCCAGCCCCTTCGCGTGCGCCGCCCGGCACACGCAGTGCCACCACACGGCCACCTTTCATGTTGGCGGCACCCGAGAACACCTTGAAATCAACATCGCCCATGACATCGGTGAGTTCGGTAAATTCAAGTTTCACACGCAAGTCGGGCTTGTCCGAGCCGTACAGGCGCGCTGCGTCCTGGTACGTCATGACCGGGAAATCGCCGAGATCGACCTTGATGGTGTTCAGAAACACCGTTTTGATCATTTGCTGGAACAGGTCACGAATGTCCTGTTCTTCCATAAATGAGGTTTCGATATCGATCTGGGTGAATTCGGGCTGGCGGTCGGCGCGCAGGTCTTCGTCGCGAAAGCACTTGGTGATCTGGTAGTAGCGGTCAAAGCCGGCCACCATCAGCAGCTGTTTGAACAACTGGGGCGACTGCGGCAGCGCAAAGAAATGGCCGTCGTGCACCCGGCTGGGCACCAGATAGTCGCGCGCACCTTCAGGTGTGCTCTTGGTCAGCATCGGCGTTTCAATATCGACAAAGCCGTTGGCATCAAGAAACTTGCGCACTTCCATGGCCACGCGGTAGCGCAGCATCAGGTTGTTTTGCATGTAGGGGCGGCGCAAGTCCAATACTCGGTGCGTCAGGCGGGTGGTCTCACTCAGGTTTTCTTCGTCGAGCTGGAACGGCGGTGTGACCGACGGGTTCAGCACCTTGAGCTCATGGCAGAGCACCTCGATCTTGCCGCTTTTGAGGTTGTCGTTGACGGTGCCGTCCGGGCGGGCCCGCACCAGGCCCTTGACCTGAATGCAAAACTCGTTGCGCAGGTCTTCGGCCTCTTTGAACATGTCGGCGCGGTCCGGGTCACACACCACCTGCACATAGCCCTCACGGTCACGCACATCAACAAAAATCACGCCACCGTGGTCACGGCGACGGTTGACCCAGCCGCACAAAGTCACGTGTTGGCCCAACAGGGCTTCGGTCACCAGACCGCAATAATGAGAACGCATTGCCATACAAATTGCTTTCATGCGTCACCCGCAAAGGTGACAGGGTTGTCAAAAATCAGTGAGGTTTGGCCGGTATTGCACCAGTGGGGGCGACCGAGCCCATCGAAATCACATAGGTCAGCGCTTCGTCAACGCTCATCTTGAGCTCAATCACATCGGCGCGCGGCAACATCAGGAAAAACCCGCTGGTCGGGTTGGGCGTGGTGGGAACATAAACGCTGACGAAGTCATCGCCGAGCCGGGTGGCCACCTCCCCTACTGGCGTGCCGGTCTGAAAGGCGATGGTCCAGCAGCCAGCGCGCGGGTACTGCACCAGCAAGGCGGTGCGAAAGGCATTGCCATTGCTGGAAAACAAGGTGTCAGAAACTTTCTTGACACTGTTGTAAATCGACTTGAATACCGGAATCTTGGCCAGTAGCCGGTGCCAGTGGCCCAGCCACCAACGCCCCGCCACATTCGAGACCATAGCCCCCGTCATCAGCAAACCACCAAAAACCAGCACCACCCCCAAACCCGGAATGTGTTTGAAGCGCTCCCAAAATTCTGACGAAGATTCGGGCGATACCGCCTGTACCGCCGTCAAGAGACCCACAAATATGCCGTCCAGCAGGCCCATGACCCACAGCAACACCCAGATGGTGATGGCCATGGGCAGCCAGACCAACAGGCCGGTGAGCAGGTATTTCTTGAGTGGCACAGGCGCTTTCGTGGTGGATCAGGGGTGGCAGGCGCAGCCGCCACCGCAGGCCGTGCTGGCAGCGGCTGCGGTTTCAGTCTTTGCCGCAGCAGGCGCATCACTGCTGGCACCACTGGTGTCAGTTGCCGCTGCCGCCGGCACGGCGCTCCCGGAGCCCTTGAAGTCGGTGGCATACCAGCCCGAACCCTTGAGCTGAAAGCCAGGGGCGGCGAGCTGTTTGGAAAAAGTGGCATGGCCGCACGTTGGACAGTCGGTCAGGACCGGATCGGCAATTTTTTGCAACACGTCCTTGGCAAACCCGCAGGAATCGCATTTGTAGGCGTAAATTGGCATGGTGGTTAAGTCGGTGAGTAAGCCGCAAAGCCCGTGATTATAAAGTCGCGCCTCCCTTGGGCGCGTGCGAACCGACAGCGGGCTAGAAAAGCCGTATGCGCAGCAAAAACTGCATCACCAACAGCCCCAGCACAAACCCGACACCGCCATAGACCAGGGCAGACAGCAGTCGGTTGGTTTTCTTCTGCTCAAGCAACAGTGCCTGCAGTTCATTGCCACGACCGCGCGAATTGGTTTGCAGAAAGTCGAACAGCAACCGTGGCAATTCAGGCAACAGCTTGGCGTAGCGCGGGCCCTCGTTGCGCAGCTCGTCCATCAGCTTTTTCGGGCCGATCTGGTTGATCATCCATTTTTCAAGGAACGGCTTGGCGGTGTGCCACAAATCAAGTTCCGGGTCGAGCTGGCGACCCAGGCCTTCGATGTTGAGCAGGGTCTTTTGCAGCAGCACCAGCTGTGGCTGGATTTCGACGTGAAAGCGGCGCGAGGTCTGAAACAGACGCATCAGCACCATGCCCAGCGACAGCTCCTTGAGCGGCCGGTCAAAATACGGTTCGCACACCGAGCGCACCGCCGATTCAAGCTCATCGACCCGGGTGGACGGGGGTACCCAGCCCGATTCAATGTGCAACTCGGCCACGCGCTTGTAATCACGCCGGAAAAACGCGGTGAAATTCTGTGCCAGATACTCTTTGTCGATCTCGGTCAGGGTGCCGACGATGCCGAAGTCCAGCGAGATGTAGCGCCCAAACGTCGCCGGGTCCAGACTGACCTGGATGTTGCCCGGATGCATGTCGGCATGAAAAAAACCATCGCGAAACACCTGGGTAAAGAAAATCGTCACGCCGTCGCGTGCCAGTTTGGGGATATCGACACCGGCTGCGCGCAATTTTTCAACCTGGTTGATCGGCACGCCTTTCATGCGCTCCATCACCATCACGTTGGGCATGCAATAGTCCCAGAACATCTCGGGGATCAGCACCATCTCCAGATCGGCCATGTTGCGGCGCAGCTGCGCCGCACTCGATGCCTCGCGCACCAGGTCAAGCTCATCGTGCAGGTATTTGTCAAATTCAGCCACCACCTCGCGTGGTTTCAGGCGTTTGCCGTCGTCGGACAGGCTCTCGACCCAGCCGGCCATCATGCGCAGCAGGTCGAGGTCTTTGTCGATCACCTCCAGCATGCCGGGACGCAGCACCTTGACGGCCACGTCGCGATGACGGCCGCCGCGTTCCTTGAGCACCGCAAAATGCACCTGGGCAATCGACGCACTGGCCACCGGCTGGCGCTCAAACGACACAAAAATATCGTCCACCTTCTTTTTGAAGGCTTTTTCGATGATGGCAATTGCCACCTCGCTGGGAAAGGGTGGCACGCGGTCTTGCAGCAGCGCCAGTTCGTCGGCAATGTCAACCGGCAGCAGGTCGCGCCGGGTGGACAGCACCTGGCCAAATTTGACAAATATCGGTCCCAGACTTTCCAGCGTCTGGCGGATGCGCTGGCCGCGTGGTGCTTCGAGCTTGCGCCCGATGGTGACAATGCGCGCAACTCGCAGCAGCCAGGGTTTTTTGAAGCTTGTCAGGACCAGCTCGTCCAGCCCATAGCGCAGCATCACCCAGACGATGAAGGCACCGCGAAAAAGACGCGTCATGGAGCGGGGGGTGTGGATTGGCCCGGAATCAGGCTGGCTGCCTTGGCGACAAACTGGCGCAGGCCGCTGACCATGCCCTGTGTCATCTGACTCAGGGTGTGGGCGGGCACATCGCCGATGATGCGCGCCAGGTCTTCTTCCATGTCCCAGCGCACGTGCTCGGTCAGCCAGTTGACCTCAGCCGCCAATTGAACATCGCCTTCGATGCGAACGGCGGGCTTGTCGCCACGCAAGGCGCTTTGCACCAGCGCCAATGGCGACTCATCGGTGACCGTCAGGACCAGGTCGCAAGTGGCTTCAGGGCTGGCCAGATCAAGCAAACCCGCCGGCGTGGCGACCAGCTTGAAATTGAACGCACGCCATTGCACCAGCATGACGCGGCCCTTTTGCCGGATCAGCCGTGCGGTGGCTTCGCTTTCTTGCATCAACACATGGTTGAGCAGCAGCACGATGCGCCGTTGCACCTCGCTCACGGCCCAGGTGGGCGGCTGCAGATTGGGAAGAGGGAGCTTCTGGAGAGTTTCTTCCAGGAATGAAAAAGGGGACTGTGTTGCCATAGTCCCCGATTATTCACTGAAATTGTGATGATTTGGTTATTGCAAGGCTTGAACCCCTGCCACCAGCCAGCCACTGCGGCCACTTTTCGACTTGACCATGTTCCAGACTTCACGGAACGGGCTGGGGCCGCTGGATGGCTCTTCACGGATCATGCCGGAAAACTCGACGCTGGCCATGTAGTCATCGCCCATATCTTCGATGCCCAGCAGGTGTGCTTCGATCATCACCACATCGGTCAGGTTGACCGGGCCGCCGGTATGGGTTTCGCGTTCAGCCAGCTGTGCCTGGATTTCTTTCAACATGGTGTCGGTCATCATGATGCGCAAGGCGGGAATGTCGGCCTTGTCCCAAGCGGCTTGCAGCGAGACAAAATTAGCCTTGGCAGACTTCAGGAAGCCGTCGCTGTCAAAGTCAGCCGGCACCCCCCAACTTTGCGAGCCGCTCAGCCCGGAGCCAATCATGGAGCCACCGGCAGACTTGCCGCTGTCCAGGAACATCGAACTGCGCTCAAACGGCCGGGCAGAGGCATCGTTGCCGACGTTTTCCGGGCGGTAGCTGGCGGGAGTGGCGGTTTGAGTTGCAGCACTTGCGCCCTGAAATGCGAAAGGCGACGAGGACCTGCCCGTGCTTGCATTTTTGCGCGAGCGCATGAACCAACCCACCGCCATCATGATCACCAATGCCAGCAGCGCAAACATCATGAACTGGCCCATCGCCTCACCCAAACCGAGCGAACTGGCCAGCCAGGCCAGCCCCAGACCCGCTGCCAGCCCACCCAGCATGGCCCCCCAAGGCCGCTTGGGGGCAACAGCCGGTGCTGCAGCCGCAGGGGTGTTGGGTGCAGCGTTGGTGGCGCCTTGCGCCGGGGTAGCCTGGCGCTGCGTCACGTTACTGGACTGTTGGCCAATGGACTTGCCCCCGCCAAAACGCTTGGCCGCCTCGGCCTGACCGACAAACAGCGCCAAACACATCGTAAACACCCAAAGCCAAGATTTCATGCTATCTCCGAAAATTGAAATTGTGAGAAATACAGGTTGATTTGCATCAGCATTTGATACCGACATGCAAGGCTACCAGACCACCGCTCAGGTTGTGGTAATCCACGTGGCCAAAGCCACTAGCCTTCATCAGGGTTTTGAGATCTTCCTGGCTCGGGTGCATGCGGATGGATTCGGCCAGATACTGGTAGCTGGCGGCATCGCCCGCCACCCACTGGCCGAGTTTGGGCAAAATCTTGAACGAATACCAGTCATAGGCCTTTTCCAGCGGCTTGGCCACTTTGGAAAACTCCAGCACCAGCAACTTGCCGCCGGGTTTGAGCACCCGGCACATCTCCTTGAGCGCCACGTCCTTGTGCGTCATGTTGCGCAGGCCGAATGCCACGCTGACCAAGTTGAAGTGGTTGTCAGGAAACGGCAATTTTTCGGCATCGCACACCAGCGTTGGCAACACCACGCCGGCATCGACCAGCCGGTCGCGCCCGGTGCGCAGCATCGCCTCGTTGATGTCGGTATGCACCACCCGGCCGCTGGAGCCCACCTTTTTGGCGAAGGCCAGCGCCAAGTCACCGGTGCCCCCGGCGATGTCGAGCACCTGATCGCCCTCGTGCAGGTTGGCCACCGTCACCGTGTAGGCCTTCCATAGCCGGTGCATGCCCATCGACATCAGGTCGTTCATCAGGTCGTATTTGGGCGCAACCGAGTCAAACACACTCTTGACGTGGCCGGCTTTGTCCGCCTCGTCCACACTCTGAAAACCGAAATGCGTGGTGCTCATGGTGCTTTAGTGCGTGGCGCAGCTGCTGGCAGCTTTGTCGGCCATCGGCGCGTCGCGGTCAACGCCGGCGGCTTTGAGCTGGGCTTCGTAGTCCTGCCAAAGTTCGCCTTGATGCGAACCCAGAAAGTACAGGTAGTCCCAGGTGAAGATGCCGGTGTTGTGACCGTCTGAAAACGTGGGTTGTACGGCGTAATTACCGACCTGCTCAATGGCGGTGATCTCGACTTGGCGCTTGCCGGTTTGCACGGTTTCCTGTCCTGGCCCGTGACCTTGCACTTCCGCCGAAGGCGAGCGCACGCGCATCAGCTCAAACGGAATGCGAAACGAGGCGCCATCCGAGAAACTCACTTCGAGCACATGCGATTGGCTGTGCACGGTGATGTCCACCGGGGTTGCGGATGCGGGTTTTAAATCTGCCATGGGGGAACTCCTGTTTGTCAATGGGGTTGAGGTTGATTGGGATGGGCACTCAGACGAGCACGCGTTCGATGCCGCCGTTGTTGGCGAGTTTGACGTATTCGGGCATCCACTGCGCGCCCAGTATCTGATTGGCCATTTCCACCACAATGTAATCGGCTTGCAGCAAGCCGTTTTTCAGGTCGTCGCCATAGCGGCTCAGGCCCTGCAGGCAGGCCGGGCAGGTGGTCAGGATTTTGATGTTGTCCTTGGCACCGAAGTTGCCGCCTGCGCGTAACTGCGCTTCGCCCTTGAGGATTTCTTCTTCCTTGCGAAAGCGCACCTGGGTTGAAATATCGGGACGGTTGAGCGCCAGGGTGCCCGACTCGCCACAGCAGCGGTCTGACAATACGATCTGCTCGCCCAGCAAGGCTTTCACCGTCTTGAGCGGCTCCTGCAACTTCATCGGACTGTGGCATGGGTCGTGGAACAAGAATGCGCCCGCGTTGGCCAGCGTGATGCCTTTTTCCAGCAGGTACTCGTGGATGTCGATGATGCGGCAGCCCGGAAAAATATCCTCGAACTTATAACCCTGCAACTGGTCGTAGCAGGTGCCGCAGCTCACCACCACGGTCTTGATGTCGAGGTAGTTGAGCGTGTTGGCGACCCGGTGAAATAGCACGCGGTTGTCGGTGATCATCTTCTCGGCTTTGTCAAACTGGCCGCTGCCGCGCTGCGGGTAGCCGCAGCACAGGTAGCCTGGTGGTAGCACGGTTTGCACGCCGGCGCGCCACAGCATGGCTTGTGTGGCCAGCCCCACCTGGCTGAACAGCCGCTCGGAGCCGCAGCCGGGGAAATAAAACACCGCCTCGGTCTCTGCAGTGGTGGTGGCCGGGTTGCGGATGATCGGCACGTAGTCTTTGTCTTCAATGTCGAGCAGGGCGCGTGCGGTTCTGTTCGGCAGGCCACCGGGCAGTTTTTTATTGATGAAGTGGATGATCTGCTCTTTGATCGGTGCGGCACCCAGCGTGGCCGGTGGTGCCTTGGTTTGCTGGCGCGCCACCACTTTCAGCAGCCGGGCGGCCAGCCGCTGCGCTGGAATTGCCAGCCTGACCATCGCGGCACGCGCCAGCTTGATACTTTCCGGGCTGGTGGCGTTGAGCATGAACATCGCCGCGGCACCGGCCGGGCGGAAGGTCTTCTTGCCCATTTTGCGCAACAGGTTACGCATGTTCATCGACACATCGCCAAAATCGATCTTGACCGGGCACGGTGCCAGGCATTTATGGCACACGGTGCAGTGGTCGGCTACGTCCTCAAATTCTTGCCAGTGCTTGATCGACACGCCCCGGCGGGTTTGTTCCTCATACAAAAACGCTTCCACCAGCAGCGAGGTGGCCAAAATCTTGTTGCGTGGGCTGTACAGCAAGTTGGCACGCGGTACATGGGTGCTGCAAACCGGTTTGCACTTGCCGCAGCGCAGGCAGTCCTTCACGCTGTCGGCAATGGCACCAATATCGCTTTGCTGCATGATGAGCGACTCGTGGCCCATCAGGCCAAAGCTGGGCGTGTAGGCGTTGCTCAGGTCGGATTTATATGAAAAATTGGCATCTAGCCCTTGTTCTGCATGCGATGATAGCTCTTTATTACGTAGCAATTTGCCTTTATTGAAACGGCCTTCAGGGTCGATACGGGCTTTGTAGGCGCTGAACGGTTGCAGTTCGGCGTCGCTCAAAAATTCCAGCTTGGTGATGCCAATGCCGTGCTCGCCGGAGATCACGCCGTCCAGGCCGCGCGCCAACGCCATGATGCGCTTGACCGCGCCGTGCGCAGCTTGCAGCATGTCGTAATCGTCGCTGTTGACCGGAATATTGGTATGCACATTGCCGTCGCCCGCATGCATGTGCAGCGCCACCCAGACGCGCCCTTTGAGCACGCGCTGGTGGATGGCGTTGCATTCCAGCAAGATCGGCTCGAACGCTGCGCCGCTAAAGATTTGCTGCAGCGGCTGGCGGATCTGCGCCTTCCAGCTGGCACGCAGTGAATGGTCCTGCAATTGGCCAAACAGCGGCTCGACCTGTTGCAGCCAGCCGGCCCACAGGCCACGCACCCCGGCCAGCAGCGCCAGTGCCTGCGCAACGCGGTCTTCCAGCAGTTCGGCGGCTGAAATCTCGCTGGCATCGTCGGTGCGGCCCAGCGGCAGCTTGCCCTGGGTGAAAAAGTCTTGCAGCGCGTCACACAGCGCCAGCTTGTTGTGCAGGCTCAGTTCGATGTTGATGCGCTCGATGCCGTCGGTGTATTCGGCCATGCGCGGCAGCGGAATCACCACGTCTTCGTTGATTTTGAAGGCGTTGGTGTGTTTGCTGATGGCGGCGGTACGTTTGCGATCCAGCCAGAATTTCTTGCGTGCCTCGGGGCTGATGGCAATAAAGCCTTCGCCACTGCGGGAGTTGGCAATGCGCACCACCTCACTGGTGGCCCGCGCCACGGCATCGGCATCGTCACCGGCAATGTCGCCAAACAGCACCATTTTGGGCACCGTGATGCCCGAGCCCGGCTGCGCCTGCGCGCCGCGTTTGGATTTGGTGGCGTAGCCCACGGCTTTCAGGTAGCGGTCATCCAGATGCTCCAGCCCGGCCAGCAGCACGCCACTGCGCTTTTGCTCGGCGAACATGAAGTCCTTGATCTCGACAATGCTGGGCACGGCATCCTTGGCATTGCCAAAAAACTCCAGGCACACGGTGCGGGTGTGTTTGGGCATCCGGTGAACGATCCAGCGCGCGCTGGTGATCAGGCCATCGCAGCCTTCTTTTTGAATGCCGGGCAGACCGCTCAAAAACTTGTCGGTCACGTCCTTGCCCAAACCCTCTTTGCGGAACGACTTGCCGGGAATGTCGAGCCGCTCGCTGCGAATCGGCGTTTTGCCGTCGGCTTTGAAGTACTGCAGCTCAAAGCTGGCTACCTCGGCATCGTGAATCTTGCCCAGGTTGTGGTTGATGCGGGTCACCTCCAGCCACTCAGCTTGCGGGGTCACCATGCGCCAACTGGCCAGGTTGTCCAGCGCGGTGCCCCATAGCACGGCTTTTTTGCCGCCAGCGTTCATGGCGATGTTGCCGCCAATGCACGAGGCCTCCGATGAGGTGGGATCGACGGCAAACACAAAGCCGGCGCGCTCGGCGGCGTGCGCCACCTGGTTGGTGATGACACCGGCTTCGCTCCAGACGGTGGCCACATCCACGTCCAGGCCGGGCAGACGGCGCATTTCGACTTCGCTCATGCCCAGCAGCTTTTCGGTGTTGATCACCACGCTTTTCCAGGTCAGCGGAATCGCGCCGCCGGTGTAGC
>JFJP01038274.1_pt1 | contig 34449 bp, 21 predicted proteins | sample 431651 | NCBI WGS metagenome assembly JFJP01 (sample SAMN02602958, study PRJNA72255) | Microbial mat metagenome, whole genome shotgun sequencing project. | biome: fresh water; feature: sink hole; material: water; isolation source: purple microbial (photo- and chemosynthetic) mats found in... | reverse complement strand
TCGTTCTCAAACTCTCTATCTAAGATGCGTAAACTGAACTTCATAGATGCCAATAATGTAGTCATTCATAAGTTCATTAAGCTGCCCTTCCATAAAAACAAAATTGAAATCAAGATATGTTTAGATTTGACAAGCTAGAAGGAACATCGCCTCACTTTAAACACCTTGTAGAACAAGTACACGCCAGATTCCCTGAATTACCAAGAGCTACAATAACCAACTGGCTAATGTTTTACTTCAAAGATTCTAAGAGAATCCTAGAAAACTACAGGACTCTTCTAATGAAAACTCGTTTTAAAGTTCCCATAGATGCCAAACTAAATTGGAAAAACTTCGGAACAATCGCACTTAAAAAAAAGACTAAAGATGCTTTTCGACATACTCAACAACAAGCCGAATTTGAAGCCAGAATATTATGGGCTGCTCGTCGTGAAAGCGATATTTGATGCTGATAAAACAAAGACCAAGGAAGCTGCACATCAACACATTGTAGCTGCATATCATATTGCTCATCCAGCATCAATCTATCATAAAAACTACAACCTGCTAGAAATCCCAAAAGCTGTCAAGAGAGACATCCTCGGAGACCCAAACTACAAGCTTCCAAAAGAGGTAGATAACTTCATCAAGTTTATCAAAGACAGCCTAAATACCAACTCGCTAAGAGCTCTAAAGTCTGCAGAGAAGGCTCTTGAAATCATTGGTAAGTATATTGAAAACCTAACTGAAACAGTAAATGATGCAGGAACCATTGACTCTCAAGAAATTGGTAGTCTTCTAAAGATCATCAAGGAACTTCCTACAACAGTAACTGCACTAGAAAAAGCTCGTGAAGAAGTCGAACAACAAGCCTTCTCCCTCAACAAAGGTATAGGTCAAGACATCATCGGAAGCAGAGAAACACCAAAAAGATAATGTACACAGTCAAACAAATAAATAACTTTACTAACGTTTCTCACGATCCAAAGTACTGGCATAAAGTAGGAACTAATGAGTTGGGTGAAAATCTATACCTCTTTAGATCCTCTGTAGCTGAGTCTTGGGAGTGGTTGGATCCTTCTATCAAGAATGTCGTCCAAGCTCCCTTTGCTCATTATATCCGATTCCTAGATACCTCACCTGTAGAAAGTTGGAAAGACAGCTTCAAGCGCACAGGGAAATATTGTCCCTACTTTCCAGGTAGCTTAGACTACGAAAAGTACTGGGATAATGCAGAACAAATACTCTCAGAAGGTCTCTGGGCAGATGGTGTTTACTTCACAAAGCGACACGTATTCTACCTAAACTTCTCAATAATCTTAGCTCTTGACAAGGATAAAAAGAGTACCAGGAAGATAAAAACCTTTCCTCGTTTCCTAGACCACAACTATTATTTCTTCTTAGCCTTCGAAGAATTAAACTTGGAGGGCCCGTTTGAAAGCCACGAAAAATACTTTAAAGCAAAAAGGGGGTTATTTAATGATTTGTTTTTCACGACGTCTAAGTATGAGCCTACCAACGAAGAACTACAAGAAGAATACGACGAAATCCTAAGCACTTACCCAGTCTCTAGACAGGGGATTGTAGTAGCAAAATCCAGACGTAAGGGCTTTACTTACATGGTTGCATCCGGTATCTATGCCTACAACTATGTCTTCGTAGCCGACTCTGTCAACATCCTAGCAGCTGAGGAAACCATAAACTACAAAGTAACTCTAGAAGGTATCAAGTCAACAAGGACACACATTAGACGGTCTAAAGTGCTTAATAAATCTACACACTTCAAAGCCTCATTCTACAATAGAAATGAAAGTGGTGTACTTGTAGAAGATGGATTCCTATCAGAAATTATCGCGGTCTCATTCAAAGACTCTCCATTTAAGACCGTAGGTGAATCAGCCTACGTTCTTGGTTTTGAAGAAGCTGGTAAATTCCAACACTTGCTCAATGCTTATGCCATCTCAGAGCCTCTTATTCGAGACGGGGAAATTGTAACCGGGGTGTCTATAATCTGGGGAACTGGTGGTGACATGGATAAGGGCTCAATTGGCCTCTCCAAGATGTTCTACCAACCCTTTGCATATGGATTCCGACCCTATGAAAATATCTCGGAACCTCAGTCTGGATACCTAAATACAGGCTGGTGGATTGATGATATGTGGTATCTTCCTGGTACTCTGAACACTACACATCTAAAGGATATTGTAGATAAAGAAACCTACGACCGTTATAGGAAAGCTTATGGAGCCGTAATAGACATTGTAGATAAACAAGGTAATAGTATCAGAAGAGCAGCTGAGTATCTTATCGACCAGAAAAGAACTACAAGAGCTAAGATGTCTATTGACTCTTACAACAAGTTTATTACACAGCAACCTAAGTATCCGTCAGAAGCCTTCTTGATTGTAGAAGGAAACAGGTTTGACTCCAAGTCCGCAAAGGAACAGTTGTCCTACTTAGTTAGTAACCCCAAAGGTGAGGTTGTAGAACTTCTAGAAGGCCCCAAAGGAATTGTTATCAATCATAATCCAGGAATAAAGGCTGTAGATGAGTTCCCACACTCAGCGGAAGATACTACAGGAGCTTGGGTTCTATTTGATAGACCACGCTACACAGAAGGCTACCCAGGTACTCGTTATATCGCAGGTTGTGACCCTATTGATTTCGATAAGTCAGAGCTCTCAGGCAACAAGTTTTCCCTAGGTTCAGTCTTCATTCTGGATAAAATCACAGGGAACATTGTAGCTGAATACACTGCACGACCTAAGAAAGCCTCAACGTTTCATAAGAATGTGTTACTCGGTGTAGAACTCTACAATGCACTACTGCTCTACGAACGACAGCTTAAAGGTCTCTTCAATTACTTCTTAGAACGTAATAAGGCAGCCTTCTTAGCTGATGAACCTTACATCTTGAAGGATGTTCTGAATAGAAAAGTTAAGCCTGGAGTTAAGGGTTTCAGTGCCTCACAAGGAGTAAACGAATTTAACAAGGATATTTTAAATGACTATTTATCAGAGCAAGTACCTTCCGATGAAGATCCTTCTGCAACTGTTCCTAGAATCTTTAAGGTCTATTCTAAACCTTTTCTCCAAGAACTGATCAACTATAATGATTCAGGAAACTTTGACCGCATCTCCTCTATGGGAGCAACCATTCTTCTATACAAAACTATGGTAAGAAAAGGAATCGTAGAAAACACACAAGCCAATAACGTTATTGAATTTTTTAAACAAAAACTAAATTATGGACTTCCCAAAACAGCTAGTCTCCTCACGAGAGAAACAAACTAAGAAATGGCAAGAAGACTGTGTTAATTATTTAGCTGATAACTCTACCGACTATTCTAATCTTAGAAAGATGAAGAGTAGAGAAGAACTCAGAGAAAACTATAATCTTCTAAATGGTGTTGTAGATCCAGAAAGCCTCTACAAGAACCTAAATCCCCTAGAAACCAAACCAAGTCCAGAGGATCTAAAGAGAATGGCTCTGAAGTTCTACGACTTGGTTCACCCAGTTATATCTGTTCTTCAGTCAGAAGAACTAAAAAGAAAGTTTGCACCACGTGCATACGTGATAACTCCAGACGCAGTTAATGAAAAAGACCAAGAGTTTAAGGATCGTTTCTTTAAATTTATTGATCAGAAAGTAGCTGAGTATCAAGAACTAACCGCTAGAAAAGTACAAGAAGTACAGCAAAGTGCAGCTGGTAAACCATCTCCAACTACTGATGAAGACATTAAGAAGTTTCAGGAAAGACTACAAAAGCAGCTAAAGGAGATTGACAACTGGTATGTAAATGACTTACAGACAGCCCACGAGAGATTAGCAAATAGCTTGATCAACTATGCTCTACAAGATTCTCGTATGAACACTACAAACGAGATGAATAAAGCTTGGTTAGATGTTCTTATTCAGGGCTACTCAGTTCTAAAGATTGAGATTTCAAACAGCGATCCGTACATTAAACACGTAAACCTAGAGAACTTTACAGTCCTTGGACTTGGAGAATCTAACCATATTGAGGATGCTCAAGCCTGGATTGAACACGAGTATGTCTCTTTGAGAACCTTGATGGAGCGTTACCACGAAGAGCTTAGTAGGAAAGACATTGAGAAACTGACAGAAAGAGGCGCAACACATATGTCTGGTAATGGATACTACGCTCTTGATAAACGTGTAGATCGTTCAACCCTCAGTGCCAATGCTGGACTTGATTTTAGTACTGGTAAAGTCTATGGCTCACACAACAACGTAAATCCTGATGATTTTCTTTTCGTAAATGATGCCAATGATTCTATCATGGATGAGGATGGAAACTTCAGATTATCACACGTTTACTGGATTTCTATCAGGAAAATTGGTAAAAAGAAAAGCTACAACCCAGAAACAGCAGAGCCAGAATACTCTTATGTATCAGAATATGACAAGGCAGATCCTAGTCTTGGTGAGGAGATTGAGTGGCTTTATGTCTCAGAATTATGGGAAGGAAAGAGAGTTCTTGATATTATCTTTGGGGTAAAACCATCTCCAGTTCAGATGAGAGACTATTCTAACCCAGCTAGAGTACTTCCTCCTTATGTAGGTTATATTCACTCTATTGGCCATAATAAGCCATCTTCTCTTATTGACAAGATCAAACCACTACAGGAAGACTTCAACGTCTGGTTAATCAAGTTGAGAAACCTTTGGGTTAAGCATCAGGGTAAGATTGCAGTCTTGGAAAGCTCAAGGATTCCTAAAGGAATGAACCTACAGGATTGGTATGCTTGGGTAACCTTCGCAGGTTTCTCTATCGAGAATGCCTTTGAGAAAGCTGATGATAATACGACTCTCGCTGGTCATATGACGCAAGGTGCACGAGATATTGACTTGTCTTTTGCTAATGAGATACAACACGCTATCCAAATGCTAGATTGGATTAAGATTCAGATCGAAGAGATTACTGGTATCAACAATGCTCGTAGAGGTAATCTTGGAGGTCGTGAAGGTCTTGGAGTTGTGCAACATGCTCTACAACAGTCTTCTTATAGCACTGAATTTTATTTTCATATCTTTGAGCAAACTAAAGCAAAGGCTCTTAATTCATATGTCGAGTATGTCAAGTTCCTCTGGAAGGACAAACCAATGAAGAGACAATACCTGCTTGATGGTCTTCAGAATCATATTCTAGACTTCAATCCAGAACTCTTTACCGGTGCAGCTTATGGTGTAGCTGTTGCAAATAGCGCAGAAACTTATCAATTGGAGCAAGACTTACGGCAGTACGCTTTCGCAGCTTTCCAGAATAATGCCATTGGCTTGGGTGATATTATTACACTTCGTTTTGCTTCTGGTCCAGCTTCAATGAAGTTCATTGTAGAGCAAGCAGAAGAGAAAAGACAAGCTATGATGATGCAACAACAGCAGGAAATTGAGCAGGCAAAACTAAAAGAACTTGAACTTATCGAGCAGCAAAAGATGTCTGACCATCAAAGAGAGCTAGAGAAAATGCAAGTAGAATATGAGTATAAAGCCAAATTGCTACAACTACAAGCACAAATGGAAGCTGCTAAGATACCTCTACAAAGTATGATGGCTAGTCCAGATCTAATCCTAGAGCAAGAAAGAATGCGTGTAGAGCAGACTGAGAAACAAAAAGACAGAGAGCACGAGAAAACACTACAGGATAAAGACCTAGCAGCTAAGAAAGAATTGGAGCACATTAAGGCAAAAGCAAGGCCCGTGCAAAAACCAAATAGCAAATGACCTTAATTTTTATTATTAAACACTTTAATTTATATTTGTAAGATGAAAAATGCAAAACTAAACTTCGACATGGACTTCCTAGACATCGACGATCTAGATGCTGAGGAATTTGATGGTAAGATTATTGAGGACAAACATGATACTTCGATAAAGAAAAAAACTATTAAAGACGAGGATGAAGACGATGATGGGTATCGTTTCGGTGACGAAATAGACCTAGACGACGTAGCAGAGGAATATGAGGATGATCCCTCGGGAGAAGAGGAAGAAACCAGTCCTGTAGAAAGTTTGAAATCACAACCTAAAAAGAAAGATGCTCCTTCAGAGGAAGACTTCTTCCAAACCCTAGCTGCTCAAACAGGAGGAATCCTCTTCGATGAGTTAACTGAGAAAGACTTCAATACTATTAAATCAGAAGAAGATTTCTTCAATCTAGCCAATAAAAATAACCAGATTAAACTGGATAGGGCTATGAAGGAATACAAAGAGATGCTCTCAGAGGCGAGCAAAGGACTCATTGATCATCTAGAAAGCGGCAAAGATATTTCTACCTTTGTAGCTAGAGAAGGTAACAAGGCTCCTAAATACACCAGAGAAGAGATAGAAGTTGATGAAGAAGTTGCTAAGGATGTCCTTAGACGCTATCTGAAAAGAACTACAAAGCTGTCCCCAGAAAGAATTGAAAAGCAAATTAATCGCTTTGGAGACGATGTCTATGAAGAAGCACTCACCGCTTACGAAGAGCTAGAAGACCTAGACACAAAAGAAGAACAAGCTAGAAAGCTTGAAGAAAAAAGACTTCAACAACAAGAAGAAGATCGAAAGAAACAACTTCTAAAAGAAATTGACGGTGGCATTACAAGTCTTAACGAGATTATTCCTGGTAAGCAGATGACACAGAAGATGAGAAAAGAGCTACAAGATTCTATTAGAGGTAATACTCCAATCAATAATCTACAGACAGCTCTTAAACAAAATCCAGCTCAGGTGCTAACTACACTAGCTATTCTGGATAAATATGGCGTGTTTAATAAAGGTTTGACGGAACTCTACAAGGATATGCAGAACTATGTAGTTAAAGCTACAAAGACTACAACCGGAATGAAGGGAGGTCTCTACCAAGCATTAGCCAATAAATTGTAATCGTAAAATCATAACCCTTTTAAATATTTTTAGAAATGCCTAAAGTAAGACCTAATCAACTGTTGCTGCCTAAAAGATGGCACGGTATGACCACAGAGAATCACCTGTTTTCAATGTATATGGATGATCCCGTTTTTATGTCCGACCAAGTTGAGCGGATGTTTGACGTGAACCTAGGTGAAGACTTCGTATCATATATGAAGAAATTTCCTGTGAAAGAATACCCAAAAAGAGAGTACGAATGGGCTCTAATCGGAGCTGCTGATGCTAACTATGAAGTTGTAGCTTCTTGGTTAGATCGCGACGGTACTCAACCAATTACGCCAACTACGCTGACTAAAATCGGTGCAAATGGTACTAAGTTTTATCTGGACTTCTACGAGAAACCGTTCTCTGAAACTGAAGTTATCGTTGGTCACAGACCTGATGATTTCAAGTTGCTGGTCAACTCTGTAGAAAGAATCGGTAACATCCACAGATACGAGATCTCTCTGGTAACAGGATCTATTTCAGAATACATCCCTGCTTCAGAATTGCTTCCAGGCAAAAGATTCAGCTCAGACTACGGTCTAGTTGCACAAGAACTGTCTGATAGAGGTTTTGACATCGGGTTCAGCACTCACGCTTTCCTAGGCGCTGAGATGTCTAAGTTCCGTATGCAACATACTATCCCAGGTAACATGATTGAAAAAGGTAAGGCTTATCCGCTGAAAACCTACTTCTCTGGACCTGATGGTTCTACAAGATCTACTTGGCTGTACAACATCGAGTGGGAATTTATGCGTAAGCTAAGACACGCTAGAGCTTCTCTTATCATGTATGGTAAGTCTAACAGACGCCCTGATGGTACTTATGCCAACGTCGATAGAAACGGTAACGTTATCAAAGCCGGCTCTGGTATGAAAGAACAATGGGCTTCATCTAACAGACACACGTACACTCTACAACCTGACATTGACGAACTGATTGAAATCGTACTTGCAGCTCACGTTGGTAAAACAGCTAGAAACGCAAGAAAGATTACTCTTTCAGCTGGTGAGTGGGGCCACAAAGCCTTCCATGAAGCAGTCATTCGTAAGTTTGGAGACAAGGCGCTAACTGACATTAGACCTTGGATGGGTGACAATTCAGGTAGAGCATTTAGCTGGTCAGGTAATGATCTAACTGTGAAGTTTGGTCAGATTACCAAAGTTATTGATCTGCTAGGTATCGAGATTTCTCTAATGTATGACCCGATGAAGGATGATCCGATCCGTAACAAAGAAAGACACCCGAATGGTGGTCTGCTATCTTCTTACGAATACGACATCATGGACTTCGGCTCAAACGACAATGGCGAACCTAATATGCAGATTACGAAGATTGCTGGACCTGACGGTGACGACATCTTCAATGCAGTTAACGGTATGCGTTCACCATTCAAGAGAGGTGGTACTTCATTCATGGGCGCTGGTGATATGGCAACTCCTGTAGATGCTACTACCATCCACTACATGAGTGGTGACTTCGGTGCTAGAGTTGGTGACCCAACTAAAGTAGCTACTTACTACCCAGAAATTTGATTCTTTAAACATTAATCACCGGGACACAGTTTAGTTTAGTTTTTTTGTGTTTTTACTAAACTTGCTGTGTCCCTTTTAAAAAACACCAAAATTATGTTAGAAAATAGAACAGTTTATATTAGACCCTTGGCCCTACTTCCAGAAGGTTCAATCAGAGGAAAGAACGCAGATCTCGCAAGAGCAGCTTTGCCTGGAACAGAGAAAACTATCTCAGTTCCTCTTGGTAGAAATGGTCGTCCTAAGGACATCTTCAGATATAAAGATCACGATCCTAGAAAACTACAAGCTCATCTAGAAAAATTGACAGGCCTAAATCTAAGTCATAATGACCTGAACTCCGATCTTTTTTCTAAGACACTTAAACCTAGAATCCGCAGAGATTCTGACAATCCTAAGGCTCTAGGGCTGAAGTTGGACCTAAACAATCCAATGGATTTTATTCAGTATCTAATCGCGGTAGCCTCAAGACGTGTAGCTGTTGATCCGGATCAAAAGGGAGAAGCAGGTAAACATTTCTACATCGAGGATCTAGGTTACGAACAAGAAGTCAAGGTATCCAATATGGTTATCAAAGATGCTGTGCTTACTAAGCTACTGGCTAATAGAGATAACGCTTCTTGGATTAGAGCCTTTATCAAGGTACTGAGTTCTTACTCAAGAGTCTTTAATATGTCTGCCAAGATGGACGTCCTAGCAGCTTACACGGAGTTGCGCGAACACTGTGATAATATAAAAACAGCACGAGTAATGAAAGAGGTTCTGGAGCTTCCTGAGGGAGATTTCAATAACTACCGCTATCTTTACGATGGTCTAGATTCTCACGTAATTACGCTATCTGGTGGTTCCTATAAGATTAGTGCAACTGATGAGGTTATCGGTTATACCGAAGCTGAAGCTGCTGCCTACTTAGGACAAGATTCCGCTAAAGGTTTGAAAATTGCAATTACTAAAAAATTGAAAGAATGACAGCAAACGATATGTCTAATGAGTTCATCCTAAGATATACAGGAGGTATCATCACGAACCTTCCGTATAATGACAGGGAGATTAGCTCATTTTTAACCCAAGCCTCTATAGAGTTGGTTCAGGAATACTTCACGCCAGACAAAAACAGACGGCAAAAAGGTTTCGAGCAAGACTCTATTAGGAGAGCAGAACTAGCTGGACTTGTTTCGGCTACAACATTACTGAAGCCTGATAACTTTATTGCAGGTACTATCAACAATGGTGCGCTTCCTAGACCAGATCTAGATAATGAGACTACAGGACCTGAGGTTCTGCCTCACCCAGATGGTATGATTCAAGGTGAAGATAACTTCGGTGTCTTTGCACAACTTCCTAAGGAAGCTCTCTATGTTATCACAGAAAGAGCCTATGTCTCTGATATTTCTAGAAACATACATAGGTCTAACATTGAGGTACAACCAATGACTTATGATGCTTATCATGTTCTAATAGATAATCCCTACAAGAATCCTTACCATTCATTGATCTGGCGTTTAGACTGGGGTAACTATACAACATCTACAGGATCAAATACGTCTGTCAATGGGATGAGTGGTGATAAGCCATCTTATGCGGGATCCTATGTTCCTGGAGGAGGTCCTACAGTTAATAAGGTAACGTTCTCAAAAGATGCTAACCCTATTATTCACTACCTAATTCCAGGTAAGGATATGCTAATTTGGGGCTATACAGTCCATTACATTAAGAAACCAGAACCTATCGTTGTAGATAGAAAATCTCCTGGAAATCAAGTTAACTCACAACTGGCAGAAAACCTACACCCTAAGATTGTAGAAAGAGCCATCTCAATTGCATCTGCAGCCGCTGTAGTTGGACCATCTAAATACCAAATCTCAACAGCCGAAGAAGCAACCAATCCTTAAAATTTATCCTTTAAACTCTAATTTATACAATGGAAACTAAGAACATTCATCAGTATTTTGTAGGAGGTTTGCTAGCTGCAGGTACACAAGTACTTGACTCTACTCTGCCTACTTTCATCAATCCGGGTCAAATTCTTTTCACAACTGCTAATGGCACACCACTAACCGCAGGGCTAATTGCCAATCTTGATGAGAAGTACTTCATGATCCACAAACGTCCTCCCTTTGGTGCAGGCCTTCATCAAGTTGACAAGATTAACTATCACGAGATTAAACTGCTAGCTAAGACTCCTTACCTTGCACCTTCTTCTCAAGTTTATCTAGTGGATGCAACGCCTTATACCATCCTAGATGACACGCTGTATAGCCTAACTGTTCACATTGAAACGAATACTCCGATCTTTGAAAACGCTGTTAGAGACATTACCTTTACCTACAGAACGCCTCTGAACGCTGTTGCTTCAGGTCTAACTATGGCAAAAGTAATGGAAGAACTAGCTATCAAGATTAACAAAAGATTCGAGAAAAATGACCTTCCAGTTCAATTGAGTGCAGCTTTCGCAGGTACTAAACTGGACATCATTACGCATCCTTTCGAGTTTGTAATGGGTAATCAGTACGAAGTTCCTAGAATTTCAGTACATACTAACTTCATCTACGCTGATCTTTCTACTAACCTTTACAGAGAAGTCGGTGGAACAGCACTAGCTGGTGCAGCTGCTTCTTATCTTCCTGCTACGAGAGGTGCCGGTACTTACGAGGAAGTCGCTGAACATGAGTTCCATCACCTTGGAATCTGGGGTCAGAATAGAGTTCTTGGTAATGAAAGATACCCGACTTACGCTAGACCTCTGGGAGTTGTTGAAGGTACTTGCTACACTCAATACACCATTGGATGGGAAAATACGGACACTAGAAACTTCGAGGGAGCTGTTCTACACAGAGGTGATGTCACAATCGCTGTTCCTCAGGGTGGAGCTCTTGAAACTTACGTTCAAGCTCTTATGGCAGCTCTGGCTACTAGATCAGCTGTTTCAGCAAAAGTCATTGGGCTTTGATCCTGTAGTAAGTTTATTGCACAACTAATTTAACAACCTGAGCGGGAAGAGGATGTTCCTCTTCCCGTTTTTTATAAAACACTACGCGTATGTTATTTTTAACACTAGATCCTGCAATACAAGATTTTGAACGATATCCTACTATTATTTTAGCTATCTTTACGGCTGCTATTTTAATTCCTGTATTGGTTCTTTATAGACAAATAACTAGAGGTTTAAATAAACTAACTACTTCTTTAGACCACTTTTCCTCAAGGTTGGATAACTTAGATTGGAGACTCGCACTTAAGTTCGAAACTCCCCTCCAAGTAGAACTCGACATCAAAATAATCTTCGACGAATATCTTAAAAACTTTGAGGATTTATACCGAGTTTATGGAAGAGATGCTGAGAGAATAAAAAACTATCTACGTCTAAAACGAGATCTTTTCGGATCTATCTTTAAGAAAACTCTACAAAACCTAAACTCCAAACAGATAGAAATCAATCTGCCAATAGAACTAAACAAGGTTAAAGATGCTCTAAACGAAGAGAAAATAGTTAGTACCATAGGCAAACTAAACAAAGATGCCATAGATAGAGCAACTGATTCACACGCAGCCCTCTTTGTAAAGAGAGCAATTGAGATAGTAAACGATCCTCAAAATGCAGCCAGAGTACGATTAACCTTTGAAATCAAGAAGTTTGTCACTGAGAACATTGAGAAAACTATAGTTGCTTATCTAGAAAACTACAAGACAAACATAAGTTTCGATCAAAGTACTCCTGACATTACTCAAGAAGTTTATGGTTTAGCAGAGAAGTTAGCTTTTCTTAGACGTTACTTTATTGAAAATCCAGATGAGGAGCATACCATCAAGGTTGTAGAAAGTTTAAAGAACATCTTTCCAGATAAGCATCAAGACATCAAGGATAAAATCCTAAGAGACCTTTCTTCCTTAGTGGCTACCAAGAGAGCCAATCTTTGGGCTGATGAGCATAATCTACTGAAGAACAAGATTTCCTATACCATATTAAATTTAATCACCGAATATAATGAAAAGCTTTCGAAACAATCTTGAAATTTTCTTTCCCAGTACTAAAGAAATGCTTATCTTTGACGCAAGTGTTGGGGATAGTGTTCCTCGTGCGATAGACACACTACAAGTAGAAATACAAAGTTCTACCTTTCCAAGTAAGGCTTTCTACCTCTTTAACGTCTTTGACTATGTGCGTCAAGATGACGAATTGCTAAAACTACATTCCGATAGATTTGATCTAAAGAATGGCTTTCAATCAGGAATCTATGAGTTTAAGTACACAGTCAATAGTCAAATAGCTACAAGAAGATTGCTTTACTATGCACCAATTCTTGAAGAAGTCTCAGCACTCCTACACAAACTAAACACAAAAGTAGAAATCAAAGAACTAAATGTCAATTACATACCGGATGTTCAGGATAAAATCAACTATGATAATCTAGAACAAATCCGTTTAGTCTTGGCATTAGTTGGACAGTTAGAGTTTGTTGCACGTAAACTTACCTTCAACATAGGTGCAGATGACGTGGAAGTAAATGATATACTAATGAAATTGAAACGACTTTTAAAAATAATAGAAAATGGAACTAATTAACCAAAGACATAGAGGAGTCATTTACTTCTCGAACAATGAGATGGTTCTAGTAGCGCAGAGACAATACTCTCACGATGGTAAAAATTACTGGGAAGACTACTTTGTACCGCACGAACACACTAATCCAATGGACCCAAGAACAACAATCGGAGGTCATAAATGGATGAGAATTAGACATGAAGGTGATGATTTCTTTCAACCACCAATGAGAATTGTGGCTGATCAACCTGAATTTAAGGTCGATCTTAATGCCGATAAAGAGTATTCATTATACTACAAGTTGCTTGAAGAAGCTGATTGGAAAGAACTATTCAATCTAAAACTAATCGAGGGAAAAGATGGAGAACCGGGAAGACCAGGACAACCTGGACAAGGATTACATATTGACCTATATGGTTACTACAATGAAAGGCCTTCGTGTCCGACTTCGTGTGCTAAGAGCTCTTGTAGTTCTTGCTCTAGTGGAGGTTGCTCTTCTTGTGCTACACCTTGTTCTGCAACTACCGGGGCACTCTTTATGTCTCTCGGAGATGGTTCTATGCCCATTACGTCGTCTGAACTTGGAAAATATCGTTCAGATGATGGCAAGCTTTGGGTCCAGATCTACATCAATGACGTAGGCAGATCTACCCGCTTTATTGCTGATGGTCCTCTTGGAGAGAACTATCTTGATTACAGACAAACAAATTACTTAAATACGAGAGGACTTATCTATGTATGTGCTGATGGTACCTGGTCTCCTACTACTTTATCGGCTTCATCTTATTTGGTTAAGGAGTCGTTCCCGTCTTCCAAAATAGGATTCCTGTCTGATTATGTTCATTATTATCCTACTACAGGAATTCTTCCTGGTACGATTACGATGCAAGATGGCTTCCTAGAAGTCAATATTGATTCTCTAAACTACACGCATTTAAAGCTAGATACCTTCAACAAACACTTCATCCACGATCAAGCTAATCCTGTAGCTTTAGCTCTTGATGTTGTAGCTGGTGATGGCCTCTATGCTTATGATTCTTCTACAGAAGCAGTGCCTGTTCTAGGAGTAAATCCAGAAGACTTTATTAACGATGGTCTCGCCGTTTTCTATGGACCAGCTCTTAATCCAGATGGTTCTTTGGATAAAGATATTATCGTTAACGTCAATGATCTAATTGATCCTTTCTCAGGCCTAGAGGTCGTCGAGGGAACCGATGAATTTGACAACTTAAAGGTTAAGGCAGGCCAAGCAATTGCCGTAAATAACCTTGGAGTTAACGTTCTCTATGATGATGTAGCTATTACTGTAGATTCTAATCAATTAACGATAAAAGATTATGGTGTAAAAATTGAGCACTTAAATCCTAATGTTGTAGCCGTTAATGGTGGTCTAAGGCGTACTGATGCCGGTTTAATCGTTATTCCAGACACTGCGAGGGGTATAGGTGTTACAGCTGCTGGTGTAGGTATTCTTAATTTGGGTGTCTCAGGTTCGCTCCTAAACCCTAATGTGGCCAATGAGCTAGCTGGTATTCAACTGAGAAATCAAAAACTAGAAGTTAAGTTAGATGGTGATTACCTTGAGTTTGACAACACTGGTAATATTACAATTACCGATGATTTCTTTGCTAATTTACCCAATGATGCAGTAACTGCTATTCAGGTAGATGCCATCAATAAAGATGGTGTAGTTGCTCTAAATAGCACATCATCTAATCCTATTATTACATCTGATTGGGTATGGAGTGGTCAAGTTGCTGAGCTTAAATTGGGAATCAATGAGGTTGCTTTAGATGCCTATCTTGATGATTGGTTGACTGGACAATCTGATGCGGTTACTGATGCGGAGGTTTTTGGAGCACTTAAAAATATTCTAAAGAATACTTATCCAGTGACTTTAGCCTTCGATGACATCAATAAAACAGCAACTATTGGTAGCTTAGCTGTTACCTATGAGACACCTATTGGTAATATGGTAATCTCTAAAGACAGAGGTATTTACATCAGAAGTGGTAATACATACTACAAATTGTCCGCAGATTCAAATAGAAACCTTTATCTAGATTCATCAGACTCATGGATAGCATAAAAGAATTAGACAGTTTAATCAGAGGGCTACACGAAAATGTAGCCCTCGATAAAAGAGGTGTAGTACAAATCTTTACTAAGCTAAGGTATCTTGTAGAATCTATAGACAAACAGTTTTTAGAGTCCCTGGAGGCTTTAAAGAAAGAATCTCTTGCACTCACTGCAAAAGTGCAGGAACAGACTACAGGACAGGTAGCTTTACAAGCAGAAGACTCGAAGCTAGCCGACAGTCTTGTAGTTGTTGAACAGTCCCTAACCGAAAAGACTCAAACTGTAAATGCTAATCTTATTAAAACAACTACAAGTCTAACCACTCAATTAGAAGCACTTAATGCAAAAACAACTAAGATGGAAGTTAATCTTGCTGCCTTTAAAGAAGAAGTAACAAGTGCTCTAGCAAAGCTAACCCTAGCAGTTTCTGATAATACCTTGGGTAATCTAACTACAACATCTACAGGAATAGAGATCAATGGACCTCTTAAAATACAAGCACCAGCTATTATGCAAGTAGATGCTCAACCAGGATCTATATTCTATAGTCCAGATACAGACCAATTCATTATTGTCAAGGCTGCAAATAACATATTAAAACTATGATAACAGATAAATTTCCAAGTTCTATAGAAGCTCCCTATAGATTATTTCTTGAATATTCGGAAGATATTGCTTTAGCAGAAGGAGAAAGACTTAGTGTAAATGATCCTAGGTTTAATTGGGAAACTACTTTTCAACCCAATGATTATACATCTACAGCAGGTATCAGGCGTAAACCTCACGTCTGGATGCGCTGGAAAGTTGGTGTAACAGGCTCCTGGCAAGGTCCTGCTAAACTAGTTGGTAGAGATGGTTATCAAGGTTCTGATGGTATAAAGGGTGATCCAGGACCCCAAGGACCTAGCGGACCAGCTGGTTTACAAACAATAATCTATACACAGCCTTATACCTTTTCCTACAATGCGCTATCTGGCAATCTAGAGGTTTACAAAGATGGTGTTTTACATAATGCCTTTTATATAAAAGGTGCTGCAGGTCCACAAGGGATTCAGGGATTACCTGGTTCTCAAGGACCTCAGGGGCCTATGGGAAATCCATTTCAGGCAGAATCTACAGGAAACATCTTTACAGGAACAAACATAGCCGGTCTAGGTCTAGATAATTATTCTGGAAGAACTACCGACTTCGTGAACAATCCTTATTTCCATATCGTAATGTCAGATAATCGTTCAGGAGCTAAGGATGGTACTGTAGGTAATGAGAGTCCTGTAGTAAATATCGTAGGCACATCAATTCCTACTAACGATTTGTCGGGCCACTTGATAGCCTACAACGGTACTTCCTGGGTAGATTATGGTCTCTTCACTGGGGTCAAAGGTGATCTAGGAGCCACCGGACCAACAGGTCCTCAAGGGGAACCCGGGGTTCCAGGACTTGATGGCAAAGCAATGACTGTTTTTTACATGTGTCCAAGCTCATATAATTCTGGAAATGCTGAGGATTTAAACTGGAAAAATAACGCTAGACCTGGAGATATTCTAATACTTCGTTGTCCATGAGAAATTTACAATTAACCTTTATTGATGCTGCGGATTTACCCTTAGCAACTACAAATACAGATCTGTCTTTGCAATGTCCTTGCGAGATAAATCCTGTATTTTTAAGGGCTACTTATGAAATTGAGAACCTTAGTTCTGGTGGAGGTATAGTCAATAATGTAGAATCTTGCATTTCCTACTGGGAATTAAATGGTGTCAAGTTGACAGAAACTGAACGAACTGACTCAGGAGATGGCACTTTAACAGATTATTCTGTAGTTTCTTTGGAATATCCCTATGAAGTTTATCCCGATTCAATCCTTAGACTTGTAGTTTCTAGAGTTGGTACAGTACCTTATCAAATGAGTGAAACCATTAGCTATCATATAGATCGAGATATGAATACAGGAAATGGTTTACATCTTGAGACTAACAATAAGGTGCAGGTTTTTGTTAAGACAAATGCAGCAGATTGCGATCCTTGCTTGGAACGAGTTGTAGTTTATACAGGTACTCAAGAAGAACCGTTAGTCTCTGGTACTATTATAGATAGTGCTATGGGTGATATAATGCTACAATGTTTCTTTAGTGCAACCGCAACTGTACAAAATAAACTTTGCCATGCAGATACTTCAGAAGCATCAATAACTATAAATGCTGACGGTGGTAATGGTCTATTCCACATACTTCTGACTAAAGGTTCTACAACTATTCTAAATGGTCATTATAATGCTCCTAAGACAATAGTGGTTGGTGATGGTACTTATACAGCTAAGGTGACTAATAGCCTCGGAGATGTTATAAATATCACTAATATTGTAGTCCAAGAACCTACTGAATTATCAGGAGTTATATCCTTTTTTACTCTTACAGAAACCACTCAACCCTTTAGAATAGCTGCTTACACAGGAACTTCTCCTTATAGAATTGTCATAATCAAAGACGGCGAATCTTATGCCGATGATGTTTTTCCTTCCTTTAAGGACTATGATTTACCATTTGGTTATTATACTATGTACTTCTATGATGCTAATAATTGTTCTTATGGAGGACCAATTATGACTAATAGATACCTAGGACCAGCCTTTACAGCGCCTGCCTTAAATCTTTATGCCACCTCGATTTATTTAGAATATAAAGGTAACGATGCTGCTAATTGGAGCACTATTGAATATTTAAATCCAAGCCCTACACAAGCTCAGTTATCTTTAAATAAAGTGCTAAGTAGATTAGAAGTAACTGTTCCTGGTACTTGTAAAGGTTTTAGAATTAAAAATAGTCTTAATCAAGTGGTAGCAGAATGCCCTGCTGCTGAGGGTATTGGTGATGGCTATAATGATATATTGCATAATATATATTCTAACGCGGCAAACAACTATAATAACCACTTTAAACTACAGAATGTCATTCTAAGTACAACTTGGGTCAAGGATGTTCCTCGTTATACAGATCCTTATTTAGCGGGTTATTCACTTGAAAGTCTAGGTACTAACTTAGTTCAAGGTAGTACTTGTGAGGTTATACCGAAAATTGCAAATAATAGAGATAGTGTAAATGCTACACCTTCAATTATTAACGGTCAACTTAATATAATACCAACTAATACCTCTGGTGTTTATAGAGCTGGTCGGAACACACTATCTGCTCTACACGCTTATAAGCTTGTTATTGACGTTGTATCTGGTACTAACCCTGTACAAATAAGTCTTACAAATTATGTAAACAATGTTACTTATCCCGTAACAACCTTTCCGCAAATAGCTTATACTAGATACTTTAGACCTTTAGTAGCCCCTGAAAATTTAAATATTAGATCGTTTGTAATAACTGTGCTGACACCCACAATTATAGATAATTTCTATTTTTACAGAGTACTAAACAACCTTCTGTACGGCGTAAAGAGACCTCCACACGCTTTACTAGCAGGACAAGATGCTTCTAATTTCACCTTAACGAACCCAGCATAATGGTAACACAAAGAGAACTCATATATGAAATTCTGGAAGCTTTGCGACTTTATTCAGACGATCAAGATCCAGACAAACGTCTTGTAGCTCGTTTAATAGATGTCTATAGAATACAAGCAATACATCAGGATAAAGAAACAAAGAATGATTTATCAGACTACAAGACCACTTTGAAAAATCTACAGGTGGAGATGTATAAGAATCAGGATCATCCTCTGATGAAAAACAAAGAAGTAATAATGAGAACAGTAGATCCTTTACCGGATTTACTGTCCTCTTTATACATTGACGGCATCATCAGAGTACGTAATCCTCGTCTTATAGATGAAACCTATGAGATGCTTTCCTACGAAAAAGCTAAGTTTTTTGGTAATGGAGTCTATAATAAAAAGGATACTTCTTGCTTCCTCTACAATGATTATCTTTACTTTAAGATAGGGGCTAACCCAAAGATTGCACTTCTTGAATTTGTAACTGTAGATTGTATTCTCAAAGAACCAGCTAAGAAACTAGATGAAAAGGATCCTTATCCTCTAAAAGAAGAGCATTGGCCTTACGTCAAAAATGCTGTCTTAGCTGATTTGAGTGCTTCATTTAGGTATCAAAAAGACACAATAAACAATGCTGCGGACAACTGATAGACCCCGACAAGAAGCTGCTAGAGCCTTCAGACATTTTGATAAAAGGATAACAGAAGCACAGTGCAGACAAGTTGTAGATGCCTTCTTTGATGAAGCTATAAAGCATCTATTGAATGGTGGAAAGGTAATCTTGCCACATAGTCTTGGTGAGTTTACTGTAGAATATTCTGAACCAGAAGTAGTTGTCAATGATGATTATACGATAGACTACCAGAAGTCTCGTTTTCCAATAGACTGGCCAACTACCTATAAAAGACAAGCTGAGGGCAAAAGAGGATTAGCTTATTATCACAACGAACATACTGATTTTAAGATAGTTAATCTGCATTGGAAGCGACCCAAACGTTGGAGCTTCTATAGATTTACTCCTTCACACCACCTAACAAAAAGGCTCTCGAAGCATATTATAGACAATCCATCTGTAATAAATAACTACTCACGAAAAAAACAATAAGCTATGTTTGTTACTTTTGATCAAATAATGGAAAAATACCACACAAGTCCTGTAGTAGAGAACCAACTACAGGAAAGTGAGGCTAAAGAATTTATTGCAGAGTGTCTGCGAGAGATGCAGATTATCAATGTCCTCTACCCACAGGTTGTAGTAATAGACGTAGAGAACCATAAAGCTAGACTACCTGAAAATATAGCAGCTCTACATGAGGTATCAGAGGTAGAATCTGGTTATCCTTTGATAGAAGATCCCTTTTTAAAAAGAGAACTAAGCTACAATAACCAAGGTTCTTATCTTTATTTCAAAGAAGATCACGATCAAGTACGGTTAAATTATACATCCTATCCTGTAGATATTTATGGTCTCTACTACTTTAAATATAAGAAACAAGAACAATCCCTAGCTGCTGGTAAAGATGTTTCTAGTTCTATGAGGCACTACTTTACGCTCTACAGAGACTACATTAAGAGATATAGAAACCGGGTAAGCACACCTACGTTACAGGACTTTAAACGTTTTAGACATGCGTGAAATAACAACTTCTTTTGTTGGTGGTATCCAGAGAGATGTCACCAATGCAATGCCTTCAGAGTCGGCTTATTATTATGCAGAAAACGTTACTCTTGGTACAGACAAAAAGGGACAAGCTCTCTATAATCTTAATACTAAGTTAGGTAATAAGGAGATTACTCTGACTACTGATGCAGATTCTTATGTGATTCCGACTACTGCAAAGATCATTGATTACATTATCATTCAGAATAAGGATGTTGTAGTCTTTTACAAGAAGACAGGTTCTACAGGACACTTGATTGTTTTACTAAAGAAATTAGCTGATTACACTTATAGGCCTATATTACTTTATGAAACTACAGATTATAATATCTTTTCTATTCCTGAGAATTATCCATTAAGAAAGACCCTTATATCTAGATATGAAAACCAAGAAGTTATTAAGATTTATTGGTCTATCATAGAAAGTAAAAAGAGATTCTTCCTGGATATAGCTCCTGTAGCTAAAGAAGATCCCAACATTTCAAACTCCTACAGGAATGTTAGGTCTAGAAATATATCTATGCTCTTAGCAATTCCACCAGCATCCCTAAATCCACCCCAATTCTTGGGTTATACTAGCGGAAAATTGAAGGCTGGTGTAATAATGTATGCCTACAGATTGTATAATGTGAAGGGAAATAGATCTTATTTTTCCCCAGCCACTCCCTTAATACCCCTTAGTAATTCTCCTACAAACAGCCTACGTCATTTAAAAGGTCAAGATACTGCAGGTCAAATACTTGACGAAGAAGAAGGAGTTGGAGTATCCGCTAAAAAAGGAGTTAATCTTAAAATTAACATAAATAGCGCAGACCTTGCGGCCTATAATCGAATAGAACTAGTTAGTATTTGGTACTCTAAGTATAGAGGTATGCCTGATATTACTATATGCTATAGAGGTGCTTTGACTTCAGTTTTAAACATTACTGATACTGGAACCAATGTTTATGGAACTATTGAATTAGAAGAGTTCTTTAACTTCTCTGAGGACTTTGCTTATGGCACTGCTATTGCTAAAGATAATATTCTTTTTGCTGGTAATATTGAACAGACAAAGTTCGATATTGACGAGGTGTTAGGTTATTATTGGGATGCTAGAGCTTATAAACATAATGATTTTGGAGTAGCTAGAGTTTATAATATATCTGGAGATTACTATACAGGAACCAATGGCAACTGGACAAAAAAAGCAGCTAATGGAGATACTTTAGGTACAGCTAGTTCTGTAGAAGAGTTCTGGGATTGTATAGCTAATCAGGAACAAACACTTTCCGGATTACCCGATTATGGCTATACTGCTGACGGTACGACACAGGGCGCAGAAGGTCCTAATATAAGAATAACTTACAATTCAACTTACTACAAGATAGGGGGTAACAGTTTTGTAGAAGGCTGGCCTAGTTATCTAAATCTTGAAATTACTCCAGGAGATACCCGAGATTTTATCCTAGGATTAAAAAGAAGCTGGCAACCCGATGAAACCTACCGCTTTGGTATTGTCTTTATAGACTCTTTCGGTAGAGAATCCTTCGTAAAATGGGTTACTGATTTGACCATTCCCTATGATGCAAGCACAGCTTATAGTACAGTTGACGGCACAATGGCTGTTGTAAAGATACCCCACTTTCAAGTTAATAACTTACCTGTAGGTTTTTCTTATAGAATCGTTTATGTAAGACGTGAGGAGCAGGATAAAACTATACACTCAGAGGGTCCAATCCATGTAGGTTATATTGCGCACGACGATGAACTTTATACTACTTATGGTTATCAGTACAATGGTGTTCTAGGTCTTTCTACAGCTTCTTTCACTGCTTATATTTCGCCTGAAGTACTCTTTGATAAGTCCTATACATTTCATGAAGGAGACCATTTAAAGTTATTATATCTAGGTACGGGTGGAGACATTGTTGATACATCTCCTGGAGAAAGTGTTGTTGAGAACAATATTCGAAGAATCGTTAAACTTACAAACACTGACTTTATTCCAGACAGTATTGAGATTTCTTTTACAGAAGCTCTTCTTTATGTAGATAATGGGTATCCAGCAACAATAGGTGTCTTTAATAAAGAATTAACAAATAAGGTTGTCAAAACAAGAGCATCAGGGGAAGACTATCATTATGGTAGAATAGGCACTAGAGTGTTCTTTAATAATAGATTGGCTCCAGACTCTTTATACAATACTAGAGTATTAGTTTGTAGATTAGTAAGAAGTTCTACAGGGCAGTACGGTGGACAGACCCTAGCTGCAAAGTTAAATAACGAATACATAGTAGCTGGAGATATAAATAATCCAAATGCTTTTTATGGGGATAACTTTTTTGGTTTCTGGGATATGACAACTACTATGTGGAATAGTGAAACAGCAACTTCTAGGAATATACATGAAAGTCTAATGCTGCCACTAAACAGCACAATGAATCCCTATTTGAGGCACGACGATCATATGGCGAAATTGATTGCTAAGTATGGTGTCTTAGCTTTTTCTAGACAAGAATACTCCGTTAATTCAATTGATACTTCTTCCATAGATGATGCTTGGTCAGACCTTTATATCTATAATAAGGTTTACTCGGAGCCACGTTCAGAACGCAGATTTTTCCCCAAACCTCTTGATTTATCTATGAACAATACTTATCCGCATATGATTAAGTATTCGGATACCAAAATGAATAACGAGGAAGTTGACTCTTGGTTAATCTTCAGATCGAATAACTACAACGAAGTAGATACTTCATACGATGAAATAAGGCGCCTTGTAGAATTTAATAATCAAGTAATCGTTTTCCAAGACAAGGGTATTGCAATAGCAGCCATCAATTTAACAGAACAATTGAGTGGAACAGGCGGTCCCCTGCTTTTAGGTAGAGGTACAACTCTAAGTCACTTCCAATATGTGACTACAGACTTTGGATTACTTCCGAAATCTGATGTTCTGAAGTCTTATGCAACTATCTATTTCTTGGGTTCTAATAAGAAACTCTACACATTTAATGAAGGCTTTAAGTCTCTTGGAGAATTGTCTGGTATAACAGATATTATACAAAATGCTGTAACTGAGGATACTACTTTCACAGGTGCTTACGAACCGGAGAGTGCAGAAGTAGAAATGATCTTCTCGAATCCCTTGAATGATAGCAACTTTACAGCTTCCTATGTCTCTGGTAACATCTGTACTCTTGTAGGAAAGATAGATCATCTACGTTTTATTAAGGGATCTGTTTATCAGATGGGAACAAATAACAATACTTATAGATACCTAGGTCGTATAAATGATAATACTATTCAAGTTGAGATGGTAGATGCACCTCCTTTGTCTGGTGTAGTCTCTCTTAGACCCTATATGACTGTCTTCAATAACTTCTCCATTAGCTTTTCAGAGCATCTAAATGGTTTTATCAGCTTTAATACTTTCTACCCTAAACTACTACAGGGATATAACGAGAAACTATTGACTGTAAGAAACAACAAGTTCTATGTTTCGCGGGAAGGAAAGCATTCGATATACTACGATGCTTACCAAGACAGTCTTGTAGAAGTTCGTTATGCCACTAACGGTAAGAATCCAAAGGACTTTCCAACGTTTTCTACAATAATGGAAGTTTGGGATAAGAACGAGTATGTTCCTAATAGAACATTCTATGCCATAAGAGCTTTCAATAACCTACAAACGTCTGAGAATTTGGTACTCTATCCGCACTCTGATGTGAGATACCAGTTAGATTTATCTGGAGAGCCGCTAACTAAACCTACTACAGACCATAGTACTCTATCCAACTGTAGAGAAGTCAATAAAAAATGGAAGTTTGTAGTTCCTAGGATGTACCAAGATGATACAACCAACAGAATGTTGGATAACCATATGGTATTACGAATGGAAATAAGAAATTATGAAAGCTACAAATACTCAATGCACGCACCTACCTTAATAGTTCGTGATTTTAATCATTGATTGTTACAAATAATTGTTATCTTTGCACTTGAAATATCTATAAGATGGAAACTAAAAAAGTAAAAAATAAACCAAAGACTGCTAAAAAGGGAAAACCTAGAAGGGTTCTTCAGGATCAGTTTATGTATGACTTTGGTGGTTGGTTAAAAGACAATAAAGGAGCCATTATGTCTGGCTTATCTATTGCGGGTGGTGCTGCTGCTATGGCTATACCTGGAGGTCAAGTAGTTGGGGGTTCTCTTATTGCTAATGGAGCATCTGGTTTAGTCCAAGATGCTGCGCAAAAGAAACAACTGGCAGCTCAGGAAGAGGCGCAAAATGCGCAAATGCTGTTAAAACAACAAGAACTTTCTATGCGTAGAAACCAAACAGCAGCACCTACCTTTGATTTGGGTGGGTTTCTTAATGAGTTTAAGGGACCTAAACACGAACAAAGGGGTATCAAGATAGCTGCTGGTGAGGTTGAGGGTGGTGAAACTTCTCTTAATAATGACTATGTGTTCTCTGATCAGTTGACGGTTCCAGGTAAAAAGGCTACCTATGCGCAGGAGTCTAAGAGAATCAATAGCAGATTCTATCGTGAGAATGATCCAATTGATGCTAAGTCTAAGGCTGCTGCTTTGGGAAAACTACAAAGCTCACAAGAGCATACACGTGCTGTAGTTGGTTTATCCGACCTCCAGGCTAAGTATCCAGATTTTGATAAGAGGGTTAAGAAGTTTGATGGTGGTGGTTGGGGATTAAAGAATAGTAATTACAGTTTGTTGGATGGGATAAACAGTCCTCTTATACCTAAGCCTGCTGCAACAACACTTCCTTATACGGATATAGACTTATCTGGTTTACAAAGTCCCTATGCGAATTTAGACCTCCGTAGTCAATTTACTACTGGAGCGATTCTTAGAAACAGTGCGTCAAGAGACTCAACTGGTACATTCACTCCGGTAAAAACCACTCTTGTACCGGAAGAAAATCCTCCAGTTAATGGGTCAGGTTCCTTCTGGGATTATATAAAAGGAACTCCGACAAGAATCAAAGAGCAAGTGGCTACAAACAGAGAGCAAGGAGACTACAATTATCACCCACTTCCAGAATATGTAGGCGCTGCTACAAACACTATCATGGGTTTAAAAGCTCTTACACACAAGAAACCAAATTTTGATAGAGTATCTGTAGAAGATATAGACCAACAAACCTATGCAAACAACTCTTTACAAAGACTAGATCCTACAAGAGCTCTCCAGGAAAATCGTTTAGCACACGCTGAAACTGCAGACGTTGCACGCTCAGCCGCTCGTGGTGCTGGTAATTATATGTCCAATAGATTGGGTATCGCTGCTTCTCAGAGCAGAGGTGCTGCCAACACAGTCTATCAATATGATAACCAGAATGCTACTATCGAGAATGAAGAAAGACGCTTGAGGTTCCAAAATAAACAAAGTAATGCAGGATTAAAGCTACAAGCTCAGATGTTTAATAGCGAACTTGGTGCAAAAGAGTTCGAGATTAAAGAACAGATGCTTGATGCTGCATACAACCTCATAGGCGCAGGTGCTACTGGAGCAGCTCAAACTTATATGAATCAGGAGACTAGAAACTTCAATAGGTATTATGCAGATATGAATACAATGGTAGCTGCACAGAATCCAAACTATGGTGTTACCATAGTAAGATCTCCAGGACAACCTTATGGAAGAATGGTACAGATTTTTAGAAATCCTACTACTGGAGAAGTCTATAAGCTAGATCCTATGAACATAGGTAACATTCAAGATCAAATCTATGAAGCTTCTCAAAACTTTAACTTTGATACAGAACTAACTACCGGTCAATAATTTAAAAACGTAAGTAATGGCTAGATTTATACAAAGAGCTAATGATGTCCAGGTAAATGAGTTTACACAATTTGACACAGATGCAATTTCTGAAAATGTTAAATCGTGGCAAAATCGTTACGATATGACTAAAGAGGCAATGGCGAAGCAAAGAGAAGAGTTTGGTAAGATAACAGCTTATGATCTAGATGCCAGAAATAACTACATGGCGAATTATCGTCGTGAAGCTGATGAACTAGCTGCCCTACACGGAGGTAACTTAGCTCTTAGTACTCCTATGGTTATGGACTTTATAGCTACAAAGGCGGGTGATACTTATCACCAAGTTAACCAACATCACGTAGCCACTATGGATAGATTCTTGGATACCAAATATGCCCTTGAAGCACAGGGTATTGGTGTATTAGCGTTCCAAAAACCAGGTGATCGAATAAGAGAAACTACAGCTACAGGTGGTACAGCTTACAGAAATATAGCAGATATTACTTATCATACCGAAGGTAAGCTGGAGGATAGTCCAATTATGGAATCTATGTTTGATCAAGTGGTTGCCGATGGTTCTGCAGGTTATAGTGAGGGTACTATACTAGCAGGAGATGTACCAGTAATGACTAAAACTTCTTGGGAAGGTATTACAGAGCAGAAAATCAGAAACTATCTAGACTCTGCTTTTGAACGTTATCAAAGTACGAATAACTACAGACAAAGAGTTCTTGAATATACTCACGCAGATTATGGTTATGATGGGAAACAACTTACAAAAGAAGAGGCAGACGCAGTAATTAAAGAACAGTTGTTATCAGCCGGACTTGAAAGAGTTTACAATAAAACTGATGCTGATAGAACTGTTGTACCACAACCAGCTAATCGTGCTGGAAATAGTTCTACAGGTGGCCCTGGAGGTGGTAGCATTCTGGATAATATCTTTGGCAGACCTATAACTACAGGAGGAGATGTTGTTAATGTTGGGGAACAAAACCATCATATGAATGAAGTTTTAACTAACTTAGCAGAAACTTATGATGTAGATGCAGCTAACGTTGGAATAGCTGTACAGCTATTCCAAAGCGGTGTCCTTGATCTTACGGAAGAAGAAAGAAAAGATCCAGAACTAGCTGCTCTGTATAATACTGCTCTAGCTTTAGGTGCTTTTGTAGAAGTCACAAGAAAAGCCGGAGAATATCATTTAGAACACGCTCAGGATGAAGGTTACGTTCAGCTCAACACACCAGAGAAAATGGCTAATGTTAAACAACAGATGGAGCAACTTTTAACTCGAGCTACTACGCAGTATAACGAAGCTGCTGCTGCTGGGAAAATAAAAGACCCTATTTTTAATACTGAACGTACACTCGATTCTGCAGGAAATTTTATAGATACAGCTGTAGAAATCGCTCGAAGGGCCAATTCTGATGCTAGAGGGGGAAGCCCTTATCTAGCTACCCCGGAAGGAAGACGCCTGCATCAATTAGCTAACGAAAGTCCAGGAGCCAAAGAAAACCTGCGGCAGTTAGAAGCATTCATAAAAGAAAACAATCCTGACATAACTCCAGGAGAATTAACTCTAAGATTATTCCAGGCAGTTATACCACAAACAGCTAATCAAAACGTAGCTAATGCCTACACTCAAGACTGGAACTTGAACCAAGCTCTTGGTGATAACGTAGCAACGCTAGGTCGTTTAGCTCCAGCAATATCTCCAAACGGAGTTAAACAAGGAGAGCCTGTAAAACTAGAAAACTCTGTACTAGAATACACACTATTTGATCCACAGACAGGTAGAGCCGGTTTCCGTTATCGTGATAGAACTACAAATAATTACTCGTCTGTAGTTACTGAAAACCCAGATGCTAATGAGATATTTAATTATTATACAGGCATTGGTAAGTTCTTTGGTCAAGGATTCACAGACGTTTCTTTAGATCCTATTATCAGTGATCGTGTGATGATTGTTCAAAACAGAGGTGCTAATGGTGCACCAGCTACAAATCCAGACGGAAGTCCATCAGTTTCCTATAACAGACAAGTAGCTGTGCCCGTAATTGACGCAGCGGGTAATAGATATGTAGTAGTTAATAATGTTCCTGCTACAAGAACAGCTGCTGAAATTCAGCGAGATACGAGAGAGATACAGAGAGCCTTCATCAATGATGATGATGAAGCTCTAGTAATCTATACAGCAAATGGTTATCATTTACTAAATCAGGCAGATGTTGCTAAAGAGATGACCGGTGTAGTGAACAACTTAGTAGTAGATCCACAAGGAAGAGCTACTCGTGGTGTAAGAACAGACTATGGAACAAATGTAGATGAACGTTCTGGTGCCCCCTACTAATAACCAATAATTAAAATTATTTTTTTTTAACCTTTATACCTAGTCCTATGGATTTATCTAAACTGAGAGCCGTACCTACCTATGAAGCCTTCACTATGGGTGACTATATGAGAGCTCAACAAGAAGACCAAGCACTAAACTCAATGCTATACGCTTCCAAGTTTGGTTCAATGCACCAATACTATGAGGCTAATGGTGGCTATGATGCAGCTGTTGATGATGACATTACAAGTGCCTCTACCATACAGAATGGTGGACAAGCGATGGAGGATGCACGCGCAGCTAATATGAGCTTCTTTACCAAGGCTGGTAGGGGTCTTACGCGTTTTGCTGGACAAACACTTGTACACACAGCAGGTGGAATTGCTGGTACACTTTGGGGACTAGGTACTCTCTTTACAGAAAAGGGAAGACAACAAGGTTTCTCTAGCCTTTGGAATAACGACTTAACTAAGGCCGCAGATAAAGCTCTTGATTATGTAAATGAAAACAATAAGTTTTATTACTCTAAGGAGGAAAAGGATGCCGGTATTCTTTCCACGATGTTTAATTCTAAGTTTCTTTTCGATACTATTGGTGGAGCGGCTTCTTTCGTAGCAGCGGCTCTTTTGACAGAGATGATTACTTTTGGTGCAGGTACAGCAGCTATAGCTACAGCAGCTCCTAAAGTTGCTAGAATGCTAAAGATTGGCCAGCTTATGGACGAGACAGCCGACACTATTAGTGCTACAGCAAGAGCTGCCACCGGTGTAGCTAGATCTAAAAAAGCTTATGATGCTTCCAGAATTATTCGTCAAGTAGGAACAGGCTCTATGTATGAGGGTGGTGTTGAGGCAAGGGGTTATCTAAAGGAGTTTGAGCAGCAGTTTATTCAACAATATATGGCTCAAAACGAAGGTAGAAGACCTACGGAACATCAAGTCAATGCTGCGAAAGCTGAGCAAATGGGTGTAGCGAATAGCGTATTTCTTTTAAATACAGCTATGACTTCTGTAGCTAATGCTAAGGCAATGGCAAATATCTTTGGTCCTGGGGTTAAGAAAATGGGAGAAGAGGCAACTAATCTAAAAAGAACTATAACCAAAAACGGGTTGACTGAATACAAAGCTGCTTATGATGCAAAGGGCAAAATGCGCCAAGCATTAGAGAAAACCTGGGCATTCTCAAGCGCTCCCTTAATAGAAGGTGGACAAGAATTAGCACAATCTGTAGTTGCTAATACAGCCCTAGCTTACTCTACAGCTCAGTACTCAGATGACTACAGGGATCGTACCGGAGGTCTTGCAATGAATCTAAAAGATGCCTTAGGAGAATTAGGTTCTAAGGAAGCTTTGATGGAAGGTATTGTGGGTGGTATCCTAGGCTCTGTACCCAAAGGAGTATTTCAATCTATTAAGGGTAAAGGACGTACTCAAATTGAGGAGGGTGGAGCTGTAGATAAAACCAAAAGACTCACGGATTATCCATTGGCTAATCTAAGGGATAAAAACGAAGAGATTGAAAGATCTAGAAAACTAGCAACTTCTCTAAACACATTGACTGCTCAAAAGCTTCTAGAGAATAAAATGACTACAGAAGAACTCTTTGAGCATATTCCTATGACTATGAATGCAGCTACAAACGCTGCAAGACAAACAGAGGCCTCACAAAGAATGGATGCTGCCCTTGATAAAGGAGATCTACACGAAGCAAAGAATGCGGAGGATGATATGATGCACTCTTTTATTCAAACGCGTTTAGATGCTGGGTTTGATCCTACAGAAGAAATGGATGCTTTCTTGGATAATAAAAAACCAGAGGAACTAGCTAGTTTCCTAGGCTACGTTAATAACACGATGACTGAGGAGGAAAAGAAAAAAGCTGTAGCTGAGTTACCTGGCAGAGTACAGAAAGCAAAAGAGAAGTTTAAAAATAGAGTAGCTGCCGTTAAGAAACACACTAAGGTAATGGATCAAGTTTTTAGTAATGTGGATGACTCTGAGAAGTCTAAAGAGTTGCGTGACTTCATGATTTATACAGCTTCTATGGGTCATAGCTTGGATACTCGCGGGCAAGAACTAATGGACAAGGGCAACGAACTTCTAGGTGGAATTGCTATAACAGAAGTACAGAGTAAATCTCTACACGATCTCTTTGATGAGTTTCACAAGGATGGTGGCGTATTCGCCAAACAGGAAGAGCTAAATAAGTTTATAGACGAACTCCTGGATGACTCTAAAAAGAAAGAACCTAGCGATCATAAAGGTAAGGATACATCTGCTGTAGATCAAATATTCAATCCTGTAGAAGAACGTATTGCTATCAAAAAAGATATTTACGCCAAAGCAATAGCACATCGTAGAGCTAAGACAGCTAAAGAACTACAGGAGAAAGTTAAACTTCTACAGGAGAAGAGCAATAATCCTATGCTAGAAGAGGCAACTAAAAAGATTGCTTCTCATGTAGAAAGCGCTGAAGGTTTCTTAAAAGAACTAGACCTTTTAGAAAAAGAACTAGCAACTCTTGAGATAGATGATGCTAATCTAAAACAATCAGTCGTTGATAAATTTCTAGAAGATACTAAAGTAAAAGAAAAGCTAGCGGATCTGTCCCTACAGTATAGTAAAGAAACCTTAGCTGATGTACTGGCTGATCCAGAAACTAAAGCTGTCTTTGAAAAAGAGTTAAGGGAAGCTGCTCTAAATAAAGCAACTCAAACACTAGCGTCTTACGATTTAGATACTACAAACGAAGATGTAGCTTTACTACACGAGCTTCTGAGTAAACGTGAAAAGGATCCTAAGGAACTAAGTGATGCTCTTATTAAACAAACAGACGACTACAACAGACGTGTAGCTGAACTAAAGGCTGAGTTAGCAACTGCTTCTCAAAAAGAAAAATTCATCACGCTTGACCTGGAAAAAAGTACAGAACGTCTTAATAAAATATTTGAGGACTTGACAAAAGCAGAAATGCTTCTTGGTGAGATGAAGCATCGTGATCCTTCTGTATTCTTTGAGGCCAAACAAATCTTTACAGACTACTACAAGATTGCTGCAAGAAGACAACAATTTATTGACATCTATAATAAAGCAATTTCTGCTAATCGACATGACTATCTGAAGAGCATCAAGAGCAAGCTAGACGCTCAGAAGAGAACTCTGCTAGAAGATACGGAAAAAGAAATAAAAGAGATAGAGAAAAAAGGAGAAGCTAAAACTTACTTTACAGCAGCTTCTCTAGAAAAATTCGGGCAAGAAAATCAAGGTAAGAAGTTTGGGTTTACTACAGAGGCAGGAGACGAAGCGGCTATTATAGAACAAACCGGAGCAGGTTATGTTATTAGAACAAATAACAAGACCTATGCCCTAGATTCTAAAAACATTACTAAACTGTTTTCCTTTACTAAACAGTCAGTACTTATTGAGTTCCAAAAACAACTCGAGAGAAACCACGCAATAAACCAAAGATTTAATGAGGTTTACACTAATAATAGTGTTCATTCTATTACATCCTATCTTGTAGAACTTTTAAATAGCAACAGTATTCCTCCCCATGCAGCAGCTGTAGCTATCAAGAAACTAAAAGAAGCTGGTTTAATAGAAGACTCTACTAAGAAAAATCCTGATGAACTTATTGGTGGAGAGACTATAGATGCTAAACCAAAAAACATTTATGACTATTTTATTGTTTTAAAAGATGTAGCAGATTACTTAGACTTTGCTTTATTTAAAGGCAGCAATGATACACACAGGCTTAAAGTAATGTTATCAGAGGCTGTAGGAGAGATAGATCCCTCTAAGATTACTTTAGTTTTAGTCAATGCAGAAACTGCAATGGAAGACGCTATGTCTAGGTTTCAAAACCCAGGTGTAGTCTTACCTAACTACAGGGACTTTGAAACTGTTCTACAGGCATTGAAAAATGAAGAGATCATAATCGAAAACCTACACGAAGCAGACGATCATTATGTCTTTGAAACAAGAGGTAAATTCTCAGCTAGATATAAAGTACCCAAGAACAATGTAAACAGAAGTGTTCTTGCGGACTTTATGAAAACAGAGTACACACTACAAGAACGCAGGTATAAAGAAGTTAGACATCTAAAAGAAGCTAAGTTCGGAGAAATCTTAACTCCTAAAGACTTTAATACGAAGAGCAAATTCGATGAGCTTAACAAATCAGCTAAGTATGCTCTACAATTTATACTAGAGGCTGTAAAGGATCAAGTTGCTTTTCATTTATCACCCGCACAGCAGACTAAAGCTAAAGTAGAAAAATTAACAACTTCCGACATCAAGAAGATGGAAATTGTTGGTAATGGTCCCGGCTATGTAAGTTTAAAAGTCGAAGTTGGTATAGGAAGTTATTCAGAAACTAAAAATGGTCGTGTAGTTCATGGACCACCACAAGTAATCGAAGTATTTATAGATATTCCCTCATTGCTATTAAGCAAAAGAGATTATGTTAAAGATCGCTTTAGAGTTTTTGAAAGTGTACCTGGTAATGCCTTCAATCCTAGAACTGTTCTTGTAGGAGAATATGGATTAGTCATTCAAAAGATGATGAAGGACTTTGTTCTAGCTTTCCCAACTAATCAACCTTCAAATATTGTAGAACTCTACATAGCTGAGTTTAATAAAAAAGTAATTGATTTTCTTACTGAAAAAGGACTAGACACAGAGGCAGAAATCTTTGATAATTTCTTTACAGAAATAATTGAGCCTGCTTCTATAATCTTTAACCCTAGATTGTTAATTTTCCAGGCTTCTGAAATTTTACACTCTTTCCTTGAGGAGGTTAATAAACCTGTTGTTGCCCAAAGAAAAAAAGAAGAAGAGGAAGCCGAGGCAGCAAGAAAACTTGCTGAGGAAGAAGCTGCTAAGAAAAAAGCTGCTCAGGATGAACTTGATAGATTGACAAAACTACAAAAAGAGCAGGAAGAAAAAATAAGAAAAGCCCGAGAAAAAGCAGACCAAGATATAAAAGACGCAGCTGAAGCAGAAAGAGCAAGGGCAGAGGCAGCGAAGAAAGCGCAGGAAAAACCTGCGGAGAACCCTACAGAAAAACCTGCAGAGGAAACTACAGAAGAGGATGCAGATGAGTTTACTGCAGAGGATGAAGAATCTGAGGATGAAGGATTTGAGGATGAAGAATCTGATGAAGATGCTGCATTAAATGCAGCTGCAATGGAGGATCCCGACGATCTTAGCATCTTCTTTGAGGATAAATCAAAGGATGCCCCTGCACACAAGCACAATTCAGGGAAACAAGAGAAAAGACAATGGACGGAGGGCACCATTAGAAAATGGAATACAAGAGTACTTCAAATTCCAGGCGAGCACGTGAATGCAACTATAACCGAAGTTGAGCAGTTAGCACTAAGTAACTACTACGGCGGAGATGACTTTACAAAAGAAAATAAGACTCTCCGTGTAGTTCCTACAAAGGTTACCGTAGCTGGTATTCATATGCTGTTAGACCCATCTGTAGATGCTTTCACTAAGATGCAGTATCTCGATGATATGGCTTTTAGTTTTATTGGAGATAGCAACGGAGTAGATATACTCTTTAAAATGGCTAACTTTGACTATGCAGGTTTTACTACTAGTATTCCAGTTCCACCTAATAAAACAGCAGAGGAGCACCAAGCTTATCTAAGAGATACCTTCTTAAATCAGCAAGCACAAATGTTTGCCTTTAAGATGAGCATTATACAAGAGATTGCAAAACATCTACCAACAGACAAGGCTACAGGATTGATCCAGGGCGATAGTGCTTTAGTGGAAGAAATCATTAAAAAACTAGAACTAACGACTTCTTTAGATTCTGTTATCCTAGGCTACTTTGAAAAGACAGCTAAGTACAATGCACTCGCTGATATTGTAAGAGAAGATACTGCCATTGAAGAAGACTTCCAATTGGTAGTTGAAACCGAAAACAAAGCTGGTAAGTTTCAAACTGCGGGTAAAGTAAGACTACGGGTCAAAGTGCCTATAGCTGGTGCTGTAAAAGAAACTGCTGAGATCTCCTTTGATCCAATCTTTAATATTGCTAAGTCGGATGATCTAAATATGATAGATCAAATGTTTACGCAGGATGGATTACCTCTAGCTATAGCTCGTATGGATGCAGA
>JFJP01000004.1_pt1 | contig 34458 bp, 27 predicted proteins | sample 431651 | NCBI WGS metagenome assembly JFJP01 (sample SAMN02602958, study PRJNA72255) | Microbial mat metagenome, whole genome shotgun sequencing project. | biome: fresh water; feature: sink hole; material: water; isolation source: purple microbial (photo- and chemosynthetic) mats found in... | reverse complement strand
GCTCAGCAGACTCCGGGCGCGAGAAGCGTGCGATGCCAAGTCTAAATCCACCAAAAGAGCCTGCAGCTCATCCAGAATGGATAGTATTTTTTTATGCTGAGTCCGGTAGAGGTGGTATCAAACATAGTCAGTTCCTGTCCTTTAAAAAAACACCACGGAGCAACGGAAAGCACGGAGAAGGAGGGGGACGAACGAGAGATGGGCTTGTCGCGAGTTGGCTCCATGGCTCACCCAAGGCGAGGCCGCTTAGCAGCCCATGGGGCCTACGTCGAGTGCGTCGAAACCGCTACTTAACATTTCTGTGTTCTCCGTGGTGAAAGTTTTTTGTTTTACAACTTGAAGCGCGAAACAGTCTGCTGGAGTTTTTCGACCAGCACATCGAATAACCTACGCTTTTATCAGCCATTGCCTCTTTCTTTAAGCAGATCAGGAACTGCATTGCCAGGAGGCGAGGGTCTGGTCCAGCCTCGCCACGGCGGCATCCAGGGCGGAATTCTGCAGGGGCGCGGCCGCCTGTCGCAGTTCCGCGGCGGCGGCATGCAGGGCAGAGAGATCGCTGGCAAGGGTATCGACGGCCCTCCCGAGCGAGGTGGCGACTTCCACGAGCTGGTCGTCGGGGCGAAGCTGCGTGTGGGTCGGGAGCCTGCGGCTGGCGAGGTCCTCCAGGACCGTGCGGAAGCGGAACAGAGGGCCTGCGATGCGGTGACTGAGGATCACCACGAAGCCCGTCACCATCGCCGTGGACAGGGCCAAACTGAAGGCGGCCAGCACCAGCACGATGGGGAGCAGCATCTGCTCAAGACTGCGGTAGCTGGCATGCGCCGAGGCCAGGCCGGTCTTCAGTTCGCTGTCCATGAACAGATACAGGCCGAACCCGAACAGCCAGGTGAGGATGACCTGGAGCACCAGAAAGGCGCCCGCGAGGCGGAGCTGGAACCGGGTATCGATCAGGACGATGCGGCGTGCTTTTTTGGGAAACATGATGACCCTCAATGGCAGGTGCGGCATAGTTGGCCGCGCTCATTGCGCTGGACGAGGAAATAGGTCTTATAGCGGCGTTGCTTGCGAAACATGCGATCGAAGAGGCTCTCCGCCTTCCAGGGAACGAGATCTTCCCGCGCTCGGGACAGGTCATGGCAGGTGGAGCAGCCCATGCGCTGCTCCTTGGTGAGGGGAAGCGGTGTCGGCAGCGACTTTAGGAGCGGCACATCCACGGAATGATGCTGGGCCATGGCGGCCTGGGTGTGGCAGGTCAGGCAATAGGGTGTGCACGGTCGCGCTCGGTGAGTCGTCCAGCGTTTCTGCGCGTCCTGGTGGCAGGCCGTGCAGGCCGAGGCATCCTTCAGGGCTCTATTCCCGGGCATGTCCGCAGGTTCCTGGGCGGCGAGTGACAGGGAAGCAAACAGGATCATCACCCAGCGCATCAGAACACCACCACCAGTTGGGCGAGCCAGAGATTCCGACTGTAGCCGGGCGTCTCCCGCGATGCGGTCCTGGCCTGGAGCCTATGCTGCCACTCCACCTTGAGCTGCAGGAAGCCCGCCAGACCGGCGCTGGCACCTGCCGTCAGCCGGGTATCACGGTCATCTTCGGGCGGCAGCAGGGATGAGCGTTCGGTGATCCGGTCATAGCGCAGGAAGATCGTGGTGGGCAAGGGGAGATCCGCAAAGGCGAACTCCTGGGTCAGGTGCCAACCCTGCTTCGTGGAGCCTTCCTCGGAGTCTCCGGGTTCACGCCGACGCCAGAGATATTCCGCCCTGATTTGGTAGGGGCCCAGGCGTCCTTCCGCATCGGCGGCCCAGGCCAATTCCCGCTTCCGGCTGCGATCGGTATCGTAGAGCAGGGAGATGCCGAATTCGGCTATCTTGGGTTCCCGCGTCTTCCTGAGGGAGAACGGGTTGCCGAAAGGGGTGAGGCCGAACCGTCCACCCACGAGGCGGCCCTCCCCGAAGCCACGCAGGATGAAGGTGTTGAAGTTCACGGCCCCGTTGTTGCCCAGCACGCGAAGTCCCAGGTCGTTGTAGCCGCCGTCCATGATCCCATCGGTCGTGAGCGGGCGGGAAATGGAGGCGCTGTCCTTGCTCGCGAAGAACTGCCAATCATTGCCGAAGGGTACATCGAAGCGGCCCACCTGAATGTGAAACCCCTTCTCCACCCAGAGGCGCCCCCGGGGCGCGATGCCGCCGCCGAAGGGATGGAAGTCGAGGAAGGCCACCGGCAGTTGGGTTGCATCCCGGGTAGCGACCACGGCCAGCGCGGCATCCAGGTTCTCGTGGAGCTTGCCTTCCAGGTCGAGTTCGAAGGCTCCCCAGTCCAGCTTTTTCTTGCCCTCGTCATTCGGGGCCACCAGGACATCGCCAAAGGCCGATGGCCTGATACCGAACATGGCTTCTGCCAATTTATCCCGCCACGCGTCGAAGGAGACTCGCAGCGTCGGATCGACCTTCGGGTCCGAGGAGGGCGCGGGAACTGTCCGAACAGGCTCCTGCGCCACGCCAAAGAAGGACCAGAGACACAAGCACAGCCGCAGACACTGCCCAGGCTTCAGCAACAGAATCCACCCACGATCGAGACCTCCAATCTGCCTTTTTCATTCGCGTTCATTCGGGGTTCCAGGTCGTTCTTTACAGCTTGAAGCGCGACACCGTCTGCTGGAGTTTCTCTGCGAGCTTGGCCAACTCCTTCGAGGCGTTGTTGGTGTCGCCTGCGCCGCGCGTGGTGTCCTTGGCAGCCACGCTGACATGGGCCACATTGCGGCTCACATCGTTCATGCCACGAGAGGCTTCTCCGGCATTCTTCGCCACATCGCCAGCGCCCGTGGCCAGTTGATTGATGTTGCGCGAAATATCGGTGACACCCTTCACGGCTTCCTGAATATTCCGCGAAACCTCGTTAGTGCCCGTGGCGGCCTGCTGAACATTGCGGGAAACTTCGGCGGCCCCGCGAGCGGCGAAGCCTACATTCTTGGAAATCTCGTTGGTGGTGGCGGTCTGTTCCTCCACCGAGGCCGCGATATTGCCGGAGATTGCGTTGATCTCGCCGATGACCTGCACGATCTCTTCGATCGCCTTCACGGCCTGCTGGGTGTTGTCTTGCATGTCTTCCACCTGGGCGCGAATGTCTTCAGTGGCGCTGGCGGTCTGTTTGGCCAGTTCCTTCACCTCGTTGGCCACCACGGCAAAACCCTTGCCCGCATCACCGGCGCTGGCGGCTTCGATGGTCGCATTCAACGCCAGCAGATTGGTCTGCGCGGCGATGCCCTTGATCAGCTCCACGACCTTGCCGATCTCCTGAGCACTCTTGCCCAGGTTGTTCACGGTTTCGGCGGTATAGGTAGCGCTCTTGGCGGCCTTCCCAGCCACGGACGCAGCTTGCCCCGAGCTCTTGGAAACCTCGTTTAGACTTACGCTCATTTCCTCGATGGCCGTGGCTACTGTGTTCACGGAACCGGTCATCTGCTCGGTATTGGCCGCGATAGTCTTCATGTTCGAAGACATCTGCTCCACCGCCACACCCACAGTGCGAAGATTGGCCGATACTTCTTCCGAGGCCGAAGCCACCGTGTTGGCATTGGCGCTCATTTCCTCGACGCCTGCGGCCATGTTTTTCACATTGGCGGAGGCCTGCTCCGTTCCCGCAGCGGCGGTATTGGCCTGCTGGGTCATCTGCTCGGCGCTATTGCTCATGGTGGCCGAGGTGGCGGTCAGTTCATCGGCGGAGCTGGCCAGGGTATTACTGGCGCCGCTGATTTCCGTGAGGGTCTGCGCCAATTTGGCAGCGCTATTGTTCACGGCGTTGCGTAGGGTCTGGAGATCGCCCTTGTATTCAGCGGTGATCCGCGCCGTGAGATCGCCCTGCTCCATGGCACCCATGATGCGCTGCACTTCGTTGATGGGATTAATCACGCCATCCAGCGTGTCATTCACGCCCTGCACGATCTTGCGGAAATCGCCCTGATGCTTGGTGGCATCGGCCCGGGTGGCCAGCTGGCCATCCACCGCAGCCTTACTAAGCATGGCAGCATCTAGAACTAAGGCACTCACGGCCTCCACGCAGGTGTTCAAGTTGTTTTTGATGGCATTGAAATCCCCTTGGTAGTTGTCTGTGATCTTGGGCGGGATATCGCCCTTGGAAATTCGATCTAGGCAACCAGCGGCCACATTGAGGGGTCCAATCACCGCATCCAGCGTGTCATTGATCCCTTGCACAATCCTGCGGAAATCGCCTTGGTGATGGGTGGCATCGGCCCGAGTGACAAGCTTCCCCGCCACGGCTGCCTTGCTAAGCAGGTCGGTATCGTTTACCAAGGCATTGACGGCATCAATGCAGGTATTTAGGTTGTGTTTTATTTCGTTGAAATCGCCGTGGTAGGTATCTGCAATCTTGGGTGGAATATCACCCTTGGAAATTCGATCCACATAACCAGCGGCTACGAACAAGGGACCGGTGACCGCATCCAGCGTGTGATTCATCCCAAGAATGATTTCCCCATAAGCCCCGTGGAAACGGTCTGCATTTCCCCGGGTATTGAGGTGACCTTCCTCAGCGGCATGGCTAATGCGTGAAGTCTCCTCCGTCATTCCCCGTAGCACCTGGGTAACCCCGACCATGCTGTGGGATAGCAAATCCTGGGGACCCTTTGGGCAAATTTCCACCTGCAAATTACCCTCAGCGATGGCATCGGCACTTTGGGCTATGCCTTTGATATAGCCCATCATGTCCCGGAAGGAATCGGCCAAGGTGCCCAGTTCATCGTTGGAATGATGCGAAATGGATTGATTGATTTCGCCTTGCGCCATCAGAGCGGAAACCGCCGAGATTTCTCCCAGTGGCCGAGTGATCCAGCGCAGCAAAATAAATATCGAACCCGTCACGAGAATCACAATCAGCAGGTTGAAGATCACCAGGTTGCGCTTGGCGATCCCGGCTTCCTGAAAATCGCGTTCGGCCCAGGGCTCCACCCCGAGGTAACCCAACGGATCACCGATCTTGACCCCTGGATGGCAATCCAGGCAGCCGCTTTCCATTCGAATGGGTAGGAGGGTCCTGGAATAGGGTCGGCCATGTTCTGCAGAAAGGCTGAAGGAACTCGACAGCCCTCCCCGCAGCACCGAAACATCTTCCAAGGCGTAGTCCTTCCCGATCATGGCTTGGTCCGAAGCAACAAAGACCTTGCCACTGTCCCTCAGCACAAATGCCGTGCGAACAACGCCTGCGCTACCCACCTTGGACGTCATGGCCTGGGCGCCTTCGTTATCACCCTTGAGCATGTCGTTATGCAGGGCCGCCAGCATGACCGTAGCCATGGATGCCCCGTTGTCTTGAAGGCGTCGCTGGGTCTGATCACCCATCTGGCGCCATTGGATGACCATGGCAATACCGAAGACCAGCACCAAGCCGCTAATGATGGCGGTCAGGGCCTTTCCGAGAATTGTTTTTTTGGCCATCGCAATCCTCACTGATTAGTTATTCGATTCGATGCCGGAGGTCCCTATGAGGTTGATCACCGCCGCCGATTTCCGCAGATATTCACGGGACAGGCCAATCCTTTCTCGGGCACTCACAAAATCGCCTTTTGGCACTCGGCGGATGATCAAGGCGACAGCCATAACGGAATCTCCTTTTTGCGTTTTTTGTGTTCTTTGTGGCCATGTTTTTGGCTCTTGATTGCGGCAATGACCTGCGCGGGGTTCATTGGTATTTATTCGCGGTTCCAAATATTTTGAAAAATGCCAACGATCAAAACTAAAAATGGCCGCAAAGAACACAAAAAACGCAAAGAAGCCATGCGAGCCGAAATGCACCAATTGGGATTGGTTTCGTGGTGTTCATTCGGGTAGTTCCAAAATCCGAACGCGATGCAGCACTCCGTTTGGCCGGGCTCAGCCAAAACAAGATTCACCAGAGAGCAACCGCAATCCTTGCGGCGCGGTTGCTCCCTGGTGAATTTTTGTTTACAGCTTGAAGCGCGATACGGTCTGTTGCAGTTTCTCGGCCAACCGCGCCAGTTCCTTGGAGGCGTTGTTGGTATCCCCGGCACCCCGCGTGGTATCCTTGGCGGCGGTGCTGACGTGGGCCACGTTGCGGCTCACATCGTTCATCCCACGGGAAGCTTCTCCGGCATTCTTCGCCACATCACCGGCACCCGTGGCCAGTTGATTGATGTTGCGCGAAATATCGGTGACACCCTTCACGGCTTCCTGCACGTTCCGCGAAACCTCATTGGTGCCGGTGGCGGCCTGCTGGACGTTCCGAGAAACTTCGGCGGCGCCCCGGGCGGCGAAGCCTACATTCTTCGAGATCTCATTGGTGGTGGCAGTCTGTTCTTCCACCGACGCGGCGATGTTGCCGGAGATCGCGTTGATCTCGCCGATGATCTGAACGATATCGTCGATCGCCTTCACCGCCTGCTGGGTATTGCCCTGCATGTCTTCCACCTGGGCGCGAATCTCCTCGGTGGCACTGGCCGTCTGCTTGGCCAGTTCCTTCACTTCGTTGGCCACCACGGCGAAGCCCTTGCCCGCTTCCCCGGCGCTGGCAGCTTCGATGGTCGCATTCAACGCCAGCAGGTTGGTCTGCGCGGCGATGCCCTTGATCATGTCCACCACCTTGCCGATCTCCTGAGCGCTCTTGCCGAGCTTGTTCACGGTCTCGGCGGTGCTGGCGGCGCTCCTGGAGGCCTTGCCCGCGACAGATGCGGCCTGGCCGGAGTTCTTGGAGACTTCGTTCAAGCTCACACTCATTTCCTCGATGGCCGTGGCCACCGTGTTCACGGAACTCGTCATCTGCTCGGTGTTGGCGGCGATGGTCTTCATGTTCGAAGACATCTGCTCCACCGCCGCACCCACGGTGCGCAGATTGGCCGTTACTTCTTCCGAGGCCGAGGCCACCGTATTGGCGTTGGCGCTCATTTCTTCCACGCCTGCGGCCATGTTCTTCACGTTGGCGGAGGCCTGCTCGGTGCCAGCAGCGGCGGTATTGGCCTGCTGGGTCATCTGCTCGGCGCTGTTGCTCATGGTGGCCGATGTGGCGGTCAGTTCATCGGCGGAGCTGGCCAGGGTGTTGCTGGCGCCGCTGATTTCGGTGAGGGTCTGCGCCAGCTTGGTGGCGCTATTGTTCACGGCATTGCGCAGGGTTTGGAGATCACCCTTATATTCGGTGGTGATTCGCGCCGTGAGATCACCCTGTTCCATGGCGCCCATGATGCGCTGCACTTCGTTGATGGGATTGATCACGTTATCCAGCGTGTCATTCACGCCCTGCACGACCTTGCGGAAATCACCCTGATGCTTGGTGGCATCGGCCCGGGTGGCCAACTTGCCATCCACAGCGGCCTTAGCCAGCATGGTGGCATCGGCCACCAAAGCATTCACGGCATCCACACAGGTGTTCAAATTGTTCTTAATTTCATTGAAATCGCCGTTGTAGTTATCGGTGATCTTAGGCGGGATATCGCCCTTGGAAATGCGGTCCACGTAGCCAGCCGCAACGTTCAGAGGCCCAATGACGGCATCCAGACATTCGTTCACGCCCTGCACGACCTTGCGGAAATCACCCTGGTGCTTGCTGCCATCGGCGCGGGTGGCCAGCTTGCCATCGACGGCAGCCTTGTTGAGTAGAACGGCATCCGCCACCAAGGCATTCACGGCATCCACGCAGGTGTTCAGGTTGTTCTTGATCTCGTTGAAATCACCGTTGTATTTGTCGGTGATCTTGGGGGGGATATCGCCCTTGGAAATCCGGTCCACATATCCAGCTGCGACGTTGAGGGGGCCAATGACGGCGTCCAGGCATTCGTTCACGCCTTGCACGATCTTGCGGTAATCGCCCTGATACTTGGTGGCATCGGCGCGGGTGGCCAACTTGCCTTCTACGGCAGATTGAACGAGCCCCTGGGTCTCGGCGACCATGGCGCGCAAGGCGTTGGTCATCTGGATCATGGCCGGGTTGATTTCATCCTGGCCATCCACGGGCTTGGATTCGGTGGTCAAATCGCCCACGGCGATCTTCTGCATGGTGCCGACCACCTTGATCTGGAGATCCTCGGAGAACACATCCATGGCGCGGGCCAGTTCACCGATCTCGTCCTTACGCTCCAGCTTCAAGCGGGTACCCAGATGGCCCTTGCCCATTTCGTTCATCATGTCCACGCCCTTGGCCAGAGGCTGGGCGATGGAACGGGCGATGATAACGCCCAGCGCCGCAGCCAGACCAGCGGCGATGACCATCATGAAATACATGGCCTTTTTGGCGGCAAGGAAGTTAGTGGTGTTCTCGGTGGCAATATCTTTGCTGAATTTCAGTTTGGCGGCCGTCATCTCATCGTAGATCTTGTTTTGTTCCTGCTGGAGTTTGTCCACCTCGCCATACATCAAGGCTTCAGCCTCAGCCCTTTTTCCAGCCCGTGCGAGTTCCCGCGTTTTGCGGTTGCCATCGCCGATGGCGGCCTGGTTTTCCTTGTAGCGCTTCCATAGCGCTTTGGCTTCATCAGAAACGATGGTCTTTTCGAAGGCCTCTTCCGCTTTGGTCCGCTCAGCAATGCGGTCCGCAATGCGCTTGTTATAGGCCTCGTAATCCTTGCCCAGCACGATGTCGCGCATGTTGGATCGGATCCGGTAGGTGGCCTGGGCAACATCCATCCATTCGCCAATGGGTACTGCGCCCTTTTCAAAGAGCAGGGTGTCGGCGTCGTCGGCAGCTTGCATCTTGCTGATCGCAAAGAAGCCGAGGATGACAGCGAGGGCTGCCGTAATCAGGAAGGAAGTGATGAGTTTGGGGCCCATCTTGATGTTATCGAGGAAGCGCATGGTGGATCTCCTGTTTGAGGGTCATTCACTTAAAGAAATGGATTAAACGAAAGATCTTTCTCCGCGCCCTCCGCGCCTCCGCGTGAGAAAAGCTGTTTCACGCGGAGACGCGGAGAACGCGGAGGAAAAAGAGGGGAAAGAGGAGAAAGAGGAAGGAATCACGGTGTTACCAGGGAAAGTATTGATGTCATGTCAGTAGATTTGGCACATGTGAAATTCGTTTTTTCGTCCGCATCACATGGGCTACCCGCTCGATAACAGTTCTTGCAGATTCAGGAGCACCAGCAGTCCCTGGTCGGTCTTGAGCACACCAGAGAGAAAGTGTTCCTCGGCATCGGTGAGGTTGGCCGGAGGGGCCTCGGCCAGGGCGGCTTCGGCCTCCACCACGTCACCGATGGCATCCACCAGTAGGCCCATCAGGTCCTGCGTGCCGCCTTGGTTGCGGCCGTTGCCCTGGGCGGTGTTGGCGCCATGCTTCAAGATCACGATATGGCTGGAATCCTTGACCGGCAGCGGATCATGGCCCAACCGCACGGAGAGATCGAGGATGGTGACAATCTGACCGCGCAGATTGATCAGCCCTCGGATATGGGCCTCGGCCCGCGGAACCGGTGTAATGGTGAACACACGGATAATTTCACGCACGCCCAGGATATCCAGCCCGAACAGGCGATCGCCCACGTTGAAAGTCGCGAATTGGCTCATGCGGGACCTCCTGTCCCGCACCCTGCGGGCTTTACCTGCGGTAAAGTGGTGCTCCACTCCTGTTGCGCGCTCATTCTGTGTCTCCTCCCATAAGACCCGCCGCCTGCAAGAGCGCCACGGGATCGAGGAACAAGGTCAGGTGCTCCTGCACCACGGCCGAGCCCAGCAGGCCGGGGCCTTTGAACTCCACGGCCTTCAATTCCACCTCGACATCCAAGGCATCCAGAATTTCGGAAATCAGGATTCCGGCAGGCGGCCGGGCGGTGGAGTTCTGGCCGGGGATCTTGGGGATCACCAGGAACAGCTCCTCCAAATCGGCCTTGAGGGGCCGCACCTCCAAGTGCTGATCCAGGCGCACCAGCGGCAATCCTTCGCCACGGTATTCGATGTACTCGCGGTCGCCGATGAATTCGATCTTGCTCTTGACGATGCGCTCAAGCCGCAACACATGATCCTGGGGCACCGTGAAGCGCTCGCCCTTGGCAGCTTCGAACAAAATCACGGAGCGGCGTCGTGAGGCTTTGAGCGCAAGGTTGCGTTTTTCTTCTTCGGCTCGGCGCAATTCCTCGGCCTGCAAATCGGTGAAATGGAGATTGGCAGCGCTGGCGAGACCACCGGCATCCAGAATCATGATCACGCGGCCATCGCCCAGGATCGTGGCGCCGCTGAAGCACTTGGTTCCCTGGATGAAGCCCGAAAGCGGCTTGACCACAATCTCTTCGATATCGAAGAGTTCGTCCACGATCACACCGTAATGATTCTTGCCGACTCGCAGCACGATGATGTTGTGATCGCTGCGCCAATCGGCCCGGCGATCGCCCTTGCGTTCCGCTGCATTCTCGGGCTCTTCGGGCAATTCCCCCCGACGATCCGCTAAGGATTCCCTACGATCGGGAACGTTTTCGCCGGTGACCGGATCGGTGAAAACACGCTGAATGCCAAGCACATCGGCGAGGCGCACCAGGGGCAATAGCTTGTCCCGCAGTCTTAAGACCAGGGCGCCTTGCACTTGTTCAATGCGCTGTGCGACTTCGGAGGCCTTGACCCACACAAACTCCACCACGTTGACCTGGGGAATGGCAAAGCGATGCTCGGTAATCCCCACAATCATGGAGGGAATAATGGCCAAGGTCAGCGGCAGGCGCAGACGCACGGTGGTGCCCATGCCCAATTCCGTTTCCATTTCCACATGGCCACCCAACTTTTCGACGTTGGTGCGCACCACATCCATGCCCACGCCACGGCCGGAAATTTCGGAGACCTTTTCGGCCATTGAAAAACCCGGTGCAAAGACCAGATGCACGATTTCGCGCTCGGTCATTTCCGCACCCTGCGCCTTGGTCACCAAGCCCTTGGCGATGGCCTTGGCCAGCACCTTCTTGGCATCGATGCCCCGACCATCGTCGTGGACGGCGATATTGATCTGACCACCCTCGTGGAAAGCATGCAGGTGAATGGTGCCCGAGGGATCCTTGCGGGCCTTGGCGCGTTCCGCCGGGGTTTCGATGGCGTGATCGGCGCAGTTGCGAATGATGTGGGTGAGGGGATCCACCAGCATTTCGACAATGGATTTGTCGAGTTCCACCTCGGCGCCTTCGATCTTGACTTCGATCTGCTTGGAAAGCTGGCGGCTCATATCCCGGATGATGCGCGGGAAGCGGCTGAACACCGTGCCGATGGGCTGCATGCGGGTCTGCATGATGCCTTCCTGCATTTCGGTGGTCACCTGGTTCACGTTTTGCAAAATGGCGCCCAGGCCCGGAATTTCGTGCTGATAGTCGGTTACGGCCCGCACCAGTTGGTTGCGGCCCAACACCAATTCGCCCGCCAAATTCATGAGGTTGGTCAGCAGATCCACCCGCACCCGCAGGGTTTCGTTGCCAGAGTCCTTGTTCATATCCCGCGCAGCCTTGTCGCTGGTCGGCAGTTCAGAGGGCGCCTCACCTTCGGCGCTTGGGTCGGCTTCCGCGTCCGCAACAATTTCCGGTTCAACTTCGGGCTGGATGGCGGCGGCTTCCATCACCGGAGCCGACGCGACTGCGATTTCGGTGGTGCCTTTGGCCTTGGCCTTGACTTCCTTGCGCAGGGCTTCCAGCTCCAGAACCTTGATCTGTTCGATGGGCAGCTTGAGGCCCAGGGCCACGAGATCCGGCTCGAGCACGGTGGCAAAGAGCAAGGTGACGGGCAGGTCCTGATCCAGGCAGTGTTCGAGATCGGCGATGGCTTCGATATCGATGAAGGCATCCAGGCAGGTACCCACCGACAGTGCGTGATTCAGGAAGGCCAAAGGTGTCATGCCCTTATCGCGGATATCCCGATGCAAAAACGCGATGGCGCGGAAGATATTCATGCCTCGGCGCAGGGCCGACCGCACGCTTTCGGCATCCAGATCGAAATCGCGCTGGGCGCCCTTTTCGCGGCCCTTGACCGTTTCGCCAATGATCAGGCCCTGCCCACTCAGAATGGCTTCCAGGGTGGCTAATTCTTTGGCATAGGGCACGGTATCGCTGGCCTGGATATCGTCCAGCATGGCCTTCAACCGATCGAGGCTGGCAAAGACCACATCCATCAGTTCGGCCGAGACCTTTAGCTTGCCGTCCCGCACCTGCATGAGCACGCCTTCCATGGCGTGGCTGAGTTTCTTTAGGGCCTCGAAGGCGAAAAAGCCCGCACCGCCCTTAATTGAATGGATGGCACGAAAGACCCGATTGATGACTTCGGAGCTGACCTTGGCCCCTTCCTGCTCCATGCGGAGCAGATCAGGCTCGATGGTCGCCAGATGTTCGCGACTCTCGGCTACGAAATCCGAAATGATGCTCTCGTCTGCGAAGCTACTCACGAATCGCCTCCGCAATGGGGAAGAATTTGGTCAGGTTGAAGAGTTTGAACACCCGCAGGAGATCGGTACTGGCCCCTTCGATGGAGAAGGCGAGCTCTTTCTTCTGGCAACTCTTGAACAGACCCAGCACCAGGGTGATGCCCAAGGAATCGATCTGCTTGGTGGAGGCCAGATCCAACACCACGGCGATCTTGGCCGACTCCAGGGCCTTGAGCATGCTGTCTCGCAGAACTTCCACGGTGCTGGCCACCAGATCGCCATTGGGGTTGAGACGCAGGGTCCCATCGGCCTTCTGGGTCTTCATGGGGGATTTCGCGACTGTCATATTAGGCCTCCCAGCTAAAGGTGATACTCAATTCGCCGCCCACCATCTCCACCCAACTGGCACAGTGCCGAAGGTAGGGAATGCCTCGCCCGCGCTCAGAAAGGGGATCCGTGGGGGATTCTAATTTTTTCAATTCAAAGCCCTGGCCCTCGTCCACGACATTGAGAAGGAAGGCCGGTGGGGATTGCCGCCAACTTGCATGCAGCCCGATCTGGCTTTCGGGTCGACCTTCATTGCCATGAATCATGGCGTTGGTAAGGGCTTCGCGCGCCGCCAACAGAATTTCGAAGGTGCGCGAGTGGGTGAGCGGGATGGAGCGGGGCGCCTTGGCCAGATATTCCGTGAGCTTTTCGATGGCTCCATCGATGGCAATCGCATTGGAGGGAAGCACTAGGCTCAAGCAATCGGGATCCAAGGCGGGCTGCTCGAAGCCAACCGCCAAGAGATCATCCTCCAGCCCACCCTCGGCCAGGGTTTGCGCAATGCCCGCCAGGATCGACACAGCTTGCTGGATGGGCACCTCGGCCATTTCGCACCAAAGTTTCAGTGCCAAATCATCCATGAGTTCGCCGTCGGCATTGCGGATATCGAAAAAGCCGTCACTGGCGAAAAACACGCGGTCGCCCGGAGACAACCGGACCACTTTTTCTTCCACCATGGCTTCGTCGAAAACGCCCAGTGGAGTTCCGTTGACAGCGATGCGGACACTTCGCGCAGGACCACCGCACAGACCGTGGGGAAGGCCTGCGTTCAGCACATGCAAACGACCCGTGCGGGGCGTCCAATGGCCCAGTAAGATGCAAACGGGTACTTCGGAGAAGGGGCCATCCTGAATGCCACGATTCAGACGCGAGGCCAAGGTCGCGAGGTCGGTAGCCTGCATCATCAGGCTGGACAGCAACCCCAGGAAGGCGGCCACGGCGTAGGAGCTGATGACCGAATGCCCCGCCACATCCGCCAGAATGAACAGAATTGAACCATCCGGCTGCTTGAAACACCGGAAGACATCGCCTCCAGCATCCGTAAGGGATTGGTGCACGGAATAGAGCGGCAGATCTTTTTCAGGCACCGCCACCAAGGCGCGCTGGGCCATGCGCACGGCCTGGGCCGTTTCGGCCGATCGCTGTCGCGCACTCACCCCTACAGCCAATCGCTCCACACACGCAATGAGAACCCCGGAATCGAAGGGCTTGGTCAGGAATTGGCTGACCTGCAGATGCAAGGCCGACTTCATCGAGTCCACATCTTCGGAAGAAGACAGCAGCACCACGGGGATTTCCGAATCCACTTCGCGGATCCGTTCCACCAAGCGAATTCCATCCATGCGGGGCATCACGAGGTCGGAAAGTACCAACGAGAAGGGCCCGGCTCCGGGTTCGTTGAAGATCTCCCAGGCCTCTTGGCCATCCCGGGCTTCGCGCACTCGATAGCCAGCCTTGACGAGCCAGGAGCGCAGCAGGCTGAGGGTGACGGGGCTATCTTCCGCGATCAGGATTTCTCCGGTGCGCGAACGATCTCGGGTCGGCGCGGCACTGACTTCCACCCGAGCGGCCCGCTTGCGAGCGTCCAAGACCTTGCGCAGGGCATGACCCAGATCGCGATTGGAGAAGGGCTTGGGAAGCAGGGCATCGAAGGGGGATTCCACCCCAGCCGGGACCGAGTTGCCCGAGGCGAGAATGATAGAAATCGTGGGCCTAATTTTTCGAATCCGAGCGGCGAAATCTTCCGCGGAAAGGGCGCCTTTGGAGTATTCCAACAAGACCACATCGTAGATCGCTGGATGTTCTTTGAAGGCATCCAGCGCTTCGAAGGGGTCGGATTTGGCGGTCACATGGTAACCCAGGTGCTGAAGCGATTCCTTGGTCAGAGCCACCCGTATGGCCTCGATATCCACCACCAAAATATGCTCAGTGCCTTGCAATGCATCGGTGGGTGTTTCATCCCGCATGGAACTTTCCGCTGCGGCGCTGGGCAAGTAGACCTTGACTAGGGTGCCTTTGCCGGGCTCGGAGGTAATGGCAACGCCCCCGCCATGCTGGGTAATCACCCCGTGCACCACGGAAAGCCCCAGCCCTGTGCCACCCTCAGCGAGATTGTCAGAGTGGAAGGGTTCGAACACATGATCCAGGGTTTCGGCATCCATGCCCCGACCGCTATCCCGCACGGACAAGAGGGCTGCCCGCAGGGCTTTCGACCCGGGAGCCAGAAAACCTTCTTCGATATCAACTTCCACTAGGCTCAATTCCAGTAGGCCTTTGCCATCGATGGTCTGCACGGCATTGACGGCCAGATTCATCACCACCTGGTGGATCTGGGCGGGATCCCCAAAGGTCCACACCGAGGAACTCAGTTCACTGCGCACTTCAACATCTCTCGAAATCGTGGACTTGAGCAGATGAAGGCACTCTTTGACCACGGCCGTGAGATCGAAGGGAATCCGCCGTTCTTCGGTGGGTCGACTAAAGGTCAGAATGCGGCGATTCAGATCCTTGGCACGATTCGCCGCCTGCATGATGACGCTGAGCTTGGGACGGACGGGGCTATCTTCGGGCAGCTGCCATTCGATGAGTTCAGCGGAGCTCATGATGGCGGTGAGCACGTTATTGAAATCGTGCGCCACGCCGCTGGCCAAGGCGCCCAGGGCTTCCATTTTCTCCACCTGCCGCAGGTGCCGATCCATCTCCAACTCGGAGGTGATATCCCGGAATACGCAGGTGTAGAAGGCTTCGTTGCCCACCGGACAGAGCTTGGAAATTGTTCCCGAGAGGGTGCAAGGCGTGCCATCGGCCCGTTGCAGGCGCAACTTACCCTGCCAGGGCTGGCCTTCCCGCAAGCGCTTCAAGATGGTCCGACTCAACGCACTCCGTCCCTCTTTGGGTAGGAGGCTCAGTGCCCTCTTGCCGAGCCAGGACTCAAGGCCCGTGAGTCGGAGAAAGGCCTGATTGGCATTGATAAGCCCCCCGCGCGAATCGGCAATGACCATCAATTCCGCTGCCTGATCCACTGCTTCGGCGAGCCGCATTTGGGAGGCCTGAAGGGCGCGATGGTCCGTGATGTCTTCTTTCACCGCCAGGAAATGGGTTACGCGGCCTTCGTGCAAGATGGGTGAAATCGTGGCTTGTTCCCAGTAAAGCTCCCCGTTCTTCTTTCGGTTACAGAATTCCCCTTTCCAGGTTCGGCCATCCCGCAGGCACTGCCAGAGTTCCTTGTAGACCTCGGGCCCTTGCACGTCCGTTTTAAGAATGCGAGGGTTCTGGCCCTGGGCTTCTTCGGCGGTGTAGCCCGTGAGATCCGAAAACTTTGGATTCACGTACTCGATGGCCCCGATGGTGTCGGTGATCACGATTGAAGTAGGGCTTTGCTCCACGGCGGCAAGCAACAGAGCCGTTTTTTCTTCCTGCTTTTTTAATTCCGAAATATCCAAAAAGACGACGGAGAAAAGCCCCTTGCGCGGGCACTGCGCAAACACACTGAAATGTTTGTCGAGGGTGCCGGAATATTGATCGAGCCGCATGGGTTCACCCGAAAGTGCCACGCGACCGTAGGCTTCGATCCAATAGGCTTCGGTCTGAGGCAGCACTTCCAGCACGGTGCGGCCAATCACTTCGGCAGCAGTCAAGCCGGTGCACTGCTCCCAGGCGGGATTAACTTCCAGGAAACGGTAATCAATCGGAATACCGGCATCGCTGCAAATAATTTCATGCAGCGCGTAGCCTTCACTCATCTCATCGAACAGACGGCGATAGCGGTCCTCAGTCTCCCAAAGCCGCCCTTCCGTGCGCCGATGTTCACGCAGATCCTGAATGAGAACCGTGAGGTGATCGACCTGCCCATCGGGACGGAATTCCGGGCTGATATCGATTCGAACCGGAATAACCTTGCCGTTGGGATGACAGAAAAAGGTCTCGCGCGGTCCAAAGGACCATTCCTCGCCGACCTGATCCAACGTGGCAAACAAGTCCGCAAGATTTTGGTCCGGAACAAATTCACCCCATTCTCGGCCCAAAAGCTCGGCTTGGGGCAGCCCCGCCAGGGCGCAAAAATGCTCGTTGGCGGCCAGAATGCAGCCATCCCTGCCCAAGATCCCCATGCCCACCAAGGACATGCGGAACAGGTGCCGCCACCAACGTTCCCCTTTTTTGATGACCTGCTGGGCTCGCCGGGCCAAGCGAAGGTCCTTCGCGGAGACCACGTAATAGACGGTGTTGCCTTGGCGGAATGGGTGCCCGCTGAGTTCCAGGGCCAAGATCCCGCCCTCTTGGGTGAGCCCTTCCACTTCCTGAAGCCAGGATCCCGTGAGGGTATCCCCAGGGCTTCGCAGGCGAGCCAAGATATCCCCCGCATGGCGTGGGGCCAGGAGTTCCATCAGGCTACGCCCGATCAGTTCGGTCGGGGCGGTGAAACCAAACAGCCGAGCATAGGCCGGGTTGCATTGAACATGGGTGCCTTCGCGCAGGACCGCCACAGCCTCGGGCAGATGCTCGACCATGGCCTCGAAAAAGCCCTGGCCTCGAGGTTTTGCGGAGGAGGCCCCGGGATTGGAACGCTCTTGGGACTGTTTTTTGAAAATATCGTCAACCATGGCACACGAACCTTCCGCGGACTCACCACCCCCTACCCCGTCGACGATGGCGAGGGTTGCGGGGGAAAATAGGAAAAGGCGCAACCGCGCCGATCCGTTGGGACCTGACTGGTTGCGCCTTCGACTTGCAGACCTAATGACTGCCCATCAAGGCGTTCTGCCCAAAAAGACAGAACCTAGACTGGGACTCTATCGACCGGGCTGAATCGGTACTTGAATATTATTTTTATGCCTTCGAAAGCAGTTCCAGCCGCTCCCGCAACTGCCCTAGTTCCTTGGATTTGAAGGCGGTGCGTGTGCGCTCCAGAACATCGATGCTGTCCTGCACGGCCAGCTGGTAATCCGCAAGCCGGGGACAGGTCGAGATGGTGCAATGTTCGGGAGCGGAATCCTGTTCGAGGGTCATTTCAAACAGGGCCTTCATGTCCAACAGCACGCCAGCGATATTGCCGAGGGATAACCCGAGGACCTCCCGGGAGGCATAGCGGTCGGGCGCCTGGGGAGCGCTGCGAATGGCCTCCTGAACACGATCCAGATCCTCCAGCCAGCCAGTTAACCGCTCCTTGGAGCGCCCCATGGCACGTTGAGTGCGCACGCTGGAAACGGCGCGGCGAATATGCCCAAGGAAATCCTCGAACACGATGGGCTTGGTCAAGTAGGCAGCCACGGGCAGGTGGATGGCCTGGACGGCTGTGCCCACCGAGGGATACCCCGTGACCAGAATGGCCTGCAAATCGGGGCTCAGATCTGCGGCGACTCGGATGAAATCCAGATCCTGATTACCGGGCATGAGGATATCGGAGATCAGCACGTCGTAGGTGTTCTCGCGTAGGAAATCCGCCGCTTCGAAGCCATCCCGAGCCGTGTCGACCAAGAAGCCTTCCATGCGCAACAGGTCGGCCGTGGCGAGAAGAAAAATCTCTTCATCGTCGGCCATCAGGATGCGGGCGGGGGCTTGGGAATGAAGACTCATCGTGGTCGCAGTCTCAGGAGAGGGCCTTCAGTCTACGCCGGACTCCCACTCCAGGGGAATTCGCACCGTAAAGACACAGCCACCCGTGTTCGGATTTTCGAAGTGGATGGAGCCACGCAAGCTCTCCAGCAAGCGTCGGCAGGTGGATAACCCCAAGCCCATGCCCCCCTGAAGGGCGTTCTGCTTGGTGGTAAAGCCCGACTCCCAGACCTTTTCCGCGAGGCCGGGAGGAATTCCCGGACCGCCGTCACTGACCTGGATTTCTAGATCTGCCCCATCTCTGCGCGCACAGCACCGCACAATGCCCTGCGGCGGAGTCGCCTCGATGGCGTTTTGTAGCAGGTTGAAAAGCACCTGGCGCAGGAGATTGGCGCGCAGGGTACCTCGCAGGCCGGGCTCACCGGAATCCAGCACCAGGCTTAGTCGATGACTCCGAAAGCGGGGTGCCAGTAGCGTGGCGATGTCTTGCAAGAGGGTGGCCACGGCCACATTTTGCGCCTTGGGTTCATTGGGGCGATAGAGTTCGTACATCATTCGAACAATGGCGGTGATGCGATCGATCTCTCGGTCCACCAGCGCCACGTATGAAAAATAGGTGTGGTCCTTGGGGATCGCCGTTTGCAACAGCGCAAAGGCGCTTTTGATTCCTGCCAAGGGCCCATTGATTTCATGAGCCACATAGGCGGCCATCTGGGATTTGGCCGTCAGGGCCTCGCTTTCCTTGGATAAAAGTTCCTGCTGTTTGCGCTGGGTAGTGTCTTCAAACAGGGCGAGAAAATAGCCCTTTTCGGGGGAATGCACCATGATTTCCAGCCAGAAACCCAGGGAATCAAAACATATTTCAAGGCGTTCGGGTTTTCCCGTGGCGGCCACTCGACCCACCAGCGCCAGAAATTCTGGATGTGCCTGCTGAATGCCGGGCACCACTTCGCTGATCTTTCGACCCGTTACATCCTTCCAGCCCGTCAAAGTTTCCAACGCATCGTTCACGTCCAGAAACATGAAATCCCGAGGTTCCTCACCACGGTAGAGCACCAACCCGTAAAGGGAGCCCTCCTGCATGTTTTGAAAGAGTGAGTGGTAGCGATGTTCGGCGGCGTGACGGGATTGTTCGGCCCGCTTTTTATCGGTGACATCGGCGAAGGAAATCAGCACCTGGCCGAGGCTGGTTTCAAAACCTTCGGCAACGGTCACGTGGACCTGGAGGAGGCGTGGCCCGAGCTTAGGGCTCTGAATGGGCATCTCCGTCTGCAAGGTTGAAACCCCTTCAAGGATTGCTATCAGACCCTCCCGCAGTGCCATCCATGATTCTTCATCGAAATAGGAGGCAAACTCGGCCGGAAGATCCTCCTTGCGAACCTCTCCAAAAAACGCCCCACTGGCCCGGTTGATTGCCTGAATGTGGATCAAGGAGGCACAAAGGGCAAAATCCTGAGGGTGCTCTGCAAAATGAAGTCGAAGATTTTGAATTCCACGGGAAGCACCGGCCTCGCACCAAGCCTTCACCGCCGAAAAATCCACCACCCAGGTCGGAAGGGGAATGTGCTCAAACAAGGCGTGCAGGTTGCGTTCACGGATGCTTGGAGAGAGCTGGTTCATCGTTTTCTTTCCTCGGTCCAATCCCAATATCTGGTCTCAAATGATCACATAGTCCAAAGCGAGGGCCTTGATTGCCGATCTGTGGGCCTTTGGGTTTTCATTCGCCGTATCATGATTCAACCCAACGCAGGGGTTGCAGACCTGCTGATGGCATCGTTCAATCCCCTCCTCTTGTCCCAGAAAGGCACTCTCCATTGCGATCCAAGGGCTGGCTTTCAAGGAGTGTGAAGCGCTGGACCGCCGTGTTGCTGCTGGTCGTGGTGGCCACCTTTTTAGCTACGGCCGGTGAGGATCATTGCCATGAAGGGGCCGACGCCCACGGGCCTCAGTCCCAGCATCTGCTTTGTCTCGATGACTGCGCTCCGGCCATGATTCCCCAGGCGCCCGTGCCACCCCCGGCTGATGCTTTGCCCAAGCCCAGCTATATCGAAACCCTGAGTCCTCCCATCCTGAACCTCGACCTCGAACCGGAAAAGACACCGCCTCGGACCTAGTGCCCTAGCGCCAACTTTTGACCCGTTTAAGGGTCGCCCTTTCCATCGATTCGAGGACACCATGCGACTTCCCCTTTGCGGGGCGCTGCTCTGCCTGCAGGCACTGCAGGCAGCGGCCCAGACGCCCATCCCATACGACATCCTCCAGGCCAAGGCGCGACCCACGCCCGAGCACTGGCGAACCGAGAGCCTGCTCGCGGAACATCATCTTCGCCTCCAGGAAAGCCGTGGCTTTCTGCGCGAGGGACCTAGCCTTTCTTTTCAAATCGGGCCGAGGCGCAGCCCTCGTGAACCGGGCAGCACCGACAAGGGCTTTGAGCTCGATCTACCGCTCTTCCTGTCGCCCCGCCTGCGCACAGACCTCGAAGCCAGTCTTGGCGCAGCGCATCCTTTGCTCAAGGAGGCGGCCCAGCGGGAAGGTGCCTTGCGGTTGCGCAAGGCCTATCTAAACGCTTGGCTGGGCGCGCGTCTGCTGACCTTGCGGGAAGCGGATCTCGCCACCGTGGCGGGCTGGCTTAAGGTCGCCAAGACCCGCTTCGACGCGGGAGCCGATCCAGCCTTCCAGGTGGCCTTGGTCGAAGGCGAGCGCCTGAAGGTGCAACTGGAATTGAACGAAGCTCAGCTTCAGGCCCTGCAAGCCTGGAGCGCCTTGGTGGCCCTGGCCGAAGTGCCCGAGAAGGCCGCGCCCTTGGCAGACCCAGGCCCAATGCCCAATTTCCCCTTGGCGGACCTCGACCAGCGATTGAAGGAGAGCCCCCTGCGCAAGGCCCTTGTGGCTCAAGCAGAATTGGAAGCCCGCAGCCTTCGTCTAAAGGAAGCCCAGAACCTAAGCCGCTGGAGCCTCCGGGGCAGCCATGCCCAAGAAGGCGACGAAAAAGTCACGCGGATCGGCATGGCTGTCCGCCTGCCCAGACCCGGCGAAACCGAAGCCATACGGCGCAGCACCGAAGCCCAGCTGCGCATGGTGCAAGGCGAAGCCCGCCAGGCCCTGGCCGATTTGGAGGCTCGTTTCCAAGGAGCCGCCACGCAATGGCAAAACGCCGGAAGCCTAACCGCGGTGCCCGATTTCACGCAGGCCCTAGAAGCCGTTGGCCTGCGCCTGAAGGAAGGCCGTGAGCGCCCTTCGGAGGCACTCCCCATCCGCCGCCAACTTCTGGAAGCCCAGATGGCCTCCCTCCGGCAGGTCTACACCCAACACCTGCTTCTTGCCGAACTCCAGACCCTACTGCCCGAGGTAAAACCATGAACCGCTTGGTGATGATTCTTCCCCTGCTTCTTGTGCTTCTCGCAGGACAGGGCTGCGCCAAAAAATCCGCCCCCGAACATGCCGATCCGCACGCAGGCCATGACCACGCTGCAGCGGAATCCGAAGGCCCCGGAATTCATCTGGAGGGCATTCGTGGCCTCGGGCTGGCCAAGGTGCCCGAACCGCGCCTCGAGGGCCGCTGGGTGCCCGGCGAAGCGGTGGGCGACGAGGCCGCCCAGGCGCTGCTGAGCAGCCCCGTGAAGGGCATTGTCAGCCAGGTGCTGGCGATCCCAGGCCAAAACCGCCCGACGGGCGCAACCCTCGTGATGATTCAGAGCCCCGAGTTGGCCCACCTAAAGGCGGCGTGGATCGCTTCCAAGGCCAAGCTGGACCGAATTCAATTGGATCTGGCGCGAGAAGACCGACTCTTCCAAGCGGGCGCAGGTGCCCGTCGCGACCTCGAAGCCATTCAGGGCGAATCGGCCACGGCCAAGGCCGAAGAAGAGGCCGCACGCCTTAGCTTGGAGGCCGTGGGCCTGAAGCCCGGCGAAGCGGGGGCCAATTACCTGTTGAAGGCTCCTGCCCATGGTGCGGTGGTGGCCTGGAAAGTGCAGCGGGGCCAAGGCGTCGAAGCCGGTCAAGAATTAGGTCAATTCCAGGCCGCCCAGGCCGGAGTCATTCGCCTGGAACTCTCCCAGCCAGGACCAATCGGCTGGAACCCCGGTGCGGAAAGCGAGGTCCGTCAGGCCAACGGCCGCACCTGGAAGGCCCGCCTCGAAAGCACCCCTTCGACCCTGACCACTGACACTCAGCGCCTGAGCTATCGCCTGCGTTTCTTGGGTGGCGCCCTGCCCATGCCCGGCACACCTGTCGAAGTAAAGGTGCCACTGGGCAAGGGCATCTACCTATCCCAGGCCGCCCTGCAGCAGGTGGATGGCCGCTGGGGAGTCTTTGTGGTGGAGAAGGAGCGCGCGGTTTTTACCGCCGTAACGCGCGGCATGGAAGTGAAGGATGAGGTCCTGATCGTGGATGGACTGAAACCCGGCACCACAGTTGTGACGGAGGGAGCCTACCTCCTGAAGGCCTACCAGCAGAAACGCAGCCAACCCGAAGGTGAGGGCGGCCATGGCCACTGATTTCCAGCCGGAATCCACCTCTCATCACCGCGCCCTGATTCGCCGCTGGTTCGATTGGCTCCTGCCCCGCAAGGGCTGGGTCTTCGCCCTGAGCATTGCCTGGGGTTTGGCGGGTCTCTTTACCTTCCAGAGCCTGAAGCGGGATCTTTTCCCCGACATGAGCCTGCCGATCCTGAGTGTGCTCATCCAGAGTCCTGGCCGCGCCACCCCGGAATTGGAACTCTCCGTGGCCCAACCCACGGAGCAAGCCTTGGGCGGCATGCCCGGCGTTAAGCGCGTTAACACGCTGGTGCTGCCCGAATTGGTGCAGGTGGTTGTGACCTTCGAAGGTGATACCGATCCTTGGCGCGCCCGGCAACTCGTCGCCGAACGCCTCTCTGGAGTAATTGGCAGCTACCCCTCTGGCACCCGCCCACCGCTCATGAGCAGTGCCTCCGGGCGATTGCACGAACTCATGGAAATCGTGCTGGAAGGCGAAAATATCGATCCCATGAAGCTGCGGGATCACACCGAACAGGTGCTCACCCCAAGGCTGCAATCGGTACCGGGTGTGGCGCGAGTGGAGCGCTTGGGTGGCCAGGAACGCTCCCTGCAAATCACCCTGATTCCCGAAAAAATCCGCAGCCAGGGCGTGAGCCTTAGCCGAGTCATGACGGCCTTGGAACAAAGCCATCAGGACCTCGCCGCAGGCGTATTGGAGATCCAAGACAAAGGCTGGTACATGTCCGTAGGCAGCCTAGCCGCCACCCCCGAAGAAGTGCGGCAACTACCCGTGCAAGCTGCTCGGGGCATAATCACCCTGGGCGACATCGCCGAAATCCGCGAAGCCCCCGCCTTCCGCCGCGGCCTAGCCCGCCATGCCATCGGCGAGCACGAGCCCGCAGCAGGAAGTGCGGAACCTGCCCGAGCGTTGCATGAGCCCCGAAAAGGAAGTTCGGAACCTACCCGAGAGTCGCATGAGCCCGCAGCAGGAGCGAAGGGCCACGATATTGCCGAAGGCAATATCGCCCGAAGGGTGCGACCCATGGATGGGTCGCATGAGGATGTGAGTATCCGCATCGTCAAGCAGCCCAATGCGGCCACGCTGGAAGTGGCCGAGGGTGTCCGCACCGCTGTGGCGGAACTCAAGAAGGGGCTTCCCGAAGGAATGCACCTGGAGCTGATTTATGATCAGGGTCGTCTCGTCACCAATGCCTTGAGCGGCGTGTCGCTGGCACTAATGGTGGGCGGCGTCTTCGTGGCCATGGTGCTGATCCTTCTCCTGGGCAACTTCCGAGGGGCGTTATTGGTTTTGGCGGTGTTGCCTTTGGCCACGCTGGGAGCCGCGATCCCTCTCCATTTCGCGGGGCTTGGTCTCAACGCCATGACCCTGGGTGGGCTGGCCATCGCCGTGGGCCTGCTGGTGGATGCGGCCGTGATCATGGTGGAAAACCTGGCGCACCGCTTGCGGGATCACCAGGACAACGTAGAACCACGCCGGGTGGCCCTCACCCGTGCCGCAGCCGAAGTGGCCACGCCAATCCTGATTGCGGTGTTGGTGATTCTGGCGGTGTTCATTCCCCTGCTCTCCATGGGTGGCATTGCGGGCAAACTCTACGCGCCCTTGGCCGTGGCCGTGGCCGCCAGCATGACCATCAGCCTGGTACTCACCTTCACGCTGGTGCCTGCCCTGGTGGAACGCTTCCTGCCCCCCGGCGCATCGCTGCAGGAGCCCCGACTGGTCCTTGCCATCAAACGCATTTATCGACCGGCTCTGGATTGGGCGCTGCACCATGGCCCCTTGGTGCGCGTGCTCGCCTTTGGGCTCACCATTCCCAGCATCTGGCTGGCCTTTCAGTTGGGAACGAACTTCCTGCCAACCCTGGATGAACGTGCATTCATGATGCTTTCCAAGGTGCCCGCCGAAAGCAGTCTGGAGGCCGTGGATCAGGCCAATCTGCAGCTGGATGCCCGCGTGAAGGCCATCCCCGGCGTGGAATCCGTATACCGCCGCAGCGGTCGCGCGGATGTTACCGAAGACCCATGCCCCATGACCGATAGCGAAATCATGGTGATCCTGACGCCCGACGCCGACGAGCGCATGGTGGGCCGCGAAGTCTTGGAAGCCGCCGAGGCCATGCCCTTCCCCGTGGAGGTCAACACGCCCATGCAGGAGCGCATCGCCGAAGGCATCGGTGGCACACCCGCCGATATCCAGGTGAAGTTCTTCAATCGCGATCTGGAGCCAGTTCGAGCCGCATTGAAGGAAATCCAGGAGCGTTTAGCCAAACTCGAAGGCGTACGCAGCGTGACCCCAGATACGCCCAATCCCATGCCGCGATGGCGCGTGGCGCTGGATGAGGAAGCCTTGCGGCGCTTGGGCGTGCCGCGCCCCCTGGTGGCCATGACCCTCCAAGCGGCCCTCCAAGGCCTGGAATCCGAGATTCGCTTCGAGGGTCCCCAGCGCATCGGGCGCATCGTGCGCTTTCCCAACGATGGCCGCATGAGCCCCGAGAACCTGAAGGACACACCGCTCGTATTGGAAGATGGCCGAGCCTTGGCGCTAGGTCAGGTCATGCGCTTTGAGGAAACCTCGACCCCCACATTGGTGCGGCGCGAATCCGCCCAGCGTCGCCTGGGGCTCAATGTCCGCACCACGGGCGACCTAGGCGGCACGGCCCTGCGCATCGAAAAAGCGCTGGAGGGCATCAAGCTACCGCCGGGCACCTTCATCAAATTGGGCGGCAAGATCGAGGAAGCCCGCGAAACGCACCAGCGCCTGGCCATCGCCATCGCGGCGGCTCTCGCACTGGTGGTAGGTCTACTGTATATCGCGCTGAAACGTTGGCGCGAAGTGCTCGTGGTACTCGCCACCCTGCCCGATGCCTTCGCCGGGGCGCTCTTCGCGCTCTGGCTGGCCGGAGAGAGTTGGAACATCAGTTCCATCGTCGGCATGATCGGGCTCTTTGGCGTGGCCGTGCAGAACAGCCTAGTGCTCATCACCCAAGCCAAGGATCTGATGGCGAAGGGCGTGCCCTTCGAGGAAGCCCTGCGGGAAGCCAGCCTGGGCCGCGTGCGCCCCAAGCTCATGACCGCTGGTGCCGCGATCCTAGGCCTGATGCCAATGCTCTTCGGCTTCGGCGGCTCCGAACTGGAACGCCCCCTGGCCATTGCCATGGTGGGTGGCCTGTTCACCAGCACCTTGTTCACACTGCTGGCGCTACCCAGCTTCTATGCCTGGGTGGGTCGCCCCAAGCCCGATGGAGTGCCGGTTAAGGAGTGAACACCACGTTCACAGAATAAAAGCTGAAGGGGGTGCTGCCATGAGAATGGCGCACCCCCTCTGTTTGCTCTGATACCGAGGTGCAATTCACAAACCAAATTCACCGGAATCAGCCAAGGAAAAGACCTTTAGCCAGGATGAAGGGGATGAGATCAGCGGGATGTTCGCGGAGCTGGTTCTTCGGACTAAATCGGGAGGCCTTTCCGAAGAGCCGACGACACTCGTTCAGACTGTGGTCAAGCACTAAATGGCTTTATCCTGTGCATCCCCTCCATCCTGGCTCAAATATTTTTGGTTAGGCCTGGGCACCAAGGGAAAAGCATCCTTGGTTTATCCACGAAGCGGCCTTTGTCCCTTTCGGGCTCGATTTTTTGGAACGCTGCTCAGTGTGGTCATCAATCCAGGTGTCGCTGAAAGGCCGGGAGATGCCGCTCTTGACTGGCCCATCGCAGGCGTTCAAAAACCTCGAGAAGATCCGGCTCCTTAACGGTTTTGATCAAGCGGTCGTACAGAGCCACATTTTCAATTTCAGCCTGAATGCCAGCCTTGCAGGCGGCTTGAAACGTGTCGGGCGCTATCGCCTTCTTCCCCTTCCACGGATTGGCCGGAATCTTCAGACCGTGGGCTTCGAATAATCCTTCCAGCGAGCCTTGGTGGCGCCGTTCCGCCTCGATAATATTCGAGAAGGGACGCACGTCCCCGTGCTTTTGAAGCACGGCGGCATACAGGGCCTCGGCGCGTTGTTCATCCTCCAGCAGGAGCTGAAGGGCCTCCACGCTGGCCTTGGGGAGCGGCTTGGCTGGCGCAGCACTTAGCGGTGTCAGAGCCATGAGGGTGCAGAGTACGAAAGGCGTAAACATCGAACCTCCTATTTGAGACCATCGCGAATGACGGCGTAGAGTTCGTGGGGACCGGTGCCATTGGCTTCTGCCAAGGCACGCAGGGGCTGGTCGGTTTTCACCTTCACCTTTTGGGCTTCCAGAATGGCCCGAACCCGAGCCATGTCCAGGCCGTATTCCTTGCAGAGATCTTCGAGAGTCTTGCGGCCGAGGCCCGCAGCCACTTCCTCAGGAAGCTGACCCGTGACGGCCTTGATCGTTTCGGCGCCCTTCATGGCCAAATAGACCTGCTGGGGAGTTAGGTGATTTTGCCTGGCAATGTCTTGGAGCCTTTGTTGCGGCCCCTCAAACGCGATTCCGTGACCCTTTAGCAAGGCCTGGGCTTTGTCCAGATCCATGCCCGTTTTCTGCGCAAACGCGCGCAGGCTGCTCTGTTCGGCATGCCCATACGGCGGTTCACCATAGGCTCGGCTGGCCTGATCCTTGGCAAAGGTATTCAGGTCCATCACCCAGCGGAATGGCGGCCAACCGAGCAACGGTCCGGCCGTAAAGAGAATCGTGAGAACCGCCGACACGATGAACTCCGGAGTAAGCACCCGCAGACGCCGCTGCCGATCCCGAAGGTACAGCACGATGGGTCGCCAGTTCAAAACAATGTGGACAATCCCCGCCACCAGAAAAAGCAGGCTCAGCAGGATGTGCATGGAGGCCCACGCTTCCTTGGTAAGGCCCCAGAGATGCCATTCGGACCAGTAGGCCACCCGCCCCTGGGGCGTTAGGAAGAGCACAATCCCCGAGGTGACGAGCACCGTAAAGGAGAGCAGTGCCGTTAAGGATGTAATCCGACGCAAGTTCACGAGATGCCTCCAGCAACACCTCTAGTTGACGCATGCGAATGGAATCCCATTGCACAAATGGGCCCAGAGACAGGATTACTGGGCCCACTGACAGATCCGCCTGGTGCAACGTCGTGTCGCAATGGCGCGAATTCGCCACGGCGGTTCTATGCCGGGTCTTCTTAACCCAGATTTTGCGTTTGATGCTGACCTAAAAAACTTAACCACGGAGACACGGAGGGAACAGAGAATAAAGAAGTTAGAGGGGAAATCCATCGACTTTCCGTGTCTCAAGCTTTCTCCGTGCCCTCCGTGTCTCCGTGGTTCATCTTCGTTTTTATATTTGCAACTGCATTGGTTGGGCTTAATCGCAGTTAGAGGAACGCATGTAAGAGCTCACGCCAACCCAAGGCGAGCCTTCAAACCCGGCGCCGCCCCACGACTCACTTCAACGCTGAGCCCGCCCTGGAGCCGCACGAGCAAGCGACCGTATTCGCCCACCTTAACCCCGATGACGGCCTCGGGCCGCACCAGCATGTTGCGATGGCCCTTTACCAACACGCCTTGAGGAAAGGATGATTCCGCCTCGGTGAGGCTCTTCCAGGGTGTGCGGAGCCGCTCCCCGGCCACAAAGGCCCAGACGACTTCGTCCTCCACCAGAAAATGACTAGTACGGGCCAGATCCATGAAGACAAGACCATCGCCGGCACGAACGGGATAGCGCAGAGCACCCGCCGGACGGGCAGCTGGCGCGGGGCCAGCCCGGCGCTCGCGAATGCGCGCGAGGGCCACTTCGATGCGCCCCGCCGTCGCGGGTTTCACCAGGAAATCCAGGGCGGCGGTCTCGAAGGCTCTCACTGCATGTTCGGCATGGGCCGTCACAAAAACCACGGGCAAGGTTTTGGGGAGATCCAAGGCCACTTCCAAGCCGGTGGCACCCGGCATTTCAATATCAAGAAACGCAGCATCCGCCTGGCCACCGGCCTCGAGCCACTCCAACACCGCCAGACCATCGCGCAGTTCCGCCACCACTTCGCAGCCGGCTTCTTGCAGCAGCCGGGCTAAGCGTTTGCGATTGTAGGGTTCGTCTTCGGCCACGATCACGCGCAGGGTTTCAGGCATGGCGAGGCTCCAGAATCAGTTCCACCACCGTGCGTCCGCCCTCACTGCGCAGATCGAGATGGCTGGCGAAGTCATCCATCAGGGCCAGTCGCTGCCGAAGGTTGGCCAAGCCCGTGCCCGAGGAACCTTGGGTATCCAACGGCTTTCCGGTATTGGCGACCCAGAGTCGCAGGCGATTGTTTTCGCCCGAGAGTCCAATCTCCAATTTCCCCCCCTCCCGACAGGGTACGATGCCGTGCTTGAGGGCGTTTTCCACCAGCGGTTGCAGCAGCAGGGGCGGAACCTCGATATCCTCCAGCCGGGCATCCCAAAGCCACTCCACACTCAATCGATCCCCGAGCCGAAATCGTTCCAGGGCCAGAAAGCCTTCCACCAGGCCACGTTCATCATCCAAGGACACCCGGAATTGGCCGGAGTGATTTTGGAGTTGGCGCAGGAGCGCCGCCAACGCCACCAACGCTTCCTCCGTGGCCGCGCCATCTTCGCGGGCCAACTCCGCCAAGCCACTCAGGGTGTTGTAGAGGACATGGGGATTCATCTGGGCTTGGAGCGCGCGGGCCTGGGCTTCCCGAGCCAGCCGAGTCTGCGCTTCGGCGCGCAGGGATTGTGTTTCTGCCCGCAGGGCCTCCTGGTCTCGATCCGCCAAGATCCACCCGGCCAGCATTCCGAAGGCTCCATAGGCGATGAGGAGCACCAACATCCGAGGTGGAACATTAGGAAGGAAGGACAGCGTGACGCCACCGCGCCCGCCACGACTTCCGTGCTCGCCTTGATCCGGCAGCAAGGCGATGAGCAGCAGCAAGAACAGCGCATTCCATGGAAGCGCCTGAAGCACCCCGCGCAGGCCCGAAGCCACCGGTCGGTCATCCCCAGTCCACTGCCAAGGCGCCGCCGCCAAACTAAGCAGCAGCACGCCAAAGGCGAAGGGAAGCAGGAATTCTTCCGGGGATAAGTTATGCGGCCCCGTGAGCCATCGCAGACCATTCCAGAGGCTACCGAACAACAGCACTGCGCCCCAGGTGCCGGGGCGCCTGAGGCGTTTGCCTGTGCTGGCTAGGATCTGGGATGCGTTCATGCTTCTAGTTTACTTAGCTGGAGCCTTGGGAGTCTTCGGGCAAGCAGCCGTGCCCGCGCGAGGACCGCTACCATCCTGCTTGCGAACGCCTTGACCACGACCCTGGCCACGGCCCTGACCCTTCGGCGTGCCGGAGCCATCGCGCTTATGAAGCTGTTGGCCGTGGCCCTGCCCTTTGCCCTTCCCAGAGGGCGCAGGAGCCTGAGCCTGAAGCACGGGAGCGGCCAGAGTTCCAAGAACGAAGAGGGAAGTAAGGAAGTGGCGGAATTTCATGGTGAACCTCCAGAATTTCACCTTAAGCAGCATGCCCAAGGGGCGGATCAGGGATCCCTGTCGCACTTTGAATAGACCGCGGTTTTGGTGGGGCGTTGGAACCTGTCGGGCAGATGCAGATGCGACGGGCCCAATGACAGAACGCGATGGCTCCATGACGAGAGTGCCTTGCACCTGTCGAATGGATTCAGAACGACACGACCTTAAGCAAACCCAGTATGGACAAGAATGAATTCGGCAATGGCCTGAGGATCGTTCAGATTCAATTGCGGAATGCTTAACCCCAAAAGCGTTTGGTCACTGGCCACCGCCACGATTTCCGAATCGTCCGAGCATAGGAGTGGCTTTCCCTCGGATTCGCGATGGATCTCCAGCTTCGGATGGGAATGGGTCTTGAAGCCCTCGATAAGGAGCAGATCCACCGACGTCATGCGTTCGATCAGGGCCTCGATGGAGGGCTCGGGTTCATCCCGCGATTCATGCATGAGCACCCATCGACTGGAGGTCACCACCATGACCTCGGAAGCCCCAGCCTCGCGATGCCGAAATGAATCCTTGCCTTCAGAATCCACGTCGAAGCGGTGGTGGGCATGTTTCATGGTTGAAACCGTAAGGCCCTTCGCCCGCAGGATGGGCAACACCTCAATCAACAAGCTTGTCTTGCCGCTGCCACTCCAACCAACGATGCCCATGACTTTCATATCCGCACCTACTCAAAAGAAAAATCATCCAACCAGAAGCAGCCAGAGCAGCGACATCGCAAGGAAGGCCACCCTGGGATGCATCTGCTCACCCCGCGATCTTGGATTGCCAGGCCAGCCACATCACCCAGAGGGCGCAGCCCAGCAGCAGGGTGCCCATGACTCTTGGTAGCCAGCGGCCTACGATTTTCGAGAAATGACTCTCGGCGTACTTGCTGGCCCAGCCAGAGGATGCACCCGCAAGAAAGAGCAGAATCACATGACCAATGGCGTAGACAAAAAGCAACACGCCGCCCCACAGGATCTTCTTCTGCAAAGCGACAACCGTGAGCACCGCTGCCAGGGCTGGCGTCGCGCAGGGGGCACTCAGGGTGCCGGTGAGGGCACCCATGATGAAGGCTCCGATCAGCCCTGCACCCTGGAAGCGAGCCAGGAAGCCATGGGAAGGCGTGGGGAGGTTGAAGACGCCCAGCAGGTGGAGCCCCACGGCAAGGAGAATCAGGCCCAACAAAGCCTTCCAACCCCAACCGATATCACCCAGCAGCGAACCCGTGACCGCCGCTACCAGACCGAGAACCGTAAAAGCGGCAGCCAAGCCTAGAACGAAAACACCGGATAAGAGCATCGGATGGTGACGGCCTTCCTTGGTCCCCCCTGCGAAGCCCACGACCAAAGGAGCGGCCACCAGGACACAGGGGTTCATCGAAGTCAGCAATCCGCCGAGGAAGACGATGCCGAGCTGCTTGGCCGCTGAAGCCTGGGCCATCATCTCAGCGAGGTTTTGAAGCCATTCGGTCATTTCAGGCCAGCCTTGGTGAGGGCTGCCAGGAAGTCACCCTTCTCCCAGAACCCGATGTGCCGAGTCACTTCTTTGCCGCTGGGATCGAAGACCACCTGGGTGGGCATGGCCATAACCTTGTGGGCGCGGGCTTCCTTGGGGTGCTCCGTGACATAGAAATTGCGCACCAAGGCGCGGTCCCCGAACTGCTGTTGAAGCTCCGCTAGGATCGGCTGCATCTTCTTGCAGGGTACGCAGGTGGGGCCACCGAATTCGATGACGGTCCACTTACCCGATTTAAGGATCTGGGTAAGCCCCGCTGGATCCAAGGCTGGCACAGAACTCTGAGCAGAGAGCACCGCAGTAACAGCGAAAAGTAGAGCACTCGGGCGCGAGAGGGACATGGAAACTCCGAAGTGAGGTCGGACAAAAGGGATTCAGAAGTGCAAAAACTTAGGCCTTCAGGAAAGCCGCGATTTCGTCGGAACTGACGACCTTGCCCTGGGACTTGAGCTGGCCGTCGATGGCCAGGGCCGGAGTGCTGAGAATGCCTCGGATCGCCATGGTGGCGTAGTCGGAGATCTTCACCACCTGGTGATCGCCACCGGATTGTTCAACGGCGTGTTTGGCGTGCTTAAGAAGGGTTTCGCACTTGGCGCAGCCGGGACCGAAAACTTCGATGAGCATGGAAACTCCTTAGAGTGAGAAGGGGGGGAAATTCACCACGGAGACACAGAGAACACGGAGAAAGAAATATGAGAAACAGAAGAAAAAAGATTCTGGAGTTGTATCCCCATCTTCATTTTCTCCGTGCCCTCCGTGTCTCCGTGGTAATTGCTGTTAGAGGATTGCGTTGAAGAGATAGCCCACTAGCAAAATGCCGAGAGCAACAACGCCCACGAAGGTGGCGATCAAGCGGGGGCGCATGACCTTGCGCAGAATGATGGTTTCCGGAAGCGAAAGGCCGATGACGGCCATCATGAAGGCCAAGGTTGATCCCAGCGCCGCGCCCTTGCCGAGCAGGGCTTCTACGATGGGCATGACCCCCGCCGCATTGGAATAGAGCGGTACCCCTACAGCCACGGCCAGCGGCACGCTATACCAAGTCTTATTGCCCAACAGCCCGGCCATGAAGCTTTCGGGCACATACCCATGGATAAAGGCTCCCACCAGGATGCCCACCAGGATGTAAGGCCACACCTTGCCCACGATGTCCTTCACGCCCTGGATGGCCTCAGCGATCCGCAGGGTGAGGGTGAGCGTTTCCTCCTCGCTTTCACCCATGGCAGGCGCCTTCAGCGCGTCCTGCACCCAGCCTTCGAGATGGCGTTCCATCTTTAGGCGGCCAAGGATCAGTCCCGAAAGGAAGGCGATGGAAAGGCCCGTTCCCGCATACAGCAGGGCAATCTTCCAGCCGAACATGGCGAAGAGCATCCCCAGGGCAACTTCGTTGATCATGGGCGCAGCCACCAGGAAACTGAAGGTGACGCCGAGCGGTACACCCGCCCGCAGAAACCCGATGAAGAGCGGCACCGCCGAGCAGGAGCAGAAGGGCGTAATGATGCCGAACACCGAACCCAAGGCATTGCCGATGCCGGGGGTGCGCCGCGCAAGGGCATTGCGCACCTTGGTGGGGCTCACAAAGGTCTGGAGGAAGGTGACGATGAAGACGATCAGTGTCAGCAGCAACAGCACCTTGGGCACATCGTAGAAGAAGAAGGCCACGGCCTCCCCCAGATGGGATTTCGGTGTGAGTTTAAAAAGGCCGAAGGCGATCCACTCTGAAACGCGGTGATTCACCGCATAGAGCAGGATCCAGAGGGGCAACGCCAGCAATACCCACCCACCCCGACGAAGGAAAGAAGGTCGAGGCGCATCAGGCTTGCCCGTGGTGCAGGCACATTCACAGCCGGTATTTTCAGACATGGGCGGCCTCCGCCTTTGCGGCCTTCTGGGCCTTGCAACACACCGCTGGAATACCGAGGATCTTAACTTTCGCCACCCGATCACGATCCTGGTGGACCTCCTTTAGGGCCATGGCCTCGGCCAGGATGCCCTGTAACACTGGAGAAATTTCGGATTGCGGGACCACCGACACGAAGACCCAGCGGCCTTCCTTTCGCTCGTTCACGAAACCCGCCCGACGCAATTCCCGCAGGGCCTCCGAAACGGACGACTGGGGCACCTGGAGCACTTCCGCCACCTGACACACGCAAAGTTCCCCGGAGCCGAGAAGGGCCAGTACCCGCAACCTCAGTGGGTGCGACACCGCCTTCAACCGCTCCACCATCAAACGCAAGTTCTGCGTCATGCCAAGCATCCTTTCTGAACGACGCGAGAAGCAAGGTTCCCGCGCTCGCTTCAGTATAGTCACATCGGAAAATATCGAAACATTAAGTTGGATTCAAAAACCCTTCACCAATGCCCCCCTCAGGCCCACTCAAAACCCAGACACGAACCTCGGTTGATCCTGAGTTGTAGGCACGCTTTGCGGCCATGCCATTGCTGGTCTGGAAGGCCCAAAACGTTCGACAGCATCGAGGACTGTGAAGCGAGAAAAAGATCGGGCGCACCATAGAGTCCATGTGTGGCCGCTACTCTCTTTCCTGCACCACCAAGGACCTGCAGTCGATTTTCGACTTGATCCCGATGGGCTATCGAGAGGAGCGACGCTACAACATCGCACCGGGACAGTGGGTCATCGTGATCCGCCCAGACCGAGAGTGGAAGCGGGTCCTGGGTGCCGCCCGATGGGGACTGGTTCCAAGCTGGGCCAAGGATCCTGAAGGCGGACCCAAACCCATCAATGCCCGCGCCGAGGGCATCGCCGACAAGCCAACCTTTCGGGGTGCTTTCCGCCATGGAC
>JFJP01037267.1_pt1 | contig 34464 bp, 24 predicted proteins | sample 431651 | NCBI WGS metagenome assembly JFJP01 (sample SAMN02602958, study PRJNA72255) | Microbial mat metagenome, whole genome shotgun sequencing project. | biome: fresh water; feature: sink hole; material: water; isolation source: purple microbial (photo- and chemosynthetic) mats found in... | reverse complement strand
GCCCACTTGCTTGCTGCGTAGACAGACATTTTTGGATTGCCAACCAATCCAGCGGCAGATGCAATGTTCACAATATGACCGCTATTCCGCTGTATCATGTCGGGAAGAAATTCAAGAGTAATATGCATCAACGCATCGGCATTGATCGACATTGTCCGGTCGATATCAGTGTGCGTATGTTCATGAAAATATTTTCCAATGACAATGCCCGCATTGTTGATCAAAATGTCAATCGTACCGATATCATTTTTCACTTGTTTGGAAATTGATTGAATTTGTTCTTTGTCTGATACATCCACAACATATCCGTGGACATCGGGAAAATAGACAGAGAATTCTTGAACTGTTTCATCAAGCATTTTTTTGTTGATATCCCAGATGACGAGATGTTTGATTCCTTTTTGGATTGCAGCTTTTCCCATTAATTTTCCAATTCCTGAGGCGCCGCCGGTAATAAGGACTATTTTATTTTGAAATGTGCTCATTGTTTTACCCGTTCTATCATATTAATGATTCCAATAATTGTTTTACATTTTCTGCCAATTCGTTTGCCGCCGTAGGTTCAAACCGAAACCACAGTTCCGGTTCGATCAATTCTAATTCTGAAACCGCAAGATTTCCATTGTTATCAAAGATCATATCAACACGAGCATAGGAAGGAATTGGAAAACAGATCGAAACGACATGCTCTGCAAAAGAAATTTCTTCTTTTGTTGGTGTATATGTAATAACTGTTCCGCCGAAGTCATCTTGCACACGAAAATCTCCGGTTTTTACTCTTTTCAATATGGCGTGAGTGAATTTTCCGCCGATGACAACAAGTGTAATCTCTCCATGGTCTATTATCGAATGAAGAAATGGTTGAAGCATTAGTGCTTCATTTGCGCTCAGTTGTTGGAAAATATCTTCATGCTTTTCAAGATTGTCGTTATTCAATCGATACGTATGGCGTGCTCCTGCAGACATTGCCGGTTTTAAGATTGTTTCAGTTAAATTATTTTTCTCGTAAAGTTTATGGAGTGTAGTCTGATCACCTTTTTCAATGTAGATCGTCTGTGGAATATTGATCCCGCGATTATGCAGATCGCGCAGATAATGTTTGTCAAGATTCCACAGAATTATTTCCAAAGGATTTATAAATAGTGTCTTGGTCGAAATGAAATTTAAAAATTCGAAGAATTCTTCATACCGCTGAATATAATCCCACACGGCGCGGAACAAAACGGATTTGGTTGTTGACCAATCAAATTCTTTATTCGTCCAATCAATTCTGTGAACGCGCAATCCTCGTCGTTCCAATGCTGATCGGAGGATTTCATCTTCTGTAAGAATTTGCTGAACATACCAATCGGGATCTTTTGGATTGAGATATGCTGATGCAGTAAGCAGGGTAATGTCGTATTTCATATGCATTGGAATTGTTGATGGATGAATTTCAAGATTTAATTAATTGGAAACAAGAATTTTTACTAGAAACACACGCCAACTGAATAATCCCTTTTTCTTTCAATTTTTAATACCTACCTTCATACACCCGTGCTAACAATTATATAATACATTGTCGGCAGGGGTGAGTGCGTTTTAAATGGTTGTAACATCTGATTAATAATGGAAAATATGTCTGAGAGCACTTCAAAAATATTTGATTCTGAATATTTTCAAAAATTGAATACGCTTAACGTTTCTGCTGAACATCCGGTTATCGTTCATGGAATTTCCGGTTCGCTTTGGGCATTTGTGGCCGTTGCACTCTTTCGGCAGGCGAATGGACAAGTATTGGTTGTTGTTGACGAACCGGAACGTGCTGAAAAACTTCGCGATGATTGCACTGTTCTTACCGGTGAAGCAAACGTAAAATTGTTCATCAGTGAACCACAGCATGCATCTCAAGTGATTGATATGTCTGCGCCTCTTTCGCAGATCGAAACGTTGAAAGCGTTGCAGGCAAACACGCCGGCAATATATATTACGCATTCAACAGCACTTGGATATTCCGTTCCTGATCAGAAGAAGTTCTTAAAATCAATCATCGAACTTTCAACGAACAGTGAACAGAATTTTGAGCAGCTGCTTGGAAAACTTTCTGAAAATGGATTTGAACGTAAACAATTTGTGGAATCATACGGCGATATTGCGGTGCGGGGCGGTATTCTTGATATTTTTCCATTCATCGGCGAGCATCCTGTGCGGATTGAATTTTGGGGAGACACGATTGAATCCATCCGTGAGTTTGAAGTGCTGTCGCAGCGCTCCATTCGAGAGTTACATAAGGTAAGTATTGTTCCGGATGTTCTTAAACGGGAATCTGTTGAAAGCGATACAGCAGAAGCGCAGGTCAATAAAGAACATTTGCTATCATATTTTTCTACCGAAACGATGATTTTATTGGAGGATGAATTTCTCCGCAAAAAGGAATTTGACGAGCTTGAAGCAGAGGGAGTTGTAACGGATTTTTCATTTGACGAAGTTGAAGAAAGAATTAAGAAATTTTCTCGGATCACACATTCCTCTTTCCAATCATCACACGCAACAATAGATTTTCAATCCACTTCACAACCAAGTGTTAACGGCAGCATTAAGTTCCTAAAGGAAAAGATCGTCGAATTCTCCGAAAAGGGATTTGATGTTATTATTACTTCAGATAGGAAAGAAGAACTGGAAAGAATCCAGGATCTGATCGAAAGTTCTGACAATGACGAGTCCGTTTCGAGTTTTGAGATTCGAGATGAAATAAATTTCGAAACGCAAAACACAAAACTTGAACCGCTAATTCATTATTCTGCAGAGGCTTTCCATTCCGGTTTTGTTTTCGAATCTGCAGAAATTGTAATTTTCACCGAGCATGAGATATTCAACCGAATTAAAGCACGCGCAGAGAGAAAACGAAATCGATTCAAAGGAATATCAGCAAAAGAACTTCATGCATTGCGCAAGGGTGATTATGTAACTCACGTCGATCACGGAATTGGGAAATTTCTTGGACTTGAAAAGATCAATGTTGGCGGTTCAGAACAAGAAGTAGCAAAATTAGAATATGCCGAAAAAGGGGCGCTCTTTGTCAATCTCAACTATATTACGAGGATTCAAAAGTATTCATCTGCGGAAGGACATGAACCAAAGCTCAACAAACTCGGCAGTCCGGATTGGGAAAGACTAAAAGCGCGTACAAAGAAAAAGATCAAAGACATTGCTCGCGATCTGATAAAACTCTATGCGAAGCGAAAGATGGAATCGGGTTTTGCATTTCAACCGGATGCGCACTGGCAAAAGGAAATGGAAGCATCATTTATGTATGATGATACGCCGGACCAAGCCCGTACGACAAACGAAGTAAAAGCAGATATGGAATCTCCGCATCCCATGGATCGTTTGGTCTGTGGGGATGTTGGATTCGGAAAGACAGAAATTGCAATACGTGCCGCATTTAAATCGGTGATGAATGGAAAACAGGTAGGGGTGCTTGTTCCGACAACCATTCTTGCACAACAACATTTTAACACATTTTCTGATCGTCTTAATCGTTATCCTGTCCGTATTGCATTGCTGTCACGTTTCAAATCTCCAAAAGAGATCAAAGAATCATTGACAAAACTCGCCGATGGTAATGTCGATATCGTTATCGGTACGCATCGGTTGTTATCAAAAGATGTGCAATTCAAAGATCTCGGTCTGCTCGTTATTGATGAAGAACAACGATTTGGTGTTTCCGCAAAAGAGAAACTCCGCGCAATGAAAGTTTCTGTTGATACACTGACATTAACTGCAACGCCGATACCGCGCACGCTGCATTTTTCGTTGATGGGTGCTCGTGATCTTTCTGTTATTAACACCCCCCCTCGTAATCGACTTCCTATTCACACGGAAATTGTAACGTATGACAAAAAGATTATCCGTGAAGCGGTCATTCATGAAATTCACCGCGGTGGACAGGTATTTATCGTCAACGATCGTGTGAATAATATTGAAATGATCACTGCAACGCTTCAGGAGCATATCCCCGAAGCACGATTCCGAATTGCACATGGTCAGATGGAAGGACACGAACTTGAACAAGTAATGATCGATTTTCTCGAAAGGAAATTTGATGTTCTTGTCACGACAAAAATTGTTGAATCGGGTGTCGATATTCCAAGCGTCAATACGATTATCATCAACCGTGCAGATAAATTTGGTCTTGCGGAATTATATCAATTGCGTGGACGGGTGGGGCGTGCAAATCTTCAGGCATATGCATATCTGCTTGTTCCACCGATCAGCCTTCTTCCCAAACAAACCCTTCGTCGGCTGCAAGCAATTGAAGAATTTACTGAACTTGGTTCCGGCTTCAATCTTTCAATGCGCGATCTGGAAATTCGCGGTGCAGGAAATATGCTTGGAGGAGAACAAAGCGGATTTATCTTGGAAATGGGATTCGAGATGTACACAAAGATTCTCGAAGATGCCGTTGTCGAATTGAAAGAACAGGAATTTGCTGAAGTATTTGCGTCCACAGCGCTCGAAATAAAACCCCGTATCATCGAAACACAAGTGGAAGCAGATATTGAAGCATATATTCCTGAGTTCTATATAGAAAGCGACACGGAACGACTCGATATCTACCGCCGTCTGTATAAAACATCAACTCAAAAAGAAGTTGATGAATTGAAAGCAGAATTGACCGATCGCTTTGGAACTGGTATGGAAGAAATTGACAATCTATTTGCGATGGCATCGTTACGCGTAGTAGCTTCACATTCCAATATTCGAAAAGCAGAATTGAACAAACGGACGCTTAGACTATTTCTTCCGTTGGAAGAAGATAAACTATTTTATGAAAGCGGAGAGTTCCAAAAAGTGATGGCTTCGGTTGCTGCGATCAAAGAGCCGCAGATACAATTAAAGCAGGAGGGAAAGAATCTGTTCTTGCAAACATTCCTAAAAAATAACGAAGGTGTTGAACGCGTGAGCGATGCAATAACAATTATTGAAAGGTTAACTGCTTAGTATGGAACGATTGACAAATAATGACGTTACAGTAATTCTTTTCGATCTGGGACGCGTTTTGATGCATATTGACTTCGATGCTTTTCCCAACAAACTTGGTTTGACGACAAAAGAACAACGAGCACCGTACGAAATGGGAGTTAAAAAAATAAATCTTCTGTACGAATGCGGGAAAATGACAACGAAAGAATTTCTGGATGCACTGCATCCACTCTTTGATGGTCGTTTCACGCGTGAACAGATTTTGGATGCATATGATTCGATCATTGTTGAAGACAATCAAGATATCATTCCTTTTGTTCACAGTGTTCGAGAAAAATATACAATTGCAATCCTCAGCAATACCAGTCCAAGCCATTGGAAAAAAGTTCTTCGTGTGTCGTCGGTCGTAAGATTATTTTCTCATACATTCACATCGTTTCAACTTGGAGCGATGAAACCTTCTTCAGTAGTTTATAAAGAAGTTTGTAAATCATTGAATGTTAAACCGCATGAAATAATTTTCATCGATGATTTGAAAGAGAACATTGATGGTGCCGTGGCATCAGGAATGAGAGGATTAGTGTACAATAACATCGAACAATTAAAAATAATTTGAAAAAATGAAAATAAATCGAAAAATCACTTAAAGTAAACATTTAAGTCCCCACCGTAATAGTTTGCCCTCTAATACCCAAAAATTGAATTTTGCAAAAAATCAAAAACCATTAGTAAAATCAATGATTTTAGTGAAAATTACTTGACTTTCGCTCGAAATTCCGTAACTTTGTGTCCAGTTGTGGGTGAAAGTGGGTAAAAAATATTCAATAAAATAAGGCGATTAACCGTAGTGTCTTCATTCAAAGGTTCATTTAATTATACAGTCGATAACAAAGGACGGATAAATATTCCTGCGAAGATGAGGAAGAATCTTTCCCCCGAAGCGAATAACGCATTTGTGATCACGCGTGGATTCGAGAATTGTATTTTTGTGTACCCAAATGATGAGTGGATGAAACGCGAAGCGGAGATCGGAAATTTACAGCAGACAAACCCGAAAGACCGTTACTTCACCCGAATGATGATGCAATATGCAACCGATGCCGAGTTGGATGGACAATATCGAATTGTTCTCCCAAAAGAATTGATCCAGTATGCAAATATTGAAAATGAAGTTTTTATTCTTGGCGCATATGATCGCATCGAAATTTGGAACCCGAACGAGTATAAAAAATATCTCGACAGTCAGCAGGAAGATTATTTGACCGTTGCGTCAAAAATATTTGAAAAGAAAGATTAACGGTTCACCGCGGAACAAACAAAGATTGCGGAGAACATATAATTAAATTTTTATTTGATGGTTCTCTACAAGGACAAGCGGTAAATAAGAATGTCTGATACACCATATCATATTCCGGTGATGCTCAATGAAACACTGGAGTATCTCATAACGATACCGGATGGAATATACGTTGACGGAACATTAGGAGGAGGAGGGCATGCCGAAAAAATCTGTGAACGGCTAAACAACGACGGAACTCTCATCGGCATTGATGCTGATACAGACGCAATTCAAGAAGCGGAAAAACGTCTGCAACGATTTCAATCAAAGATTCAACTGGTGAACGAAAATACCGCACACATCGCAACCATACTTCGCTCGCAAAACATTTCAACAATTAACGGATTGTTGCTCGATCTCGGTGTCTCTTCATTTCAACTTGATGAAGCAAGCAAAGGATTTTCATTTCGAGGTAATGAACGATTAGATATGCGAATGGACCGACGGCAATCATTAGATGCCCACTTGGTTGTGAATTCGTATGAGGAAGAAGAATTAGCGGATGTTATTTTTCATTATGGTGAAGAACGTTTGTCGCGGAGGATTGCACGAAAAATTGTCAATCGACGTGCATCGGCTGTGATAGAAACAACCGGAGATCTTGCCTCAATTGTGGAAAGTATCGTTGGCGGAAAATTTAAAATGAAATCACTGGCGAGGGTTTTTCAAGCAATTAGAATAGAAGTAAATGATGAACTTCATCGACTGCGGACAATATTGAATGATTCACTTCAATTCATTGCATCCGGCGGAAGAATTGTAGTGATATCGTATCATTCGTTAGAGGATAGAATTGTAAAAACATTTTTTAATGACTGTGCATTAAAATTTATTCCCTCGGGAAATAAATTTCAGCCGGATATACCGCGTATTCCGGAGTTAATGGTAGTAACCAAAAAGCCATTAGAAGCAACAGAACAAGAACAGAGCAATAATCCTCGATCACGCAGTGCAAAAATGAGAGTTGCAGAACGAACATAACTTATGGCGAAGAAATTTTCCAATAACCCTATTGATATAGTAGAAATGCCAAAGTTCAATGATAGGGCCATCTATAACAATGCAATTTCTGTTCCTGTTGACACGCAAGCCAATGTACCAGGATATGCAGTTCCGCGTCAGAATGTTCGCCGGATTAACAACAAAAAAAGAACAAAAACATCAAATGTTGTTGGAATTTTATTTCTTGCAGCGACCGTAGCTCTATTATACGTAGGAAATGTCATTGCGGTGAATAATCTTGCAAAAGAAGTGAACGATCTGAATGCTAAACATAATCAGATCATCAGTACGAATGAAGTAATCAAAGCAGAAATCAATCGCAAAGCAAGTTTAGAGCGTATTAGTTTAATGGCTCAGGAAAAATTAGGAATGACAAATCCAAAAGAAGCACCGGTGTGGTTTGAAGTTGATTCCGAAAAAGAAATTGAAATAAAAGAAAATCTGGACAAGTAATCGTAGCCTTTCGGTTGCAAAGCGTACGGCAACGTCAGAGGATACAGAATCAATAATATGTGGAATCCATTCAAGAAAAAAAACGAAACAACACAAGAAACGCCTCAGCAAAAGGATTATAAATACCGTTTGTTGATGGTGAAGATCATCTTTCTTTTTGCTTTCCTAGCAGCTGGAACGCGATTGGTTCAAATTCAATTAATTGATGCGGGAAAATATCAGGATATTGCAAAGAGACAATATGAAGCAAGAGTTCCGTTGGTTGCCGAACGTGGAATTATTTTTGACAGAAACGGGAATGTACTTGCCGCAAATTCACAATATGTTTCGTTTGCCGCTGATCCGAAAATAGCGGGAGAAGATGCAAAATTCATTGCCAAAGAATTTTCAAAAGTAACAGGTAAGACGGAGCGGGAATACATTGTGAAGCTGCAAAGTGATAAGCGATTTGTGTGGATGGAACGGCACCTTCGTCCTGATGTAGCAGATCTGATTCCATTAAAAAAAATGGGCGGCATCGTAAAGATGAATGAAGCAATGCGTCTCTATCATTACGATGAACTGGCGGGCCAAGTACTGGGAGCAACGAATATTGATAATATTGGCGTCAGTGGAATAGAACAACAATTTAACAATGTCCTGCGCGGTCGAGATGGTTTTGTGATCATGCAAAAGGATGGTCTTGGAAGAAAACGTCCTTCCGTCGATTATCCTCGCGAAGAAGCAGTGAATGGACACTCGATCGAGTTAACGATCGATCTTCAATATCAATCAATTGCGGATGAAGAATTAAAAAAAGGAGTTGCACGAACACAGGCAGAAGCAGGGCTTGTCGTTATGGTGCGTCCACAGACGGGCGAAATACTAGCGATGGCAAATTTTCCCCAAGTAAATCTGAACAAAGTACAGAATGTTGATGCGCTGAAGAATCGAATCATTTCCGATATGTATGAACCGGGTTCTGTTTTCAAGATTGTTACAGCATCAGCGGCATTACAAAATGAACTGGTTGATCTTGAAAAAATTTTCTACGGAGAGAACGGAAAATATAAAATTGAATACCCGGGAAAAAAATTTCGTCTGATCAATGATTCTCATCCATTGAAAAATGTTTCTTTCATCGATGCAATGGCGCTTTCATCGAACATTGTAATGGCGAAAGTAAGCGATCTGATCGGTCAAGAGCGATTGTATAAACAGGCGCGTGATTATGGTTTTGGAATGATGACGGGAGTAGAACTTCCATCGGAAAGCAACGGTCAACTACGAAAAACTTCCGAATGGTCAATGGCATCACTTAATTCTATCGCCTATGGATACGAAGTTGGTGTAACTCCGTTGCAAATGGTCTCCGCATATTCGGCAATCGCTAACGACGGAATGTTGATGAAGCCGTACATAGTTCAGAGGGAGAAAGATGAGAATGGGCAGGAATTGTATACCGGACAACCACAAATGATTCGGCGAGTTATTTCAAAGAACGTGAATGAACAAGTAAAAAAAATGCTCGAAGCGGTTGTGGAATATGGCAGTGGCACAGTGGTAAAAATTCCAGGTATTCGCATAGCAGGAAAAACAGGAACTTCACGGAAACATGTGAATGGAAAATATGAGGAAGGTAGTTACAATGCTTCATTTATAGGATTTTTTCCAATTGAAAAACCGGAGATCGTTTGTTTAGTAATGATTGAAAAACCAATTGCCGGGGGATATTACGGAGCAACAGCTAGCGCGCCGATCTTTAAGGCTATTGCTGAACGGATCATTAACAACAACGGTTTGATTGCAAAAACAATGATTGCAGAACAAAATCTTCCTTTGCAGACTCAGCGGGACAGCGGTTCGACGGTCATGGTTCCGGATGTTACAAGCAAAGATATGAACGACGCAATTGCATCATTGAAACAATTTACTCTTGCAGCAAAAATGATTGGAACCGGTGAAGAAGTTGTTCGACAGTATCCACCTGCAGGAAAAAAAGTCGAACGCGGTTCGATCGTTCAGTTGATGATGAATGAAACCGAACAAGCTGTGGTTTCGGGTGCTGTAAAAGTACCGGAAGTGCGCGGAATGAGTGTTCGCCGTGCAGTGAACAAATTGGCCGCAGAACAATTTGGCGTTTCCATTGTCGGATCAGGTGTCGTTGTCAATCAATTCCCGACTCCCGGCACACCGTTAAAACAAGGGGTGAAGGTGACAATTATGTGCGAGCCGAAAGTAATTCCGACCGCACAATTATATTAGTGTATAAGAAAGTATCATGACGTTATCCCAATTATTAAATGGAGTTACAGTTTCCAAAATGTTCCAAACAATGTACGGGAAAATGGTAACCACCCATGATGTCAAGATCAGCGGTGTACAATATGATTCGCGAAAAGTTCAGCGGGAAAATCTGTTTGTCGCATTGAAAGGTGTCGGCTTAGACGGGCACAAATTTTTGTCATCTGCTATCGCGAATGGAGCGAAAGTGATCGTTGTTGAAGATGATAATGCTGTTCCGGATCCATTGTGTATGCATACCGGAACGGTGAAAGTCGTTGTCAGCAATTCAAGAAAAGCGTTGGCGCAAATCTCGGCAAATTATTATGGAAAACCTGCTTCAAAGATGACGATGATCGGTGTAACGGGAACAAATGGGAAAACGACAACTACGTTCTTGATAAAACAGATGATCGAATCGGTTTCTAATACAAAAGTCGGGTTGATCGGAACGGTAGAATATGCCATCGGAAATGAAAAATATCCTGCAACGCATACAACACCTGAATCATTAGAACTGCAGCAGTTGCTTGATCAGATGGTGAAAAAAGGATGCACGCATTGTGTGATGGAAGTATCTTCGCATGCACTTCATCAGTTCCGAGTTTGTGAAATTCCTTTCAAAGCGGCAGTCTTTTCAAATCTGACGCAGGATCATTTGGATTATCACAAAACAATGGATGAGTATTTTACTGCAAAGAAAATTTTGTTTGATGGATTGATGGAGGAAGCAATTGCGGTGACCAATGTTGATTCGGAATACGGAGATAAAATTGTCAAAGGATGCAAAGCAAAAATAATTTCATACAGTGTGAACAATTCTTCCATGATAAAAGCAGAAAATGTAACGGTGAGCGTGAACGGATTTTCTGCGGTGATCAATAATGAAAGTATAACGACACCATTGGTTGGAAGATTCAATGTGTATAATTTTCTTGCTGCATTCAGTGTTGTGAAAAGTTTGGGATTACATGTTTCAACGTCAGCATATTCAAATTTAATTCCTGCGCCGGGAAGATTCGATCAGATCCAATCAAGAAAAGGATGGACGGCAATCGTTGATTATGCACATACACCGGATGCCCTGGAAAATTGTCTTCAAACTATTCACGATGTTCTTCCATCTGACCGAAAGAACACGATTATCACAATTTTTGGAGCAGGTGGAGATCGGGATATTACAAAACGACCGAAAATGGGTGCAATCTCTGAGCGGCTCAGTGATGTAATGATCGTAACATCCGATAATCCGAGAACAGAAGATCCAATGAAGATTATTAACGACATCATAGAAGGTATTTCAGATAAAAAAAAAGTGATCGTAGAAGCGGACAGAGAAAAAGCGATTGCGAAAGGAATTTCCATAGCAAAATCGGGAGACATTATTTTGATCGCGGGTAAAGGCCACGAAGATTATCAAGTATTAGGAAAAGAAAAAATTCATTTCAGCGACAAAGAAGTAGTTCAAAAATTTATTCAGTAATGAAAAAAATCACCGTATCGGATCTTAAAAAAATGACAAGTGCTGAACTTGTCAATCAGGATGTGTTGAAACGCAGAGCGATCTCCGGAGTTTCGACCGATTCGCGGGCAGTGAAGAAGAACGATCTTTTCTTTGCACTGAAAGGTGAAAAATTTGACGCCCATGATTTCATTGATTCTGTTGTTAAAGCGGAAGCAGTTGCAATCGTTGTTCATCGTGAATGGGCGAAGAACAACGATAAATATTTTCGAACATTTCCATGTCTGTTTGTTATTGTGAACGACACCACAATTGCATTTGGTGAATTGGCGCGAATCTATCGCCGAAAATTCGATATTCCAGTCATTGCAATTGGCGGCAGTAATGGAAAGACAACAACGAAAGAAATGGTCAACGCAGTTTTGCGAACAAAGTACAATGTGCTGAGCACCGAAGGAAATCTGAACAATCATATCGGAGTTCCGCAGACGTTGTTTCGTTTAACGTCAAAGCATGATGTTGCTGTTGTCGAAATAGGCACAAATCATTTCGGCGAATTGAAATACTTGTGTTCAATCGCAGAGCCAACACATGGGTTAATAACGAACATTGGCAAAGAGCATTTGGAATTTTTCGGTGATGAAGATGGCGTCGCAAGAGAAGAATTGGAACTGTTCAACTATTTGAACAGCCATCGGGCCGTTGCTTTTGTTAATAGTGATGACCGCTATCTTAAAGCGGGTGCAGCAAGACTAAAGAAACAAGTAATTTACGGAATATTTTCAAATGCAGACATTCGCGCAAAAAAAGTTCAAGTAGACGAACGTGGACAATCCGCTTTTGAAATAACGTGGCAGAAAAAAAAGGTTTCATTAAAGATAAAACTCAGAGTTCCGGGAATGCATAATGTAACCAATGCTCTAGCTGCAAGCGCAGTTGGATTACAGTTACGGGTGAAACCAAAAAAGATTGCGAAAGCGTTAAAGGATTTTTCATCGGCTTCGAAACGAATGGAAGTGTTGACGAACGATGGAATCACCATCCTGAATGATACCTATAATTCGAATCCTGATTCAGTGATCGTTGCTCTAAAAACATTATCGTCATTCACGACAATCGGAAAAAAGATCGTTGTCCTTGGTGATATGCGCGAGCTTGGGGATGCATCAAAACGAGAACACACGAATATCGGTGTTATTGTTTCTGAAATGAAATTCGATCATTTGTTCACATTCGGCCCATTCTCAAAATATACCAGTGAAGCGTTCGGTGTATCGGCAAAACATTTTGAATCAAAAGAAGAACTTGCAATGGAATTGAAAAAAATATTAAAACGGGGAGATGTTGTACTGGTGAAAGGCTCGCGAGGAATGAAGATGGAAGATGTTGTGAACCAATTGATCGTTGCTAATGGACAATCAACAATGAAAGATAAGCACTAATGTTATATCATCTTTTGTATTGGATCGAACAAGTCTATCACCCGCCGGGATTTGGAGTGGTGAAGTATCTTACGTTTCGTGCAGCAATGGCTGCTATTACAGCACTCTTCATCAGTTTTATCATTGGTGGCAAAGTGATAAATCTATTGAAGAAAAAAGGGATTGTTACAACATACCGCGAAGGTTCTCCGGAAAAGCATAAGTTAAAAGCCGGAACGCCGATGATGGGCGGAATTATTGTTATCGCTTCTGTTCTGATTCCTGTTCTTTTATGGGGAGATCTGACAAATACGTATGTGCAAATGATTCTATTTGTAACAGCGGGATTAGGTGTTGTTGGATTTATGGATGATTACCTCAAGATCGTCAAGAAGAAAAAAGAAGGACTCATCGGTTGGTATAAAATTGTCGGACAGGTGACGATCGGATTGGTGCTTGGGTATGTTCTCTATTCAATGCCTGAGTTGAAAGCGATCAATGCAAACACCGTAACAACCGTTCCGTTTTTGAAAAATTATGAATTCAACTTTGGAATATTTTATATACCGCTGGTCATTTTCATCATCACCGCAACATCCAACGCAGTGAATCTCACCGATGGACTTGACGGTCTTGCAATTGGAACATCAGGAATTGTTGCTTTCACACTTGGAATCATCGTCTATGTTTCAGGGAATATCGAGTTCAGTAATTATCTCAACATTATCTATCTGCGAGGAAATGGTGAACTGATCGTTTTCTGTATAGCACTTGTCGGAGCATCGCTTGGTTTTTTATGGTATAACTCCTATCCGGCACAAATATTTATGGGCGATACCGGATCGCTTGCGCTTGGCGGCGCAATTGGTGCATTGACCGTGATGGCGAAAAAAGAATTGATCCTGCCGATTCTGGGCGGCGTTTTTTTTCTGGAAACAGTTTCGGTTATCACCCAGCGTTTGTATTTCAAATACACAAAGAAAAAATACGGGGAAGGACGGCGAATTTTCAAAATGGCGCCGATCCATCATCACTTTGAATTGCTTGGATGGCAGGAACCGAAGATCGTTACACGATTCTACATCATTGCAATTTTACTGATGATCTTAAGTTTAACAACATTCAAAGTGCGGTAAACGAAACGTGAATATTGAAGAGTTACGGAATAAAAAAATAAGCGTAATTGGTGCAGAACGAAGCGGAGTTGCGGTGGCAACACTGTTGGATTCACAAAAAGCAAAAGTGTTCGTCAGTGATTTTGGAAAAAGTGAAAGTACGCAGAAACATATTGCGGAGCTTCTCAGCAAAAATATCGAATGTGAATTTGGGGGACATAGCGAACGGGTGTATGATTGTTCGTTGATGGTTATCAGTCCCGGCGTACCGACAAACGCGCCGGTTGTAACAGAAGCACAAAAACGTGGAATAAAAGTCGTTGCAGAGATAGAGGTTGCAAGTTGGTTTTGTAAAGGTTCAATTATTGCGATAACAGGCAGTAACGGAAAAACAACCACCACAACATTACTCGGGAGGATTTTAAGCGATGCAAAGAAAAAACACGTTGTTGCGGGTAACATTGGAACGGCATTCTCATCACTCGTTCTGGACATTGATCAAGAAACTGTTGTCGTTCTGGAAGTAAGCAGTTTTCAACTGGATTTTATTGACACATTTCGTCCGAACATCGCGGTTATTTTGAACATTACGCAGAACCATCTCGATCGATATAATAATTCGATGGAGCAATATGCCGATTCCAAGATGCGGATCGTGATGAATCAAACGGACAATGATATTCTCATCTGTAATGCGAATGATGAGTGGACGAAAAAGAAAGTTAAAAGCCAAAAATCAAAAGTGTTTCAGTTCAGCAGCGTTGGTGATGTGATCAGCGGTGCGTTTGCAGAGGATGGAATCTTAAAGACAAGAATTGAAAACGATGTTCATTCGATAATTTCTGTCAGCGATATTTCGATTAACGGTGAACATAATCTTCAAAATGCAATGGCGGCAACATTGGCGGCGCAATTGTCAGGAGTGAAACCGGCATATATCAAATCAACACTGAGAAATTTTAAGGGTGTTGAACACCGCCAGGAATTTGTACGCGAAGTGAATGGGATAAAATATATCAACAATTCTAAAGCGACAACCGTTGAAGCGGTTGAAATGTCACTGAAAAGTTTTGATGAGCCGATCGTTCTGATCATGGGTGGAAAAGACAAAGGGAATGATTATTCAACGATCTATGAACTGGCGAAGAAAAAAGTGAAGGCGATTGTTGCAACCGGATATTCAGCTGACATTATTGTGAAGAATTTTAATGGAAAAGTTCCCGTAACAACAATAGCAACAATCGGTGAAATGAAGCCAAATTTAGAATCAATGCAAAAGACAATTGATGTTGCAACGTCGCTTGCTGTAAAAGGAGATATTGTCCTTTTGTCACCGGCTTGTACATCGTTCGATTGGTTTAGGGATTATGAAGAACGAGGAACAATTTTTAAACAATTGGTAAATAGATTATAAGAATGTGACTATCACTTTATATGTGACGGTCACATAAAGAGAAAAATGGCTTCAGATAAAAATCATATTGATCGGATCACGTTGTTCGTCGTTCTTATCTTGATGGTAGCAAGTACAGTGGTTGTGTACAGTGCATCGTCGACGTGGGCAATGCAGAAAATGCAATCTGCCAGCGGCTTAGTGAACAAACACATCACAAAAATTCTCATCGGACTAGTGGTGATGTTCTTTGCGATCAATATGGATTACAAGAAGTATAAACCATTGACAAAATGGGTGCTGATCGGGTCAATTTTTTTACTGGCTGCAACTCGAGTATTAGGTGGTGAAGTAAAAGGTGCTACGCGATGGTTATCAATCGGCGGATTCAGTCTGCAACCGTCAGAAATTGCAAAGTTTGCGCTGTTATTTCATCTTGCGTACTTGCTTGCGAATAAACGAGAGAAACTTGCAGACTTCAAAACAGGATTCATGCCATTGATGATTTGGATCGGGCTCGTTGTCGTATTTGTTATGGTTCAGCCGAACTTTAGTACGGGTTCTATGATCTTTGTGCTTGGTATGATTCTGGTTTTTGTCGGCGGAGCAAGAATAAAGCATGTGTTTCTCTCATTATGTGCTCTTATACCGGCATTGCTCATTTATATGGTGAGCGCGCCATATAGGATGAAACGTATCCTTTCATATATCGGATTCGGAAGCGACGAGACCGTAACATCGACTTCAAACTATCAATTGCTTCAGGGGATTATTGGCTTTGGTAACGGAGGAATTTTTGGTGTTGGTATGGGACAAAGTAAACAACGGGATCTATTTCTTCCTGAATCCTACGGCGATTTTATCTTCTCCATCGTTGGAGAAGAATACGGATTGATCGGTACAATAATTTTTATGGGATTGTTTTTAATGATCCTTTTGCGCGGTTTAAAAATCGCGAAGTATGCTCCGGATGATTTTGGAAAATATCTTGCAATTGGAATTACCTCGACCATTGTATTGTATGCGATCGCAAATGCCTTAGTGACACTTGGCCTTGCTCCGACAACCGGCGTTCCGATGCCGTTCGTTAGTTATGGCGGGACAGCAATTATCTTTTCGTCATTTGCGATTGGTGTGTTATTGAATATTTCGTCTCAGACCGATCTTCATCCGCGTGAGCGGGAATTTGTAGAACAACCGACGGTGAACATTGAACCAACAGTAGGGAAAGTGTATTAGGCCTATGACAATTCTTTTTGCAGGCGGCGGAACAGGCGGACATTTGTATCCTGCTATTGCTATTGCGGAAGAGTTGTTGAAGAAAGATCCAAACACGAAGATTGTATTTGTAGGGACAAAAGATAAAATCGAAGCGCGCGTTGTTCCGCAAAAAGGATATGAGTTCCACACTATTTGGATCAGCGGGTTCAGCAGACGATTGAAGATTGACAATATTATTTTCCCTTTAAAAGTTTTTGTTTCTTTGATTCAATCGCTCTTTGTTATTACGAAAGTGAAACCAAATGTTGTTGTCGGTACCGGAGGATATGTGTGTGGTCCGATATTGTTTGTTGCATCAATGCTTGGAATTCCAACGGTCGTTCACGAAAGCAACAGTTATCCCGGTGTAACAACAAAAATGTTGGCGGGTCGCGTATCAAAAGTATTTGTCCAATTTGATGTAACGAAACAATGGCTTTCATCGACAGCGTCCGTTGAGGTTGTAGGAAATCCGACGCGTGAGGAGTTATCGTTTGTTACACGAAACGAAGGATGTGCATTCTTCAACCTTGATCTGAATAAAAGAACAGTGTTTGTTTTTGGAGGCAGTCTTGGTGCAGCATCGATAAACAAAGTGATGCCGGAAATAGTAAGCGATGCTATTGCAAACGATTATCAAATTATTTGGCAGACGGGTGAAACAGATCAGCAGTCTGCGAACGAAATTCCGCAGCATAAAAACATCGTGGTGAAAAAGTATATCGATAGAATGGATTGCGGTTATGCCGCCGCCGATATTGTAGTGAGCCGTTCCGGTGCAACAACATTAGCGGAATTAACCCGTATTGGAAAACCGGCAATACTTGTTCCATATCCATTTGCGGCTGCAAATCATCAGGTGATGAATGCTGAAACGTTGGCCGATGCCGGTGCCGCATTAATGATTACCGATTCCGAGTTGAAGAATAATCTTCTTTCATCAATTCGAGAGTTGTTGTTCGATGATCTAAAACAAAAGTCGATGCGGGAAAAAAGTTTGGGGATTGGAAAACCAAACGCGGGGCGGGAGATTGCAAAAAAAATAGTAATGCTTTCTAAAGGATAAATTGGGTTAGCATTGATCATTGTAAAAAATCAACGAAACAAAGGATTACAAATAAATATTTAAAATAGAAAAACAATACCGTATGCAGCGTGAATTCAAATACAAATTAGACTTTTATTATCAACAGGCGTTGATCTATCTGGTGACATTGATCATTTATGCCGGAGTGAAAGGGACATTTTTTGAGAATAATTTTACGCTTGTATTCAGCGATCCAATTTTATATGTCATCGTATTTTTTGTCGGTATCGCATTCATAGCGCTATTATTGAATAAGATCCGTGACAGAAAACTGGTCATTACCGAGAAAGAGATTTCTTTTCAACACCGATTCAATAAGCACACTATTTCGATCGGCGATCTTGAATGGATCCACATTGGAAAAGAACGATCAGTACAAACGGCAGGACGTTTTCAGGTCATCAACTTCAAAACAAAACACCGCCGAAGAGTATTTCGAATTCGGTTGGGACGATATGAACGGGAAAAAGAATTGTTGCAATTGATCGAACGGATTGCTGAGCAGGTGCCAAAACGTAAAAAACGGTTTCAATTTAAGAATAATAAATAGACACAGAGGACACAGAGAAAAAATGTTTTCATCAATTAAAAAATTACACTTCGTCGGTATCGGCGGAATTGGAATGAGCGGAATCGCGGAGATTCTGCTTGATCAAGGATTCAAAGTCAGTGGTTCAGACCGTGCAATCGGCGAAGTGACCGAGCGATTGCAATCCCTTGGAGCAACCATCTTTGAAGGTCACAAGGCGGAAAATCTGGCAACAGATGTTGATACACTTGTGTATTCGTCCGCTGTGATCAACGATAATCCCGAAGTTCAGGAAGCGATCCGTAGAAAAATCCCGATCGTGCGTCGTGCAGAGATGCTTGCGGAAGTGATGCGGTTGAAATACGGTGTTGGAATAGCTGGAACGCATGGAAAAACTACGACAACATCAATGACAAGTTTGGTATTGATGGAAGGCGGATTGGATCCGACAGTGATCGTTGGTGGAAAATTAAGCGGACTCGGAGGAACGAATGCCCGTCTTGGGAAAGGAGAATTCATTGTTGTAGAAGCTGATGAGTTTGATCGTTCATTCTTATCTCTGACACCTGCTATTGCGGTGTTAACAACTCTCGAAACGGATCACCTTGATTGTTATCGCGATCTGGAAGATATCAAAGGTGCCTTCATTCAGTTTGCGAACAAAGTTCCTTTTTATGGATTTATTGTGTTGAATCTTGATGAACCGGCACTGCAGGATATTTTGCCGCAGCTAAGCAAGAAAAAAATTATCACCTACGGATTGCAATCGCCGCAAGCAGACGTACAGGCAGTTGATATTCATCATAAAGAGAATAAAACGGTCTTCACTGTAATACAACGACAAACAGAATTAGGAGAAGTAACATTACAGATACCCGGCAAGCATAATGTACAAAACGCATTGGCTGCTATTGCTGTTGGTTTGAATCTTGGTGTTTCCTTCCAGAATGTAAAAGCAGGAATTGAAAAATTCACAGGAGTGTATCGCCGATGGGAAAAGAAGGGCGAAGCAAAAGGAATCGTTGTGTATGATGATTATGCTCATCACCCGACAGAATGTAAAGTAACATTAAGCGGGGTAAAATCCGGCTGGAGAAATAGAGTTGTTTGTGTTTTTCAACCGCATTTATTTTCGCGCACCCGGGATTTTTACGAAGATTTTGGCAAAGCATTCTTGCTTGCTGATGTTGTTGTGATAACAGACGTGTATCCGGCACGAGAAGAACCGATCCAAGGTATTACGGGAGAATTGATTGTGAATGCGGCGAAACAATACGGACACAAAGAAGCGCATTACGTTCAGGATAAAAAAAACATTCCTGAATATTTGAAGCAGATCACCAAAAGCGGCGATATCGTTATTACAATGGGTGCGGGTGATATCTGGAAGTTTGGAGAACAATTTTTAAAAGAATTGAAATAATTTTAGATCGAACAATGGACACCGACCAACTCAATATTGAAACAGACGAACCACAACCAACGCACGGAAAGCGTGTGTACGTCTATTTTACAGTATTGATATTTCTTGTCATTGCAGTATTTGGCGTAAAAGCAAAATGGCAGAATCATGTTCCGGTGAGGCAAGTGTCTGTTGAAGGGCTTAGTGTTGTCTCAAAAGAGGAAGTTGTGCGGCTAATGAAACTTGAACCAAATGTTCTGCTGTATCAACTCGATTTAACGGCGATTCAAAAGAATATTTTAACCAATAGTTTCATTGATAACGTGATCATAAAACGTGATGCTCCTTCAACGTTACGGGTCATCATTGAAGAACGAAAGCCGACGGCAATCTTGGTTGCGAATGAACTCTATTATCTTGCCGGTGATGGAACAGTGCTGCCGTATATTGCCTCTTCAGAAACATATGATATTCCCGTTGTCAGCGGAGTTGATTCGCTGAATAAGATCAAGACTGGACAAAAATTGATCAACGCTGATGTTCAGGAAGCGCTGGAGATCATTACGGCATGCAAGATGACGAGTGAAAATTTATTCCATGCAATATCGGAGATTCGACTGCGCAAAGGACACGATCTTATCCTGTATTCGTTCGAAACCGGCGTGCCGATCATTTTTGGAAAAGGAGATGTAGTAAAAAAAATGGTAAAACTTGAAGCATTTTGGCAAAAGTTCTTGCAAAACAGTGACACAAAAGATATTCAATACATCGATATTCGATTTGAAGATCAGGTTGTCGTATCAAAAAAATCGTAAATAATACATGGTCTATCACTTGGTAAGTGACTGACAATAGAACTCTCAAAAAGGAAAACAATGAACGAAAATATATATGTAGGATTAGATATAGGAACGACAAAGATATGCGCGATCGTAGCTTCTGTCAATCCAAATAATGAAATCAATATTCTTGGAATCGGAAGAAGCAAATCGGAAGGTCTGACGCGCGGAGTGATAACGCATATCGAGCGCACAGTCGAATCGATCAAAGCTGCCATTCACGAAGCGGAAGCACAATCGGGTGTGAAGATCCAATCGGTTGTTGCCGGAATTGCCGGTGACCATATCCAAAGTTTGCAAAGCCGTGGCGTGGTCGCCATCAGCGGTGCAGATCAGGAGATCACACAGGCTGATGTGAATCGGTTGATCGAAGATACAAAAAAGATATCACTTCCTTCCGACAGAAAAATTCTGCACGTCGTGCCGCAAGAATTTATTGTTGATGGTCAGGACGGCGTTTACGAACCGGTTGGAATGGCGGGAGTGAGAATGGAAGCATCGGTCCACATTATTACCGGATTGGTAACGGCAACACAAAATATCATCCGATGTGTTCAACGCGCCGGTGTGAGTGTGAGCGATATCGTGCTTGAACCGTTTGCATCGAGCGATGCTGTTCTCGACGGCGAAGAAAAAGAAGTTGGAGTTGTATTGATCGATATTGGCGGCGGAACGACCGATATGGCAGTCTTTGCAGACAGAACCATTCGTTACACGGCAGTGATCGGGATTGCAGGAAGTAACGTGACGAATGATATCCGTCGCGGACTTGGAATATTAACAACGCAAGCGGAAGAGATAAAATTGAAATATGGGCACACACACATTTCATCGATTGCTGAGAATCATTCGTTTACGATTCCCGGAATTGGCGGACGTGATCCGATGACGGTCGATACGCAGATGTTGTGTCAGATCGTTCAGCCGCGGATGGAAGAAATCCTTGAGATCGCCGCTCTTGAAATTAAGCGGTCGGGATATCAAAAACATTTGTCAGCCGGAGTGGTGCTTACCGGCGGTGGTGCACTAGTGAAAGGAACAACCGATCTTGCTCGTGAAGTGCTTGGGATGCCGGTGAAATTAGGAATTCCCAGAGGATTTCACGGCGGGTTCGTCCGTGAAATTGAAAATCCAATGTATGCAACAGGCGTTGGTCTAGTTCTTCATGCGATCAAGAATCGTGCGCGCGGTATCGCTTCCAATGTTGCAGAAACAAAAGTTCGCGGCGACAAACGAAACATTGTGGATAGAATGAAGGGCTGGTTCGATGAGTTGTGAGTGCTGGAAGCAGACTGTTAGATTTTTAGATATTAGATGATTAGACAAAACAAAAGGAAAAAAGGCGATGCATAATTTCCGAAAACTTTTAGTCTATCAAAAAGCGATAAAATTTACTTCTACTGCGCGAAAGGTAATTAAAAAGTTTCCCAAAGAAGAGATGTTTGCGTTAAGTTCACAATTTAGAAGAGCGACAGATTCAATTGCATTAAATATTGCAGAAGGTTCTGGTAATGAATCAACTAAAGAGACTGCAAAATTTCTTGGATATTCAATTCGATCGGCGTATGAATGTATATGTTGTTTAGATATTGCAGTTGAAAACGATTACTTAACACCGTCAGATAGTCGAATAATAGAAAATTTTGTTGACGAACTTATTAAAATGCTTGTAGCGTTACAGAAAACAATTTCAAAAAGATCTAATATCTAGCAATCTAATATCTAACGATCTTTTTTTAAAAAATTATAAACTAATAATACACTAACATTCACCAACACAAAAAGGAGTACTTATGCCAATTGAATTCGACAGCCCAGCAGAAAATGGTGCAAAGATCCGTATCGTCGGAGTCGGAGGTGGCGGAACAAATGCAGTTCACAGCATGATCACACGGGGATTAAGCGGCGTTGATTTTATTGCGATCAATACCGATGTGCAGGCTTTGGAAAGAAATTCATCAACATCAAAAATCCGTATCGGAAAGAATCTGACCCGCGGTCTCGGTGCCGGCGCTGATCCAACGATCGGTCAACGTGCTGCCGAAGAAGATAAAGAAGAGATCGCACGCGCACTTGCTAACAGTGATATGGTATTTGTTACCGCAGGAATGGGGGGCGGAACGGGAACAGGAGCTGCTCCGGTGATCGCCAATGTAGCAAAAAGTTTGGGTGCGTTGGTTGTTGGTATCGTTACCAAACCATTCACACATGAAGGTAAAAAGAGAATGGCTCAGGCAGAGTACGGAATTGAAGAATTGCGTAAACATGTCGATACATTAATTGTTATTCCTAACCAGCGGTTATTGACACTCGTTGACAAAGCAACACCGATCACGCAGGCATTTGAAGTTGCCAACAGTGTCTTATACAATGCAACGCGCGGTATTTCGGATATCATTACGGTTCCCGGACTTGTCAATCGTGATTTTGCCGATGTGAAACGAGTGATGCGCGATATGGGTGATGCATTGATGGGAACAGGAATTGCAACCGGCGAAAATCGAGCAACGGAAGCTGCCAATATTGCGATCTCAAGCCCGCTGCTTGAAGGGATTGATATTAAAGGCGCGCAGAAATTGCTTGTCAATATCACCGGCGGTCAGAATCTTTCCATTCAGGAATATGATGAAGCGATCGCAATCATCTCTGAAGCTGCGGGCAATGATGCAGAAGTTCTTGCCGGAGTTGTTGTTGATAATAATCTCACCGATGAGATCATGGTAACAGTGATTGCGACCGGATTTAACAAGAGCGCCGTAAAACCGCAGCAACAACAAGATCGGTTTGCAGCGGCACGTCCGCGTGGAATTCAAGTGGATCATATTCCGACCGGAGTTCGTGATCTGCAAAAATTCGATACGCCGACATATCTTCGCCGCGGTGTAGCGATCAATCCGCTGCTTGCGCAGGAAGACACGAAAGTTCATCCGATCGAATCATCACAACAGGATCTGGATAAACCGGCATTTCTGCGACGGATCATGGATTAAATAAATAGATATCAGATTTTTAGATATCAGACAAGATCCCGCGTGATGAGCGCGGGTTCTTTTTTTTATCATAATGCCTCATAACTGCTGTGTACAATATTAAAACGCCACTATAATATTGCTTGGATTGTCTTTCCTCTTGTATTTTTCTATCTTTACTTATTATGAATTCATTTTTTAAACTAGTTGTTATAGGGATCTGCGTCATAATCTGCGGAATCTGTGAAATCAACGCTCAAACCAAGCGTATCGAGTCACAATTTCGAATTGCACGCCTTAAATACTCCGGCGGAGGTGATTGGTATAACGACCCCTCTGCTGAAGTAAATCTGTTGAAATACGCCAAGCAATATGCCGGAATTGACACCGATCCAAAATATGAATTTGTAGAGATTTCTAATGACAATTTCTTCTCATATTCCTTTATCTTTATGACAGGACATGGAAACGCGACATTTTCGGACTATGAAGTGAAACGTCTGCGTTCCTATCTTGAAAGCGGCGGATTTCTTTTTATTGATGATGATTATGGAATGGATAAAGCGATCCGGCGGGAAATGAAAAAAGTGTTCCCGGAGTATGATTTTGTAGAACTTCCGTATAGCTATGGATTATATTCATGCATGTTTTCATTTCCCAATGGGGTTCCGAAGACACACGAGCATGATAACAAATCTCCGCAAGGTTTTGGGATTTTCAACAAAGGTCGTTTAGTTGTGTATTATACCTTTGAATCAAATCCAAGCGATGGATGGACTGATCCTGAAGTGCACAACGATCCACAAGAAAAACGAGATGAATCACTGAAGTTTGGAACGAATATCATAGTTTGGAGTTTAACACAATAATCAATGACGCCACAGACACAACATATCGTTAATCAGATCAAAGAACGGATCGATAAAACTCGCCGCGCATTAAATCGCAAAGAATTATTCACCGCAGGATTAAAAACATTTTCTGTGATCGTCTTGCTCGGAACGGTATTCGTACTTATTGAATCAATTGCTGAATTTGCTTCCCAAACGCGTACGGTTTTATTCTATTCATACGCAATCCTTTCTATAGGAATTTGCATTTGGCTCATGCGGATTCCATTGCTGAGGTTCTTCGGAATTCTCGAAGATCATTCTGATCGGGAAATAGCACGAATGATCGGTGTAAAGTTTGAAACGATTGCAGACCGTTTGGAAAATATTCTCGACCTTTCCGATATGCTTCAGAATGGAGATGTCAGAAGTTCGCCGGAATTGATCGAAGTATCATTAGAACATTTTAGTAAATCAACAGCCGGGATAAATTTTACACACACCGTGTCATTCGCGCAGTTGAAAAAAACAGCACGAACAATTTTTGCTATTATTACTGTCATTATAGCGCTTGCTGTAATTCCTGGAACACCATTCCATGATGCACTCAATAGAGTATTGAATTATACTGTAGAATTTGTGCCGTTGCAAAAGTATATATTTTCCGTTACCCCGGGAAACATCGAAATAGTAAAAGGTGAATCAGTAACCATTCAAGCGGTGATCGTCTCTGTGGCTAGTGAACAATCAATACCAACTATCGTCACACTTTCTTATTCCGAAAAAGGAGTGGATGTTAAGCAACACATCACCCTTCGATCGGATTCAACAGGCGGATTTCAATATCTCTTTCCGGTGATTAAAGGATCAATGGAATATCAATTCTCTTCAGAGGATGGTATCACCAGTGATAAATTTTCCATCACGGTAGGTGACCGTCCGTTTATCCGTTCGCTAGGACTAACGATTGTTCCTCCGGCATATACAAAATTGAAAAAAGAAATACTCGAGGAAAATATCGGCGATGCTCTTGTGCTGCCGGGAACATCAATCATCTGGAACATTGTACCAAATAAAGTTATCACAGCGGCGACAATTGTGTTTAAGAATGGTGCAGATATTCCATTGAAAAAAAATGGAGAGGGTTACAGCGGTGAATTTTTGGTGGTCAATTCAACTTCCTATTATATTGAATTGGTGGACACGAATGGAAACTCAAATCAAAATCTCATCAACTATAAGATCGATATGCTGGCGGACGAATATCCTTCGGTGGTAATTGTTGCTCCCGGAAAGAATATTGATGTTACCGATGCAATGCAATTGCCGTTGGAATTAAAAATTGATGATGATTTTGGAGTGAGCAAAATCCTTCTATCATTCCGTTTAATTGAATCAAAATATGAAAAACAGGAAAGGTCATTCGGTACGATCATTCCATTTGATACATTGATCACAAAGAATGAGACCGTGAACTATCTGTGGGATCTATCGCTATTGGGATTGGTTCCGGAAGATGTCGTTGAATATTTCGTTGAAGTACAGGATAACGATGTTGTAAATGGTCCAAAATCGACAAAGAGTCAAACATTTTTGATACGTCTTCCTTCGATGGAAGAAGTATTTGCCGATGCGGATAAAACGCACGAAGATGCTTTAAAAACACTGGAAGAGTCATTGAAAGATGCTCAAGAGTTGAAAAAAGATCTTGAGGAACTTTCCAAGGACATGAAACGCAATAAGCAGATGGATTGGCAGAAACAGAACAAAGCTGATGAAGCATTGAAGAAATTTGAGGAGATCCAGAAGAAGGTTGACAATGTAAGCAAAACAGTGGATGAGATGACGCAGAATCTTCAGCGGAACAATACGCTTTCCAAAGAGACGCTGGAAAAATATATGGAATTACAAAAAACGCTGAGTGAACTGAATTCTCCGGAATTTCAAAAAGCAATGAAACGTATGCAGGATGCAATGAAAAATGTTTCCCCCGATCAACTGCAGGAGGCGATGCAGCAGGCACAATTCAATGAAGAGCAATTCCGGCAAAGTATCGAGCGAACGATGAATCTGTTGAAACGCATCCAGATCGAGCAAAAGGTTGATGAACTATTGAAGCGTGCTGAACAAATGAAACAAGCACAGGAGAATGTGAACAAGGAAACTCAGGAATTGAAACAGAATGATTCTCAAAAAGCAACAGAACTTGCACAACAACAAGACGAGATCAACAAACAATTAAGTGATGTTCAAAAAGAGTTGAATGATCTTGGAAAAAAGATGGATGAATTTCCCAAAGAAATGCCGACGGATAAATTGAACGCTGTCAAAGAAGCAGCGAACGATAAGGATATGCGGAATGCTATGAAGCAAAGTTCACAGCAGCTCCGCTCAATGCAAATGGAACGAGCAATGACAGCGCAACAGCAGGCTAACAGCGGCATCAACGAAATGCAGCAGGAACTTTCCGAACTGCAGGAACAGATGCTGAACAACCAAATGCAGCAAACAATGAACGCGTTAAGAAAATCAATGCAGGATATGCTTCAGCTTTCCCAAAAACAAGAAGCGCTCAAAAATCAGTCGCGCTCGTTGGATCCAAACTCACAGCAGTTCAAAGAGATCGCACAACAGCAGCAAAATCTTCAAGGCGATCTGAATAATATTGCGAATGCAATGGCGGAACTTTCTCAGCAGTCGTTTGTTGTTACGCCGGAAATGGGAAAACAGATCGGAAAAGCGATGGGGCAAATGCAGCAAGCAATGAGCGGAATAGAACAACGAAACGGACAAAGTGCAAGTGCTTCGCAGAATGAAGCAATGGCTTCATTGAACAAGGCAGCAACACAAATGCAAGGTGCAATGAAACAGATGCAGCAACAAGGGGGCCAGGGAGGCGGTTCATTGATGCAGCAATTGCGAAATATGGCAATGCAGCAACAGCAGATCAATGCGCAAACGCAGCAGATGGGACAACAAGAAGGAATGTCGCAGCAGCAAATGCAGGAAATGGGAAGACTTGCGCGGCAGCAGGATGCCGTACGAAAATCACTGGAACAATTGCAGCGTGAGTCACAAGGTTCGCCCGAAAAGAATAAAGTGATGGGAGATCTGGATAACATTGCCGATGAAATGAAAGAAGTAGTTGAACAATTACGTCAGAATGAGATCAATCCGAACACGACGCAGCAGCAGGAGAGGATATTGTCGCGATTACTTCAAGCTCAACGATCGATGCGGGAACGTGATTTTGAACAGAAACGAAAAGCGACCACCGGTATCACTTTGCAAAGAAGAAGTCCTGCCGAACTTTCCGTACAAACCAATGAATCACGATTACAAAAAGATCTTCAACGGGCGGAAGAAGCCGGATACAGCAAAGATTATATGGATCTGATTCGAAAATATTATGAAGCGATCGGTAAGAACAACTAAATTGTCCTACCAACAATAATGGCAAAAATAACATCAAAGAGCAGCAACGTTTCTTCCGGCGATCAAACCGTATCAGATCGTGAACAAGCACTTCTCATCAGTCAAACATTGAATGTTATCTCCCGCGCTGCATTAACAACCAGTGACCTTACATCATTATTCCGAACGATCCATGAAGCATTAGGAAAAATTATTGATGCGTCGAATTTTTTTATTGGATTGTACAACGTAAAAACAGACACTCTTTCATTGCCGTATGTTGTGGATGAACGAGACACATACTCCTCAATCACGGTTAAAGGTTCACATTCGTTGACGGAAAAAGTATTGACTGATGGGATTCCCTGGCTGGTAAAAGAAGCGCAGTTCGCTGAGGAAGAAAAAAAACGCGGCGTAAAAAAGATCGGTACAAAACCCGCGGTCTGGCTCGGTGTTCCATTGAAGCTTCATGGATCGGTTATCGGTCTTATCGTACTGCAAAGTTATTCAAATCCTGACCTTTACTCTGAAAAAGATATCAGCACACTAGAGATCATTGCGGAACATATTGCATTCGCGATTGAACGAAAAAATAAAGATGAGGAAATGTCGCGATTGGCGTTAGCATTAAAAAGTACACGTGATTGTATCAATATCACCGATCTCAATCAGACCATTCTTTTTGTCAACGACGCATTCATAAAAACGTATGGTTTCACATCAAAAGAAGAATTGATCGGTAAGTCGATAGAAGTGATTCGATCCCAAAATAATCCCGAAGAATTGGTCCGCGAAATATTTCCAGCAACCATTGCGGGAGGATGGAAAGGCGAGATTCTTAATCGGAAAAAGGATGGTACGGAATTCCCGGTTTCGCTGAACACCTCAATCATTAATGATGACAACGGAAATACGGTTGGGTTCATTGGCGTGTCACAGGATATCACCGAGAGGCGTATTGGTGAAGCGAATTTGTATCATGAACGAAATTTACTCCGCACGATCCTTGAATCAATTCCCGATGAAATATACGTGAAAGACCGAAAAGGAAGATTCCTTCTTGCAAATTCTGCCTGTGCAAACGCTCTAAAAAGTGTCGGTATCAATTCACCGGAAGAACTTGTTGGCAAAACAGATCTTGATCTGCTCTCTTCCGACATTGCTCGAAGGGAGTATGATGAAGAGCAAAAACTGATGAATCTTGGCATGACGATTATTGATAAAGAACAGACTCATCGTGACGAAGTTACAGGAAAGGTACTGCGCTCTCTTCTCATTAGTAAAACACTATTGAAAGATGGTCATGGAAATGTTGTCGGACTGGTCGGTATCAACCGTGAAGTGACAGCCATGGCGGTTGTTCGTGAAGCACTTACAGTAAGCGAAGAAAAATATAGAGCAATTTTCGAAAATGTTCAGGATGTTTTTTATCAGACCGATCTGTCGGGCTGCATTACAGATATTAGTCCTTCTTTCTTCCGTTATTCTGAATTATCCCGTGAAGAATTGATCGGCAGACCGGTGGAGAGTGTTTTTTTCAATAAGGATGACAGAAAAATACTTATGAAAACATTGCTCCAAAAAGGTGAGGTTTTTGATGTTCAGGTGATGTTGAGAGCAAAGGGTAATACAGTTATTCCAACGTCAGTGAACGCACATTTGTTGTATGACAAAAATAAACGACCGATTGGAGTTGAAGGATCACTGCGCAATATCAGTGAACGTGTAAAAGCAGAGAATAATTTACGTGAAGCAAGCTCTCGTCTTTCTGCATTGATACAAAATCTTAATGCAGGTGTTCTTGTGGTGAACCAAGAAGGTTCAATCCTTCTCTTCAACGAACAATTCCGTTCGATGTTCAAGATTACAGAACAATTTGACAAGTCAACCTACCAAAACTCTGATACTTTGCAACAAATAGTTGAACGAGAGTTCTCCAATACTGAAGACTTTAATGTTAGAGTGAAAGAAATTCTGCTGCTGCGTAAACCGGTTGTTCGTGAAGAAATGACGCTGACAAACGGTACGATAGTGGAACGCGATTATGTTCCTATCTTTATCGATGGAGAATATAAAGGACATCTCTGGCAATTTCATGATGTAACAGAAAGTCGGCATGCACAAGAAATTCTTTCGCGATATGCCGAAGATCTTTATCATGCAAAACAGCAAGCGGAACAACAGAACATTATTTTAGAACAACAGTCGCTTGAATTGATACGAGCACGCGAAGAAGCATTACAGGCATCAAAACTCAAGTCTGAATTTGTTGCGAACATGAGCCATGAAATTCGGACACCAATGAACGGTGTGTTAAGCATTGCAGAACTGCTGATGGAAACGAAGCTCACCCCGGAGCAGCGGGAATTTACTGAGATCATCATGCATTCGGGCGAATCATTGCTGAAGATTATCAATGACATTCTTGACTTTTCAAAGATCGAAGCGGGAAAACTTTCTATTGAAGCCACAGATTTTAATCTGGAAAATGTTGTTGAAGAGACAGCATCACTTCTTGCGTATAAAGCAAATGAGAAGAACGTTGAATTGATCTCGCATATCTCTCATGCGGTTCCGGTATTGCTTCGTGGCGATGGAATGCGTATCCGCCAGATCATTACGAATCTTGCAGGAAACGCCATCAAATTCACCGAACATGGCGAAGTGATCATTCGTGTTTTGCGTGTGAAAGAAAATAGCCACAGTGTTGAATTAAAATTCAGTATCAGTGATACAGGTATAGGAATACCGATTGACGCTCAGCGAAAATTGTTTCAGCCATTCATCCAGGCCGATGGTTCAACAACACGAAAATACGGCGGAACGGGACTTGGTCTCACGATCTCAAAACAATTGGTTGAAATGATGGGGGGTACGATCGGATTAGAAAGCGAACCAGGAAAAGGGAGCACATTCTGGTTCACTATTCCATTCGAGTTACAGAAAAATATTCCGCCGGTAAATAGTGAAACATTTCCTTCATTAAACATATTGATTGTTGATGACAATGAAACTAATCGCATTACACTTAGTCAACACTTTACTGCCTGGGGGATGAGTGTGGATGAAGCGGTAAATGGAACTTCTGCGATCCATAAGATCGAACAATCGGTACAATCACATATTCCTTACCAGCTGATCATCGTTGACATGCAAATGCCAGAGATGGATGGCTTACATCTTGCGCAGCAGGTACGCCGTACTTATGGTCAAAAGCACAGAATTGTTATGATCTCATCCATGAAAGTATCTGAAGATGAATGGCGGTCGGCGGGCATCGATTCATTCCTGCTTAAACCAATACGAAAACATGATTTGCATTCATTAATGGATGCCGTGGTTCAGAAGGACAATCGAGAACCGGAAATTCAATTTTCGCCAGCAGAAAATATACGGACAAATAGTATGAACATCTTGAACATATTGGTAGCAGAAGATAATACCGTCAATCAAAAAGTAGCACTGAAAATGTTGGAAAAAATGCACATTCAAGCCGACCTTGCAGTGAATGGTATTGATGCGGTGGATGCAGTGAAAAACAAACGATATGATATTGTCTTCATGGATGTGCAAATGCCTGAAATGGACGGATTAGAAGCGGCAAGAAAAATCCGAGATATAGAACCGCCGCCGTTGCATACAACAATCATTGCAATGACAGCAAATGCTTTGGAAGGGGACCGCGAACGATGTTTGGAGGCAGGGATGGATGATTATCTTTCCAAACCGATCAAACAAACCGATCTGAAAGCAATGATCGAAAAATGGACAACATCAAATAGTCAAAACAAGATTATCAATATCCACAGTGAATCAACAAGTCCCCGTCAAATGATCGATCCAGCAAGGATTGCCGATATTCTCGAACTTGGCGAGGAAGCATTGCTGCTCGAATTGTTGGCACTCTATCTTGCTGATGGGAAAGTCGCAATCAATGATATTGAAATGGGTTTGAAATCGAATGATGTAGTACTGGTGCGAGAAAGTTCACACAAATTTAAAGGAAGTTCAGCGAACCTTGGTATTAATAAACTTCAAGAGATCTGTTCTTCAATTGAAGAATTTGCCCGAGTGGATGATATTAAAAGCGCCCTACCATTATTAAAACCCTTATTGGAAGAATTTGAGCTTGTGCAGCAATACATTCATAACACATATTCGGCATAGCCGCATTATTTATTTTTTCTTCTCTCAAAAAGATTTGTATATTCATCCAGCACAAAAGAAATTGATGAAAGGAATATTGCATGAAAGGTATTGTCCTTGCCGGAGGTTCGGGAACCCGGCTTTATCCAATTACCAAAGTCTACAGTAAACAACTAACGATTATCTATGATAAGCCGTTGATCTATTATCCGCTCTCTATATTAATGCTTGGCGGCATCAAAGATATTTTGATCGTTTCGAATAAAGAGACCATTCCGATGTATCAACTATTGTTCGGAGATGGTTCACATCTTGGTCTTTCGATCAGTTACGTGCTGCAGCCGGCGCCAAACGGAATTGCGGAATCATTTATTCTTGGTGAACAATTTATCGGCAATGATAATGTTACACTGGTTTTAGGTGACAATATTTTCTACGGACAATTAGATTTCTTTTACAACGCATTAAAGCGAAAGCATGGTGCAACGATTTTTGGATATCGAGTGAACGACCCGGAACGGTATGGTGTCGTAGATTTTGATAAAACCGGAAAGGCACTTTCCATAGAGGAAAAACCAAAACAGCCAAAATCGAATTTTGCGGTCCCCGGTTTGTATGTGTATGATAACCGTGTTGTTGATATTTCAAAAAATATGAAACCGTCTCCACGCGGAGAGTTAGAGATCACCGATGTAAATAATTTCTATCTGAACGAAGGGAAATTGAATGTTGAAAAGATCGGACGCGGAGTGGCTTGGCTTGACACCGGAACGCCCGAAGCGTTATTGCAGGCGTCAAATTTTTTCGGTGTTATTGAAGATCGTCAGGGACTCAAAGTTGCGTGTATTGAAGAAATTGCATACACAATGAAATTTATCGATAGAATGCAGTTTGAAAATGTGATCAACGGAATTCCTCGTTCAGCCTATCGAACGTATCTGGAGCGAATCTTACACGAGGATTGAGCATGAAATTTCAAAATAGTCCATTGGATGGTGTTGTTGTCATTTATCCCGACGTGCTTCGGGATGACCGCGGCTATTTTTTTGAGGCATTCAGCAAAAAGCGATACAGCGATATCTGCGGTAATGTTGATTTCGTTCAGGACAATGTTTCCGAGTCAACACAACATACGATACGGGGTCTGCATTATCAGGTTGGTGAATTTGCGCAGGGGAAACTATGCAAAGTTCTTTCGGGTAAAGTGATCGATGTTGCAGTTGATATTCGTTTTGGTTCACCAACGTTTGGAAAATATTTTGCAGTAGAACTTTCTGATGAAAACAGCGCACAATTGTGGATTCCACCAGGATTTGCCCACGGGTTTTCGGTTTTATCAGAAAAAGCCATATTCCATTATAAATGCACCAATTATTATTCAAAAGCGCACGAACGCGCAATTCGCTTTAATGATCCCACCCTTGGTATAGAATGGCTGGTGAAAAACCCGATTGTTTCCGGAAAAGACCTTGCCGCACCGTTGCTTTCCCAGATCGAAAAAGATTTTATCATTTCATAATTGCTTTATTGCCGTAAAATCACCAGTTTTACATAAACCTTTTCCCGGATATTCAAAAACGAATGCTGAGAAAACGTGATGCACAATAAGTGGTGTGATAGCACTAACAGTACGATAAAAAGTTTTCAGTTACTTTTTTTACAGAAATACTCTAACCAATAATAGTTTGACTATCAATTCCGTAAATGTTTGAAAGGACGTTTGGTATGGTTCGTTTGATACTTGGGTTATCCATAGTAGCTTTTCTTTTCTCAAATAGTTCCTTTGCTCAAAATATTTCCGGAGCAATTACTTCAGACACAACATGGTCTGGAGAAGTAATTGCAGATTCAGTGTTCATTCCTGTCGGTAGAATTCTTACGATCCGACCAGGTACAGTTGTAAAATTTAATCCGGGGAAAATGCTTGTTGTAGCAGGAAAGATTGTTGCTGACGGTAAATCGGATAGTTTGGTCTTTTTTACTTCCAATTCAGTTACTCCTGCTCCGGGAAATTGGAATGGAATAGAACTGCAGGCATCTGCTCTTGTTACATCGGTCATCAATTTTTGCGTTATCGAATATGCGGGCGGAGGATCCAATGCTGGAAACATTTTTTATAAAACAGGTGCTCCCGCTATCAGTATCTCCAATTCAATAATTCAGCGTAGTTCTAACCACGGTATTAATGCTCGGTCGTCGTCTCCTCGTATTTCAAACACTACTCTTAGACAAAACGGAGGATATGGAATCTTTGCAGATTTATCGTTGAACTATACTGTTGATTCGTGTACGATTTCCAACAATACGATCGGCGGTGTTCTTGTTGGAGTGAATTCAACAGCTTCCATTATTAACTCTGCTATCGATTCAAATGGCATTGGAGTTTTTATCAGTAACAGTGCTGCTCCAACGATCACGAAGAATTATGTTCGTCATAATAATGTTGGAATCCAATTTACCGGTGTCGGAGCAACACAACCTACGATCACACAAGATACGATCATCAATAATATTACGTGGGGACTTCTCAATACCAGTACATCAACAACGGTTTTAGCGAGACGAAATTATTGGGG
>JFJP01005335.1_pt1 | contig 34473 bp, 32 predicted proteins | sample 431651 | NCBI WGS metagenome assembly JFJP01 (sample SAMN02602958, study PRJNA72255) | Microbial mat metagenome, whole genome shotgun sequencing project. | biome: fresh water; feature: sink hole; material: water; isolation source: purple microbial (photo- and chemosynthetic) mats found in... | reverse complement strand
TCAAACGAGAGCAGCGCGGCGGCTTGGGCTAACGCTTCGAGCATCAAGACACCGGGCATCACCGGGCGGTGCGGGAAATGGCCCTCAAAAAATGGCTCATTGATGGTGACGTTTTTCAGCGCACGAATCGATTTGCCTTTTTCTATGCTCAAGACCCGATCCACCAGCAGAAACGGGTAGCGGTGCGGCAGTTTTTTAAGGATTTGGTGAATGTCCATGGTCTTCATTCGGGCAAGTGCTTTTTGTTGTGGGTGTTGAGTTGCGACTCCAGCGCGCGAATGCGCTCACGCAGGCCGGCCAGTTGTTTGACCACGGCGGCGTTTTTTTCCCAGGTGGCGTTGTCGTCTATCGGGAACATACCGGTGTAGTGACCGGCTTTTCGGATGGAGCGCGTCACGACGCTGGCCGCTGAGATGTTGACGCCTTCGGCCAGGCTCAAATGCCCCAGCACAATGGCCCCACCACCCACCGTGCAATGTGCACCGATGTCGGCACTGCCAGCCACGCCCACGCAACCCGCCATCGCGGTATGGGCACCCACCCGCACGTTGTGGCCAATCTGTATCAGGTTGTCAAGCTTGACACCGTCCTCGATCACTGTGTCTTCCAGCGCGCCACGGTCAATGCAGGTATTGGCGCCAATTTCGACATCATCGCCAATCCGGACGGCGCCGAGTTGCTCGATTTTTTCCCAGCGACCTTGGTTGGGAGCAAAGCCAAAACCATCCGCGCCAATCACGACGCCGCTGTGCAGCAGACAGCGCGCACCAATGCGGCAGGCTTCACCCACCGTCACACGTGATTTCAACACCGTGTCCGCACCGATGCGTGCACCGCGCTCGACCACGCACAGTGGCCCGATGTGGGCACTGGGGTCCACCTCTGCTTGCGGATCGACCACCGCACTGGGATGGATGTGCGGCCCGCTTGGCACAGCCAACTGGTGCTTCCAGAGCTGGGTGAGACGCGCAAAATAGAGATAGGGCTGCGGCGTGACAATGCACGCGCCACGCGCGCGCGCCACCGCTTCAAACTCGGGGCTGACAATCACGCAACCAGCCTGACTGGCCGCCAATTGGCTTTGGTACTTGGGGTGGCTGAGAAAACTGATGTGCTGCGGCGCAGCAGACTGCAAGGATGCCAAGCCGGCGATCGACAGTTGCGCGTCGCCCCACAGTGTTCCGCCCAAGGCCTCGACGATGGCACCTAAACGCAAGGCTGCCCCTTGTCCGAGCCCGCGCGGGCTCACTTGCCGTTGCTGGAGTTCAAGGCCTTGATGACCTTGTCGGTGATGTCGTGCCGGGGGCTGACATAGACCGCATCCTGAAAAATGAAGTCGTACTTTTCAGCCACTGCCAACTCCTTGATGACCTTGTTGGCGCGTTGAATGACTTGTTGCAGCTCTTCGTTTTTGCGCGCGTTCAGGTCTTCCTGAAACTCGCGGCGTTTGCGCTGAAACTCGCGGTCTTGGTCGATCAACTGCTTTTGCCGACTCTGGCGCTGCGTTTCCGGCAAGGTCGGTGCGTCCTTCTCGAACTTCTCGGCCATTGCCTTGACGCTGGTCCCGAGTTCTGCCAGCTCTTTTTCGCGCTTGGAGAACTCCTGCTCCAGCTTGGCTTGTGCCACCTTGGCGGTGCTGGCCTCCTTGAGCACCCGATCGGTACTGACAAAACCGAGCTTGAACTCCTGCGCCTGCAGCGGCAGAAAACACAGGCTGCTGACCAACAAGGCGGCCAGCTTAGGAAAGAAATGATTCATTAGAAACTCGTCCCGATCTGAAATTGCATGCGTTGAATTTTATCGCCGTCAAATTTCTTGATCGGCTTGGCAAAAGCCAGTCGCAAAGGTCCGACCGGCGAGATCCAACTGATGCCCACACCCACCGAGGAGCGCAGACTGTTGGCGTCGGCGTTGATGGCTAGCCCTTCGTCCGGGCCGCCGACCATGCCGATGTCCATAAACCCGTACATCCGCAAGCTGCGGTCGTTGCCCGCACCCGGAAATGGCGTTAACACCTCCAGATTGGCATTGAATTTGCGCGAGCCACCGACCGCTGAGCCGCTGATGTCGCGCGGCCCCAGACTGCCTTGCTCAAAGCCGCGCACCGATCCAAGACCACCGCCATAGAAGTTCTTGAACACCGGAAACGAGCGCCCACCCGATGCCCGACCCCAACCGGCGTCGGCGTTAAACGCCACGGTGTACTGCTTGGTCAGCGGGATGTACTGCTGAAACTGGTAAGTGGCACGCAAATACTTCGCGTCCCCGGCAATCGACCATTCTGCGTTGGCACGTTGCAATCGACCTTTGGTTGGTGCAAGCGCACTGTCGCGATCATCGCGCGCCCAGCCGGCCGTCAGGGGCACGGCCAAGCTGGAGTAGCCGTATTCGTCGGCGTACTTTTCATACGAGGTGGGCAGCAGAGTGCCTGGCTTGATGGTGGTTTTTTCGACCCCGGCGCCAAAAAACACGGTGTCGATCTCGGTAAACGGCACACCAAAACGAATCGCAGCACCAGAGGAGACCAGCTTGTAGTAATCCTGATCTTCGTACGGGCTGCTCGACTTTTCATAGACATCGACAGTGCGCGAGACGCCGTCGGGTGTGAAGTAGGGGTCGGTGGTGCTCAGTACCAGCACCCGGTTGATTTTGCTGGTATTGACCTGCACCCCCAGAGAGTTGCCGGAGCCAAAAGCGTTTTCCTGCTTTAGTCCGAATGACAAACCCAAGCCATCGGCACTGGAGTAGCCAGCACCCAGACTCAGGCTGCCGGTCGGCTTTTCAACCACGTTCAGCGTCAGATCGACCTGGTCTGGCGAGCCTGGCACCTCCTGGGTCTCGACGGATACCTCGCCGAAATACCCCAAGCGGTCCACCCGGTCGCGCGAGCGGCGAATCTTGTCACCGTCGTACCAGGATGATTCAAGCTGACGAAATTCACGGCGCACCACCACGTCGCGGGTGCGCGTGTTGCCAGCGACGTTGATCTTGCGCACATACACGCGCCGGGCGGGGTTGGCCTGCAAGGTCAAGGCGACACGGTTGTTTACGCGATCGACCTCGGGACGCGCCTCAACGCGGGCAAACGCATAGCCAAAATTGCCGAAATAGTCGGTAAACGCCTTGGTGGTGCGCGCGACCTCGTCGGCGTTGTACGCCTCACCCGGACGTATCGCCACCAAAGATTTGAACTCTTCGTCTTTTTCCAGGTAGTTTCCGGCCAGCTTGACGGCACTCACCACAAAACGCTCACCCTCCGATACATTGACGGTGATGCTGATGTCGCTTTTGTTGGGGGCAATCGCCACCTGGGTTGAATCCACCTTGAACTCAAGGTAGCCACGGGTCAGGTAGTAGGAACGCAATGTCTCAAGGTCGGCATTGAGTTTGGCACGCGAGTACTGGTTGGATTTGGTGTACCAGCTCAGCCAGCCACCCGTATCAAGGTCAAACAGGCCACGCAGGGTGGACTCGCTGAAGACCTTGTTGCCGACGATTCGGATGTCACTGATCTTGGCCGTGTCACCTTCCACCACATTGAACGTCAGATTGACCTGGTTGCGTTCGATCGGTGTCACCGTGGTCACCACCTGGGCCGCGTACAGGCTGCGATTGATGTACTGACGCTTGAGTTCTTGTTCAGCCCGGTCGAGCTGCGCCTTGTCAAACGGACGGCCCTCTCCCAAGCCGACATCACGCATCGATTTGAGTAGCACGTCTTTGTCGAATTCTTTGGTTCCGACAAACTCGACGCTGGCCACGGTGGGGCGTTCTTCGACCACCACCACCAGCACATCGCCATTGACTTCGATGCGCACATCTTTGAACAGACCCAGGGCAAACAGGCTGCGAATCGCCGCGGACCCCTTGTCGTCTGTGTAGGTGTCACCGACTTGCACCGGAATCGACACAAAGATGGTGCCAGGCTCCACGCGTTGCAGGCCCTCGACCCGGATATCGCGCACCTTGAACGGATCCACTGCCCAAGCCAGCGGGCTTGCCAAGACCAGAGAAACCAGTGCCGTCAGGGACCGGGCGCGAAAGCGATTGACTTGCATAACAGATGAATGAATGAGTTGGATCGATGAACGATCGGTATCAGCCCAACAGGCGGGCCAGGTCATTGAAAAGGGCGATGGACATCATCACAGACAAAAGCGCCACCCCGGCGTGTTGCAATCGTTGCATCCAGCGCTCGGACAGCGCGCGCCCGGTGACTGCCTCCCAAAGATAATACATCAGGTGACCACCGTCTAGCAGGGGCAAGGGCAGCAGATTCAGCACGCCCAGACTGACGCTGATCAAGGCCAGAAACAGCAAATACTGCAAGATGCCCAGACCGGCTGACTTGCCGGCATAGTCAGCAATAGTGAGCGGCCCACTGAGGTTCTTCAGCGAGGCCTCACCGATCAGCATCTTGCCCATCATTTGCAGACTGAGGATGGACACCTGCCAGGTCTGCTGCCCCCCCCGCCACAGCCCGTCAAGAAAGCCGTGTTTGACCCGTACCATCTCTGGCTGCGCACCGACATAGGCTCCGATGCGCCCGATAGTCTGCCCCGCATCCAGCACGGTCTGCACCGTCAGCGTCAAGAGCAGCAATTGACCGTTGCGAAGCACTTGCCACTGCTGTGCTTGGGCGCGGCCGCTCTGGGGTGCTTGTCGAATCAATTGGCGCAATTGATGACCATCGGTGACCTGCTGGCGATCGATGGCTACCACCTCGTCGCCCGCAAGCAAACCACTTTGCTCGGCGGCACCGCCTGGCAGGACAGCGCCGATAACAGCGCGTGTGTACGGAGCCGGCAATCCAATCCGAGCAAACAAAGCAGCATCGACCTCGGCCTGACCCAGACCTGACAAGGGCAGCAACTGCACGCGCTCACCGTCACCTGGGCGCGTCAGCACCATGCGCACATCAGACCCTTGCAACGCCGCGCGTGTCAACACCCAGCGCACATCGTCGAAGCTGGCCACCTCGTGCATCACGTCGTCATTCGTCAGCCCGGCGCGCAGCACACGGTCGCCAGCCCGGATGTCACTCTGGCTGGCCAGACTGCCCGGCATGGGCTGCGCCAGCACGGCGGCTGGCTGATCCACACCCATCCAATTCACCACTGCGTACAGCAAGACAGCCAGGCCCAGGTTGGCCAACGGACCGGCGGCAACGATGGCAGCACGATGGCGCAGGGGACGGGTGTTGAAAGCGCGGTGGCGTTGTTCAGGGGCAACCGGGCCTTCACGCTCGTCGAGCATCCTGACGTAGCCACCCAGGGGTATCAAGGCCAGCACAAATTCAGTGCCATCTGGCCGAGACTGCCAACGCAGCAAAGGCCGCCCAAAACCAATCGAAAACCGCAGCACCTGCACGCCACAGGCCACCGCCATGCGGTAGTGACCATATTCATGCACTGCAATCAGCAGTGAAATGGCAACCAGGAAGGACAGCAAGGTCAACATGACAAGCGCGGCCTACTGGGTCATTCAGGCGAGCCGCTGCAACACCTGGCGCGCCACCCGACGCGCCTGCTCGTCCAGCAACAGCAAGGCTTGCAATGAGTCGGGTGCTTGCGGCACCAACTGCTCCAGAGTCCCCAGGTTCACCGCGTGAATCTGATCAAACCGAATTTCGTGAGCCAAAAAGCCAGCCACAGCCACCTCATTGGCTGCATTCAGCACCGCAGTACTGCCAGGCACCGCGTGCAGCACTGACCACGCCAATGAGATACCGGGAAAGCGCTGCGCGTGACCATGCGATTGCAGAGACTCAAAGCTCAGATCTGCCATCACGCTGAAATCCAGCGCCGCTGCACCAGAGCGCATGCGGTCTGGCCATGAGAGGCCGTAGGCGATAGGAACCTTCATATCCGGTGTGCCCAGTTGTGCCACCACCGAGTGGTCGCGGTACTGAACCATGGAATGGATGACGCTTTGTGGATGAATCACCACTTCGATCTGATCGGGACGCACCCCAAACAGGTAGCGCGCCTCGATCACCTCCAGTGCCTTGTTCATCATGGTGGCCGAATCGACCGAAATCTTGCGCCCCATCACCCAGTTCGGGTGGGCGCAGGCCTGCTCAGGGGTGATACTGGCAAAAGTCGTCGGGTCGCGGCGGCGAAACGGCCCGCCCGACGCGGTCAGGATGATCTTGTCGATTTGCTCAGGCCAGTGCTCGGGATGATCGGGCAAGGACTGAAACACCGCCGAATGCTCGCTGTCAATGGGAAGCAACTTGGCTCCCCCCTGCGCCACCGCCTGCAAGAAGAACTCTCCGCCCACCACCAGAGCCTCTTTGTTGGCCAGCAGCAGGCGCTTGCCCGCGCGCGCTGCGGCGAGACAGGAAGACAACCCGGCAGCACCCACGATGGCGGCCATCACGATCTCAACCTGCTCATGAGACGCTATTTCATCAATAGCTGCTGGCCCTGACAGAACCTGCGTTGGAAGGCAATTTCCCTTACATTTTTCGGCCAGGCTGAGGGCGCTTTGCGGGTCTGCCATGACCGCCCAGCGCGGCTTGAATCGGGCGCACTGCGCCAGCATCTTGTCCACCTGCGTGTTCGCACTGAGGGCAAACACCTCGAAACGATCCGGATGCTGTGAGATCACGTCGAGCGTGCTGACACCGATTGAGCCAGTGGAGCCAAGTATCGACACCCTCTGGCGCTGTTGATCTGCGTGCTCATTCATTGGGCTGGCCTCTCAAAAGGAGTACAACATCATCGCAAGCGGCAACGTCGGCAACAAGGCATCGACCCGATCCAGCACGCCTCCGTGCCCTGGCAGGAGCGCGCTACTGTCCTTGACCCCCGCACTGCGCTTGACCAGTGATTCGATCAGGTCACCGGCAACACTCATGGCGGTCAAAAATACCAGGGCCAGACAAAAGAACATCATCCCTTTGCTGCCCAGATGGCTGTACAGGCTAGGAACCTGAATCGGCCAGCCTTGATCCAGACTGCGCCAACCCAAGGCCAACAACAGGACGCCAGCCATGCCACCGGCAACACCCTCCCAGCTTTTGCCCGGGCTGATGGTCACCGCCAACTTGCGCCGCACCCAGCGACCGCCCCAGGCACGCCCAGCGAAGTAAGCGCCAATATCGGCCATCCACACCAAGGCCAGTACCGACAGCAGGAAGTTGATACCCACTTGCCGAGCCTGCGCAATGGCCAACCAGGTCAGACACAGCGCCAACCACCCCAGCGCCAAACGCAATCCCCTGGGATATTCGTTGTAAGCCAGCACACCCGCTCGCAGCAGCCAGGCCCCTGCGAGTACCCAAGCGGCACCCGTCAAGGTCCAAAGCACAGGCAATTGCTGCACCACCCATCCGGCCCACCAGAAGACAACACAGGCCACGGCACAGGCCCCGCCCAGCAGCACGGCAACGCCATGACCATAGCCATTGAGGCGCCCCCACTCCCAGGCAGCAGCAGAAACAAATGCCAGCGCCAGCAATGAAAACACCCGGGGGTCTGAATGAAACAGCCCGGGCAGCAGAATGCATAACAAGACGATGGCCGTCAGCACCCGTTGTTTCAGCATGCTCGGGTGCTCCCGCATGCGGGCTGGTCTGCTGCGCTGTGGCGGTCGGATGCAAGCTGCTCGCTGGTCTTGCCAAAGCGCCGTTGACGGGCGCTGTAGGCCGCAATCGCAGCATCAAGCTCAGCCTCGTCAAAGTCGGGCCACAGACAATCCGTGAAATAGAGCTCTGAGTAGGCGGCTTGCCATAGCAAGAAGTTGCTGATCCGGTATTCGCCACCGGTTCGAATCACCAGGTCCGGTTCTGGCACATGCGACAGCGCCAAGGCCTGTTGCACGTTGGATTCGGTGATCTCGCGTCCCTGCTGAACCAATTGCCGAGCCGCCTGCACAAGGTCCCACCGTCCCCCATAATTGAAACAAACGTTGAGCACCAGACGGGTGTTGGAGGCCGTCGCAGCTTGCGCCTGCTCGATGCCTTGCAGTACCCGTTCCGACAGACTTTGGCGGTCGCCAATAAAGCGCAACTGCACACCATCGGCCCTGAGTTGCGCCACTTCCCGGCCAAGTGCCAGTGCAAACAACTCCATCAGCCCAGAAACTTCCTCGGCCGGGCGCTGCCAGTTCTCGGAGGAAAAGGCAAAAACAGTCAGCACTCGAACGCCACGCGCATCACAGGCGCGAGCGCAACGCTTGAGCGCATCAACCCCTTGCTTGTGGCCCGCGATGCGCGGCAGAAAACGTTTGTTGGCCCACCGTCCATTGCCATCCATCACGACGGCAATGTGCTGAAGCACGGAACTGCTGGACATGCCGTTCAAACGGCCATGATGTCGTGCTCTTTGGCAGCCACCATCTGGTCAATCACCGCCACATGACGGTCTGTGGTCTTTTGAATATCGGCCTCTGCACGCTTTTGGTCATCCTCTGAAGCCAGCTTATCCTTGACGAGCTTCTTGATGGACTCGTTGGCATCGCGGCGCAGATTGCGTACTGCGATCTTGGCGTTTTCACCTTCACCACGCACAACCTTGGTGAGTTCCTTGCGGCGCTCCTCGGACATCGGTGGCATTGGGACCCGAATCAGATCACCCATGGAAGACGGATTCAGACCCAAGTCGCTGTCTCGAATCGCCTTTTCGATCTTGGCGCCCATACCCTTCTCCCACGGCTGAACGCTGACAGTACGAGAGTCGAGCAGTGACAGATTAGCCACCTGACTGATCGGAACCATGGATCCATAGTAGTCCACATGAACCGACTCCAAAATGGCCGGATTCGCCCGACCGGTGCGAATTTTGCTGAGATTGTGTTGAAACGCCTCGATGGAATGATCCATCTTGCCTTCTGTGGTTTTCTTGATGTCAATGATGGGCATGTGGCTCTCCTGGGCTGATCCTGGTGCGAATGAAAACCCAAATTCTGACACGTTCAGGCGAAGACCAAGGTGCCTTCATCTTCACCCCGGACCACCCGCTCCAGCGCACCCTGCTTGAAGATCGAAAACACTTTCACCGGTAATTTCTGATCCCGGCACAAGGCAAAGGCAGTTGCATCCATGATGCCAAGATTTTGCGCAATAGCATCATCAAATGAGATTTTGCTGTATCGCGTGGCGTCTGGGTTTTTCTTGGGGTCGGCCGTGTAAACACCATCCACCTTGGTCGCTTTGAGCACAATTTCGGCGCCAATCTCGGCCCCCCGCAGTGCTGCAGCGGTATCAGTCGTGAAAAAGGGGTTGCCTGTTCCCGCAGCAAAAATCACCACCTTGCCCTCCTCCAGGTACTGTAGGGCCTTGGGGCGCACATAGGGCTCGACCACCTGCTCAATGCCAATGGCCGACATGACGCGCGCGGTCAATCCGGCCTTGTTCATGGTGTCACCAAGCGCCAGCGCGTTCATCACAGTGGCCAGCATGCCCATGTAGTCGGCGGTGGCCCGATCCATACCAACCGAACCACCCGCCACACCACGAAAGATATTGCCGCCACCAATGACCACGGCCACCTGCACACCCAAGCGGGTGACACCGACGATTTCACCCACCATGCGCACAATCGTGTCTCGATTGATGCCGAAACTATCTTCACCCATCAGGGCTTCGCCCGACAATTTAAGCAAAATACGTTTGTAGGCTGGTTTGGCATCGGTCATGTGAACACTCCTGAAAACAAGCAAACAGTACGGCAGCAAGCCACGCTGCAGGGCAGAAAGGAACTGATATCAGCCCGCCTTTTGGGCGGCTGCCACCTGCGCGGCCACCTCAGCAGCAAAGTCATCCACTTTTTTCTCGATGCCTTCACCGACGACATACAAAGTGAACGACTTGATGCTGGTGCTGGCGGCTTTGAGCATCTGTTCGACGGTCTGCTTGTCGTTCTTCACGAACGACTGATTCAGCAGTGATACCTCTTTCAGGTACTTTTGCACGCCCCCCTCAATTCGCTTGGCGACGATCTCGGCCGACTGCACCGGCTTGCCAGCCGCCGTGGCCGATGCAGCATCTTCGGCCGCCTTGGCGGTGGCCACCGAGCGTTCACGTGCCACCAGTTCGGCAGGCACATCGTCAGCCGACAGTGCCACCGGCTTCATGGCCGCGACATGCATGGCAACATCCTTGGCTGCCACTTCGCTGCCGTCAAACTCAACCACCACGCCAATGCGCGTGCCGTGCAGATAAGACGCCAAAGAGCTGCCAGCAAAGCGCTTGAAGCGCCGAAAACTCATGTTCTCACCAATCTTGCCAATCAGTCCCTTGCGCACATCTTCCAGGGTGGGACCGAAACCTTCCTGACTGTAGGCACAGGCTGACAACGCTGCGACGTCCACCGGGTTGTGCTGGGCCACCAGGGCGGCGGCCGCATTGGCCAGCGCCAGGAAGCTATCGTTCTTGGTCACGAAGTCGGTTTCACAATTGACCTCGAGCAAGGCTCCAACGCCCCCTTCTGCCGCATAGGCAACCACACCTTCGGCTGTCACACGGCTGGCTGCCTTGCCGGCCTTGCTGCCCAGTTTGACGCGTAGGATTTCTTCAGCACGAGCCATGTCGCCATCGGCTTCGGTCAGGGCACGCTTGCATTCCATCATTGGAGCATCGGTCTTGCCACGCAGTTCTGCCACCATGCTTGCGGTAATTGCAGCCATATTCATTCTCCGGATTCGTTCAAATACAAAAAGAAACTCAAAAAAAAGGGGCACACACGCCCCTGGAACCAGGTGATGGGCCGATCAGGCCTGCGCCTCGTCCACCTCGACAAATTCGTCATTACTCTCAGCGGCCACAGCCTTGACCACATCGTCCATGGCATTGGCACGACCTTCCAGAATGGCGTCTGCGATACCGCGTGCATACAAGGTCACTGCCTTGGAAGAATCATCGTTGCCCGGAATGACGTAATCGATGCCCTCAGGAGAGTGGTTCGAGTCAACCACCGCAATCAGCGGAATCCCCAGTTTTTTAGCTTCGGCAATGGCGATCTTGTGATATCCGACGTCGATTACGAAAATCGCGTCTGGCAAAGCACTCATGTCCTGTATCCCACCGATGTCCTTTTCGAGCTTTTCCAACTCGCGTGCAAACATCAGTTGCTCTTTCTTGCTCATGCTGTCAAGACCGGTCTCCTGCTGCGCTTTCATGTCTTTCAGGCGCTTGATGGATGTCTTGACAGTCTTGAAATTGGTCAACATGCCACCCAACCAGCGCTGATCAACATAGGGAACGCCGGCACGCTGTGCCTCCATGGCCACAGTTTCACGGGCCTGGCGTTTGGTACCCACCATCAGCACCGTGCCGCGCTTGGCCGACACCTGGCGCGCAAACTTGGCCGCATCCTGGAACATTGGCAAGGACTTTTCCAGGTTGATGATGTGGATCTTGTTGCGATGGCCAAAAATGAAGGGGGCCATCTTAGGGTTCCAGAAACGGGTCTGATGTCCAAAATGAACACCGGCTTCCAGCATGTCACGCATGGTTACTGCCATAGATTTCAACTCCAAAGGTTATGTCTAAAATCCAGTTCGTTTTGCGACCGGTTCTGCCCGATTGACGGACTGACCGGCAGCAACACCTTGAAAAAACTGGTTTGCGATTGCGCTCTGCACTACGCAAAGCCCAAAGAGTATAGCATTGCAATGATTTTTGACCTTTTCCCTGTTTTGACGCCAGTTGCCTGAATGACGATGTGGATTGGCGTGAGTGCAACCTGAAATCAAGCCCGTTTTGACTTGCGATCCAAATACTGAAATCCTCTGCCATGTCACCAGAACTGTCCCAAAGATTGACCAGTGCGGTCGATGGCATGCCAGCGTTTCCAAAAAGCGTGGAGAAAATTCTTGAGCTCACCCGGGATGTGAACTGCACGCCAAAGGACCTGGTGCAAGTCATTGACAAAGATCCGGTGGTCACCGTCAAGATCCTGAAAGTGGTCAATTCTGCCTACTACAGCTTGCCCAAGCAGATCACTTCCATCAGTCACGCGGTGGTGTACCTGGGCTTTAATACCATCAAGAACTTGGCCTTGAGCATCGCGGCCATCGGCATGCTGTCAAAACGCAACGATGCCGGCTTTGATGTTGATCAGTATCTGCTGCATTCTTTGTCCACCGCAGGAATCGCCAAGTTGCTCGCTTTGCAGATTGACGATGCAGACCCCATGGACTGTTTTATTGCCGGGCTGCTACACGACTTCGGCAAGGTGGTTTTTGCCCAGTTCATGCCAAGTGAATTCCGGCAGGCCCTGTCCAATTGCCAAAGTGATGGATCCTCACTGCACGAGGCGCTGCGGCTAAGTATTGGAGCGGATCATGCCGTGGTGGGCGCCATGCTGGTTGAAAAATGGCGTTTCCCCGCCGAGCTAATCAGCACCATCGCGCATCAATACGATACTGAAGAGAGGTGCAGTGCCTTGTTCGCCTGTGTCTATACCGCCAACCAGATCAGCAAACAGCTTGGTTTTGGATTTGCCGGCAACCCTTGCGTATATCCTCTGCCGCCCAGCGTCGCCAAACGCATGGGGGGATCGCTGCAAGAGGTCATTGCATCAGCAGGCGACTTGAACACAGCGTTTGAGGATGCCAAATTGTTTGCTCGCATTTAACAGGACGACCATGAAAGTCAAATTCTGGGGTGTTCGCGGCTCGATCGCATCGCCGGGACCCTCTACTGTGCGTTACGGCGGCAACACCACCTGCATTGAGGTTCGCACGGACAACAATGAACTGATCATCCTTGATGCCGGCACAGGGATCTTTCCGCTGTCGCAATCGCTGCTCGGCGAGTTGCCCGTGTGCGCCAATGTGCTGATCACCCACTCGCACTGGGACCATATTCAAGGCCTGCCCTTTTTTATTCCGAACTTCATCCCTGGCAACACACTCAAGTTGCATGGTGCTTTCGACCCGGTATCGGGCAAGGGCGTCGAGCAGGTCATGGCTGTGCAGTTACAGTACAGCTACTTTCCTGTCCGTGAGGCAGAAATGAAGGCGCGCATTGAATATGTCACGCTGACGCCTGGCCAGAGCATACAGATTGGTTCGGCCAAGATCACCCCGTTCATGATGAACCATCCCGTCATCGACTTTGGCTATCGCATCGAGGCCAATGGCAAGTCTGTCTTCTTTACTGGTGACCACGAACCACAGACCAACATCTATGAGCCCAATGATCCAGCCTACGCTGACTATCAGAGTTTTGTCGATGAGAATGCGCAGTACATCCTGGGCGCCATGGCAGGAGTGGACGTTCTGATTGCCGATTGTTCCTACACCCGGGCTGAATACCCTGCCAAAAAGGGCTGGGGTCATGGCACCTTTGACACCAGCATTCAATATGCCCGTCAAGCCGGTGCCAAGGTGTTGTTTTGCACCCATCATGAGCCAACACGCAGCGACGATGCGCTTGAAGCCGCGTTCAAGCAAGTGTTGCAAGAGCACCCACGCCAAGCTGGCGACCCCGACTACCGCCTGGCCAGAGAAGGCGACTGCTACGAGTTTTAGCAGTGCAACGCGTTCAGACTGGCCGTGCGTATGACCTGCACACCATCGCTGCCACGAGACAGTTGGAGGCCGCAGCGCAACATCGGCTACCTGCCAACACACTGATGCAGCGCGCGGGCTTGGCGGTAGCCAAACTGGCCTTGGCGACCTACCCGCACGCGCAGCGCATCTGGTTCGCATGCGGGCCCGGCAACAATGGCGGCGATGGACTTGAGGCAGCGGCACTGTTGCAACGCTGGGGCAAATCACCTTGCGTCAGTTGGCTAGGTCAAGAACACATCATAAGTGCGGACACCGCTGCCGCACTGCAACGGGCGCGGGCGGCTGGAGTGCGCTTTGTCGATGCGCCCGCAGGCGAACAAGATTTGTGCGTGGACGCCTTGCTCGGCATTGGCGCAACATCACGTGCGCTGACTGGCACGATGGCCGATTGGACGCAACGACTCAACGCATGCCGCAGTGGCGTGCTGGCAATCGACCTCCCATCCGGACTGAATGCCGACTGTGGCATGGCCGGTGATTTGCATGTTCAGGCCACCGACACGCTGAGTTTGCTGACCCTCAAACCAGGACTATTCACCGCACAGGGGCGCGACGCGGTTGGCCGACTCTGGTTCGACGACCTGGGCTGCACGGCCGATGTCAACACCGCCTGCGCCACACTGCTGGCACCCGGTGAGCGGCCCATGCGCCGGCATGATTCGCACAAGGGCAGTTACGGCGATGTCGTCGTTCTGGGGGGGGCCCGTGGCATGAACGGCGCGGCCATATTGGCAGCCACGGCCGCCCTGCACCAGGGTGCTGGTCGGGTGTGGGTTTGCTTGCTTGACGATGCCTGCGCTCAACGCAATGACTGCCAGCCTGAGCTGATGTTTCGTGCCTGGCCGGAACTCGATTTGCGCCAACAAACCGTGGTTTGCGGCTGCGGTGCTGGCCCTGGCATCAGGACGCATCTGAAGCAACTAATCGCCTTGTCAACGCCGCTGGTGCTTGATGCCGATGCACTGAATGTGTTGGCACAGCAGCCTGAGCTGCAGTCTGCATTGGGCAACCGACCGGCGCCAACGGTGTTGACCCCCCACCCCCTGGAGGCAGCACGGCTGCTGGGTTGCAGCACCGATGAAATTCAACAGAATCGCTTGCTGGCAGCACGTTCGTTGACCGCCCGATTCAATTGCACTCTGGTTCTCAAAGGCTCTGGAACCGTCGTGAGCAGCCCTGGACACCTGCCTGCCATCAATCTAACCGGCAACGCCAGGCTGGCCAGCGCCGGTAGTGGAGACGTCCTGGCCGGGATGATCGGCGCCGAATTGGCTGGCGGGCTCTCATCACATGCCTCAGCATGTCAGGCGGTTTACCAGCACGGCAGGCTGGCCGACCAATGGCCGCAGCAGGCTTTGACAGCCAGCCGCCTGGCCCGTGCCGGCCGAACGTCACCTCCGCCTGAGCCAGGTGGGATCAGTGCATCGCTTGCCGCAGGCGGGCCGCCTGACCGCTAATCTGTACCCTGTCTGGCACCTCACCGGCGTTGGCCAGATAGGTTTCGAAATCTTCCAGCGCATGACCAGCGTGGCCGGCGTGGACATGTGCCAGGCCTCGGTCTCGGTACTCGTGCCAAGCCTGTGGCAACAACACCAGCAAGCGATCCTGCACTGCCAGCAGGCGTGCCCAATCATTCTGGACAGAATGAATTTCTTTCAAATTTCGCAACATGCGAGCAATGATCTCGCGTGGCGATGCCGCTTGCAGGAAACGCCCCAACGGCAACTCTGCCTGACCCATCAGGTCATCGCTCAAGTAATAGAGCTCCAGGCGTTGCATCAGGTCGTCACGGCTAAGCGACTGCCCATTCAACGGATCGAGCACGACCTGCCCTTCTGCCAAATGCACCTTGACCAGAAAATGCCCCGGAAAAGAGATGCCGCTGGCCTTGAGCCCAAGGCCTTGCGCCAACTCCAGCCAGATCACCGCCATTGACACAGGAATCGCCAACCTTGTTTTCAAAACCACATGCGGATAACTGTTGTCCGGATCGGAATAATGGTTCAAGTTACCCGCAAAACCTAAATCGCGGTATAGAAACTGGTTCAATATTCGCAATTTCTGCAATGCGCCGGCATCGGCGGGCAAGCGTCGCTTCAGCCGAATCTGCAACTGATCCACCTCATCAAGCACCTGCTGCACGCTCAACTCAGGATATTCGTCCTGACCCAAGCTCGCCGCCGCTTCCAGCAGCGAGAACTCTTCGTCGGCATGCACCAGCGCCGAAAAAAACTCAAGTGGCGTAGGAACGTTCAAACTCAGCTTCATGCCTGCCATTATCTACCTCCGGATCAACTGGCCCAGCTTCATTCCGGCCGCCCAGACCGTCAAAAAATAAATAGCGGCTGACGCAAGCATGACAAGGGCTAGAAGCCAAATTCTCTTAAAACTCTCGGCGCGCAGAGCGGTCCAGTCAAAATGGCCGTTGGCCCAGTACAAGAATGCACCCAACAAGGTGCACCCCAGCAACACCTGCAGCAGAAAGGCAGGCCAGCCGGGTTCCGGGCGGTAGCTGCCACGGCGTAACAATCCGGCCAACAGCCAAAGTGCATTGACCAGAGCACCCAATCCGACTGACAGGGTCAACCCCGCATGGGCGAACCAAGGCACCAGCACCAAGTTGAGCGCTTGTGTCAGCAACAAAACACCAAGGGCGATACGCACTGGTGTCTTTGTATCCTGGTCTGCGTAGTAGCCTGGCGCCAGAACCTTGATCGCCACCAGACCGACCAGGCCGGCCCCCCAGCCCATCAGCGCATAGCTGATTTGCTGGATGTCCATGGTCGTCATGGCTCCATAGTGATAAAGCACAGCGGCCAGCGGCTTTGGAAACAACAACAGGGCCAGCGCACAGGGCAACGCGGTCAACACCACCCACCGCAATCCCCAATCCAGCAGGGTGCAATACTTGGCGTTGTCACCACTCACGCGCGCCGCCGCCAGGCGTGGCATCAAAACGACACCTAAAGCAACTCCAAGCATTGCCGTTGGGAATTCCATCAGACGATCAGCATAGGTAATCCAACTCACGCTACCCGCGCGCAAATGGGAGGCAATCTGCGTGTTGATCAACATCGAAATATGCGCCACGCTCACACCCAGCAGCGCGGGCCCCATCAAACGCAGTATCTTCCGGGTGCCTTCGTCGCGCCAAGCCAGGCGAAGTTGCGACCAGCGCCACGCCAGACGTGGCCGCAAACCCAGACGACTCAGCGCCAGCCACTGCACGGCCAACTGCGCCAAGCCACCGGCCAGAACGCCAACAGCCAAGGCGTAAATCGGCTCCAATCCGATCGATCGAAACCAGGGTGCCCCTAGCCAGGCAGCGATGATCATGCACAGATTCAACAAGACGGGTGTTGCAGCGGGAACAGCAAAGCGGCGCCAGGTGTTCAGCACCCCGGCGCCCAAGGCGACCATGGACATGAATGCGATGTACGGGAACATCCAGCGCGTCAGCACCACAGCAACATCAAAGCTACGTGCATCTTGCTGCAAGCCGCTGGCCATTGCCCAAACGAGAGCGGTCGCGCCAAACACACCCAGGACACTCAGCAACAACAGGCACCAGGCCAGAACAGTGGCAACACGATCGATCAGGATACGGCAAGCTTCCTCGCCCTGTTGCGCCTTGGTCGATGCCAGAACCGGCACAAAGGCCTGGCTAAACGCGCCTTCACCAAAAAAACGCCGAAAGAGGTTTGGAATGCGGAACGCCACGTTGAACGCATCAGTTACCGCCGAAGCTCCAAATGTGGCGGCAATCAACAGTTCGCGCACCAACCCGGTCACCCGCGACAACAGGGTCCATAAAGACACGACAGAAGCAGACTTGAACAGGCTCACCGGTCAAAGTGTAGCCGGGTAAGCGCCTGTTAGAATCGCGGGCTTTGCTGACATCATCCTCAAACTAAAAGGAAAAACCATCATGGCATCTGGAAAGCCGAAGAAAAAAAATCCGCGCCTGGCATCGGGTCGCAAACGCGTCCGCCAAGACATCAAGATCAATGCAGCCAACACCTCCTTGCGCTCACAGTACCGTACTGCCGTAAAAAATGTGGAAAAAGCGGTCCTGTCTGGCGACAAGGCCCGGGCCACCGAGATGTTTGGCAAGATGCAAGCCGTGGTCGATACCGTAGCCGATAAAGGCATCTTCCACAAAAACAAGGCCGCGCGCGACAAGAGCCGGCTGTCTGCCAAGGTCAAAACGCTGGCCTTGGCCGCCTGATTCAGGCACATCGCACGGTCGCCTGACCATTCAGGTGACCGCCGTTTGTCTTGGGTGCGCTGTCAGCAAATGCAAAGGGCTGCTCATTGAGCAGCCCTTTGCATTTTTGGCTTCGATCCCGTTCATGCCGCAAACCAAAACGAAACCGGCGCACGGCATAATCTGTTCAACGCCAGCAGCCACCCCGTGTGCTTGATTGCAGGGTGTCTGTACCGGACAAACAGACACTATTACCCCGTTGGAGCTCTGTCATGAACCAATACCGCTCGACGCCCGCCGCGTCAAATAGTTTGCCCAGCTTGCCGACATCAGGTGGCCTGCTTGCACCCGGGGTACGCATGATGTCGGGGCTGAGCTTTGCCAACAAGGCATTGCTGATCACCGCCTGTTTTTTGCTGCCGATTGGGGTGCTGGCGTTTTTGTTCATCAATGCCTCGTTGAATGAACGCGCATTTACCCAGAAAGAAACCCAGGGCGTGATTTTCTTGCGCAGCCTGCTTCCAGTCATGCAGTCGGGTCAGGATGTGCGCGCCATTCAGGACCGCTTGCTGGCCGGTGAGCAAATCGCCAAAGCCGATCTTGAAGCGGCACAAACCCTGCTCAAAAGCCGCATGGAGCAACTCTCACGCGTCCAATCGGAGCACGGCACCAGCTTGGACAACAGCGAACTATTCAAGGGCTTGCAGCAAGGTGTCCAAGCCCAGCTTGCCACCCAAAGCGCCGCCTCAGGTGGTTCGGCACCCGCTGTCAGCGCCTCGCTCAAACTGGTCAGCCATGTCGGCAACAGCTCCAACCTGATCCTGGACCCGGAAGTGGCTTCCTTTCACTTGGCGCGCGCTGTGGTGCTGGAGTCGGCGGAGTTGTTTGTCGCCACATCCCAAACTCGCCGCCTGGCCAGTGAGTTGATCACGCGGCGCGAAGACAGTCGTCTGCTGCTTTTGACCGACCGGTTGACGCGGCTGCAGATCGGCACTGACCGCATTGAGGCGGCATTCAAGGAGGCTTTCGAGGCTGAACCTGAGCTCAAAACGGCAATCCAGGCAGAGTCCAGCCTGAAAAAGCTGCGCGACTTGATCAAGACCACCAACGACAACGTCATTCTTGAAAAAGACAACCTGAGCGCGTCAACCTACTACCGCGATGCCAGCGAACGCCTGGCCGAGTTGTATGCCCTGACTGAGCGCAGTCTGCAGGGCATCGACGGCTTGCTGCAAGCCAGGCTGGCACGCATCGAGCGGTCACTGCTGTGGTCCGGTCTGGCGGTGGCCATCAGCCTGATGGTGGCCGCTTATCTGTTCATTTGCTTTTATCAGGTCACGCGCGGCGGACTGCATCGAATTCGCCAGCATCTACAGGAAATCGCGCAGGGTCAATTGCAACATGCACCCCGCAGCAGCGGTGGCAGTGATGAGACCGCCCAGGCACTTCAGTCGCTGATCGATATGCACTCGGTGTTGTCCAGATTCCAGTCTGAGCAGCTCGAAATGGCCCGTCAACAAGATGCGGGCGCAACCGACCATGTGATTGCAGTGACCGAATTACCTGGCCAGTATGCTTCGATGGCGCAGGCCATCAATGACCTGGCGCAAGCGCAAAACAGGCAGACCTTCGAGTTGGTCGATTTGTTGGAGCAATACGCCAGCGGGCAGTTCGAGCACGAAATGCCCGCCTTGCCAGGCAACAAGCGACGGATTACTGAGGTTGCGCACGCCGCACGCCAAAAGATGCGTGCGGCCGCCGATGCAGCGATCATCAACCTGCGCATCGTCAACGCCCTGAACAAAGCCAGCACCAACGTGATGATTGCCGATGCGCAAAACATCATTCTTTTTATGAATGACGCGGTTCGGTCGATGATGCAACGCAATGAGGCTGAACTGCGCAAGACGTTGCCGCAGTTTGATGCCGGCCGTCTGGTGGGCCAGAACATTGACCTGTTTCACAAGAATCCTGGCCACCAGCAACGTCTGCTGGCCAACCTGCAAGGCACTCACCGCAGCCAAATCCAGGTGGGTCAACTGCATTTTTCGCTGGCCGCAAGTCCGATCCTTGACACGGACGGGCAGCGCATCGGTACTGTGGTCGAGTGGTATGACCGTACCCAGGAAGTGGCCGTCGAAGCGGAACTGTCTGGCGCCGTGCAGGCCGCGGCGCAGGGTGATTTCTCGCAACGCATTTCGCTGGAGGGCAAGACAGGTGTCTATGCTGTGCTGGCAAGCGCCATGAATGAATTGATGCAGACCAGCGAAGTGGGGCTGGACGATGTCGCCCGCATGCTGCAGGCGTTTGCGCGTGGCGACCTGAGCTACCGCATCGAGCGCGACTACCAAGGCCTGTTTGGTCAGGTGAAAGAGCATGGCAACCAAACGGCAGAGCAGCTCGGCCGCGTGATCGGTGAGGTCCGAGAAGCAGCCGATGCGCTGACCGGCGCGGCCAATCAGGTCAGCTCAACAGCACAATCACTGTCGCAGGCGGCCAGCCAGCAAGCAGCCAGTGTCGAAAAGACCAGCGCGTCGATTGAGCACATGAGCGCGTCTATCACGCAAAACTCCGACAACGCCCGCATCACCGACAGCATGGCCAGCAAAGCCACCCGGGAGGCAGGTGATGGCGGTGCAGCAGTGACCCAAACGGTGCTGGCCATGAAGCAGATCGCCGCCAAGATCGGCATCGTTGACGACATTGCTTACCAGACCAACCTGCTGGCCTTGAACGCAGCCATCGAAGCCGCGCGTGCCGGTGAGCATGGCAAGGGTTTCGCTGTGGTCGCGGCTGAGGTGCGCAAGCTGGCTGAGCGCAGCCAGGAGGCGGCACGTGAAATCGGCGAGCTGGCCGCAAGCAGCGTATCCACAGCAGAGCGCGCCGGCAAATTGCTCGACGAAATCGTGCCGTCCATCCGAAAAACCAGTGAGCTGGTACAGGAAATTACCGTTGCCAGCAGTGGGCAAAGCGAATCGGTCATGGAAATCGGCGGCGCCATGGGCCAGTTGAACAAAGCCACCCAACAAAACGCTGCGGCATCCGAACAACTGGCAGCCACCGCCGAAGAACTGTCCAGCCAGGCGGCTCAATTGCAGCACTCTGTCGCGTTTTTTGGAGATCGTGACCCCGATGGCGGCGCCAGCTACCAAAGCCCAGCTCCGGCCAAGGAACGTCGGCAGCCGCCCGGGCGCATGGGCCTGAATGCGCCACCTCCCCTGCAGATCGCTGCCAAGCGTAACAACTTTCAGGCGTATTGACGCACCCACCCAGTCACCTGGGCTACTGCTGACACAGCCGTGATCGCGTCGAGCCCTTTCAACTACGCACTGGCCTGGCTGGTCGTCGGACAGTTTTTTGCCTTGCCAATTGTGGGCTGGTGGCTAGGCGATACGCTGGGCCCGGCGTGGCTGTTCAACCTGTTAACGCCAATCGGAGTGTTTGTATTGCTTCCCCTGCTCGATGCCTGGGTTGGCGTCGATACCCGAAACCCGCCCGCCAAAGCTGAGGCAGCCCTCAGCGCCGATGCACGCTTTCGGCTGTTGCCATTGGCGGCCCTGCCCGCCTACCTGGCTCTGCTGATCTGGGCTGGACCCGTGTTTGTGGAACTGGCCCGACACAGTCTGTTTGCTGCACTGGGTTTTGGTCTGTCGATCGGCATCATCGGTGGTGCCATCGGCATCACCTTTGCACACGAACTGATACACAAGTCCACCCGACTTGAGCGCCAAGCCGGCGGCTGGTTGCTGTCATTGGTGGCTTACGGCGGCTTCAAGGTCGAGCATGTTTTAGGTCACCATGTGGATGTGGCGACTCCGCACGACACCTCCACCGCACGACTGGGCCAATCGGCCTATGCATTTTTGCTGCGCGCCTTGTTGACCAATCCGGTGCGGGCCTGGCAACTGAGTGGCCGGCGGCTGCGCGCGCATGGCTTGCCCATGTGGCATTGGCGCAACGAAATGTATCTTTGGCACGGGCTGACTTTGCTGTTTGGTGCCGTGATCACGCTCTGGTTGGGCCCGGTGGGCTTGCTGTTTTTCATCTTTCAAGCATTCGTTGCCATCATCTTGCTGGAGTTGGTGAACTATATTGAACACTACGGTCTGCTGCGACAACAACGGGCCGACGGACGCTATGAGCGGGTCACTCCCCGCCACTCCTGGAACGACAGTCATCGCCTGTCCAACCTGGTTCTACTCAATTTGCAACGTCATTCCGACCACCATGCGTATGCCGCGCGCCGCTACCAGATTCTGCGCCACCATGACGATGCGCCGCAGTTACCCCATGGGTATGCCTCGCTGGTACTGTTGGCACTCCTGCCGCCCCTCTGGCGCCGGCTGATGGATCCGCGCGTGGCCACCTGGAAATCAAGCGCCAGTGCTGAAACCCTGCTGCACGACCGGTGAGAAGTAATCCACCTACACTGAACATCATGATTCTCTTGTTGAAATGGCTGCTCAACTCGCTGGCATTGCTCGCTGTCGCTTACATGGTGCCTGGCGTGAGTGTGGGTGGTTTTGGCGCAGCGCTACTGGCTGCAGCCCTGATCGGCCTGTTCAACTTGCTGCTGCGCCCAGTGTTGGTGGTGTTGACGCTGCCGGTCACACTGGTGACATTGGGCCTGTTTTTGTTCGTCATCAATGCCCTGCTGTTTTGGGCTGCTTCTGGTGTACTGGGCGGCTTTGCGGTGCAGGGCTTTGGGTCTGCCCTGCTTGGATCGCTGGCCTATTCGGCGCTCGGTTTGGTGATTGACAGGTTGACGCGCTGAAGCGCTTGACAGCACCCAGTCAGTGGCACTGACCCAGCGTGGCCGGCTTTTGGGACAATGCGGCGCATGAACTCGATCCTGACCCTGACCCAGCCGGATGATTGGCACCTTCACCTGCGCGATGGCGAAGCCTTGGCCGCCGTGTTGCCGCACACCGTTGCGCAGTTTGCCCGCGCCATTGTCATGCCCAACCTGCGACCTCCAGTCACACGCACAGACCAGGCGCTGGCGTACCGGCAACGCATCCTGGCCGCCGTACCGACCGGCCACAGTTTTGAGCCACTGATGACGCTCTACCTCACCGATGACACGCCCGCGGCCGAGGTTTCGCGCGCGCACGCCGCGGGTGTTGTCGCGGTCAAGCTCTATCCGGCGGGCGCCACCACCCATAGCGATGCGGGTGTCACAGACCTGCGCAAGACTTACCCGACGCTGGAAGCCATGCAGCGCGTCGGCATGCCGCTGCTGCTGCACGGCGAAGTTACCAACCCGGCGGTGGATCTGTTTGATCGCGAAGCAGTATTCATCGAACAGCAACTGGAGCCGCTGCGACGCGACTTCCCGGAGCTCAAGATCGTGCTGGAGCACATTACAACAACGCAGGCAGTGCAGTACGTCAGGGCCGCGGATGTCCGTTTTCAGGCGGCTACCGTCACCGCTCACCACCTGTTGTACAACCGCAATGCCATTTTCGCCGGAGGCATCCGGCCCCACTACTATTGCTTGCCAGTGCTCAAGCGCGAAGCCCACCGCCGGGCCTTGCTTGACGCTGCCACCAGCGGCGATGGTCGGTTTTTTCTAGGTACTGACAGCGCGCCGCATGCGGTGCACTTGAAAGAGCACGCCAGCGGCTGTGCCGGCTGCTACACCGCCCATGCAGCGCTGGAACTGTACGCTCAGGCATTCGAGTCGGTCGGTGCGCTTGACAGGTTGGAGGGCTTTGCCAGCTTTTTTGGTGCCGATTTCTATGGCTTGCCACGCAACAACCGCCAAGTGACGCTGCGCCGTGAAAGCTGGATTGCTCCCGTCAGTTTTGCTTTTGGCCAAGCCGAACTCAAACCCTTGGCAGGCGGTGAGCCGCTCGCCTGGCGACTGCAAGCCGCTGTGCAGCAGGAGTGCACTTGAACATTTTTTTGATCGACGCCGACAACCTGAATTCAGGCCCCTGGATTGATGAAGCATTTGCTGTGTTGTTGCAAGACGTGAAGGCTTTGCAGGTACGTCGCGCTTACGGCAGTGCCGAGAACCTCAAGGCGCTGACTGATACCTGGCGCACCTGGGCCGTACGCCCTTTTGTCAACCTGGCTTTGAGCAAAAACACCACCGATCTTGCACTGGCTGTCGATGCCATGGAACTGGCCTGCCAAAACCCGGCGCCTGAGCTCATCGTGATTGGTTCCGGAGACGCAGACTTCACCCCCTTGGTGGTGCGTTTGCGCGAGCGCGGCATTCGTGTGCAGTGTGTCTCTGAGCGGAGCAAGATGAGCCGAGAAGCTGAGCCGGCTTACGACCAGTTGATCCTTGTTGGACAGGAAGCCGCTGCGTCCAAAACACCCCCTGCACGCAAGCGTGCGATCAGGAAAACAAACACAGTGGCGCAGGCCGTCCCAGGCGCGGCGGAGCCCGTTGTGCCCAACCAGCCCTCCAAGCCAGCAGCAAAGACCAGCAGCAAGCGGGGTAGCCGCGTTGCCGTAGCAGCGCTGACGACTGTCGAGACTGGCACACCACAGCCGCAGTTGCTCGAATCATTGCCGGTGACGCTGCCCGTCGCTGCATCGAATGCTCCGGACCAGTGGCCAGCAAGCACCCAAAGCACCACAAAAAAGCCCCGAAAAACCCCGATCCGCCGTAGCACTGTTGACTTGCCCACCACCCCAACCGCACCAACCCAAGCCGCCACGCCCAGCAGCCCATCCACACAGGCTGCAGCATCAACAGAGGCACTGGCGATTCTGGCGGCCTTGCCTGCGCTGCAAGCAGGCCAGCCACAAGCCCTGAACGAAGTGGCCAAAGCGCTGCGCGACGCCGGACTGTTGGGCAAAAACGCTTCCTCGTTAAAACTGCTGCGCAAACACCCGACGATGTTTGAGCTCTTGCCGCACGGACAGCCTCACCAGGTGCGGCTTATCAGCACCTGAAGACCCGTTCACCAGTCCGTCTGCCATGCGCTCGACCCATGCCAGCAGGAAATTGCAAGACATCAACTGGCGGGCGCCCTGGCTGCAACCCTGGCGAGCGCTGGGTGAGCCACTGGCGCAACAGGTGCTCGCTGGCTTGTCTCAGCCCGAGGCGCTCAACCGCGCCGCCGCCGGGCAATGGCCGCATCCCGCCCTGCCCCCGGTGAGGTTCATACCGCAGTCCGACTTACCCAATCAGGTGGCCTTCGAAAGCTACATTTTCAAGAGCAGACAGTGTCCGACACGCGAGGGTTTGCACGACTTTTTTAACGGACTGGTCTGGTTGAATTTTCCGCTTGCCAAGGCACGCCTGAACGCCTTGCACCAGGAGCAAATCGGACAAACGGGCATCGCGCCTGTGCGCGGGACGGTACGCGACGCCCTGACACTTCTTGACGAGAACGCTGCACTGCTGCACGCGCCCGACGCCCTCTGGCAGGCATTGGTGGCCAAAGACTGGGATGCCGTGTTCGGAGGCTTGCGTGGATTGTGGTCACAAAGCCACCTGCTGCTGTTCGGACACGCCTTGCTGGAAAAGTTGGTCTATGCAAGAAAACCGATTACAGCGCATGTCTGGCGTGCGCTTACAGCTACTGATTCAATAGCGACTCTGGATGCTTGGCTGGCCGGCGACTTGAGTGCTGAAAAGCTGACCAGCAAGCCCTTTGCCCATTTGCCGGTACTGGGTGTGCCGGGCTGGTGGGCGGCCAATGAAGACCCCGGGTTTTATCAGGATGCGTCGGTGTTTCGCACACCGCACCGCCCGGCCGCGGTCTTGATGCCGACGCCGGCAATTCGGCATAGCGCGTGAGGGATTGCCTACCCACCCTCTTGAATTGCAGTCGCTTGCCCCTACCATTGGGCCGTGTCGCGGTTGTCCGCTTCTTTTTGACGAGGGAATCATGAAACGTATCGTGTTGTTCGTACTGACCAACCTGATGGTGGTGGTGGTGCTGGGCGTGGTGGCCAGTTTGCTGGGTGTCAACCGGTTTCTCACAGAAAACGGGTTGAACCTGGGCGCATTGCTGGGCTTTGCGCTGGTGATGGGTTTTGGCGGCGCCATCATCTCACTGCTGATCAGCAAGCCCATGGCCAAGTGGACATCGGGAGTTCGCATCATTAACCAGCCAGCCAACGCCGACGAGGCCTGGATTGTGCAAACGGTGCAAAAGCTGTCGGAGCGCGCTGGCATCGGGATGCCCGAAGTCGGTATTTTTGAAGGCGCACCCAACGCCTTTGCCACTGGCGCGTTCAAGAATTCAGCCCTGGTGGCGGTCAGTACCGGGCTGCTGCAAGGAATGACGCACGAGGAGATCGAGGCCGTGATTGGCCATGAGGTGGCGCACATTGCCAATGGAGACATGGTCACGATGACCCTGATCCAGGGTGTGATGAACACCTTTGTGGTGTTCTTGAGCCGGGTGATTGGCTACGCGGTGGACAGCTTCCTGCGCAAGGGCGACAGTGAAAATTCCGGACCCGGCATTGGCTACATGGTGACAACGATTGTGCTGGACATCGTGCTTGGCTTTGCTGCCGCCATCGTCGTGGCCTGGTTCAGTCGTCAGCGCGAGTTTCGTGCCGATGCAGGGGCGGCGCAGTTGATGGGCCGCCGCCAGCCCATGGTCAACGCACTGGCCCGCCTGGGTGGCATGCAGCCAGGTGAGTTGCCGAAAAGCGTGGCAGCCTTTGGCATTGCCGGCGGCATTGGGCAGTTGTTCTCCACCCATCCGCCCATTGAGCAGCGTATTGCGGCGCTGCAAAACGCCAAGTAAAGCAGCGTTCAGAGCCGGAATCACCGGGTTCACCTCTTGCCCTGGTTGTGGCTTCGCCCAGCCAGGGCTTTTTTTGGCTGGGGTTTGAAGCACCGCCCGCTGCGAAAACCCGTCATTGCCCTGCCAGCCTGCCATCGCGAACCGGATGAAGCACGCCACGACTTCTGAATCCATGGATCGCCACGGCCTCGCTGTTGGCGGCGAAATGCAGAACCTCGCCATGACCCATACGGTGACGCGTTGGGGTGACGGCCCCATCCAGGCGGGTTAGACTGCTGGCATGGAAACCTCAACCTGGCTTGCATTTTTTGCGGCATCCTGGGCGATCAGCATCTCGCCAGGCCCTGGCGCCATTGCCTCCATGAGCGCTGGACTTAACCATGGATTTCGCTACGGCTATGTAACCATCTTTGGCTTGGTGCTGGGTATCTGGACACAACTGGCAGTGGTTGGCGTGGGCCTGGGTGCGTTGATCGCGGCCTCGGGTGCGGCCTTCACCGTGGTCAAGTGGCTGGGTGTGGCTTACCTGGTCTGGCTGGGCATTGCACAATGGCGCGCACCGGCACGGCCGATGGTGGCCGTCAACGACACAGGCGAGTTGGTCAGCCAGCGCTCACTGATTCTCAGGGCCTGGTTGATCAATATCGTGAACCCAAAGGGGACGGTTTTCTTGCTGGCGGTCGTGCCGCAGTTCATCAACCTGTCGGCACCCTTGTTGCCGCAGTATTTGATCATCGGAGCGACGCTGGCCTTCACCGACATGGTGGTGATGACCGGCTACACCGCACTCGCTGCCAAGGTATTGGGCGCACTGAAAGAGCCCGCCCACATCCGAGCCATGAACCGTGTGTTTGGCAGCCTGTTTGTGCTGGCCGGCACGCTGTTGGCGCTGTTCAAACGCTCAAACTGAGCCGGCCGTCGCGGCAGGCAGGATGACGCCGTCAGTTGGATCGATTGCCGCGTGACGAAAACGGCCGGTGCTGACCAACACGTCCGGCGTTGGCGTTGCCATCGCAGGCCAAACGGTACTTTTGCAGGGTTTTTTGCGCTCGCCCCAACACCGTGTCAGGACCATAACCACCCAGTTCCAGTGTGCCAAAGGCCACACCCGTCAACAGCGCCATGCCGTCGCTGGCATGGCTGGCGGTGTAGATGTGAAAACGCCCTTGCGCCACAGCCTGCACCACCCGCGCGTCGAGCATCAGATGTCGTTGATTGCGTGCCGGAATGAGCACGCCTTGCTGGCAGTCAAGCCCCAGCAATTCGCAACTCTTGAAGTAGCCCTCAATCTTTTCATTGATGCCGCCCACCGGCAGCAACTCACCATGCTGATTCAGGGCACCAGTCACCGCGATGCCCTGGCGCAAGGGCAATCCACTCAGGCTCGACAGCAGCACAAACAGTTCGGCGCACGACGCAGAGTCGCCTTCGACGCCATCGTACTCCTGCTCGAATACCACCGAAGCGTTCATTGCCAGCGGCGCAACATGGGCAAACAGGCTAGACAAATAGCTGTGCAGGATCAACACCCCCTTGTCGTGAATGGGGCCAGACAGTTCCACCTCGCGTTCGATGTTGATCAGCCCCTCCTCACCTGCGTGGGTGTGGGCGGTCACGCGCACCGGAAAACCGAACGCATAGTCGCCCAGATTGATCACGGTCAGGCCGTTGATCTGAGCCACCTTGTGTCCACATACTTCAAGCAGCCTTTCACCATCGATGATGGTCTCCTGCAGTCTCTGCTCAGGGTAATCATGGCGGTCAATGCGCGCACGGTTGGCCATCAGCACGTCCTGCACCTGCACCAGTTCGCCACCACGCTGGCGGGCCAGCGCACTGCTTTGCACCACCAGTGCCTCGGCATTGGCAAACAAGGCACTCTGACGAGTCTGATCTTGCGCCTCTCGATGCGTTTGCTCCACCAGCGCCGCCACTGCCGGTGCTGAGAAATGCAGCAGGCCCAGCCGATGGCAAGTCTGGGCCACAAAGATCGCCGTTGCCTGGCGCGATTCGGGGGTAGCACGAAAACTGTCCGCAAAATCAACTTTGCACAGAAAGCGACGGGCGAATTCGGGGTCTGCCTCATGAACCGCGTAATAGTCTTCGATGCTGGCCACCAGCACGATTTTGACATCGGCATCCACTGGCTCAGGCTGCAGCGTCACCGCTGCCATGGCAGCAAACATCAAGCCGGGTTCTTCGATTTGCAAGCGGCCACTGCGCACAAAGCGGCGCAGCTTTTCCCACACTGGCTCGTCACTGAGCAGGTCACGCAGGTGCAACATCAAGAAACCGCCGTGGGCTCGCAACAGACTGCCAGCCCGAATGCGCGAAAAGTCGGTGACCAGCAGTTTGTCGTCTGATTCATATTCAATGCCACCAAACAGGGCATGAAACTGCGGGTTGTCCTCGATCACAACAGGCGCGCCCTGCAGCTCGTGGTTATCCACCACCACATTGACGCGAAAGCACGACAACAGGTCAATCAACGCCTGCATGCGCTCTTCGTCGTCGGCGATGGGTTCAAACAATTCAAGCTGGTTGAGTACCTCCTGCTCCATTCGTTCGAGGTAGGCGCCGAGCTTGAGTGTGTCCTTGATGCGTTTGCGCAGCGCACTGCGAATCGGCTGGAGGGCTTGCTCAAGCAATGGCTTGATCGCCTGGCGACGCACGGCACCTAGCGCATCCGCAAGGCTGCGCTGCAAGGCATGAGTGCGCAGAAGGTAACGGTCGATTTCCTCGCGCAGAGCCCGCTCGTGCGCATCGATCTGGAGTTGCTGGGCCGCGGTCAGCGCCAGCGCTTTGCCGGCGGTAACAGGCTGGCCGTGTTCGTCCTTCAGGGTGAATACCAGGTTGCCCTGGTCCCGCAGCAAGGCAAAGTTGCGTTGCTGCGCAAAGACTGACAGCTCGGTGTAGGCCTGTTCCTCTTGCTCCTTGCTGCGTTGTTGCATCAATGCGGTTTCGGCAGTCAAAGCCGGCGCCTGCAATCGTTGGGCAATGTCGGTCTGAAGAGATTTCGCCAGTTGCCCCATCAAATGTCGCAATTGCTGGCCCTCCCCGGGCGGCAGGCGCAGTGCACGCGGACGCTCGGGGGCATCAAAGTTGTGCAGGTAGCACAGGTCGGGTGGCACGGGTCGCCGCAAGGCCTGCTCGCGCATCAGTTGGCTCAGCAAGGTGCTGCGCCCGCTGCCAACTTCACCCACCACAAACAAGTTGTAACCAGGCTGGTCCATCGCCAGGCCAAAGCGTGCAGCCGCTTCTGCCCGCTCCTGTCCTATCCAGGGCAGCGGCAAATCAACCAGCTCAGACGTGTCGGCAAAACCGAAAGCATCGTCGGGCAAAGTCAGCCGCAAGGCGTGGGCCGGCAAGCTGTGATAACCCATGCTCATTCGTCCTGCCCACAGCGATAGGGGTCAGCAAAACCCAGGCGGGTAAGGATGTCGGTTTCGCGCAGTTCCATCACCTGTGCATCCTCGTCGAGTTCATGGTCCCAGCCCTGGGCGTGCAGTGTGCCATGCACCAGCAACAGCGCGTAATGCTCCTGTAGCGTCTTGCCTTGAGCCAGCGCTTCGGCTGCAACCACCGGAGCACATAGCACCAGATCGGCGTGGACCACTGGTTCTTGCGCGTAGTCAAAAGTCAATATGTTGGTGGGATAGTCCTTGCGTCGGTAGTCGCGGTTCAGCGCCTGGCCTTCTGCGGCATCAACGATGCGAACCGTGATCTCGGCATCGTCTTGCAGGGCGTGGCGTACCCAGCGCTGCACTTTGTGGCGCGGCAAGGCTGCACGATGCAGATTGACATCCGGAAATCTGCCAAACTGCAGTGACAGCAATAGTGTGTTCATGATCAACATCCATTGGGGGGGTGAATCCTGGCGTGAGCGCGCTGCTCAGACACCGACGTAGCGATGCCAGATCGCCGGGTTTGCTGCGAGTTCGGCCGAGTTGCCCTGCCAGACGACCAAACCGCGTTCGATCACGGTGTGGTGATTGGCCAGTGCGATTAAACGATTTACATATTTGTCGATCACCAAGATGCTCTGGCCCTGTTGACGCAACTGCTCCAAACAGCGCCAGATCTCCTCGCGCACCAGCGGGGCGAGCCCCTCAGTGGCCTCATCCAGAATGAGCAAATGCGGATTGGTCATCAGCGCACGGCCAATGGCCAGCATTTGTTGCTCACCCCCAGACAGTTGATTGCCCATATTGCGCCGACGCTCAGCCAGGCGTGGAAACAAGGCATACACACTGTCCAGCGTCCAAGGCGTTGTTGACCCGTTGCGCTGAGCCGCAAAGGCCAGCAGATTTTCCTGCACCGACAAGTTGGAAAATATCTGCCGCCCCTCAGGCACCAGTGCCAGGCCCATGCGGGCGATCTGATCGGGTGCCAACCCGGTGATGCGCTCACCACGAAACCGCACCGAACCTGACAACGGGGTGGTCAGCCCAAAAATGGAGCGAACCGTCGTGGTCTTACCCATGCCATTGCGTCCAAGCAAAGTGGCAGCCTGACCCGCCAGCAGTGAAAAACTGATGCCAAACAAGACCTGGCTGGTGCCATAAGCCGTCTGCAGCTCACTGACCTCCAGCAGGACGCTCATGCACCAAGCTCCTGCTCGTCACCCAGGTAAGCGGCGCGCACCAGTGGGTTGACCCGGATGTCCTGTGGTAAGCCCGTTGCAATGATGCGGCCGTACACCAGGACCGAGATGCGCTCGGCCAGGCGAAACACCGCATCCATGTCGTGTTCAACCAGAAGCAGCGTAGTCTCGCCGCGCAAACTCTGCAACAGCTCGATCATGCGTTCGGACTCTTCTGGCCCCATTCCGGCCAAAGGTTCGTCCAGCAGCAGCAACTTGGGCCGGGTGGCCAGCGCCAAGCCCACCTCCAACTGACGCTGCTGGCCATGCGACAGCGCAGCCGCAGAACTTTGCAGTTGCTCGGACAAGCCGATTCGCTGCACGACTTCGGCCGCCAATGCATAGAGTTCATGATCGCGTCGCGCAGGTCGCCAAAAATTCAGACTATTGCCGGCGTGGGCCTGGACCGCCAGTGCCACATTGTCCAACACCGTCAGACGTGGAAAAACGCTGGTGATCTGGTAAGAGCGCGCCAACCCGTGCGCGACCCTGGACGGCATGGGCATGTGACTGACGTCAATGCCATCAAAATGGACCCGACCGGCGTCTGGTACCAAGGACCCCGAGATCAGGTGTATCAATGTTGTCTTTCCTGCTCCATTGGGTCCAATGAGCGCGTGAACCTCACCGGTCAACACATCAAAGCAAGCGTTGTCGGTGGCCAGCAGGCCACCAAAGCGCTTGACCAGCCCATCTACTTGCAGCAAGCGGGCGTGGCTCATCCGCGCCTCAACCGCAGACTGAGCACGCCATTGGGCGCAGCCAACACCACTGTCAACAGCATGGCGCCCAAGCCCAGTTGCCAGTGAATGGTCCAGGTCGTCAACACCTCTTCCAGCAGCAAAAACAGCACAGCGCCCACAAAGCCACCATACAAATGACCGACACCACCCAAGATGACCATCACCATCAGCATGCCGGACTGGCTCCAATGCATCATGCTGGGGCTGACAAATCCTCCTTGATTGGCCAGCAAGGCACCGGCCAGTCCGGCCAGGGCTCCGGCCAGTGCGAACGCCAGCAACTTCAGCCGATAAACCGAAAAGCCAATGGCAGCCATACGCGCCTCGTTCTCGCGAATCGCTTGCAAGGCATGTCCAAACTGCGAGTTCAGCAGCCGATGCAAAGCCAGAAAGACCACCCCACAGACCAGTAACACCGCATAGTAGAAACTGTCGTCCAGCCCGAGATCCAGCCACCCGGCGAGCACCGAACGCCCGGGCAACGACAGTCCGTCGTCACCACCAAAGGTCTTGAGCGAGACCATCAGGTAATACAGCATCTGCGCAAACGCCAAGGTGATCATGATGAAATAGACACCGCGCGTACGCAGGCTGATCGCGCCAATCAGCAGCGCAACAACACCGCCGAACAGAAACGCCAGGGGCCAACTGAGCCAGGCCGACACAACGCCGTACTGCATCAGAATACCCACGGTGTAAGCACCCACACCGACAAATGCGGCATGACCAAAGCTGATCATCCCGCCAAAGCCCAAAATCAGATTCAGACTACTGGCAGCCAGAGCAAAAATCAAGATTCGGCTGGCCACACCGACATAAAACTCCTGCCCGGCGGCGCCTGCCAGCCAAGGCAAAGCGAGCAACAGCGCCAGCAAGCCCAGCGCTGGCCCCGGGCGTAGCGGATGATCCAGCACACCTGCGGCACGGCGGTGTGGTCGCACTGGACTCGGCATCGTCTGCTGCCTCATCAATCCAGCACCTGAGGGGCAGGCATTGCGACCCGTGCCGATGGCTGTTGTTCAGGTGGCGGGATGAATTTCATGCGCATGATGGACCAGGAGTCGGCGGGCTTACATTTTAGGTGGGGCGCACCGGATCGGCCAGGCTGTGATCGGCCCCAGACACACGGTCACATCGGGTTTACGCCATGGGATCGACATAAACAGCCTCCTTATAATTTGATATTTATCAATGCTCACAGGCTTTTTTGCCTGCCTTTTGAACCATGAAGTCTCTTTTTCTCGGTGCCCCATTGCTCTTGTTGGCACTCTTTGGCGTTGCCAGTGTGCACGCACAGGAACTCAAAGGCGATGCCCAAGCCGGTGCGCAAAAAAATGCTTTGTGCGTGGGCTGCCACGGCATCAAGGGGTTTCACACGGCATTTCCGCAAACCTATCGGGTGCCCAAGCTGTCTGGCCAGGGGGCGGGATACATGCAGGCCGCATTGAACGCTTACAAGGCCGGAGAGCGCAAACACCCCAGCATGCGCACACTGGCCGCCAGCCTGTCGGCGCAGGACATCGCCGACTTGGCCGCATACTACGAATCAACGGGTAGTGGCACGACCCTGCCAACTCAGGCTAGCCAGACATCGGTCGAAGTGGCAAGCCTGGTGGCCAAAGGGGCCTGCGCCTCTTGCCATGGCGAGAACTTCAGCAAGCCGGTGAGCCCGACCTATCCGCGTCTTGCGGGTCAGCACAACGACTATCTGTATGTTGCTCTGAAGGCTTACAAGACCAGCGACAAGTCATTCATCGGGCGTGGCAACCCGATCATGGCGGGTGTTGCAAAACAGTTTTCAAATGACGAACTGAAGCTGCTGGCCAATTACGTTGCGAGTCTGCCGGGCGAATTGCAAACTGTGCAGCCGGTACGATTCAAGTAACAAAGCGAGCGCAGCCGATGCCAAGTCAGTCGCGGGTGGCGCGCCGCTGTACGCAGTCCACATAGGCTGGACCATCGGGTGGCTGGCCGTTGCGCTGGCTGTCCCAGAGCATTTGCCCCAGGCAGTCCATGACCTGGTGGTGCGCATCGTGCAGCGAATCAAGCCGATGGGTGAGCAGTTCAACGGCCGAACGGATGCCGCGCGGCTGGTCGATGCTGCATTGTTCGCTGATCGATAAGTGCATGGACAGATGCAGGAAAGGATTGTCAGACGCCGAAGCTCGGGCCGCCGCGTCAGCCATTGCCGATTCAGCGTCCGCCAGCACGGTGTGGTACTCGGGATGCTCATTGAGCCACAAAGACGCTATCGTTTCTATAGCTTCCAGCGCTTGACCAGATTGGGCTTTAGCATAAACTGAGCAAAAAAAACGGCGCACATCGCGCTGAGACGGCTGAAACATGATGGTCTAATTGTCGCCCCATGAGTTCGCTTGACACCTTGCCCATTCTGGCTGACCCTTTCTTCTATGCGGTTTCGGTGCCAGCGGTGTTGCTGCTTGGCATCAGCAAAAGTGGCTTTGGCGCAGGCTTTGGATCGCTGGCAGTTCCAATGATGGCCTTGGCCGTGAGCGTGCCACAGGCAGCAGCCATTTTGATGCCCTTGCTGTTGGTGATGGACATCCTCGGCATGGCAGCTTTTCGCAAGGACTTTGACCTGAAGCTGTTGCGCTTTTTGTTGCCCTGGGG
>JFJP01037264.1_pt1 | contig 34496 bp, 34 predicted proteins | sample 431651 | NCBI WGS metagenome assembly JFJP01 (sample SAMN02602958, study PRJNA72255) | Microbial mat metagenome, whole genome shotgun sequencing project. | biome: fresh water; feature: sink hole; material: water; isolation source: purple microbial (photo- and chemosynthetic) mats found in... | reverse complement strand
AGCCAATACCGATGAGCAATCCTATTACGGGATAAAAGAACCGTTTACGTTTACAGACACCAATAGCAATGGTTTTTTTGACTTTGGAGAGCCGATAACTGCCTGGACATGGGGTAGTATTTTGAGATCAAATCTTATCAATGTATCAAATGCAATTGTACATGATGATAAAAGAATTGAAAATGTAACCGTATCTAGTGTTCCGGTTGTTTCATGGGATGATCTTATCGATGAAATTGATATAGCAAAGGGGTGGTCCCTGGATTTTGCAATTTCCAAAGAAAGGAACCTCGGTCAGGCTAGCCTATTAGGGGAACTTCTTACTTTTACTACTTATGTTCCTTCAGATGATATCTGCTCTTTTGAAGGTGAAAGCTATCTATATGGCTTGTATTATAAAACAGGCACAGCATTTTATAAATCGGTCATTGGAACGATTCATCATGATATTGATACCGATGGAAAGGTTGATAAAGGTGAACTCGAAATAAAGAAAACAATTTCATTGGGCCAGGGACTTGCAATTACCCCCAATATTCATGTTGGAAAAGGAGAAGGGTCAAAAGCCTTTGTCCAGACCAGTACCGGTGCAATAGAAGTGATTGAGCAGATTAATCCCGGAGCTACAAAGTCAGGAGTTATTTCATGGCAGGAACAGTAGCTTTAAAAAAAATCAAAACACTTGGATCAAATCCGGACGAATAATGATATTACAAAATAAGTATGTCCTTTTAGGCATTACCGGAGGCATTGCCGCATATAAGGCAGTTGAACTCTTACGGCTTTTAAAAAAGGCCGGGGCCTATGTAACGGTCATCATGACGGAAAGTGCAAAGAAATTTGTCGGTATAACAACCTTTGAAGTTTTGTCTGAAAATCCTGTTTTGTCTGATCTCTATTTTGATACCGATGCTTCGGTAAAGCACATCGAGCTTGCTAAAAAAGCGGATGCCGCCATTATTGCCCCGGCAACGGCCAACACCATTGGAAAGCTTGCCAATGGACTTGCCGATAATGCATTGACCACAACCCTTCTGGCGGTCACCTGTCCTGTGATGGTGTGTCCGTCCATGAATTCGGATATGTACCAGAACATCAGGGTTCAGAGAAATCTGGATATCCTTGAAAAAGATGGCTGGCATATCCTTGACCCTGACAGCGGGGTCCTTGCCTGCAAAACTACGGGAGCCGGGAGATTACCGGAACCCTGGTTTATTTTTGACCGGATTGAAGCCATGCTGACCCGAAAAGACATGAAAGGAAAGAGGGTTCTGATTTCCGCAGGGCCAACAGTTGAGGCCATTGATCCGGTACGGTATGTCAGCAATCATTCTTCCGGCAAGATGGGATATGCGGTTGCCAGGGCAGCAGAAAAAAGAGGGGCTGTGGTTACCCTGGTATCAGGGCCGGTACATCTTGATTCTCCTGTTGGAGTGACACGGATTAATGTTGAAAGTTGTGATGAAATGGCGGTTCAAATGCTTTCGCGTTTAGGTGAGGTGGATATTATCATTAAAGTTGCGGCTGTGGCGGATTATAAACCGATTGATCCAAAATCCAGCAAGATAAAGAAAAAAGACGGACATAGTGAACTGACCCTGAACATGGTTGAAAACCTTGATATTTTAAAGCTCATCGGGGAAAAGAAAACAAAGAATCAGTTTCTTGTGGGGTTTGCCGCAGAAACAGATGATCTTGAAAAAAATGCAGTTTTAAAGATCAAGAAAAAGAACCTGGATATGATTGCCGCCAATATAGTGGGTGCAGATGATTCAGGCTTTAAGGCTGATACCAACAAGGTTAAACTGATTTTTAGAGATGGTTCTTTTTCAGATATTCCTTTGATGAAAAAAAATGAGGTGGCTGATATTCTCATCGACCACATCATTGAAAAAATGTTATAGTCCTTGAATGAGTTCCCAAACACCCGATGATCCCGGTTCAATCAAGGCTGATTTTATCAGGATCATACAATCTTTTTCAAACTATCTTTCTTTCCACAAACGATCCGGAATTATATTCCCCAAAATTTCTGAAGAATCGGAAACCATCATCCAGAGCTGGAGAAAAGGGTTTTCTGCACAGCCTTCTTTTTGCTTTGAAGGCCCTGAAAACGCTTCTGTTTTCATCATAGACAGCCAAACAAGTCTTTTCAAAGGGGAAGCCGGTCAATTGTTGTCACGAATTCTTGTTGCCATGGGCTTGTCTTCCGATATTGTCTTTATCTGTAGTAGCGATGAACCACGGGCTGTAAAAGAGAAAATCAGAAAAGTTTCACCAAAAGTGATCATAACCCTTGGGGAAGAAGCAGGCCGGGTTTTGCTGGGCCCTGGTTTTTCTTTTGAAGAACAGCGTGGAAAATTCCATGAATTTGAGGGAATCAGGGTTATGCCGACTTTACATCCTTCCCTTTTATTGGACCAACCCCAATACAAACGTCGGGTATGGGAAGACATGAAGCTTGTGATGGAATATGCAGGGCTTAAAAATGGTTCTTAATGAATTCATTCAAACGCTTAATGCGGAAAAAGGATATTCCAGTCATACCTGTCGGGCATACAGGATAGATATTTCAGAATTTATTGGTTTTACTGTTGAGGCTGACATTCCTGAAGAAACCGATGCAGAAAAAATATTTTTAGAGCGGTTGATGTTGATTGATAAAATATCCGTCAGAAACTATCTTGCTTTTCTTGCAAAAACCAGAAAATCAAAACGAACTATTGCAAGAAAGCTTTCCTCCTTGAAAGCGTTTTTTAATTATCTTGTGAGATCGGGCCGTATGACGTTGAATCCTGCTGATATGATTCCTTTTCCAAAACTTGAAAAAACGATTCCGAGGTTCTTAAGCATTGACGACCTTTTTCATCTTTTAGATTCCATTAAAACCGACACCTGGTTTGATAAGCGGAACCTGGCCATGTTTGAGACCTTTTATTCAACCGGCATGCGGGTTTCCGAAATAGAAGGCATGAATATGGATGACATTGACTTCCAAAATCAAATGATTAAAGTCCTTGGAAAAGGTTCTAAGGAACGGATTGTACCGGTAGGTAAAAGGGCTTTGAATGCGATTAGAGAATACAGAATGTCTTTGAAAGAGTATGTGATTCCGGTTTTTGTGAATAAAGATTTTTCAAGATTGGGTTCCCGGTCCATCCGGCGGATTCTGGATAAAATCGTGAAAGACTGTCAGATAGATGTACCGGTTTCTCCTCACACCCTCAGGCACTCCTTTGCAACGCATATGCTGGATTCAGGCGCAGATCTAAGAGGAATTCAGGAAATCCTGGGTCATGCAAGTCTTTCAACAACCCAGGTCTATACCCATGTGAGCATGGACAGACTCATGCAGGTCTATGACAAAGCACACCCCAGGAAATAAAAACAATAAGGGTTTAAAACATGACGAATGAAATTTTTCACGGGACTACCATTCTTGCCGTAAAACACAAAGATTCACTTGTAGTTGCCGGTGACGGGCAGGTAACCTTAGGCAATATCGTCACCAAGCATAAGGCAAAAAAGGTAAGAAGGATTTATAACGGTAAAATCATTACCGGATTTGCAGGCGCTACGGCTGATGCATTGACGCTTTCTGAAAAGCTTGAGGAAAAGCTTGAAAGATATAACGGAAGCCTGACACGAGCATGCGTGGAATTGGCAAGGGAATGGCGGACCGATAAGTATCTAAGACGGCTCGAAGCCATGATGATTGCGGCTGATAAGGATATCATGTATCTTTTATCCGGCAACGGGGATGTGATTGAACCCGATGGCGGGGTGATCAGCATTGGTTCGGGCAGCACTGCCGCTCAGGCCGCTGCAGTCGCCTTGATCGAAAATACAGATCTTGATCCAAGAACAATTGTGGAAAAAGCAATGAAAATAGCCGCTGACCTTTGTATCTATACAAATCATCACATTACAGTGGAAGAATTTAACAACAAGAATAACCCTCCGGTCAAAAAAGAGAATGAATCCATATGAAAGATCTAAAACCAGGCGAAATAGTCAGAGAGCTGGACAAATATATCATCGGGCAGAAAAATGCAAAAAAATCAGTTGCCATTGCGCTGAGAAACCGATGGAGACGGCAGCAGGTCGATAAAGACCTCCAGGATGAAATAGCACCTAAAAATATCATTCTTATCGGACCCACCGGTGTGGGTAAAACGGAAATTGCAAGACGGCTTGCCAATCTGACGGATTCCCCCTTTTACAAGGTTGAGGCCTCCAAATTTACAGAAGTGGGTTACGTAGGCCGGGATGTTGAATCCATGATCCGGGACCTTGTGGAACTGACTGTAACCCGATTGAAGGCAAAGCAGCAGGAAGACGTAAGGGAAAAAGCCACCCGGATTGCCGAAGAAAGAATTCTGGATCTTCTTTTGCCACCTTCTTCTCCGAGCGGTGCAGGTATATCCAATGATATCGATATCATTACAACAGGAGAAGGGGACCCTGACTCTTCTTCATCCTCAACTCGGGGAAAGCTAAGAAAAATGCTTTTAGGCGGGAAGCTTGATTCAAGAGAGATTGACCTTGAGGTGGCAGATAAATCATCACCCATGGTAGAGATTTTTTCAAACGCCGGTATAGAGGAAATGGGGATCAATATCAAGGATATGCTGGGAAACCTGATGCCGAAAAATACCAAGCGTAGAAAAGTCAAAATCAAAGACGCTCTGAAACTGCTTGCCCAGGAAGAAGCAGCCCATTTAGTCGATATGGAACAGGTCAAGGCAGAAGCTATCTTTATGGTGGAGCAGTCCGGGATTATATTTATTGACGAGATTGATAAAATTGCCAGTAAAGATAAAACCCATGGCCCTGAAGTGTCTAAGGAAGGAGTTCAAAGAGATCTTTTGCCCATCGTGGAAGGCAGCAGTGTTCCCACAAAATATGGTATTGTTAAAACTGATCACATCCTTTTTATTGCATCAGGTGCATTCCATGTTGCAAAGCCATCGGATCTGATACCGGAACTCCAGGGCCGGTTTCCCATCAGAGTTGAACTGACCTCTCTGGGAGCAGATGAATTTGTAAGAATTTTAACAGAACCCAAAAATGCGCTTGTGTTGCAATATATAGCTTTGCTAAGAACAGAAGGGGTTGAAATTGAATTCACTGAGGATGCGGTCGAGAAAATTGCTTCTCTTGCTGTTGAAGTGAATTCTTCAACAGAAAATATCGGGGCGAGACGGCTTCACACCCTTATGGAAAAACTGCTGGAAGATATTTTATTTATGGCGCCGGATATTGAAGAAAAAAAGATTGTGATTGATGCAGTCTTTGTTGAAAAACAGTTGACGAACATTGTGGGCAATGAGGATCTGACGAGGTATATTCTATGAAGAACACTGTGGCTGACATATTAATTGAAGCCTTGCCGTATATCAGGAATTTTTCCGGCAAAACCCTTGTGATCAAATATGGCGGCCATGCCATGGTGGATGAAGATCTGAAAAGGGATTTTGCCAATGACATCATTCTTTTAAAATATATCGGGGTGAACCCGGTGATTGTTCACGGCGGGGGTCCCCAGATCAATAAAGTGCTGGATGCCATGGGGATTACCTCCAAATTCATCCGGGGCATGCGGTATACGGATGATGAAACCATGGATGTGGTGGAGATGGTTCTCGGCGGAAAGCTCAATAAGGATATTGTGGCAAGAATAAACCGCCAGGGGGGGAAGGCTGTCGGCTTGACCGGCAAGGACGGCATGCTGATTACAGCCGTAAAAATGACTATTTATCATCAGGATGATGAAAACAAACCGCCCGAGATTATTGATCCGGGTATGGTAGGGGATGTGGAAAATATTAACCCTGATATTATTCATACACTGACATCCCAGGGGTTTATTCCCGTCATTGCGCCTATCGGGTTTGGAAAAAATGGTGAAACCTATAATATTAACGCTGATGTGGTGGCATCAAAGGTTGCTTCTGCCCTGAATGCCGAGAGATTGATTCTTGTCACGGATGTGGACGGTGTGTTGGATAAGAACCAGAAACTTGTTCCTTCCCTGAATGCAGCCATTATCAATGATATGATTCTTACCGGAGACATCAAAGGGGGGATGATCCCCAAAGTTGAATGTGCTTTGGATACATTGAAAACAGGTGTGAAAAAAGCGCACATCATCAACGGGAAAGTTCCCCATGCAGTATTACTGGAACTTTTCACCGATTTGGGTATCGGAACCCAGGTATTTACAGAATAATCTCAGCTATAATTAAGAATATGATGAGGATATAAAGTGGATTCAGTCACCAAAACAGACAATTTTATTTTTCAGACCTACCAGAGGCAGGGAAAAGCCTTTGTCAAAGGCGAGGGTATTTTTCTCTGGGATGAAGATGGGAAAAAATACACCGATTTTTTAGCTGGTATTGCCGTATGCGGCCTTGGGCATTGCCATCCGAAAATCACAGAGGCTATATGCAGGCAGGCCTCAATTCTGGTCCATGTGTCCAATCTTTTTTATACACTCCCCCAGGCAGAGCTTGCCTCAAAATTATGTGAGAAAAGTTTTAGCAACAGGGTGTTTTTTGCCAATTCCGGTGCAGAAGCCAATGAGGCTGCCATCAAACTTGCCAGACGGTATTTCCAGAAAAAAGGAGAAAAGAATCGCTTCAGGATTATTACCATGCTCCAGTCTTTTCATGGCCGCACCATGGCCACTTTGACCGCAACAGGTCAGGATAAGGTAAAAGATGGATTTTATCCCCTTCTTGAAGGCTTTTCCCATGTGCCTTTTAATGATTTCGATGCCATTGAAAAGGAAATTGATGAAACTGTCTGTGCCGTCATGCTGGAACCGGTTCAGGGCGAAGGCGGAATTGTTCCGGCAGATGCTGAATATTTAAAGTCTGTCAGAGAGCTTTGTACTAAAAAAGGAATCCTGCTGATTTTTGATGAAATTCAATGCGGGATGGGGCGATGCGGTCAACTTTTTGCCCATCAATTATATAATATCACCCCGGATATCATGACCCTTGCAAAAGCCCTTGGTAACGGCCTTCCCATCGGCGCCATGCTGGCAACCCAAGATGCTGCCACAGGATTTGATTTCGGCAGTCATGCCACGACCTTTGGCGGAACTCCTCTTGTTACAGCAGCCGCATTGGAAGTGGTGAATATCATCAGCAGTGAGTCTTTCCTGGATGAGGTCCGTCAAAAGGGTCTATATTTCAAGAATAAGCTGATTGAATTGAAAGAAAAATATTCAAGAATTGTGGCAGTTCGAGGCGAAGGCCTTTTAATCGGATTGGAAATTGACAGGGATGCGGCTTTTTTTGTCAGAGAATTAATGGAAAAAGGCTTTATTATCAATGGAATCCAGGATAAAGTATTGCGGTTCGCTCCTCCACTGATAGTTGAAAAAACAGATATTGACAGGCTTGTTACAGTGCTGGACAGCCTTTTTTAATTTGGGAGAGTATTTTGAAAAAAGATTTATTATCACTGCTGGATCTGGAAAAAGAAGACTTTGAAATTTTGTTTAAAAGAGCCATTCAATTAAAGGAAAGATATGCCAAAGGCATTCTTGATAAATTATTAACCGGTAAAACCCTGGGGTTGATTTTTGACAAGAAATCCACAAGAACAAGAATTGCCTTTGAAACTGCAATGATCCAGCTTGGCGGGCACCCCATTTATATGAGCACCCAGGACACCCAGATTTCCAGAAATGAGCCGGCAAAAGACACGGCCAGGGTTCTTTCACGATATATTGATTGTCTTGCCATGAGAACTTTTGATCATTCACTTGTTGAGGAATTTGCAAAAAGTTCCACTATCCCTGTCATCAATGCATTGACCGACTCTTTTCACCCCTGCCAGATATTAAGCGATCTTATGACCATTATCGAGCATAAAGGGGGATATGAGGGGATTAAAATTGTCTGGGTGGGGGATGGCAATAATGTGGCCAATACCTGGATTAATGCGGCAAGCGTCCTCGACCTTGATCTGACGGTTGCGAGTCCCCAGGGTTTTGAAATTGATGCCCACATTATTAAAGCGGCATCTGCGGACAAAAAATCCCATATCCGATTCACCAATGATCCCAGAGACGCTGTGAAAAATGCCGATGTGGTTTACACGGATGTCTGGGCCAGCATGGGAGATGAACACGAATTGTCCGAACGGATCGAAGCGTTTAAAGGATTTCAGGTCAACAAAGCCCTTTTATCCCTTGCCAGGAAGGATGTTCTGACCATGCATTGTCTTCCGGCCCACAGGGGAGAGGAGATTTCCGAAGATGTGCTGGAAGATAAAAACAGTGTATTCTGGGATCAGGCTGAAAACAAACGGCATATGCATAAGGCCATACTTGAAAAACTGATATTGAAAAATTGACAGGTCATTCATAAACCATAGAAAACAAAAAGGAAGATGAGTCGGAAATGAGTGAAAAACTATGGGGTGGAAGGTTCTCTCAGGATACGGATGAACTGGTTGAAAAATTTCATGCTTCCATTGATGTGGACAAACGACTGTATGAAAGTGACATTGAAGGAAGTATTGCCCATCTGAAAATGATGGCAAAAGAATCCATCATTACCCAGGCAGACGCAGATATTCTGATCGAAGGTCTTGGAAAGGTCAAAGAGAAAATCGAAAATAATCAAATGAAATTTTCTGCAAGCCTTGAAGATATCCACATGCATGTTGAAGATGAATTGGGCAGGGTGGCTGGCGATGTTGCAAGAAAGCTTCATACCGGCCGTTCCCGGAATGATCAGATTGCCTTGGATGTAAGGATATATTTAAAAAAAGAGACAAGAACAATTATTGATCTGCTGATTGAGTTTCAAAAATCCATCGTCAGGATGGCCCAAAAATACCCGGATGTGATCATGCCGGGATATACCCATCTTCAAAGAGCCCAGCCTGTGTTGTTTTCTCATCATATGATGGCTTATTATGAAATGTTTAAAAGGGATATTGAACGATTTCATGACTGTTTTAAAAGAATTGATGTCATGCCTTTGGGTGCTGCAGCGCTTGCCGGAACCACATTCCCATTGAACAGGGAATATACAAGAGAGCTTTTGTCTTTTTCAAAAGTATCGGACAACAGCATTGATTCAGTATCGGACAGAGATTTTATCATGGAGTTTATCTCCCATGCCTCCATTTGTATGATTCATTTTTCAAGACTGTCCGAAGAGCTGGTTCTCTGGTCTTCTTCTGAATTTGCCTTTATCACTATTTCAGATTCCTTTACAACAGGGTCCAGTATCATGCCTCAGAAAAAAAATCCTGATGTGGCAGAGCTTGTCAGAGGAAAGACCGGCAGGGTTGTAGGGAATCTTATGGCCATTCTGACGGTCATGAAATCCTTGCCCCTGGCCTATAATAAAGATATGCAGGAAGACAAGGAACCGTTGTTTGATACGGTGGACACCCTCAAAATCTGCACGGATGTGTATACCCGGATGCTTGAAAACATAGACGTTCATAAACAGAGAATGTATGATGCCTGTAAACAGGGGTTTTTGAATGCAACCGATCTTGCCGATTACCTTACTCTAAAAGGGATGCCGTTTCGCCATGCCCATGCGGTTGCCGGAAGAGCAGTGGCCTTTGCCCTGAATCAGGGAAAAGAGCTGAATGACCTGACTCTGGAAGAATTTAAGAATTTAAGTGATCTGATCACAGAGGATGTTTATGAATTCATTGCCATTGATAAAACAGTTTCAAGACGGATTTCCTATGGCGGAACCGGTTTTGAAAATGTGAAAAAAGCTGTTGCAAAAGCCGCGGGAGAACTTGGCCTATGACACACCCCAAAAATGTGTTTATTCTGTTTTTGATCCTCATGTGCGGAATGATTTTCTTTGGTTTTCAAGGATGTGGGAAAAAAGGGCCTCCTGTGCTGCCGGTAATCAAAGGGGAAAAGATTGCCGCTCCTTTTGATCTAAAATATGTGAATAGTGATAAGGAGATCGAATTGACATGGAATCACAAGGTGGATGAAAAAGAAGCCTTTGTAAAGCCTGAAAGCTTTGAAATATTTTTGGCAAAACAGACCTTTGAATCCTGTCAGGGCTGCCCCTTTGAATTTAAAAAGATTGGGGTTGTATCTATACCTTCCAAGAGATTTGTCACTGGAATTGAAAAAGGATATAAGTATTATTTCAGGGTCCAGGCAAAAGGAAAAGATAATATTGTAAGCGAAGTTTCCGAAACGGTGCTGTTTGAGTATAAATAGCAGAAACCGGGAACATTCGGTATATTTAAGCATTGGTTCCAATATGGGAGATAAGAAAAAAAATCTTGATAATGCCATATATTTAATAGGCAGGCATGAAGAAATTGAAGTGATCTCCATTTCTTTCTTTTATATGACGGAACCCCAGAATTTTAAAGAGCAGGACTGGTTTTTAAATGCTGCTTTGAAAATAAAAACAGGACTGGGCCCCGAAGATCTTTTGGCTGTTTTTAAGCAACTGGAAAAAATCATGGGCCAGGACGGCAAGGTCTTCAGATTTGGTCCCAGGACCATTGATCTGGATATCATTTACTACGATGACCTGGTTATTAAAACCGAAATGCTTGAAATTCCACATCCCAGAATGCACGAAAGATGTTTTGTGCTGGTACCTCTCTGTGATATAGGACCAGAGGAGATTCATCCGGTTTTCAATTTGCGGTCTGATGAATTATTAAAAAATATAGAACAACAGAAAACCCAGGAGGTGATCCTTCTGAAGGAGGAGGTGTAAATGAAATTTTTTATTGATACGGCTAATATTGATCAGATCAAAGATGCAAATGATATGGGGATGGTGGATGGTGTTACCACCAATCCTTCTTTGATTGCAAAGGAAACAGGGGAATTTAAGCAGATTATTGCCGACATCTGTAAGATCGTTAAAGGGCCGGTGAGTGCCGAGGTTATCAGTCTTGAATATGAAGGCATGATTAGAGAAGCAAGGGAGCTCGCGAAAATAGCAGACAACATAACCGTGAAAATTCCCATGACGGTAGAGGGATTGAAAGCTGTTAAAACCCTTTCAGATGAAGGAATCAAAACCAATGTGACCCTTATTTTTTCAGCCCTTCAAGCACTCATGGCAGCCAAGGCCGGTGCAACTTTTGTCAGCCCGTTTGTTGGAAGGTTGGATGACCTTGCCGAAGTAGGGATGGATCTGGTTGAAGAGATTGCCCAGATATATGCCAATTATGATTTTAATACTGAAATTATTGTTGCAAGCGTCAGAAATCCCCTGCATGTTCTGGAGTCTGCCCTGATCGGCGCAGATATTGCCACTATTCCTTATTCTGTTTTAAAGAAACTTGCTTCCCACCATATGACCGACAAGGGAATAGAGGCATTTCTTTCCGACTGGAATAAAAAAAAAGGATAATCTGAGATGCTTTTTTCGGAAAAAGTAAAGAAAATGGTTTTGACCCCTAATTTTATGACCTTGTCCAGAATTATTTCTGTTCCTGTAATTGTCATCCTGCTGATGTATGAGACAAGGGTTACAACTTTTATTTCAGCTTTAATTTTTTCAATTGCATCCATAACTGACTATTTTGACGGGTATCTTGCACGAACCAGGGGGCTCATGACAAAACTCGGTAAAATTCTTGATCCTTTGGCAGATAAACTCCTGGTGGCTTCAACCCTGGTGATGCTCGTGGATCTTCATTTCATCGAGGCATGGATCGCTTGTGTTATCATTGGAAGAGAACTTGCCGTCACAAGTCTAAGGTGTGTATTGATTGAAAATAAGCAGGATGTTGCAGCCTCATGGCTTGGAAAATATAAAACCGGTTTTCAGATTGCAGCCATTATTCCATTAACCATGCATTATAATTATCTTGGAATCAATTTTGATTTTATCGGGCAGTTTTTTCTTTATGGTGCTTTGATCTACACCGTTTGGTCAGGAGTGGACTATTTTATTAATGCCAGGAAATATTTAATCCTCTAAATTTGCCATTGACAAAAAAGGTGTCCAAGTATATAAATCACCGTTGTCTGATGAGCGGGAATAACTCAGTGGTAGAGTGCGACCTTGCCAAGGTCGAAGTCGCGGGTTCGACTCCCGTTTCCCGCTCCACACGCACACTATGGCGGCTTGGCCAAGTGGTAAGGCGACGGCCTGCAAAGCCGTTATTCTCCAGTTCAAATCTGGAAGCCGCCTCCACAGTAAATCAAGGGTCTTGAGAGTTTCTTAAGACCTTTTTTTATTGGGTAAAATTTTTATTTCCAACCATATTTCCAACCCCAAAGCAAATTCCAGTTAATATTCTATGCAGAAGGTGACTATTCCAGTGGGGTTTTCATTTCATATGGCCGATGCTATTTATGGTACTCGGGAGTTTGTGGACCATGCACCAGGTATTTTGAAAGGTGTCCAGGTCATAAGTCAGGTCCGTGCTAATCAACTTACGTGCGACCTTCAGGTTATCCGGTTCAGAGATAAAAATCGGACTGTAGATAATTATTTTGCCGCATTCCCTGAAAGGAATTTTGATTGGCGATTTCCATCAATCTGTTGATCCCTGTTTCAAAGTCTGCCAAAGGAAAGGACAATGCTCCAGGCAGGCGGCCCAGTTCATAAAAATCAAAAAGACAGACATCCAGAATAATTCTTTGCTTTGTCCGGACAATCTCTTTACATTTCAGGATTATTAATTTCAATGGATGCATTCATATCCTTGGCCTTTGACACTGCATTTACAACTCCATCGGATTTTTGCCATTGCCCGTATACGGCAATACCAAAGGGAGAAACATGGTTCAAAATAAAAGCCGTAACCACCGCTACAAAAAAAAGAAAAACCGCACCTTTGATATCTTTTTTCATTGTCATCAGGAGAGTCTCTTTTTGATTTTAATGAAATTGTCCAGCCGATGCCTTAATACCATGAGCATCAGCCATTTTTCAAAAAGAAAGGATATTTTTTCTTCAGGATGGGTTTGGTGCCCGGCATCCTCCATTTTTTTATGCATGCGTTTTATCCCTGCCTGAATCTCACTTCCATTTTCATGGTCTTCAAGATGCAAATAAATCTCAAGGGCATCTTTATTATACCCCTGACGCTCATACAATCTTGCAAGTTCAAGTGTCCAGATATCCAGATTCATGGTGTATTCCCCTTATTATCCAGTTTATCTTTAAAAATCAGCTCATCTTCTTCGATCATATCATGTTCATGTTTTGCCAGGTGTTTTATGTATTCCATATCTGTTTTCAAGGCATTGACTTCATTTTCAAGTTTCTGATTTTCCATTTCAACCTCTCGGGTCTGATTCAGAACCCCCTGTTCTTTCTGTCTTATGCTCTTGAAATCCAAAATGCCATTTTCAGAAAATACAATCAGGCATAACAGGGCGGCAATAAAAACTGTAGCCGAATAAAGTCCTGCCTTTTCAACCGTGGTCATGATGTCTTATTTTTATTCCTTTTTTTATAAGTTCCAATTCAGGGTTTGATATTACCAGGTTGATTCCGAGGTAAAAAATCATTCCAATGCTTATGCAAGCTGCAACCCCTATCACAAATCCAAGTCTTGAGGACAATAGAGGCAAAACTAAATCCGCCGTCTGTTTAACAAGTAAAAACATTATAGCAGATACAAAAAAAGATCTGCAAGCAGAAACAATGATCTCGGTTCTCCGAATGTTCATTGTCCCTGGAATATTGATAAACAAAAAGACAAAGCCAGCAACGGCAGATGCAGATACGGAAAAGATAAGCCCTTTCAACCCGAATAGTTTCATCAAGACAGGGCAGAGAATCAGGTTCAGACAAATAGTGATAATCCCGGAATAAAAAGGAATAGATATATTCACAAGAGAATAATAAAGGGTTACAAACAATCTTACCCCGGTAAATGCCCATAACCCCATGGCAAGGAAAAAAAGACAATCAGCCGTTTTTTGAACAGCCGGAGCATCAAAAACCCCATACCCGAATAAAATTTTGACTATAGGCTCATTGAGCGCCATAAGCCCTGCCATAGCGGGGATGGTGATAAAGAACACAAGTTTTACGCCCCTTGAGAACAGTTCACCGACCTCATCAAGTTGACCCAGCACAACTTTTTTTGATATCTCCGGTAATAAAACCGTTGCAACGGAAACCGCAAATAGGGCCAGAGGAAATTGAACCAGTCGATCAGCATAATAAACAAACGACACACTGCCTTCATCGAGTTTAGAGGTAAAAAATGACGCCACCATAATATTGATCTGATAGGAAGCGGCCCCGATCATTGAAGGAATCATAATTTTTGCAACTTTTAATACGCCCGGGTGGAAGAAACGGGAAAAAGAAATCTTGAGCATGCCAAGACGAATCATTGATGGAATCTGGAGGGCAAGCTGAAGCATTCCGCCTACAGTAACGCCCACGGCCAATCCTCTCACCGAAACATTAAATCGACTTGAAACAAAAAGAGTAAACACGATTACGACAAGATTAAAAATAAGAGGGGCAACGGCAGGAACACCGAAATTCCCGAAAGAATTCAACACTCCCATACAAAGCGCAGTGATTAGAATAAAAAAAATATAAGGAAGCATTATTTTCATCATTATCAGCGTCAGTCCATACTGATAAGAATTTTCAATATATCCGGGAGCTATGATTTTAATTACCAGAGGAGCAAAAAGAATCCCCAAAATAACAATTAAAATGCCGATTATTGAATAAAAGAAAAAAAATGAAAAGACCATTGCCGCAGCCTGTGATCGTCCTTCTTTTTCAAGGGTTTCTGAAAAAACAGGGATAAAGGATATGTTTAAGATTCCTTCAGAAAAAAGTTTTCGTGCAAGATCAAAAGGACGAAATGCAATGAAAAAGGCATCACTTTGAGATGATGCCCCAAAACAAATGGCAATAAGGGAATCCCTTACAACTCCGAAAATGCGGCTCCCAAAAGTCAATGTACTGATTAAAGCCGTCTTTTTCAGTATCCTGCCCACAACTTTTCCTTGACAAAATTTAACAAACTCTATATCTTTCCTGATTTGAAATATGACTGAATATTAAATTTATCACACTAATAAAGGAGCTATATTAAGTTGGCAAACCATAAATCTGCAATAAAACGTGCTAAACAGAGTCAGGGAAGACGGCTTAGAAACAGGTCCGCCAAAACCACCCTCAAAACCCTGGAAAAAAAGCTTCGAGCTGCAAAAGAAACTGGAAGTGAAGATAAGAATGAAATCCTGAGAAAAAACCAATCTGCACTTCACAAAGCCGCTAAAAAAGGCATTATTCATAAAAAGACTGCTTCCAGAAAGATTTCCAGACTGTTCAAATTTATGAACGTATAAGTATTCACGATTTTTATTTTTCAGATTATTAATTCTGAAGACAGGATTTGCACGAATCATTGATCGTAAATTCTGTCTTCAGATGCTATTAAAAATTACTTAGCATTCTACTGACCACTCTTTCAGCACTTCTTACAGCAATTTTTTCCAAAGCCGTTCCTTTGTTGCTTTCATCTGCAGCTCTATCCTGGGATGCGTTATAGCTTTCATTTGAGCGTAAATCCATGGCAGACCAGATCACTTCTCCGTCTTTGCTCACCATCTTAAAATCCATGACGGCGGAGACTCTTCTTTCAGTTACAGATTCTACAGTTGCCCGTGACAGGGAAGAAAACGTAATTGCTTTGATGGTCCCTTCAATTACTGCTGTGGCGGTGGCCTCATCCACGACTTTCGTATCCGTTTTTTGCAGGATCTCCCTGATAAGGGCGTTTGTAAATATAACATCAGCCCCTGTTTCAGCGCTTTTATTCCCAAGAACTTTTACAGCCACACGCGTTACATCTTTATTGATGTATCCACCGCCCTCAAACTGATACCCGCAAGCTACAATAAAGGAAAAAAGACAGATAATTATAAAATTTTTCATGTATCTCATATTAGACCACTATGTTCACAAGGGTTTGCTTTTTTGTAATGACAATCACCTTTTTAGGCTTTTTATCCCCAATGTATTTATTTATTTTCTCATCAGAAAGAGCAGCTTCTTTAATGACCGACTCATCACTGTCTGCTCTTAATATAAATGTTGACCTGAGTTTTCCATTAATCTGGACCACAACAGTCATTTCACCTGATTCTAGAGAATCCCCCCGGTATTCCGGCCAAGGCTGCAACAGGATGGAACCTTTATTGCCGAGCTTTTCAAATATTTCTTCACAAAAATGCGGAACAATTGGAGATAAAAGTAAAAGAATATTTTCAAGGCTGAACAAAAGAATCCTTTTCAGCTCTGTATCGGCTGACTCAAGGTTAATAGCATATATATCGTTTACAAGCTCCATGACAGCAGAAATAGCAGTATTAAAATGAAAACTTTTATCAATGTCTTGAGTAACCTTTTTAATGGTCTGATTTGCCTTGATATAAAGCTTTTTTGCCGGATCCGACACTATGTCTGAGGCAGGACCTGAAAAGGATTCAACACCTTTTATCTTTTCCATTGAGTCCATGGCCAGCCGCCACACCCTGTTGACAAATCTGTTACTTCCTTCAACCCCGTCTTCACTCCATTCAAGATCTCTTTCAGGCGGTGCGGCAAACAATGAAAATAATCGGGTGACATCAGCGCCATATTTTTCTAGCAGCTCATTGGGATCCACAACATTTTTCTTGGATTTGGACATCTTGATTACCCGACCGATTTCAACATTTTTGCTGCATTTTGTGCAGATGACATTGCCGTCTGCATTCTTTGCTGCTTCTTCAGGAAAAAGATAGCCATGATCCGGACACATCATGGTTTCCTTACATACCATTCCCTGAGTAAGAAGCCGTGTAAAGGGTTCTTTGAAATCAATCATCCCAAGGGTGTTCAATACTCTCATGAAATACCGGGAGTAAAGAAGGTGAAGGACTGCATGTTCAACTCCTCCGATATACTGATCCACAGGCGCCCAGTATTTTACAGCTTCAGGATCAAACATGCCTTTATCATATTTTGGGGAACAATATCTTAAATAATACCATGACGACTCAACAAAGGTATCCATGGTATCGGTATCTCTTTTTGCATCTTTTCTGCCGCATCTTGGACAGGTGGTGACTGCAAAATAGTCAAGTGTCCGCAAAGGCGACCCGCCTTTTTCAAGGAGGTTTGCCTCTTCAGGAAGTCTTATGGGAAGATCATTTTCAGGAACCGGAACGACACCGCAGTCAAGACAATGGATAACAGGGATCGGCGCTCCCCAGTAGCGTTGCCTGGATATTCCCCAATCTCTTAGCCGATAGGAAATGGTTTTCTTTCCCCGGCCTTCTTTTTCTAACCATATGGTTAGCGCTTCCATAGCGGTTTTATTGTCCATCCCAGTGAATTCACCGGAGTTGACCAGCACTCCATCGCCCGTAAACGCCTCTGACATGCTTGCCCCGTCAAGATCATCCCCCGACGGTTGAACTACTATCCGAATTTCAAGCCCGTATTTTCTTGCAAAATCAAAATCCCGCTGGTCTCCTGCCGGAACTGACATGATGGCACCGGTTCCATATCCCATCAACACAAAATTGGCCGTATATACCGGGATTTTTCCTTTGGTTGCGGGATTAATGCAGAACGCCCCGGTAAAAACGCCTTCTTTTTCATATTTTTCAAGGCCTTCAGCAGATCTTTCCTGCCTTGATATTTTCCTGATAAAGTCGGCCACATCCTCTTCCATCCGGGTCCCTCTGGAAAGGGTTTCTACGAGTGGATGTTCAGGGGCAAGGCACATGAAAGTAGCTCCAAAAACCGTATCCGGCCGTGTGGTAAAGACTTCGATATCCAGATCACATCCATCCACTTTAAATTTGATTTCAGACCCTACGCTTTTCCCGATCCAGTTTCTCTGCATGACCGTTACTTTTTCCGGCCATCCCGGAAGCTGATCACAATGAATCAGAAGGTCTTCCGCATAATCCGTAATTCTGAAAAACCACTGCCACATTTTTTTTTGCTGAACCGGTTGGGAACATCGCCAGCATTTATCATTTTCTACCTGTTCATTGGCAAGCACCGTCTGGCATTTTTCGCACCAGTTAACATAGGATTCTTTTCGATATGCCATGCCTTTTTCCAACATCTTCAAGAAAAGCAACTGCTCCCATCGATAATATTCCGGAGTACAGGTTGCTATTTCCCGATCCCAATCATATGAGAAGCCCATTTTTTTAAGCTGTGCCCTCATGGCGCTGATATTATTATAGGTCCAGGTAGCCGGGTGGGTATTATTATCAATGGCTGCATTTTCAGCAGGCATGCCAAAAGCATCCCATCCCATGGGATGTAGAACATTAAACCCTTTCATCCTTTTATAGCGGACCACTACATCTCCTATGGTATAATTACGCACATGGCCGATATGGATTTTTCCTGATGGATATGGGAACATCTCTAGAAGATAGTATTTTTCTTTTGACGGGTCTTCCGTGACTTTGAATAATTGGTTCTCTTTCCAGTATGCCTGCCATTTGGGTTCTACTGATTCAGGATGATACCGTTCCTCCATTGTATTAACTCCTTGTGCAAACTTCTAAATATATTGAATGATAAAACTGATTTTTTAAGCACTCATAGATGCCACAAATGGATGTAAATAGCAAGAAAATCAATGAAATTCCATGCTTTGTTTTTTCTTCTCTTGTGTCATGTTTCTATTTCTGGTAATTCAGTCTTTAACACATAAGGCCCTGTTCTGAGAACCAATTGAGGATATTTTATGCTGAATAACGGAAAATTCTCTGAAAACTCCAGAATTAATATTGTTATTGAAAATATTCTTGATGAACTTTGCCCGTTCCTCGAAGAGCAAGCAAGAGAAATATCAGAACTGACCGCCATTGGTAAAGCACTTGGTACAGGGAAAGATATCCGCGCACTTTTAAAGATGATTCTTTCCATTGCAAGAAGGTTCTCAAAAGCGGACGGCGGAACTTTGTATCTGGTTGATCAGAAGAAAAAAAAATTGGATTTCCATGTTTTTCATAATGATTCCCTCAATATTGATGAAGACGATGAAAAAATTGACCTTCAAGGAGTCCCACTCTATCATGTAGATGATACACCAAATCTTTCAAATGTCTCCTCCTATGTATTCCATACCGGGAAAATCATTAATATTGATGATGTTTACAAGACAAATCAATTCATGTTTGACGGGACCCGGAGATTTGATGAAGCCCTGCACTACCGAAGCAAATCCATGGTTGTCATACCCATGAGAAATCATGAGGATGATATTATCGGGATTCTCCAGTTGATCAATTCAAAGGACCCTTCTTCCCGGAAAATCATCTCTTTCGGCAAAGATGCCTTGGAAAAAGCCGCAGCACTTGCCAACCAGGCCTCGGTCATCTTAACCCAGCAAAGGCTCATCATTGAGATGAAGGAATTATTTGAAGCCTTTATAAAAGCTATCGCCGTATCCATAGACGAAAAATCTAAACATACCGGGGGCCACATCCAGCGGGTAACGGAACTCTCTATCATGATTGCTCGGAAGATAAATGAGGACGATATCATTTTTAATAATATTCATCTTTCCGATGATCAGATGGATGAACTCAGAATAGCGGCCTTAATGCATGATACTGGCAAAATAACAACACCGGACCACATTATCAGCAAATCTTCGAGGCTTGAGACGGTTTTTGACAGGATAGAATTAATCAGAACACGGTGGGAACTCTTTAAAACCAATTTAAAACTCATAGCAGCCCAAAGAAAGCTGTCTTTGTTGGATCAGACAGAAAAACATGAAGAAATGGCACGGATTGATTTGATGTGTATACAAAAAATTGAGACCCTGGAAACAGAAATGATGACCCTTTCCACTATTAATTCAAGCAAGGAATCACTTGATCAGGGACTTATCGACCAGCTCGAGGGAATAAATGAAAAATCCTGTGAGATGTCAAAAAATCCCTATCTCACAGAAGATGAATTTGAAAATTTATGTGTCATAAAAGGAACATTAACAGCCGGGGAAAGGGAAATCATTAACAATCATGCTCGTTTGACTGAAAAAATATTAAATAAGCTACCGTGGCCAAAAAAACTATCCAATATTCCTTCCATTGCCGGAGCCCATCATGAAAAACTTGATGGATCAGGATATCCATTGCATCTGAACAAGGAAAATATCAATATTCAGGCAAGAATACTCGCCATTGCCGATATTTTTGAGGCCCTGTGTGCCAGAGACAGACCCTATAAAAAGCCCATGACGTTGAGTAAAACCGTTGCCGTGCTTCAACAGATGAGCGAAAACCATCTGATTGATGAAGATATTGTTAAGCTTTTTTTTGAATCCGGGGTGCATATCGAATATGCAAAAAGACATCTGTCCCCGGACCAAATCGATCTTTAATACGGATTTGATGGTCTTGATCCTTATCAAGATCATCAAATCTGATATGTGCCTGTTTTTTTATTGACTAAAAAGGAGACCCTGTATGGCGACATTCCGTGATCTTCGTAAAACCGTCCGAGAGGAGCTGGATGACCCGAGACTTGCTGTCGTATTTTTTGAAACTGAAAATTCAAATACCCATTATTTTGTAAATGTTCTCAACCTGGGGATTCAAGGGGTTTTGATCGAATCCGACAAAAGCTTTGAAAACGGAACCAAACCAAAGCTCATGATAAAAAATACAGAGCTGAATCAATGGGATACTTTTTTCTGCAGGGTCGCCTGGGCACAAATCACAGAAAGTGAAAAACAATATAAAACAGGCCTTGAATTCCTTTTTCCCGTGGAAAATGGAGTTGAACCTGAAACAGGCAGGAATGGAGAAATCACTCCAGAAGACATTGAATTTCTTTTAAATACAAGAATGCTTAAGGCTATATCCAAAGACGGGCTTTGTTCTTTGTTAAACTGTATGTCCAAAAAAGCCCTCGGCTATGGTACAACATTTATTTCTCAAGAGAATCATCTGAATTGTCTTTACCTTATTCAGAAAGGGCTTTGCAAGGTTCAGTGTAAGAATGAAAGCGGTTCCTTTCAATATGCCGGGAAGAGAAGAGAAGGTGATATTCTCGGAGATATGGCCCTTCTGTCATCCGAACCCTTCATGTCTGATGCTGTTTCAGAATCTGAAATGGTAGTCTGGGAGCTGCCGAGAGCCAAATTTGATATGGCTTGCACATTACAACCCGTTTTGATTGATTTTCTGACCGGATTGTCAACCAACCGACTTGATAATCCAACGGATTCAGAAGTAAAATATGTCGGCCACCATCTAATAACACAAACGCTCGGAGAGGGAAGAACCAGTTTTGTCTATAAAGGCAGGCATAAACTATTAAACATACCAGTTGCCATAAAAATGATGAAACACCATCCAGTGATGAAGAAAGAGGATTTTAACAATTTTAAAAAAAGAATCGACCGCATTTCCAGCCTGAAACACCCCAACATTGCTCAAATTTATGATATTGAAGAACAATATCGAACTTTTTTTATTATTATGGAGTACATTGAGGGTGATTCATTGGATTCTTTCTTTGATAGGAAAATTCTCTTTTCATTCGATAATATCATGTTTTTTCTGGCTCAGATATGCTCTGCTATAGCCCATGCTCATGATCAAAAAATAATTCATAACCATTTGACCCCCTCCAATATTTTTATTTCAAAAGACAGACATGTAGTGGTGTCGGATTTCGGATTTACCTCTCCCATTCCGACAGAGGGTTTTGTAGAGGATAGAAATAATTATTACATAGCACCTGAACAAATCAAGGGTGGAAAAATCGATCTTAGATCAGACATATACAGCCTTGGCATTCTGACCCATGAAATGTTAACCGGCCGGACGCTTTTTTCAAGCGGAGACTGCTCAGCCGCCATGAACATGGATACCGCCAAAAGAATAATTGCTCCGCCTTTGAGAATTCCAGATTTTCCGGAACCTTTAAAGAAATTTATTCTCAAGGCCTGTTCAAAATTACCGGGACAAAGATATAGCTCGATGCATGAAATCATTGAAGAATTCTCTAATGAAAGCGATATCTTTAAAGAAGCTCTGAATATGAACAAAGATACGGAACAGGAAGTTTCTGCCCTGCTCATTTCGCATAAAAAAAATCAACGCCTTTCCCTCTTCAGACTGCTTGATGAATTCAGTCAGAAAGCCTTGAATTTAGGATTAGAGGTTAATATTACAGGAAAAATCCAGCTTTATTAAAATTACAAAAAGTTAATTACTTTATTTCCCGGACGGATTGTCAATAGTATTTTAGCAATGAATTTATTAAGCTCGGGAATATTAATATTGACCCTATTAGACATAAATGATATAGAAAATAGTTTTTATGCAGTGTTTGATCGGCAGGCATTGCTTTGTGACTAATCCTTGCTCCGGCTTATGGTCAGGGCTTATATCCGTAAGGAGAGAAAATGAGAAAATATGAAACAGTTTTTATTTCTGACCCTGACATTCAGGATCAAACACGGACAGACCTGTTTGATAAAGTCAAAAATATCATTGCAAAAGAAAATGGCTATTTAATCGATTTCGATGACTGGGGAAACAAAAAACTGTCCTATGAAATTAAGAAAAAACTGCGTGGTCATTATGTCTGTGTTACATACGGCGGATCAGGAGAACTTGTTAAAGAGCTTGAGAGAAACATGCGCCTGAGTGATGATGTCATGAAATTCATGACCATTCTTCTTTCTAAAAATGTAACTTTAGAACAACTTGAAAAAGAGGCTGAAGAGGCAAAGAATAAACCTAAAAAGTCGGATGAAACAGATGATATATCTGTTAAAGAAGAAGGTGCGGCGGAGGATGACGCTTCTGAGGAAGATGATGATGATACGGAAACTGAAGAAGAATCAGAATAGTTAAAACCGGGAGAAAATAACCATGTATAATAACAGCAGCAGCAGCACTATCAGTAGCAAAAAACCCCAAAAAGGCGCGGGTAAAAATAAATTCTATCAACGCCGTAAAATATGCAGATTCTGTGTGGATAAAGAACTTGATACCGATTACAAAAACCCAAAAGCGCTCCGACTGTTCATTACGGAACGAGGAAAAATTATTCCCAGAAGAATCACAGGGACCTGCGCCAAGCATCAACGTGAGCTTACGGTCGCAATCAAACAGTCCCGCATGATCGCACTGCTTCCGTTTGTCGGTAAACCCATGTACTAAACAGATCCATCCTGAGGAACAATGCAGATGACGGGTACGCAAATACAATCAACATTAATTAAGGATATTTTGATCGGTATCCTTTTATATATATTGATTATTACCACCATGTACATTATGCCGTTAACAGGTGTTGCAATCTGGTTATTTCTTCCTCTGCCGATATTGTTTTACAGGTTGAAAACAGGCAGAAACAGCGGGATCGTGATCATGCTGGCAAGTCTTGCAATACTCATGCTTGTTACCCGTAACATTGCGATGATTACACTTTACTTTGGTTCCCTTTTGATGACGGGTTTTATTCTTGGTGAATGCATTGAAAAACATTTTTCGGTTGGAAAAATAATGCTTTTCACCTGCCTTATTGTATTTGGGCTCTGTCTTGTGGGCGTCTTTCTTTATTCTACCATCCAGAGACAGGAGATTCAACAACTCATATCCAGTTATGTTTCAAATTATCATGCAATGTCAGGCGAGTTTTTTTCAGAATTAGAACGTCTTTACCCTGAAATGAATCTTGACCGGCAGATGTTTGAAAAGGAGAATTCAGTCATTCTTCTTGCCGCTCCAGGCATCTTTATCAATTCATATCTGATGATGTTGTGGCTGAATATCCTTTTAATGAAGAAAATTTTATTAAAAAAAGGGATCGTAGTAAAAACCATTGAAAATTTAAGCCGCTGGAAGGCCCCTGACTATCTTGTATTCGGCCTGATTGCCATGGCTGTTTTAATTTTCTTTGCCTCGGGTGTATTGAAATTTATTGCCGTAAACTTGTTGATCGTTTTATTGTTTGTTTATTTTTTTCAGGGAATTGCGGTTGTATCATTTTTTTTTCAAAAGAAGAGGACGCCATTTGCCGTCAGGTTTTTTTTTTATTTGCTGATTGCACTCCTGCCTCAGTTCCTGTTCCTTGTCATCGGATGTGGATTGTTTGATACCTGGATTAATTTTAGAAAACTTGATACAGCTACATTATAAGAATAAAAGTCATCCGCATGATATAAAATCAAAGGATTCACTTTTTGGAGGTTTAAATGAGAGTAATATTAAAAGAAACTATTGACACACTTGGCATTGCCGGGACGGAATGCATTGTGGCCGCAGGTTATGGCCGCAACTATCTTCTACCCCAGGGGAAAGCCATTATTGCGACCCCTCAGAACAGAACAGTCATGGCACAGGCAAAAGCAAAACTTGATCTTCAGATTGCTAAAGAAAGAAAGATTGCTGAAGAACTGGCAGAAAAAATTAAGAATGTTGTCATTACCATAAAGGCAAAGGTTCATGAAGATACCCTTCTTTATGGGTCAGTGACGACCCATGATATCAAGGAATCGCTCAACAGTAACAATATTGAATTGGAACGTCGCGCCATTCTTCTGGCTGAACCCATCAAAGAAATTGGTGAGTACAAAGTCCCCATCCGTCTTTATAAGGACGTTGAACCGGAAATCACTGTTAGAGTTATTGCTGAAGAAAACCAGGAAAATTAATATTTAAAGCATATCCGGGGAGATATCTTTTAAATCTTACCGGATATGCTTTTTATTTTATAATTTTATGGTAGCAAAAAAAACAAAAATATCGGAAGATCCGCTTCTCAATAAAACCCCGCCCCAGGACATGGAAGCGGAACAATCCATATTAAGCGCTATCTTTATTAATAACGACAGTCTTCATGATATTATCTCCATCTTATCTCCGGAAGATTTCTACAAAGGGTCTCATCAGAAAATCTACCAGGCCGTTATTGATCTTGCCCACAAAGGTGAACCTGCAGACCTTATTACCATCGTCAATCGGCTGAAAGAAAAAGGTGAGCTTGAAAGTATCGGTGGTGCTTCCTATCTTGCAGCGATTTCCGATTCAGCACCGGTAGCAGTCAATGCCGTTCATTACGCAAATATTATAAAAGGCAAGTCCTCTCTCAGACAATTGATTAACGCCTCATCCGGTATAATAGAAAAATGTCTGAAAGATCAGGGTGACTTTGAAGATATTATTGATTTTGCCGAATCATCCATTTTTCATATATCTTCAAAAAAAACCGATGGAGGTTTTAAAGCTCTGGGAGAGCTTATCAATCTGAATATTGATAAACTTGAAGCTCAACAGGGGAAAGATGGTGGCCTTTCAGGACTTTCTACAGGGTATACAAGGTTAAATAAAATTACGTCGGGATTACAGAAATCCGATTTAATCATTCTGGCTGCAAGACCCAGTATGGGAAAAACCGCTTTTGCTCTGAACATTGCGAGAAACGTGGCTCTTTATGAACGTAAACCCGTTGCTGTATTCTCCCTTGAAATGTCTAACGAACAACTTTCCATGAGACTTCTGACGTCTGAAGCACGAATTGATTCGAACAGACTTCGAACTGGTTTTATCAGTCAGGAAGATTGGCAGAATGCAACCGATGCGGCAGGTATCCTAAATGAACTTCCGATCTTTATTGATGACACTCCAAACATAACCACAATGGAGATACGGGCAAAATCAAGAAAACTATGTCAGAAACACAATGAGCTCGGTTTGATTGTTGTAGACTACCTCCAGCTTATGAAACCGCCCTTCCGGACAGATAGAAGAGATCTTGAAATTGCTGAAATATCAAGATCATTAAAAGCTCTGGCAAAAGAATTGAATGTTCCCATCATTGCGCTATCCCAGTTAAACCGCATGCTTGAACAGCGCTCAGATAAACGGCCCATGCTGTCGGATCTCCGAGAATCTGGAGCTTTGGAACAGGATGCAGATATTGTTGCTTTTATTTACCGGGATGAAATCTATAACAAAGAACCGGATAATCCCAAAAAAGGCATGGCTGAAATTATTGTGGCGAAAAACAGAAATGGGGCAACGGGTATGGCCATGATGCATTTTCTGGGTCAGTACACGCGTTTTGAAGAGCTCTCGCCTGACTCCTTTCAGGAACTTGAATGAAAAAACTGCTATATGGCAATACAGAAGGCCTGAGAAATACCCAGATCAAAATTATAGAAAATCTTTACCAGTATCAAACCCTGCCGGAATATATTGCTGATCCTGAACTTGTCCGGGACCTTGTCAGGCTTTCCCATGAAACCAAAAGACAGATAGGCATTCTGATTGACCGGAATGGGAAAATTCTCCATGTCATTGTCGGAGATTCCCAGGGGATTGTTATTCCGGTGATCTCTGATTACATGGCTCATCCGGGAAAATTAAAAGGCCTCAGGCTGGTTCATACACATTTAAAGGAAGAACCCCTGACAAGAGATGATTTGACCGACCTCGCCCTTTTGCGTTTGGATTATATCACGGCAATATGTACCAGACAGGATGGAGAACCGGGACTCCTTTTTTCCGCGCATATCCTCCCGGATGAGGATTCCGATCCTTATAAAGTCCTCAATCCTATTACCATTGAAGATTTGAGGATCAATTGCCTTGACCGGATTCTGGCCCTTGAGTCTGAATTGACCCGAAAAAATTCTTTATACAGGCCTGAATCCGGTCAAGAAAATGCATTTCTGATCAATGCCGTAACTCTGGATCAAAAAGACACATCTGCTTCCATCGATGAACTAAAAGAACTCTGCAAAACCAGTCATATCAATGTCATTGGAACGGTCATTCAAAAACGAAAGCTTATCGATCCAAAATTTGTGGTAGGAAAAGGCAAATTATCCGAAATAGTGATTCAGGCCATTCAAAAGCATGCCACCCTTCTGATCTTTGACAGGGAATTGACCTCTTCGCAAATCCGTTCCATCACAGATTTTGTTGAAATGAAAGTCATTGACCGTACTCAACTGATTCTGGATATCTTTGCAAAACAGGCTAAGTCAAGAGAAGGCAAATTCCAGGTAGAACTTGCCCAACTGGAATACATACTGCCACGACTGATTACAAAAAATACTGCTATGTCGAGGTTAACCGGCGGTATCGGTGGCCGAGGGCCTGGTGAAACAAAGCTTGAAATCAACCGGCGACGTGTCAGAGAAAAAATTGACCGACTAAAAAATGAAATCGGCAAAATCAGAAAACAGCGGCGGCAACAAAAATCCATGCGGAACAAAAAAGGATTGCCTGTCATTTCCATCGTGGGCTATACCAATGCAGGTAAATCCACTTTGCTCAATACCTTGACCCAAAGTAATATAATTGCAGCCAACCGCCTGTTTGCCACCCTTGATCCCTCCAGCAGACGGTTAAGATTCCCAAAAGATGTAGAGGTTATCATTACGGATACGGTCGGATTTATTCAGAATTTGCCCAAAGATTTGATGGAAGCGTTCCATGCTACCCTGGATGAACTTTTAGATGCCGATGTAATCCTTCATGTTATTGATATCAGCAACCCGCGTTATAAACAACAGAAAGAAACTGTTGAACAGATCCTTAAGAATTTGAAACTCAATACCATTCCAACTCTTTTTGTGTTTAACAAAATGGACCGGGTTGAGCTTGATACCTTTGATGATCAATGGCTCTTAAACCAGGGCATTTCAATCTCCGCAACACAGAAACAAACATTGAAACCCCTTGTTGACAAGCTGGAATCAATGATCACCATTTTTTAAATGAAATAGGGGTTGACCAAAGGTTATTTTTAACTTAAATAAGGAAAAAATTAATCTATTTATGGAATGAATATGGAAATTAAAAAATTAGATCAGATTATCATCACTACTTCGATTAAAAAGGACTCCATAGACATACCGGATTGTTTTGGTGAGTTTAATAAAAAGAATAAACTTTGTTATAAATATTGTTTAATCTCTATTCGATGCTGTGTCATGCGAAGTAGAAATCCAAAAATTGATATTTTAGAAAAACTTCTGATACACAACCATTACGCTATAAAAATGCATTGATCCATTTTTTTATCCATAGATCTAATAGTTCAAAAAACTTCAGATATGGTTCCTATTCAAATATTTTACCTGGGTTTAATATATTCAGTGGATCAAATACTCTCTTGATACCCCTCATCAGTTCTATTTGAGTTTCTCCAATTTCAATTGGCAGAAATCTTCTTTTTGTAATTCCCACCCCGTGTTCTCCGGTTATGGTTCCGCCCAGACGCAATGTTGCATTGAACAGTTCTTCAACCGCCTTTGTAGCTCTTTCAAGCTCATTTTTATCTGATTTGTCATACATAATATTGCAATGGATATTCCCATCCCCTGCATGACCAAAACTCACCACTTTCAATCCGGATGTCCTTTGTATTCTTTGTGTCACTTCAACCATATCCGGTATTTTATTGATGGGAACCACAATATCCTCATTGATCTTATTCGCTGCTATTTTATATAAAACCGGGGATAAGGCTTTCCTGGCCTCCCATAATGCTTGTGCTTCTGTTGTATTTTTTGCCAGTATCACATCCAGGGCATCGCATGAAAAACAAAAATCACTAATCCGGTGTGCATCTTTTTCAACTGTGTCGAGATCACCATCCAGTTCAATTATCAGAAGGGCCTTAATATTGTCGGGCATATCAAAACTCAAATGATCCCGGATTAGATGAAGGCATTCTTCATCAAGATATTCAACACATCTTGGTATGATTGCGTTTTTCATGATGCCGGATACTGTACTGGCTGCCTTTATCATACTGTCGAAGAGAACAGCCATGGTTTTTACCGTTGCAGGTTTTGGCAAAAGCTTTAATGTTATTTCCGTCACCACCGCCAGGGTTCCTTCAGATCCCACAATCAGGCGTGTCAGATCATATCCGGCAACCCCTTTTGCCGTGGATACACCGGTCTGAATCACCTGGCCTGAAGGAAGTACTGCTCTTAATCCAAGGACATAGTCACGGGTGACACCATATTTCACTGCCCGGGGGCCTCCGGCACACTCACCGATATTCCCGCCAATGGTGCAAACCGATGCGCTTGATGGATCAGGGGGATAAAACAATCCTTTTTCTTCAACAGCCTTATGAATATCAGAAACGATAACTCCGGGCTGAACCCTGATAATAAAATTGTCCTCATCAACGCCAATTATCTTATTCATCCGGGTTGTGACCATTACAAGGCCACCTTTGACGGGAACAGATCCTCCCGTCATCCCGGAGCCGGTCCCACGGGGAACAACAATCAATTTTTCTTTTGAGGCCAGTTGTAATATCTTTGAAACTTCTGTTTCCGAGCCTGGGAAAACGACAACATCCGGCAGATACGAAATCCCTGTTGCATCGTAAGAGTAACAGAGCCGTTCTTCTTTTTCTTTTGTAACGTAAGGGTTTCCTGAAATTTTTTGAAGCTCTCTGAAAACAGACCTGGAAAATCCCATCTATAATTTTCCTGCTTCGATTTTCTTGCAAAGGTAGTTGATTTGTTCGAAAAGAACAGTTTTTTGTTTTAGTTCTTTTTCAATGGAATTAATGGCATATATAGCGGTTGCATGGTATCTGTTAAAACTGGTGCCGATGGTTTTAATCGGTTGGTCTGTGTATCTCCTGGAAAGATATATGGCAATCTGTCGTGGTTTTACAATTCTCTGATGCCTGGAAGCGGATATAATCTCTTTTTCCGATATGGAAAATTCATCACATATGAGTTTTTTAATTGACTCTATAGTGATTCGTTTTTTTATGTTGATGATATTTGCGAGAACGCTTTTTGCAAGTTCAATATCAATGTCATATCCCATAAGCTGCCCTTTTGCGGCAACACCGAACAGACCGCTTTCAAGCTGTCTGACATTATCACTCAATTCCTGAGCAATATATTCCGTCACCTCTTTTGGGATAGCATAACCAAACGCTTTTGATTTCTTTTTTAAAATCCTGACCCGGGTTTCATAGTCCGGTGCTGATATCTCCGTCACAAGCCCAAGGGTAAGGCGTGATTTCAATTGATCATTGAGTTTAGGAATATCATCCGGAAGTTCATAGCCTGACAATATGATTTTCTTATCTGCCTCAAAAAGATAATCCAGCGTAATGGCAAGCTCCTTTTGTGTTGCATCCTTCCCTGCCAAAAAATGAATGTCCTCAAGGATAAGAACATCACATTTTTTTCTGTACCGTTCTTTGAACTGATCGATTGTGCTTGTTTTAATAGAATGGATCATTTCATTGGTGAAATCTTCCGCAGTCACATAATAAACACTCTTGGATTGACTGTGGGTAATTATATGATGTCCGACAGCCTGGGACAGATGGCTTTTCCCGAGGCCTGTTTTTCCTAAAAGATAAAGAATATTTGATCCATTCCGGCTTCCATGAGCAAGGGAAAGGGATGCAGAATATGCAAAATCGGAATTATTACCTACAACAAAATCATCAAATGTAAAGCCTTTTTTAAGCAATCGTCCATTATTGAATCTCGTGTTGAGCCCAGGCAGGTGCATTTGCTTTGGATTATTAGATTTCAGTGCAAGCGCTGGATAAAATCCTGATTTTTTTACATTTTTTCTTGAAACATCTTTTTCCGAAGAAGCTACTTTGAATTCGATTTGAATATTATTATGACCCAGCTTTGAAAACTCTTCAATAAATATCGGCAGATAATTATCCTTCAAACGTTTGACAGAATATGAATTCGGACTAGACAGTTTAACATGATATCCGTCATGCTCCAGGAGTTCTATCGGGTCGATCCACATTCTATAGCTGTGATCCGGTAGTGTCTTTTTAATTTGACATTTTACTTCTTCCCAGAACAATTCTAATTCTTTCAAAGAAAACCTCTTTCAACCAATTACAAATTGAGACACTGATTAATAAAGCAAATTTTATAAATTTTATCGGAAAACAACTGATAACCAAAAAGTATTGTTTTTTTTATTTTAATATCTGCCATAGGTCAAACCTGATCTTAAGTGTTGATGAAATATGAAAACTATTCCTGGCATAATTTTTTAATTATCTGATTTTATTATATTTTATTTGTGAAACAGACAATTTTTAAGAAATTCCAACAACTTCGACAACCGCTTATTTTTTCAGGGCTTTTTAAGATTTTCAAATATATTCTCATTTTCAAGAAAATAATTTATCTCTTATTTTTTACGATTTGCGTTTAATTACTTCAAATTTAATAAAAGTTATGAGTTTTTTTTGATCTGAATTTAACAATAGTTTCACAATTTCATAACACAAATTGTATTTACTCTTTTTTTTTCCAATAGTATATTGCTCATAATTTTTTTATTCTCTAACCTTGTTGATAAGACATTAATCATGAAACAACGATCTTCTCTGCCAATTATCGGAATTACCATGGGCGACCCTGCCGGGATAGGGCCTGAGATCATTCTAAAAACACTAAATGACCCTGGAATCTATACCATCTGCCGCCCTCTGATCATTGGGGATTCACATATCATAAAAAAAGCTCTGGATCTCCTTTGCTTTCAACATCAGATTCGCTTTATAGATGACCCTGAACAGGGATATTTCAAATTTAAAACATTAGATATGATTGATGTCTCTCTGATTAATATTGAAAATTTTAAACCAGCAGAACCCGATATTAAAACAGGAGCCGCCATGCAGGAGTATGTCATCAAAGGGATTGATCTTGCATTGAGTCGTAAGATCGATGGACTTGTCACCTGCCCCATTACAAAAACGGCGTTAAAACTTGCCGGTTCTGATTTTCATGGGCATACGGAATTACTGGCACACAGAACCAATACAAAAGACTATGCCATGATGCTGGCCGGCAAAACGCTTAAGGTTGTTCTTGTGACCATTCATATCCCTTTGGCACAGGTGCCGACTAGCCTGACCATTGAGGATATCATAAAGAAAATCAGATTAACCCATACTTATTTAGATGAGCGTTTCAATATCAAAAAACCCAGAATAGCTGTCGCAGGGTTAAATCCACATTCAGGGGAAGCGTCCATGTTCGGCCGCGAAGAAGAAGATATCATTCTTCCTGCTGTCAGGTTTTCAATAGAACATGGCCTTGATGTTCATGGACCTCTACCTCCAGACACGGTTTTTTACCATGCCGTTCAGGGACGGTATGATGCAGTGGTCTGCATGTATCATGATCAGGGCCTGATTCCCTTTAAACTCATTCATTTCAAGGACGGTGTCAATACAACCCTGGGGCTCCCCATCATCAGAACATCGGTAGATCATGGAACCGCATATGATATCGCCTGGAAGGGTATTGCTGATCCTTCAAGCCTCATCGAGGCCGTAAAAATGGCTGCGTTTCAGGCTGATAATGGAAAAATCCCACAAAATGAATCCTGATAAAATCATTATTCAAGGCGCCCGGGAACATAATCTTAAAAATATTAATGTTGAAATCCCCAGGAACAGCCTGACAGTTATTACAGGGCTTTCCGGATCAGGCAAATCTACACTGGCCTTTGATACATTATTTGCGGAAGGCCAAAGAAGATATGTTGAATCTCTTTCTACCTATGCCAGACAATTTCTTGGGCAGATGGACAAACCCGATGTGGATGCCATTATCGGACTCAGCCCGGCCATTTCCATAGAACAAAAATCAGCCGGGCATAATCCCAGGTCTACCGTTGGTACCGTCACTGAAATATACGACTATCTCCGACTCTTATTTGCAAGAGTCGGAAAAGCATATTGTTATCAATGCGGTCTTCCGATTTCTTCGATGTCAATAGACCAGATTACCGACAGGGTAATGAGCTTGGAAGAAAATTCAAAAATAATGGTTTTATCTCCTTTGATCACAGGTCAAAAAGGAGCTCATGAAAAGCTGTTTTTAAAAATTAAAAAAGACGGATTTGCCAGAGTAAGAGTTGATAAAAAAATTTATCTAATTGAAGATCTTCCAACGCTTGAAAAAAATCAAAAGCACACCATTGATGCAGTAATCGACCGGCTTGTAATAAAGCAGGGAATAGAAAAACGTCTTTCTGATTCTTTAGAACTTGCATTATCCTTATCCGAAGGAAGAGCTACTATTCTTGACCTGAGCCATAAAACCGACATCCTTTTCAGTGAGTCAACATCATGCCTTCATTGTGGAATCAGCTATCCTGAATTTACACCGGCATCTTTTTCCTTCAACTCCCCCCAAGGAGCATGCCCCAAATGTGATGGCCTTGGCACTGTTACAGAATTTGATCCGGATCTGATAATTCCAGATAGGACTCTTTCATTGAGACAAGGCGCCGTTCTTCCCTGGGAAAATCGTGATTCGGTTCAGTTTATGGAATTTCTTGATGCCTTGGTCATCCATTATAAAGAAAATATTTACAAACCCTTTAACGAACTTTCACCCCAATTTCAGGAGGTTCTGCTGTTTGGTTCAGGAAAAGAGGAAATCTCTTTTTATATAGAGAGAATGGATAAAAAAATTGTCTATAAAAAATCCTTTGAAGGGGTAATCCCTATTCTGAAAAGGCGTTATCTTGAAACAGAATCCGGTTCCATGAGGGAAGAAATTAAAAACTTTATGAATTTTAAAATCTGCCCTTCATGTAACGGGGCAAGGCTTAATAGACCTTCGGCATCGGTCAGGGTCGGAACCAGGAGCATTTTTGAAATCACTTCTCTTTCCATACAACATTCTTTTCATTATATGTCATCCCTTGAGTTGAAAAATAAAGATCGGCTGATTGCTGAAGGTATTCTAAAGGAACTAAAAGAGAGGCTATGTTTTTTACAGAATGTCGGTCTTGAATACCTTACACTTGACCGGTCCGCTGCCACGCTCTCCGGCGGGGAAAGTCAGAGAATCCGACTTGCCACTCAGATTGGATCCAAACTGAGTGGTGTTCTCTATGTTCTTGATGAACCCAGCATTGGCCTTCATCAGAAGGATAATGCAAGATTATTAACCACTCTGATGGATCTTCGAAATATCGGCAATACTGTACTGGTTGTTGAGCATGATGAAGAAACTGTTCTGTCTGCTGACCACGTGATTGATATGGGACCCGGTGCCGGAATCAATGGTGGAGAGGTAATTTTTTCAGGCTCTCCGGAAGAGCTCATAAAAAGTGAAAAATCATTAACCGGGTTCTATCTTTCAGGGAAAAAACGTATCCATATCCCTGAAAAAAGAAGAGCCGGTTCAGGTAAATTGCTTACCCTTTATGATGCATATTCCAATAACTTGAAACATATCGATGTTTCTTTTCCTCTTGGTTGCTTTATCTGTGTTACAGGTGTTTCCGGATCAGGAAAATCAACCCTTGTGCTTTCTACCCTTTACCGAATTCTTTCAAATCGAATCAACCGATCAAGAAAGTCTGCCGGTCATCATAAAGATATAAAAGGACTTGAATACCTGGACAGGGTTGTCCATATTGATCAATCCCCCATTGGTAAAACCCCGAGAAGTAATCCCGGCACCTACACTCA
>JFJP01038763.1_pt1 | contig 34531 bp, 37 predicted proteins | sample 431651 | NCBI WGS metagenome assembly JFJP01 (sample SAMN02602958, study PRJNA72255) | Microbial mat metagenome, whole genome shotgun sequencing project. | biome: fresh water; feature: sink hole; material: water; isolation source: purple microbial (photo- and chemosynthetic) mats found in... | reverse complement strand
CACTTGGGAATTTCTTTTTTCACTACATAAAGGTAAAAGTTTAGGAGAAGCTTTATATGAATCTCAAAAAATGGGATTTGAACTAAATTTAGAAGAAATTTTCAAGTTTCTTTTTTTGAGAAAAATGATAACACAAATTAAATAAGAAAATTATGATTCAATTATTAGCAAAATTTTACCAAAGTAAAATTGGATTACTATATTTTAAGTTATCCAACTTTGCTGCAGTTTATGTTTTTTCGTTGCTTGTTTTGTTTATGAGAATTTGGATGGCTAAAATATTTTGGTATTCTGGTTTAACTAAAATATCTAGTTTTGATTCCACGTTTTATTTATTTGAATATGAATATAAAGTACCATTGATTTCTCCTGAAATAGCAGCGTATCTAGCTACTACCATAGAACTATCAATGCCAAGTTTTTTAGTTCTTGGTTTGTTTTCAAGACTAGCTTGCTTGCCATTAATAGCAATGACTTTAGTTATTCAACTAACTTATTTGGAACTACCGGAACATTTATACTGGTTATTTTTACTGAGTACAGTCTTGCTTTATGGACCAGGCAAATTATCTCTGGACTACTTACTCTACTCCAAAACACACACTAAAGATTCATATCAATAGTTATGACAAAGAATTATTGATATTTCAGGTTTATTGTGCAAGAATTCTATGTACTAGTATCAATGATCAAACAACTAATATATAATAGGGATAATATGAAAAAAAATATTCTACTAATTACTGCGCTTCCAATTATACTTTCCAGTATTTTAACCGCTCAAGCAGCTGAACAAAGCACTACCAATGTCAGCATCACTAACTCTGGTGTAAGCGCTGCTCCAACTGCTCCAACCCCAGAAGTTGTTAAAGAAGTGACAATTTCTGATGCATGGGCAAGGAAATCAATTTCACCAAATAATAATTCAGCAGCTTATATGAAGATTAGTAATCCTACTGATAAAGATATAGTTATAATTGGAGCGTCAGCTTCAGAAACGGCAAATAATGTTGAGCTACACAAAAGTTTTGTAGATGAAAAAGGTGTGAGCAGAATGACATCTATTGATAAAATCGTCGTGCCAGCTAAAACCGATATAGAATTAGCACCTGGAGCAATTCATGTTATGCTTTTTGACTTGAAAAAATCTTTAAATACTGGAGATAAATTTAATATTGAAATAAAAATTGAAGGCAAAACTCCAATAGTAGTGCAAACAGAAGTAAAGTAGTATTGAGATATCATCACTTTTAGAGCCTAGGGATTTTGTTAATAGTTCTCTGGGCTCTTTTACAAATATTGTAAGTATGGTTAGTTGGGGATTTTGCATGCCATTCAAGGCACAATTTCTTTACCCAACTAGCTTGGCTTTTGCTTGCGTCATTCAACCAATTACCCACAGATAATTGTACATATTTTGATTCATCAGATTTCATAGGCTCTATAATTCCAAGACCAAGCCACGGCTCTTCTTTGAACTCTACAATATGCTTGCACCAAACACCACGTGGCCTACTGAGTTCTGAAGCAAAACGCCTTAAGTTAGTAGATTGAAACGTAAGATCAATAAGATATGGTATATTTTTAGGTAAATTTTTAGCAAAGTCTGGTCTTATTGCAAGCCATGCCCATTCTCTTACTCCAGAATTCTGATCCTCAGCAAGTCTTGTCATTAAATTTAATTTATCTTTGAAAGAAAGCGGTTGGTTTGCAAGTAAATAACAAGCTAATGATCTAATTATATCAGATTTATGAGATAGGAATTGCTCAAATTTCTTAAATCCAAATTGAGCATCTACACTAAGGGCAATATGCTCTAATTTTTGAACAATACCTAGTTTTGTATCAACCATTGAGTAATCAAACTCTGGGAAATTATTTTTAAGTATAAGCTCTATATCTAATGCAAGAAATTCCATTAAATTCCTTGATTCCACTTGGCCAGTATTTAATAGTTTCAATCGTTCTTGCGGAATATTTTTCATTTTAACACTTCACTTTCCCAATCTATTAATTTTCTCTTCATATCACTTCCCCAACGATATTTATTAATATCACCTGATTTCCTAATGATTCTATGACAAGGAATTAAATATGAAATATTATTCTTAGCTACAGCTGATGCAACTGCTCTAGTAGAATTTATATTGCCCACAAGCTGTGCCAACTCTTGATAGGAAATAACTGTACCAAAATTTACCTCAGTTAAAGTACGCCATACTCGTTTTTGAAATTCCGTTCCATTAATGAAAATTCTAATTTGAGCTTTACTTTGTGTATTAAAAATATTAGTGATTAATTTTTTTGCTTCTTTATTGTTTTCATGAAAAGAAGCCCGTGGAAAAAAGATTGCTAAGTCAGCTTTAGCACTCTTTAATTCTTGTACATTTTTTATAAAAGCTAAAAAACAGACTAAGTACCCATTACTTGCATCATTATCCCATGCAAGTAACACATCACCTACTGGACTAGGCCCTATACCTATTAAAATTTTTAGAGGGTTGTAATCATTCTTCTCTGAGACAAGCACTAAATTTGGTCTTGACTCCTTCGATGATAAGTTGGTTAACATTACTGATATCTTGTTCATTTAGTGTTTTATTATCATCTTGAATGGTCACTGAAATAGCAATAGACTTCTTACCATTTTCTATTTTATTGCCATTATATATATCAAACAAACTTACATTCTTGATCAGATTTTTATCTGCATTTTTTATAAAATTTAAAATCTCGCCAATTTTTTGAGATTCGTCAATAATGAAAGCATAGTCACGATTTATCATTTGATAATCTGAGATTCTTAACTTAGATTTTTTACCAAATTTTTCTTTGGTCATTGGTAATTTTGATAAATCCAGTTCAAAAGCCATAACATCGCATTCAATATCAAAACTTTTTAGTATTGATGGATGAATTTGTCCAAAATAAGCAATTACATTTTTACCAAGCGATATAGTAGCAGAGCGTGTTGGATGGTAATAGCTTGGGGCTATATTTTGAATTTGACATTTATCTAGCTCAAGAGAAGAATAAGAAAAAATAGTTTCTAGATCAGATTTGATATCAAAAATACTAACATCTTGTGTAGCAATATGACAGTTTTTTGGCAAAGTAGCACCAATTCTAATTCCAGCTACAGATTTAACTGGCGTAATATTATCTGCCTCAAAAAAAATAGGACCTAATTCAAATAAGCTTAAATCTTTATATGATCTATTAATATTATTACATGCAATCTTTAATAAGTTTGGCAATATAGATGGTCGCATATAATCAAGATCTGAACTAATTGGATTTTGTAATATTAACTCTTCCTTTATTTCAGAAAATAATTTAGCCTTTTTACTATCCATAAAAGACCAGCTTATTACTTCGGTATAACAATGACTTGCGAGCAATCTTTTTATATCTATAAATCTTCTCTGCTCACGATTTATGATTTTTTGTATATTGTTTGTAGGAAGTGGTACAAGTGGTATTTTATCATACCCATATATTCTAACTATTTCTTCAACAATATCCTCTTTAATTGATACATCATAACGCCAAGAGGGGATGGTAATTTCTATCTTATCTTTTTCATTTTTACAATTAAATCCAAGTTTCTCAAGAATCGCTATGATTTCTTCTGCTTTGATGCTAAATCCAGCTCTGGAAACAAAAAAATCAAAAGGAAACTCTATCATTCTTATTGGTAACTTATCATTTCCAGCAACTTTAGGAGCTGAAGGGCTTCCTCCACAAATTGTTAATATTAAACTACTAGCATAATCTAAAGCTTTTAAGGTAAATTCTCTGTCAACATTACGCTCAAAACGATAACGAGAATCTGTATCAATCATCATTTTTCTACCGGTACGCATAATATAATGACTATCAAAGCATGCCGCTTCTAAAAGAATTCTAGTAGTAGATTCATTACATGAACTATTTTTCCCACCAATTATACCAGCAAGACAATGTATTTCTTGATCATCCTTGATGATTATATCACCCAAACCAAGCTCATATTCTTTGTCATTTAAGGCTAAGATTTTTTCTGGTGATTTTAAACTATCAATAATCAAATTTCCTTTTATTTTATCAGCATCGTAAGCATGCATTGGCTGCCCAAAAGAGTACGACATATAATTTGTGACATCAACTATGGCCGAAATCGAACCAACGCCAATATTTTCTAGATGTTGTTTAAGCCACTTCGGACTTTCTACATTTTTAAGATTTTTGATTTCTCGAATAGCAAATAATGGGCATGCTTCCTCGTTTAAAACCCTCACTTCTGTATCTGAAGAAAACTCTTCCTTAATAACAGGAATCACAAGAGGTTTTAGTTTACCAATTCCTGCTGCAGCTAAATCTCTTGCAATACCATATACACCAAGAGCATCAGCTCTATTTGGTGTTACATTGATATGAATTACTGGATCATCGAATCCGAAATATCCTGCAATATCACTACCAATTATAGCTTCATCTGGGAGTTCTATTATTCCAGATGAATCACCTTTTATATTAAGCTCTTCTCTTGAACAAAGCATACCACAGCTTTCAATTCCTCGAATCTTCGATTGTTTTATCTTAAAATTACCATTGGGAATAATAGTACCAATCTTTGCAAGTACTACTTTGATACCAGCTCTTGCATTAGGAGCGCCACAAACTATATTAACTATGTCTGACGAAGTTTTAACTTTACAAACTCTTAACTTGTCAGCGTCTGGATGAGGAGTGGTTTCCAAAATTTCTGCAACTTCAAAAGCTGCTAACTCTGTTCTTCTGTCAATAATTTCTTCAACTTCTAGACCAATCATAGTCAAGCGGTTTGTTATTTCTTCTAAACTAGATTCGGTATCAAGAAAATTTTTAAGCCACGATAGTGTAAATTTCATCTGGTTAACCCCGCTACTATTGATGGAATATCAAGCGAAGAAAAATTATAATGATTTAACCACCTAATATCTCCCTCAAAAAATTGTCTTAAATCGTTTATATCATATTTTAACATTGCAAAACGCTCAAGCCCAAGACCAAATGCAAAACCCTGATATTCATTTGAATCAATACCAACATTTTGCAGTACTTTTGGATGCACCATGCCGCAGCCAAGAACTTCGAGCCATTTATCATTTTTATTCATTCTGATATCTACTTCTGCTGATGGTTCAGTAAAAGGAAAAAAACTTGGCCTGAACTGCACTTCAATATTTGCGTTTTCAAAAAAACTTTTGATAAAGTCGATAATTATATATTTTAAATGTCCCATATGAATATTCTTATCTACTACCAACCCTTCAATTTGATGAAACATCGGCGCATGAGTCATATCCCAATCAGAACGGTAAGTCCTGCCAGGAGCTATGAAACGGAATGGAGGTTTTTCATTCTCCATTGTTCTAATTTGTATAGGAGAAGTTTGGGTTCTGAGAAGCTTTGTTTTATCAGATGTTTTTTTTAGATAAAAAGTATCGTGCATCTGCCTAGCTGGGTGATCTTCTCCAATATTTAGAGCTGTAAAATTATACCATTCATCTTCAATGTCTGGACCATCTTTGATTTCAAATCCATATTTAGAAAACACCTGTACTAATTCTTCAAGGCACTGACTAATAGGATGAATACCACCATTTCTAATTGGTTTTGCTGGAATTGTAAGATCAATTCTTTCTTTTTGGAATCTAGTATTCAGCTCTTTTTCTTCCAGAATCTGATCTCTTTTTTCAAAAAATTGTAGGATTTCTTCCTTTGCCTTATTAACTTTTTGTCCAATTTCTTTTCTATCTTCTGGCGCTAACTGACCTAGCTTTTTCATTTCCTCAGTTATAAAACCAGATTTACCAAGATATTGAACTCTTACTTGTTGTAAATCATCAAGAGTTTCTGACGATTCAACTGCTTTTTGCGCAGAAACTATTAGTTCTTTTAGCATCTTCAAAATACTTAAATTTAATTTTTAGACGAGGATAAAGTATTTTAGTGAAAAAAACAAGATTTGACATAAATAACATTATAGATAGCTTATGTCGCATTTTTTGTGATATAGCTTTATTAGTTAAGCTTTTTTAATCTGAATTGTTAATCTACAACCAAAAGAACTAATAAAATCCTTGAAAATTTGTTCAAAAAAGACTAAATTTAGTAAAAGTTTTTTCTAAAAGCAACTACAAATATTACAAATAATGCCTTTTGAATTTGATATGACGGATAACGCAGCCTTGCGTATTTCTGAACTTATAGGAAGTGAATCAACTGCTAAAATAGCTCTTAGAGTAGCTGTTGATGGCGGAGGGTGTTCGGGCTTTATGTATAATTATAACTTAGTTGATACAATTAATGATGATGATTTTATTTTAGAAAAACATGGAGTAAAAATTGCTATAGACCCTTTATCACAAACATTTTTAACCAAATGTAAATTAGAGTTTATCGAAGAGTTAGGCAGCGCTTATTTTCAAATATCAAATCCGAATGTAACGGCCAAATGTGGTTGTGGCAATTCATTCAATATTTAGTAAAAAATCTATTAACTGCGGACCAGAGAGAGTCAGCTCTTCTTTCTTATCTAAGATTTTTAATTTGAAATTATTATTCTGTACTTCTTCAAGACCAGCAAATACAATGTAATTAGCGCCGTTTTTTAAAGCTCTCTCCATTCTTTTCTGGATCTTACCTTTTAATTCAATTGATGTCGGAATATACTTTGATCTCAAGAGATCAGCTAACTTGATAATATAATTCTCACATTCTTCGCCAATAGGTATTAGATGAATAGGAGCTAGTTTTTTTACTTGATAATTTTTGAGTACCATCATTAAAGCTAAACGTTCAACGCCTGATGCAAAACCAACAGCAGCTGTAGGAGATCCACCCATTAACTCACAGAGATAATCATAGCGCCCACCACCCATCACTGTACTCTGCGCACCTAATTTGTCAGTTGTAAATTCAAATGCTGTATGGCAGTAATAGTCAAGACCTCTAGCTAATCTTGGATTTATTTTATACTTAATATTTAAAATATCTAAATAACTAAGAACTTTATCAAAATAATTTTTTGATTCTGGAGTATAATAATTAGCAATTAGTGGAGCACTCAGTGCTATTTTTTTATCATTTTCGTCTTTAGAATCAAGTATCCGCAGAGAGTTTTTATTTAACCTTTTTTTGCTATCGTCTGATAGATCATTTTCATATTTAGTAAAATAATCTGTTAAAGCTTGTTGATAAGAAGCTCTTGAGCTTTTACATCCAAGTGAATTTATTTCTAATGTTATGTCGTCAAGAATATTTAATTCCCTTAATAAATGGGTACCAAGTTTAATAATTTCAGCATCAGAATATGGATCACTAGACCCAATATATTCATAGTTAATTTGATGAAATTGCCTTTGACGACCAGCTTGAGGACGATCATATCGAAATACAGGGCCGTAAGAGAATAATTTTAATGGTAATTTTTGCTGCAATCCATGGGCAATAAAAGCTCTTATAATTCCCGCAGTAAATTCTGGTCTAAGAGCTATGCTTTCACCATTTCTATCTAGAAAACTGTACATTTCTTTACTGACAACATCCGATGTATCGCCAAGAGTACGATCAAAAACTTTAGTATATTCAAGTATTGGAGTACTAGCGCCTTCATAGCAGTACAAGGTACTAATTTTTCGCGCTGTATCTATAATATGATTATGAAGTTCAAAATCTTCGCCAAAAAGATCTTTCATACCTCTTAGTGATTGCAATTTATCTTTCATAATTAAAGCTTATTCGCCATCATTATTCTCCGATACATTATCTAAACCCTGGTCTCTAGAAACAGATTCTTCTTGAATCACTTGGTTTGATGGCGGTTCTTTTTGAGTAGATTCTATGCTAAATCCACTGAGAAATTTAACTATCTTCTCATTAGTAATAATATCTAAAAATGATTTGTCGTTGATTTTAAAGTCAAAATTCTTTGGTTCAAAACTAAAATCAGTTTCAAATTTATCACCCGCAGCTAATTCAGGAGTTTTATTTAAAACCTTTAAAGCTTCAAAGCCATTATTTTCAACATTAGAAATATATTTTTGCATCATAACTAAGCTGCTTTTATCGGTACCAGTAAGTTTTTCTGCTAATGGCAACAATACTTCATGAGCAAATTTTGTCTTTGCATTAATCAATTTGAAAGGATCGGATAATGTAAAAATTCCATTATAAGATTCTTTATTTTTACTATGAATAGCGAAATCCATGGCATATTCATTGATACCAAAATGTAAGGTAGCATCAGCCTGGGTCTCTTGAATTTTATATAATACATTAGCGCTAAAATTAATATTTTTTAGATCAACTAGGCTAGAAGCTAGATTTATAAAATCATTTGGTGTTAATTCTTGAGTTTTTGCATTGTTTTCAGCATTTACTTTGTTGAAAATTTTTGCTAATACTTCTGAAGTTAATGTTGCTATTTCTAGAGCTTTATCTTTTGTATAACTCTTAGTATCTTCCATAGCTACATTAGCTTTTATTTCTTTGCCGTCTCCTGACAAATTAAATAACATCTTATTATTCAGCAAACTATTACTGTAAGAAGTAGATATTGCAATATTAAATAATTCTTTGTTTATATCAAAATTTGTTACCAAACTTGATGCTAGTTCTTCAATTTTGATCTCACCTTTAATAAGTTTATAAACATTTTCCAGATGACTTTTATCAGTAGTTATTGCAAAACTCATATCAGAATCCACTGCATTTCCAGGAAAAACTAGCTGATAATAATCAGCTGAAAGCTCATTCATAAAATCTTTCATTTTTTGATCTTCTTGAGTCACTTTAAAAAACTTATCAACTAATTGATTAGAAAATTTAAAGTAATCACGAGTTATACTCGTTCCTTTTGTATTGTTTGTTAACTTTAATGAATACTGATTTGTTTTTTTATCTAAATTCCCCATTATTCCATAAGACAACCCTTTATCTGACACGAGAACTGCATTATCAATTGATCTTAAAAGATCTTGAGCTTTACTGTTCAAAGTGATATGGAAGTTATCCTTATTACCCCTCAGGAAAGATTCATTAATAGTACATAGAAAAGAAGGATTTGCTATATATACCTCAGTTTCACCAGAGCCTACAGAAAAGTTCTTGCCAGAAGAATAAACTGAAATGTTTCTAGTAACTGGGTTATAAAAAACAGAAATTTCATCTAACTTAATTTGAAAAAGATCAGATTTTGGGAAAATAGAAAAATTTTCTGCAACTACAGTAAACTTATATTTATGAATTTTAATATTATTCGTATCTAAATCCACTAATCCATTTTCTTTTTGTTGCTCTAAGATCGGCAAATAGGTTGCATAGACTGTTTTTTCAAATTTATTTGCAAGTACAAACCAACTAATGCCAATTGCAGCGACAACCGCAACAAGCCAAATTTTCTTTTTCATATTTTTCAACTATTATTAAATTAGAATTTAATTTCTTTCCGTAATTTTATCATGCCTGATACATTTATCAAGACTAGAATTCCACTAAGCAACCCCATTACAATAATAATTTGATCAGATGAGTAATTACAAAAGAATATAAAAGCAAAAATAGCATACAGCAAGTATATTATTTTACCATATCTAGGGTTAAGATATTTCGCACATTTTATGCCAGCTGCCATATAAGCAATTATAGTTGTGAATCCAGCAAAGAATAATAATAAAGTTACAAATAAATCGCTGTACGGGAAATAATTCGCTATTGTTTCAGAAACAACATTTGTTTCATTCAGATGGTTCAATTTATGCCACGCACCAGTTACTCCTAACATAGTATTAGTCAAGATACATATCACAGTGTCGGTAAATAATGCGTATATCGCTAAAGTAGCTTGTTTTTTAGGATTTATTATATTAGTTTCACTTTGAACTATTGAATCAAAGCCTACACCAATATCACCAGAATAAACAGTTTTAGACATACCGTGATAAGTTGCTAAAATCATGCTGCTACCAACAAAACCACCAATTGGACCTTGTCCAACAAAGGCCGAGCTAATAACAGTGCTAAAAAACTCTGGCAGAATGTACACATTATTTGCAATGATATATATAGTTACAAAAATATATACAAGCATAAATACTGGCATTATCACGGTGCAAATACTAGCCAATCTTTTTATGCCACCAATAGAACTGTATAAAACCAGCGCTAACAAACCTAAAACAATTGCAATTCTGTTAAATTCAAAACTATGTTCAATTCTGTCAACAAGTACTGTAAATTGGTAAATTTCAACTCCATATAGACATATAAGAAAAGCAACAACACAGGATACGTAATTATTTTTAAAGGCATCACGTAAATAGTACATTGGCCCACCATCAAAACCACCATCTTTATTTTGGACACGATGTTTTACGCCTAAATAGATCTCTGAGTATTTGATCAACATTCCACATATTGAAGCTATAATAGTCCAGAAAATACTTCCAGGCCCCCCAATCATCAATGCAGTACTGATACCAACAATATTTCCAAGCCCTACCATTCCTCCAACAGAAGCAAAATATAGTTTGATAGGATGTATTCCTGCGCTATCTTTATTCGCTCCTTCTAATAAAATATCTTTTATATTTTTTCTAAAATTAAAAATAGCTCGAAATTGTAACCCTTTAGATATTATTGTAAAATATAACCCCACTGCACAAATAACTCCCCAGCCTATATAACTCCAGTACAAATCGTTTAGGAAAGCAATAATTTCAAATAAATAGTCCATAATAATTTTTAGTTTTTAAGTTGATGTAGTTTTTTAAAAGTCATTCTAAAATTATCAAGGACGCTTTCGTGCCATGGAAAATTTGAAGGTGATTAAAAGATAAATGAAAAAGACTAAAGACGATAGATACATATGAAAACAAATTTTAGAAATTAATTCTTAAACACAGGTCCCAGAGAGACAAAATTAAATTAAAATATGTTTTCGCTTAGTCATAATATGTATTTCAAGTAAAATAATTATATTTGGCGGCAAGTATAACATAGTTTTAAAAAAGAGCTAGGAATTTTTGTAAATAAATTTGTTAAAAATTGCGTATTTTCAACAAATTTAGCAAAAGTAGTTGGATGACCATATGTTAATTTCAAAGCGAGTCTGCGGAGCGTATATAAATAAGTGAGCACAGAAGAGACTTACAAAATTGGCATATGGTCATTCAACTACTTTTGCTATAGCATTCATCATTCTAAATTAAAGTTAATTAATTTCTTAGGAATTTTTGCATCTGGTGGCCTTATATATAGAGGCTCTACATTACCAAACTCTCCTTTTTTTATTTTATCATCTGCAAATCTACAAATTTGCGTCGCATTGATTCTTGCAAAACGCGGTAAAGTTGTGATATTTGTAATATTTTCTATTTGATCATATATTTCTGGGGCGCCGCTACCCGTGCAAATTATTTTTTCATTATTATGATTTACAAATAAACGCAAAACCTGATCAATATCAATTATTCCGTAGTCCCCTTTGTTTCCTAAAAAATCAAACTCTTGATAATATAACTGGTTTCTATAAGCATTAAGTAGGATAAAAGCTTTATCGAATGATTTTACTTGGCGAGCTACCCGATAATAGGACATTTCAAAATTTGAAATTGTCATACCCTTAATATTACTAGACACTAAGATACCCTCTGCTGCTGCTAGACCAATTCTAATACCTGTAAAGCTTCCAGGTCCATTGGTTAGAGCCAAATAATCGATCTGGTCATAATCAGAATTTATAGATTTCAAAGCTTTCTCAATTAGTGAAATAAGAATTTCTGCTTGCATAGATGGTCTTAAGTCTTCCTCATAGGCAATAATATCCTGACCAATTGAAATAGCCACGGAGCAACTATTATTAGAAACATCAAAAGCTAGTATATGATTCTTTAAACTCATATTAATATTTTAAAAACTGAATTTTATTTGTTATAGTAGCATTCTAAGTTAGAAAATTTAATTTAAAGAAAAAGACATGATTAATCCAGCTATATTTAGAGCCTATGACATAAGAGGCAATAGCCATAAAGATTTATCCCCTGAAACTGCCTATAAAATTGGTTTTTGTTTTGCAAAAATTATTATATCTGGCCAAAGTGCGAAAGAACCAAACCATATTTGCGTTGGTAGAGATGGTCGTCTTAGCTCTGAGGAATTTTGCAATGCTTTGTTACAAGGTATAAAAGCAGCTGGCGCAAAAGTTAAGTATATAGGATTGGTCGCGACTCCCACATTATATTTTGCGGATAAAATCTTTTCCGCCTCTGGTAGTATTATGGTTACTGGATCACACAATCCAAAGGATGATAATGGTTTTAAAATGTTAAAGGATAATGCCCCATTTTTTGGCGCAATGATTCAGGATTTAAAAACCCACTTAGAAGAGTTCGATTGGGGAAACATTGAAATAAAAAAAGACCATAAAGAAGAAATTATTGATGTAAAAGAAGATTATATAAATAGAATTTTATTAAATAGCAAAATCCGTAAAAACTTGAAAATAGCATTTGACCCAGCCAATGGTTCTGGCGGTGAATTGACTTCAATATTGTGCAATAAGTTATCTTGCCAAACTTTTATGATAAATGAAAAAATTGATGGAAATTTCCCTGCACATGATCCAGACCCGACGATTGCAAAAAACCTCCAACAATTAAAAGAGTATGTTTTAAAAAATAATTGTGATATTGGCATTGGTTTTGATGGAGACGCAGATAGAATAGGTGTTGTCACTAAAAAAGGAAATTTTGTTCCTGGCGATCAATTACTTTGCTTATATGCAAAAGATGTCATAAACAAAACACCAAACGCTAAAATTATCGCCGATGTTAAAGCTAGCGGTAGCCTCTTTGATTATATAGAAAAAATCGGCGGCATTCCTATTATGTGGAAAACTGGCCATTCTTTTATTAAAGCTAAAATGAAGGAAACAGGTGCAAAGCTTGCTGGAGAAATGAGCGGACACATCTTTTTTGCTGATGAATATTACGGCTATGATGACGCTCTATATGCGGCTGTGAGATTAATTGATATTATATCTAACTCTTCTGAGTCAATAGATGATATGATAGAAAAATTACCAAAAGTTTACAATACTCCAGAGATAAAGTTAGCTGTTAGTGATGAAACAAAATTTGTAATAATTGATGATATCAAAGCCTCCATTAGGGAAAAAAATATTGATTTTATTGATATAGACGGCCTACGGGTAACCAGTAAGCATGGTTGGTGGTTACTCAGAGCTTCAAACACTGGACCAGCAATCATTGCTCGCTGTGAATCTTCAACAGAGTCGGGACTAGAGTCTATCAAAAGCAATTTAAAGAAAATTCTTTTTCAATATAACATAAAATTTTAGGTATCTGCTGGCGACTTAGCAGCACGTCATCTCCGTGACTTTTTGTCATTCCTGCGCAAGGCAAATCTAGCTTAAAAGCTTAGTTCTTTATCCCCTCCTACGAGGGGACGACCCCACATAATTATAGTCTTTTAGGTTGGATTAGACACTAGGGCGCGAGGAATCAGCCTATGAATATTAGGTGAGCGTTCACTGGTTTGAAAATGGCTATTTGCCAACCCTTGTCGTCATGGCTGTAAAGGTTAGGTAATTCGTTGACAAGTTGCATTTTGGCATACCATTTTTTTTGTATGTTTATCACATACGATTAAAAAATACTCGCACAATAGATTATTCCCTTATTGATGTTTGTTCAAAATAATATTAATCTTTAATTGTTACATGCTACGGCATTTTGCTTTGGAATTATGGAGGTTTGCGTGATTTGTGTTAAAAAACTTTCTAAACATCTTGTTATCGCTTGTTTTGTTATAGTTGACGCCTTAGTTCCTATAAATATATCTTTGGGTGGGACTGCAACTAGTAATTTTCAGGTCAGTGCAACTGTTGCGTCATCTTGCGCTGTTACTGCTAGTACTGTTGCATTTGGGAATTATACATTAGCTCAGCTGGATGGAACTTCAACAATAACAGCTACATGTACAAATGGTACCACTTATACTATTGGACTAAGTGCTGGTACTTTTTCAGGAGCTACTACTACTACCCGCAGAATGACAGGTCCATCAGCATCTGGGCTTAGCTATTTTCTATATTCTGATTCTGGTAGAACCACAAACTGGGGTAATGCCACAGGTAGCTTGGTGTCTGGAACTGGAACTGGTGCCGCACAAAACCTAACAGTGTATGGAAGAATTCCTGCTTCTCAATCTGCCTTAATAGGTAGTTACGCCGATACAGTCACTGTAACAATAACATTTTAACAAACCTTTCTATCAGAGTAATTGGATTTATATTATATAAATGGGTGATATTGCCTTTGCGCCTTTAAATGAATCTCATTTGAGCTTATTGCTATATTGGTTAGAAACTCCTCATGTAAAACTTTGGTGGGATCGGGATATAAAATGGACGGCTGAACTGATTCAGGACAAATATGCTCACTATATTAATGGATATAAAAAGCTTACTATTAAAGAAAAAACGATCAAGAAACCAATTCATGCTTTTATCATTCTTTTTAAGAAAATTCCTATTGGTTATATTCAATATTATAATAAACGCGATTTTCCTCCAGAACAAGAATACGATATATCAGAACTACCTGCATCCTGCGCTGGGCTTGATTGGTACATCGGTGAAGTAGAGTTTACTGCTAAAGGAATTGGAACCAAAGCTTTAGGTACATTTCTAAAAGAACATGTTTTTTCATTATTCAATTATGTACTTGTTGATCCTGACACAACTAATACTAAGGCGATTCATGTTTATAAAAAAGCTGGCTTTACAGTGATAAAAAAAGTAAATCATGCTAGGATCGTACTAATGTTGCACACAAGGAGCTAAAATTATGCAAATTATTTCAGGATCAAGCAATCAACCGCTTGCTCAAAGGCTTGCCAAAATCACAGGGTATAAATTTCTTAAGACAAAAATTGGTAATTTTAGTGATGGGGAACTGAGAGTAGAGATTCAGGATAATATCGAAGAAAATGTAATAATAGTTCAGTCTATGTCTCATCCTGTAAATGACCACCTCATGGAGCTATTACTTTTGGTAGACACTGTAAAGAGAGCTGGTGCAAAGAATATTACTGCTCTCATCCCTTATTTTGGTTACAGTAGACAAGATCGCTGTACCTACAAATATGGCCCAATATCCGCTAGTCTTGTGATCAAGATTCTAGAAGCTGCTGGAGTTACAAAAGTAGTAACTCTTGATCTACACTCAAAACAACTAGAAGGTATATTTAATGTGCCAATTATCAATCTTGATCCAGCTAGTATATTTTTTCCTTTTTACAAGGATGACATAAATACTGTTGTGGTTTCTCCTGACATAGGGGGTATTGCTAGAGCGAATAATTTCAGCATTTTTCTTGATAAAGATTTAGTAATAATTAATAAGACTCGTGACGCTGATAACGAATGTTCTATGAGTACAATAATTGGTAATGTTAAAGATAAAAAATGTATCATAATTGATGATATAGTCGATAGCGGAAGCACCCTATGCAAAGCTGCTGAGCTATTAAGATCAAATGGCGCTTTAAATATAGAGGCATATATCACTCATCCAGTTTTATCCAGTGATTCTAAAGAAAGAATTATGAACACACAAATTGATAAAATTTTCGTATCAGATTCAATCTACCATAGTTCGTTACCTGATAAACATATGTTAATTTCAAAGCGAGGCTGCGGAGCGTATATGAATACGTGAGCACAGACAAGACTTGCAAAATTGGCATATGCTAATTCAAATACTTTCGCTATATAGTTACTTCTTAAAAAAAACTAATACCTCAATTTACCATTACAAACCTTATGGGATTGTTGCCAGCTTGTAATTAATGTACTAAAATGAATTACTGTTTTAAAGATACTTTTATTCCAAACATGACAAAAGAAGTTAAAAAAATTATTATTTCTATTACCGGCGCGTCAGGAGCAATTTACGGAATAAGGCTACTTGAAATATTAAAAGAATATGACCTAGAAACTCACTTGATTATCTCTAAGTCAGCTAATTTAAGCATTGCAACTGAAACATCTTTATCAATAAAAGAGATTAAGAATCTTGCAGATTATGTTTATAATCCTAGTGATATTGGGGCAAAAATTTCTAGTGGATCATTCAAAGTAATGGGCATGATTATAGCACCATGTAGCATGAAAACATTATCAGCAATAGCTTCTGGTTTTGAGAATGATCTGACCATAAGAGCAGCTGGTGTAATGATCAAAGAACAAAAAAAATTAGTTCTAATGACAAGAGAAACACCGCTTAGTCCTATTCATTTAGAGAATATGCTCAAACTCTCTAGAATTGGCGTTGCAATATGCCCTCCTGTTCCAGCTTTTTACAACAAACCAACTACCCTAGACGATATAGTCAATCATTCAATAACAAGAGTTTTGGATTTATTCGATATTGAAACAAATTTAATTAAAAGATGGCAGGGTATTTGACCATACCATCTTCAATATAATATTTATAAATCTACAATGCCAGGCTCTTGTCTATAAATGTAATAAACATCCTAATATTCAGCAGCAGCATGACCTGCCGCAACTCCTATTTCTTCAACAGCACCATCACATTCTTCGTAGTAAAATATACTGCATATTTCATGAAATCCTAGTAAATGGGCACGCTCTCCAAGTACTTCTAGCCGACTTTGTATAGCTGGCGTAAAATCATAATATTTATGCTCACTATAAATCTCAGTAACATGATCATCATATTGTTGTATAATTCCTCTGACTTGGTTAGCATCGCCAGCTGTAACTGCAGCATTTAATGCTGGAGATAAACCCTCTATCCTTTCAACAAGCTCAGGGAAAAATTCTTCTTCTGGTTCGACTTCTTCTTGAGCCTGGGCAGGCGCTATTTTTTGTGCTTGTTCACTTTCATCTTCTGAGGTTCTTCTTTTCATGGTTATAATTTAAATTAATGTTAAAAACTATTGGTTTATCGCAACAGCATTCCTAACAGAAAGTATTTTTATTTCAAGATAAAAACGCTGCTCTAAATGCTTTTAAGATGGCCTGTTGTAGGCATTCGTTCTAAGTCACAATACGATAAATTTTTTACTAAAAAAGACGCGCTAATTAACCACTCTTACATCATTATTTAAAAATTTCTAATTTTCCTTCTTTTTGAGTTAGATGAACAGTGTCTCCGCTAGAAAAATTTCCTGCCAGCATAAGTTTTGCCAAATTATTCTGAACCTCTCTCTGAATCACTCTCTTCAAAGGCCTTGCTCCGAATGCAGGGTCATAACCTTTATCTGCAAGCCAATTGATTGCTAGATCATCGAAATCAAGACCTATATGTTGGCTAGCTAGAACTTTTTGCAGCCCATGTAATTGGATTTTAACAATATCACCCATATGAGATCTATTTAACCTGTGAAACAAAATAATTTCATCTAATCTATTCAAAAATTCAGGTCTAAAAGCTGCATTTACATAATCCATTACCTGCTCACGTACCGCTTCTGTATCTTCTCCCTCTTTCTGATTCACTAACACTTCAGAACCAAGATTAGAAGTAAGAATTATAAGAGTGTTTTTAAAATCAATCAAATTTCCTTGGCTGTCAGTTAGTCTTCCTTCGTCTAGTATTTGTAGCATTATATTAAATATATCAGGGTGAGCCTTTTCTATTTCATCAAATAAAATTACCTGATACGGCCTTCTTCTTACGCTCTCGGTGAGAGCACCTCCCTGTTCATAGCCTACATATCCAGGAGGAGCGCCGATTAACCTAGCAACCGCATGTTTTTCCATATATTCAGACATATCAATCCGTAAAATTGCTGATCTATCGTCAAACAAGAATTCTGCTAAAGCCTTTGTAAGTTCAGTTTTACCAACACCAGTAGGCCCCAAAAAAAGAAATGAGCCAAGGGGTTTGTTATGATCGCTAATACCAGCCCTTGATCTACGTACTGCATCACTAACTGCCGCAATAGCCATCTCCTGACCTATTACTGATTTTGTTAGTTGCTTTTCCATAGTGAGTAATTTATCTTTTTCGCTTGCTAACATTGTGTCAACTGGAATTCCAGTAATTTTAGAAACGATAATAGCTATGTCACTTTCAGTAACTCTTTCTTTGAATAGCTTATTTCCACCAGATTCTTCTGCAAGTTTTAGTTTACTAGTTAAGTCTGGAATAATACCATATTTTAGTTCACTCGCCTTAGTAAGATCTCCACTTCTTTCCGATCTCTCTAGATCAATTTTTGCACTCTCAAGATCTTCTTTAATTTTGCGAGATATTTGCATTTGTGATTTTGCTGCCTGCCACTTAGAACTCATATCAAGAGAGCGAGATTCAAGATCTGCAAGCTCCGTGGATAAGGTAACAATCTTTTTCTGTGAATTGTCGTCTTTTTCTTTTTTAAGAGCCGATAATTCTATCTTGATCTGGATAATCTTGCGATCAAGCTCATCTAATGCTTCAGGTTTACTTGAAACTTCAATTTTGAGCCTACTTGCTGCTTCATCAAGTAGATCTATAGCTTTATCTGGCAAAAATCTATCAGTAATATAACGATTAGAGAGAGTAACAGCTGCAATAATTGCACTATCTGCAATTGTTATACCATGGTGCGCCTCATAACGATCCTTGATCCCTCGCATAATCGAAATTGTATCTTCAATAGTAGGTTCTGCAATATATACAGATTGAAAGCGCCTAGCTAATGCCGCATCCTTTTCAATATACTTACGATACTCATCAAGTGTAGTTGCGCCAATACAATGTAGTTCACCTCTAGCAAGCATTGGTTTTAAAAGATTTGATGCATCCATTGCGCCATCAGTTTTGCCAGCCCCTACTAGTAAATGAAGTTCATCTATGAAAAGAATAATTTCACCGCTTGCTTCCTTAATTTCATTTAGCACAGCTTTAAGGCGTTCTTCAAATTCACCACGATATTTTGCACCTGCTATTAACGCCCCCATATCAAGTTCGATAATTTTGCAATTTGCGAGTGACTCTGGGACATCTCGCATATATATTCTTTGGGCTAATCCTTCAATTATTGCTGTTTTACCAACACCAGGCTCACCAATTAATACAGGATTATTTTTTGAGCGTCTTGATAAGACCTGAATTGCCCGTCTAATTTCTTCATCTCTCCCAATGATAGGATCAATTTTTCCTTCTGACGCAAGTTTTGTCACATCTCTACCATATTTAAGTAGAGCATCGTAACTATTTTCCGCTGATTCTGAAGTTGCAGTTCTACCTTTTCGCAAGTCCATTATAGCAGCAGTGAGTTTTTTTGAATCGATGCCAGATTTGCTCAGGAGATTACCAGTTGGGCCTTTGTCATAAGACATAGCTTCAAATATTCTTTCTATAGTAGTAAAGCTATCTTTATTGTCTTTTGAAAGACTAATAGCTTTTTCAAGAAGTTTTAATCCATCTGATGATAAATTAACTTGCCCCCCTCCACCGTGAACCTGAACCTGAGGAATAGATTCTAACTCCTTATCTAATTTCATCTTAATTGTAGATAAATCAGCACCAAGTTTACTTATTAAATTTGAAACAATTCCACTCTCTTCTTCCATCAGACAAAAAAGCAGATGTAATGGTAATATTTGCTGATGATTATGTTTTGCAGCCAGCATCTGAGAAGCTGAAATTACGCCCCTTGCAGCTGCCGTAAATTTTTCAATATTCATAGTAAACCCATTTTTTTAAATTTTCCTTGATATACATATAATACTCAAGTCTAAAAAATCAATAATGGGTATGTTGTTCACAGCTTTTGAAATCTCTGCAACCCACTTAGGAATGACGCTCTATTTATCTTTTGATTTTAATAAAAGTAATATGCATAATGGCAATAAAACCAAGCACATAGCAATAATATACATAAGGCATTACAGTTAATGGAGAAACGCCTGCTATAGTACTTGCAAGCAATATTTGCGCACCATAAGGTATTATACCTTGAAAAACACAAGAAAATATATCAAGCCATGCGGCACTATAATGTGGTGGAATTTTATGCTTTTTTACAATCTCTCTTGCAATTTCTCCAGTAAAAATTATTGCTATCGTGTTATTCGCAAGCAATATATCAAAAATACTTACTAGTTTTGCAATAATTAACTGCAACATCTTATCTCCAGCATTCCTTTTTGAAATCCAACTAGAAAGTTTATCTGCTGTCTCCCTACTAAAATTCTTACCAGCAAGGCCAGATAGGCCTCCAACCATTAGGGATAACAACATGATTTCATTCATCTCTGCAAAACCTTTATTAAGGTCTTGGCTAAAAATTAGTATATTATAATCATTATTGACTATAATACCTATTATCCCTGCAAATAATATACTTGTGGAAAGAGCTACGAATACGTTAAGGCCTCCAATAGCTAGTATCATTAATACTATGTAAGGTGTAATCAATAAAAAAGAATATTCCTTTGCCTCAACAAATAATTGAACATCAGTTTTTATCAACAAGATCGCAATTGTAATAAGAGAAGAAACAACAGCAACTTTTGCATTTAGTGTTAATTTTTTTTTCATATCAGCTTCTTGAGACATTACAGCTGCAATAGTAGTGTCCGAGATAATGGATAAATTATCACCAAACATTGCCCCACCTACAACAGTTGCCACGGACAAAGCCGGTAAAAAATCTGCTTGCACACTAAGTCCAGCAGCAATTGGAGCAATTGTTGCTATTGTACCCATCGATGTACCAATTAATAGAAATTCTGATGGTATTAGGGAAAGTGCCATATTAACAGTGGCATCAACACTACCAATATGGTTAGTAACCTTGCTAAAAGCACCTGCAAGCAAAAATATAATACACATAGTGATTATATCTCTATGACGCACACCGTCTAAAAAATCATGCATTTTTTGCTGAGTCGTCCCCTTGTGTAGTAACCAACCTAATGCTATTGCTGGTATTACTGCTGTTACAGGAGAGAGCTGATAAAAAGCATTTGGCGTTCCTAATATACTAAAATATACACCACTACCAACGAAAAGTAGTATAAATACGACAATAGGTATGAAATGAACAACATAGGACATAATCTATTCCTAAAAAAATATTAATATTAATTGATTTATGTATCTAAGATGGTTGCTAAAAAAGGCAACAACAGGAAGCTATACAGGCATTCGGAGAAAGGGTAAGCAGCTATGTCTAGATAAGTTCAACATTATGATTTTGTAATCTATTATCTATTATTTTGTTGTTCATTTATATAGATAATTATGAGTTTCCACAAGTTATTTTTTATTCTATTATTTATCTCTGTAAATCTTAGTTGTTGACAAAAAACAAAAGTTTTTACTCAATATTCTTTATAATCGCAAATCTTTCTGTACTACATCGTTCTTTTTGTGATAGAAAAACTATATTGCTAATAAAATTCATTTAATCATCTAGGCGGAAATATATCATGGCACAAAGAGTATTATTTATAATAATCGCTTTTATCTTGAATGCTTGTAACCAAGAGCAACCGCAGGAAGACCCAGCACAATCACAAATAGAGGAATATACTAAAGAATTAAAAGATTGCGACAAAAAACCTGATAATAATGCATATGTTCGTGATTTATCTGTAGCACCTGATGACATAGTACTAGGCGACCCAAAAAGCAAAATTGTATTAGTAGAGTATTTTTCACCAACCTGTCCACACTGTGTACACTATCATCAAAAGATATTTCCTGAAATACGAACAAAATATATTGATACGAACAAAATAGCTTATGTCATAAGGGAGTTTATTGCTAACAAACAAGATCTGGATGCAACTCTTCTAGCTAGATGCAATGGTAATACTGATATTTACATCAAATTCTTAGATGTTATTCTGAATCAACAAAATAACTGGGCTTTCAGCAAAAATTATCGTGAAATTCTAACAAATATAGGTAGTCTTGGTGGAGTAACACCTGAAAATTTTTCTCAGTGTTTGAATGATCAAAATAAAATCAAAATACTAATGGAAAATACTAAATTAGCAGCTAGTTTGCCTAATTTTGTAGGGACTCCTAGTTTTTTTATAAATAGCAAACACTTTACTGAAAGATATACCTTTGAAGAACTGTCAAAAGCACTTGATAAAGAATTAAATATTGATGGTTAATGAATTTTAAGTTATGCTGGATAAGAAAATACAAGAGTTAAAAGACAAAATAGATAAAATTAAAAACGAAGAAATGAGCTCTTCAAAACCAAAAAACTCTTCGCTAGAACTCCTCAACGTTGCTTCGGAACTTGTTGCTGGTGTTATAGTAGGGGTTATGATAGGTTTGTTATTTGACAATGCACTCAACACTAAACCATGGTTTCTTGTAATTTGTATTATTTTTGCTATGATTTCTGCTTTTAGATCAATTTGGCAAAAATATATAAAATAATTAGTAATTAAAAATGAAACATAGCCCTTTAGATCAATTTAAAATTAAAGAAATAGCAAATATTGAATTATTTGGCCACGAAATTGTTTTCACAAATTCGGCATTGTTTATGATTCTTGCTAGCTTATTTATCGTATTTTATTTTATTTTAGCCTTCAAAGGAAAAAAATTAATCCCTAACAGGTTACAACTTAGTGGGGAACTATTTTATAGTTTAATCACCGATACTGTAAATCAGAACGTTGGCACCAAAGGCAAAAAATTTGTGCCTTTGATTTTTACATTATTCATGTTTATTATGACATGTAATTTATTTGGTATGATACCATATGGTTTCACAGTAACTAGTCATATTTCTGTAACATTTGCATTAGCAATGATGGTGTTTTTACTAGTCACATTACTTGGGTTTGCATTGCATGGATTTCATTTTTTCTCTTTGTTTTTACCAAAGGGAACTCCTTGGTGGCTAGCACCTTTAATGATAATAATTGAATTATTTACATACCTTGCAAGACCAGTAAGTTTATCTTTGCGTTTGACAGCAAATATGGTTGCTGGACATGTATTACTTAAAGTGATAGCTGGTTTTGTTGTTTCAATGGCAATTTACTTTAAAATCTTTCCTATACCTTTTATCTCTGTGCTAATAGGGTTCGAGATTTTCGTTGCGATTTTACAGGCATATATATTTACTATATTATCATGCGTATATTTAAATGATGCAATTAATTTACACTAGTGTATAGTTTGATTCAATTAAACAGTATCGGGGAAAAGGATGATATGGTTTAATTTTGATTTTTATTTTAAATTTTAAGGAGAAAAATATGGAATCTATGATGGCTCTTAAATTTATTGGTGCTGGTCTTATGGCTTTTGGAATGCTTGGTGCAGCAATTGGAGTGGGTAATATTTTTGGTTCGTTATTAAACTCAATAGCCCGCAACCCTTCTGCTGCTGACCAATTACAAAGAATGGCTTTTATTGGAGCTGGACTCGCTGAAGCTATGGGTTTATTTTCGTTCGTTATTGCCATGTTGTTAATTTTTACGTGATATTAAAAAGTTTATATGCCTCAATTTGATATATCAGGTTTTAGCACTCAACTTTTATGGCTTACTTTTGTTTTTGGAGTTTTGTATATTATCGTAAGTAATTTCATTGCTCCAAAAGCTGAGAGTATATTGATAAATCGCAATCTTTACCTTGAAGATAATATAGCATCTTCGGAAAATGACCATAATAAGGCGCTTTCTTTGCAAAAACAAAAGGAAGAAAAATTGCGAGAGTTAGATATTGCTATTGAAGAGATGCAGAAGGATGCTCTAAATAAGCTAGATGCATATTTTACAAAAAAGAATACACAGCTAGAATCATCTTTAGCTACTAAAACACAAAAAGCATTTGCAGAAATTCAAAATTATTTGCATTCTTTTCACGAGAACGAAGATCAATCTTGTATTGATCTAGCAGCATTTATAATTGAAAACATTACTGATAAATCAGCAAATATAGAGTTATTAAAGAAAATTTATGGAACAAAATAATGCATTTTTTGGATGAAAATTTCTGGGTAGCAGTTAGTTTTATAGTTTTTTTATATTTTGCTTATAAACCTGTAAAAAAAGCTATTCTCAATTCTTTAGATTCTAAAATCAATGATATTAAAGCAAAACTAACTCAAACTGAAAAAGTAAAAGCTGAAGCAAAATTATTGCTTGAAGAAATTCAGGGAGAGATGGAAAAATTTGAAGAATATAAAGAGCAAATAATTAACAAAGCCAAAGCTAGTACAGAAAGATTGATTGAAAAAAGAACCAAAGAGCTTGAAATTGCTCTGGATCGAAAAAGCAAATCTGCTAATCAGCTTATTGAAAATGAAAAATCCAAAATATCTGAAGAACTAAAAAATGAATTTACTGATACTGTAATTAATATCGTAAAAAACTATCTAGTTGAATCAAAAAACAACTCCATATCTGATGAAGAAATTATCAATAAATTTATCAACAAACAAAAATAACTTTTACTATATAGTAAATCATCTAGTATTAGGTGCTAATTATTTTTAGCAGCGCGTCATTTTCGCGACCTTTTGTCATTCCTGCGCAAGGCAATTTACCTTAAAAGCTTAGTTCTGGATTCCCTCCTATGGGGGGATGACTCCACATAATTAGCACCAAATTCAAACCAGTTCTACTATAGCGAAAGTAGTTAAATTAGCATATGTTAATTTCAAAGCGAGGCTGAGGAGCGTATATAAATACGTGAGCACAGACAATCTCAACTTAAGGCGCTCCAAACAAAAAAAATATTTACAGATCATCTTTCTCAAAAGCTGGTTTTCCAGGAAGCTTTGAATTAATATAATTTATTAATTGATTCGGCAAGCAACTTAAACATTTTAACATAATATACGTAATAGTCGGAAAAGCTATTACCCCCTTATTATTAGCAACAGCTTTGATAATTTTTTTAGCAGCTTCTTTGGCTGAAACTATAAACGGCATAGGAAAATTATTAACATCAGTCATTGGAGTTTTAATATACCCAGGAATTACAACAGTCGTATTAACATTGTATTGTTTCAAATACCCTCTTAGAGCCTCGCCGAACACTCTAACACATGCTTTGCTTGCTGAATAGGAAGGAGCGCTTGAGAGCCCAACCAAACCAGCCATAGAACTAATAATAACAATAGAACCGCTTCTTCTTGCAATCATATAAGGCACTAGTGGCATTATGGTATTTAGAACTCCATTGATATTAGTATCAAATATTATTTCAACCTGAGAAGGACTCTCAGGTCCATCAAGGGTGCCGGCCGAAACGCCTGCACAAGCAATTGCAATATCAATACCATATTGGTTATAAAATTTTGTTAAATATTTAGCCATGTTGACTTTATCTCTTATATCAACAACGACAATATGCGTTTTTGCTCCTTTATCTTCGCATAAATTAGCTATTTTATTTAACTGAGTAGAATTTCTACCCATTAATATTAATCTACTATTTGGATTTGAGTATTGTATGGCGAGTTCACACCCAAGACCACTAGAAGCACCAGTAATTAAGATTGTTTGCTTATTCAATTTAATTTTTGCTTTCCTCAGAATTACTATCTTCTGTGACTTCATCAGACTTGATATTCTCTTTTGAGACAGATTCTTCTTCAGTAACAACTTCTGAATTTGGCTCTACAGCAGCAACAGATTCTGTCTTTTCTCCTTCAAGAGCTGCTTGTTCTTCTGGGGTACCAAGTGCATATACACAAAGCTCTTCTAAAGATACGCCGTTTTTCTCAGCTAACTGTTGAAGTTGGGTAACAGCCTCCATCACGTCACCTGGTATCATTCCACCACGTTGCTTTGAAAGCCAATCTGCTTGAAAATGCAATGGGTGATGAGCGTGTTCAGGCTTACCAATAAAAATAGTAAATGGCGACAATTGCCCTCCAAAATCACAATTAATTGTAAATTTTTTCATCGTAAAATCACCTCGCTATAAAAATATATCAATTTGTTTTCTAATTTAGGTACCACAACAAATAATAATTCAAAAAGCTTAGGATTTAAACTATTTTTAATTGCGGCAGTTAATATTTCTAAAAAGAATTATTAAGCTAGTATTTGTTTTAGTTTTTCTTGTAATTGATAATTCGAAGCAATAAACACATTATTCTGTACATAACTAAGCCCACCAGATTCACGCACTAACATTTCAAATCCCTGAGTGAAGATTGGATTATTTACAAACAAAGCAACATCAGCTTTACCACTGATTAAAAGAGCTAATTGATATGCACAAGATTCAAAAATTCTTATATTTGGTGATATCTTTGCTGCAATTGGTAATTCCGAGTAATTACAACAAACCAATCTATCCTCTAACTTATTTTTTACTGATACTCTTAATCTCACAGCTCCACTAGAAAAATTTGCTGAATGCCTTTCAAGCCAAGCTCCTTTTCCTTGCTCAGCATAATATATATCACCCAAAATTGGAAAATTAACGACAATTTTATCTGCAGAAATTTTATCATGTTTTTTTGTTAAAATTGTCACTATTAACGCAAAGAATGGAATTGCTCTTTCAAAGTTTGCTTCCCCATCTAAAACATGTACAAGAACTGCAGAATCACTAAAGCTTAGATTTTGTAGATTTAATTCGTTATCAAAAATAATAGTTTTGTAATATTTACTCAATGATTTTTGTAAATTTTCTGCAACTCTCTGTTTTGCTTTATCAACAAAAAATTTTGTATTTTTCTCAGAACTTTGTAAATTTTCTAACTCAAAATAATCACGATGTAAGAATTTTGATGCACCTCTTATAGCATCTGTAAGAAAAACAGTGTTATTTCCCATTACTCAGCTCTTTTAACAAAAGTGGTATCTTCAGTTCTAACTATTATTTTCTCACCTGTTACTAAGTATGGAGGTACCATGACACGTAAACCGTTAACCATTATAGCCGGTTTGTAAGAAGAAGTTGCAGTGGACCCTTTAATTACTGGATCAGTCTCCTGAATTTCTAGTATCACAGTTTGCGCTAAAACAATACTGAGTGGTTTATCCTGGTAGAATTCAACTTCTACACTCATACCGTCAGCAAGAAAGGGTAATTTATCTTTCATTAAATCTTGGTCAATCATTACTTGTTCAAAAGAGTCGGGATCCATAAATACTAAAAGATTCTCTTCTTTATAAAGATATTGCATCTCTTTCCTTTCAAGAAAAGCTTTTTCTACACTCTCGCTAGAACTAAAACGTTGGTTTAATTTATTGCCAGTACGTAGATTCTTCATCTCCACTTGCACATAAGCCCCACCTTTACCAGGTTTTGTATGTTCAGGATTTTTAGCAACAATCCATAACTCTCCTTCATAATCCAGTATGTTACCAGATTTAATATCATTTGCTGAAATTCTCATAAAATTATTCTTTTAAGTTTTTAAAATTAAATAATGTAATCACTGGTGCAGAAATAAAAATAGATGAATAAGTACCAATCAATATCCCAAAAAATACTAGCACACTAAAACTTTTTATTGCTTCACCGCCATATATTATCAAAGCAAGATTAGCAAGCAAAGTTGTAAATACTGTTATTGTTGTCCTTGATAAAGTTTCATTGATACTCATATTGATTATAACACTAATAGGCTTTTTGTTATATTTTCTTAAATTCTCACGAATACGATCATAAATTACCACAGTATCATTTACTGAGTAACCAACTATGGTTAAAATAGCAGCAATCGTACTTAAATTAAAATCAAGCTTTGTTGCACTTAAAAACCCAAGACTTAAGACTGCATCGTGAACCAAAGCTGCTAAAACACCTATGGCAAATTGCCATTCAAATCTTATCCAAATATAAATCATTATAGATAAAAATGACAGTATCAGAGCCATAACCCCTGATTTTATCATTTGATTACCAACTTGCGGACCAACAAAATCAACCTTCCTATATTCAAATTCATATGGAAAATTTTGTGTTAATGCAGATTTAATAAGCTCAATATTATGCATTAAATTTTCTTCACTACTAATACCAGCTCGTATTGAAATATCTTTATCGCTACCAAAGTTTTGCAACACTATTTCACCAATTTCAAGATTTCCAAGAACTGCACGCATTTTAGGTAAGTCAGGGGTCTGGTCAACACGCAGTTCCATACTAATTCCACCTATAAAATCAATACCAAAATTAAATTTATAAACACCAATCCAGGCTATACTTATGAAAAATAATAAAACTGATAAGCCGTAATTAAAATTCTTCATTCGCATGAAGTCAAAATTAGAATTATTAGGAAAAAGTTTTAGGGGAAAAAATTGCATTCTCAAATTCTTAAAAAGTTACTTCTAGAAAATTAAATGGCATAATACAACATGTGACACCACAAATCCATAAAAATGAATGTTTTCTTTCGATGTTACAAATTTTTTAAATTTCTAGATAATCCTCATCTAGATGAGTTCTTTCATAATTTTCATGACGCTCCTGCGCTTCTATACATAAAGTAGCTACTGGTCTTGCTTCAAGCCTTTTAAGACCTATTTCTTCTCCTGTGTCTTCACAATAACCATAGCCGCCCTTATTCACTCGCTCAATAGCTGCTTCTATTTTATCGATTAATTTACGATAACGATCACGAGTTCTAAGTTCAGTTGTCGTTTCTGCTTCAACACTCGCACGGTCGTTTAAATCTGGTTCATTCCAAATCTCTTCCTTTAAATGTATTAGAGTTTCTCTAGATTCTTCAAGCAATTCTTCACGCCACTTTAGAAGCTTTTGTTTAAAATACTCCAATTGCATTGGGTTCATGTATTCTTCAGTATCAGAAGGTACATAACTTTCTGGTAAAACTATCTTGTTCATACTAATTCCTCCGTTTCAAAACAGCTTCAATATAATGCAAAACTTTATAAACTTGCAAGACAAAATGATTAAGTATTTACTTTAAATTGAGATCTTTTTTATCAGAAAATGTAACTGACTCAGGGTGTGATTTATTATATACTGTTTCCAAGTGGCTTAAATTAACTTTTGTATATCTTTGGGTAGTGGATAAGCTCTTATGACCAAGCAAGTCTTGAATAGACCTAAGATCTGCACCGTTTTCCAATAAATGCGTAGCAAAACTATGGCGGAATGAATGAGAGCTTAAATGCTCTGGTAAACCATAAATACGTCTTAATTTAACTAATTCGGCATTAAAATTACTTCTGTGTAATATTTTCCCTGTTTTACTACGAAATATTGGTTCAGTTTTTTCAATTTCATATGGTAACTCCTTTAAATATTCCAAAATTAATTTTCTTACATCCTCAATCCATGGAATTAACCTTTCTTTATTACCCTTGCCTATAATTTTTATATATTCACATTGATTTACATTCTCTTTTGTTATTGATAATGCTTCTGAAATCCTAAGACCACTAGCATAAATTAATGTCAGTAGACTTTTATTTCTTAAATCAATCCACTTAACTTCACCCAAAGAGTCTATTTTGTCTAAAGAAAACAAAGTATCTTCTTTAGACAAAGCTTTTGGCAGAGACTTTGGTTTTTTAGGGTTGGATACAGCGTGTATTGAATGACAAGCCACGTTGCGAGTTTTCTCTATATAACGATAGAAGTTTCTTATTGAAGACAAAGCCCTAGCACTAGAGCTTGCTGCATATTCAGAAAATCTACGCTCAGATAACCAACTTCTTACCAGTCTTATATCGACCGAAGCAATAGATTTTATACTCACAGACTCTTCAGTATAATTTTGGATAAAAAAGAAATAAGCTTTTAAGTCATTTAAATAAGACTCTCTAGTATTTTTAGAATAATTTTTCTGGAATTGTAAATAAGTCTGCCATTCTTTCACTAACTCTTGAATTTCTGGATTAAACATTAGCTCTCATTATTGTATATTATCCTATCATAACCCAATTCTTTTGCCGTTACTAGAGCAGAATAATCATCGTATACATCTATAATTATACCCATTATTTTGCTAGGAAATTCATTTTGAAGAGTTTTAAAAATATAATCAATAACTCTAATACCATAATATCTACTACTTCCCTGGGGATTACTTAATAACACAGGTTCATTTACTTTTGATAAGTATTCTCTTGCACTTTTGATATTTTCAATCTCATAAATTTTATATTCCATAACATCACCCCCATTATAAACTTCTAACTATACTTATCACGACTCCCCATATGTAAAGCTCTGAATTTTCTAGGACTGGAATAGGGTCAAAATTGGGATTTTCTGGTATTAAATAAGGCTTCTTGTTAAGAAAACCAAGTCTTTTTACCGTAAGCATACCATCTAAGGCCGCAATGATTATCTTACCCTCACCCGGAGCTACACTACTATCTACAATTAAAATATCACCTTCGTAAATTCCAGCACCAATCATTGAAAGGCCAGAAACTTTAACACAAAAACTTGTCTGTGGATTTTTAACTAAAAAGCTGTTTATATCAATCATATCTTCTATATGATCATCCGCTAAAGAAGGATGTCCAGCCTCTACTTTTGAACTAAAAAGAGGTATTTTATACCCACCATTAACAGAGTAATTTCTTACATCTTCTACCAAATATTCTGGTACTCTAATAGCTTTTGTGCTAGTACCATATTTACCTTGACCCTTTGGCCTACCTGCCCCATTCCTTCTACCACCATGTTTCATTTACAGCGCCCATCTGAATTTATTATATACAAGATATTTGAAACGATATTTAAATCATCTTGAAATATGTACATTTATTTTATAACACAGATTTTCTATAAGAAGAAGAACTTTTTTTAATTTCTAACAAATGATAGGAATATTAAATAATCATATAGAATGATGAAATTTTTGTAGCACCGCGCATGTTATAAAATTCCCCCATGCGCTTCTCTTCAAATTATAATCTTAAAAGAAACAAGCCTCTTTTGAAAAAACCTTAACCAAAGAACTTATTTTGACCACAATGTTCTACTAATCTATATGCTGTAAGATTGGGCCAGCTTGGCTTTTACTATATTTTGAAACGTTTTAGAGTTGTAAATCTTTTCATACTTTGCAAGATCATCGCCTTTAGAAGAATTAAAATTAAGGTTTTTTATATCTAATTTCTTACACAAAACAACAAATTTTGGCTTTTCTTCTACATATTTTTGAATATATTTGGCTAACTTGGCGCTTTTTACTATATTTTTAAACTTTTCAGACTCGAAAATCTTTTTATAACTTTCAAACTCTTTGACGCGGAAAGAATCAAAACTAGGCTTGAACTTTGACTTTTTTGCAACTAAATTCTTACACAAAGCATTAAATTCTTCCCTTCCTTTTACATATCTTAAAATATAGTTTCTCATCCTTTCTAAGTTCCGTCTTTTTTCAGCACTACCAGCTTTTAATGTCGGTTTCTGGGAGAACTTCTGGGAGAACTTCTGGGAGAACTTCTGGGAGAACTTCTGGGAGAACTTCTGGGAGAACTTCTGGGAGAACTTCTGGAACAAGCAATTCCTGCGCCTCTTGAACAGCATTATCTTCTTGCAATTCATTTAACACAACTAATGCATTTGGCTCTAAATTATACACTTTAGGAACATTAAACATATTCAATAAGATTGTGTTTTGAGACATCTTTGGCAAAGGTTTGTTATAAAACACCTCTCCACCAGTTACTTGCATTAAATGTTTACTAGATTTACCAATGTGACCTTTATTATATAAATTTGCTAGAACTCCATTTCGATCTTCAATTTGAACATGTTTTTTTTTGGAAGTTAAATGTAATTTATACCCATTATCTTTTTCAACTATTTTGGCTTTGACCCCAGTCTCATGTAAATGTTTATTAATCTTTGCTGATATAGATTCTAAATTATCTCCTATTTTTACTACTATTCTTTTTCCGTTTAACACAAAACTTCCTGCTTTCATTTCAACAGAAGCTTTTCCTCCAGAATTTAACTTAACAATGCTGGCGGTAGAAGATTGATAAACAATAGATTTAATAGGTACACTAGACATATATTTACAAAACGCTTAATAGTTAATTAATTTTTATACTAATTTTAATTATTAATATACCTTAACTATCATATACATGATTTACCGTTATTTGTCAATATGTTATCTGTACTAATTATCTTTAACTAATTTAGCTTATATTAAATATTATTAGAACACCTGCTGGCAACTCCATAAAAATTTGGATCTGGTACTTGTTTGAAAAATTGATTCCCATTTTTGTGAAAATGGGAAGGAAAGTGGGGCTTGTTGCATGAAAGCAAGAAGCCCTGTAGGATTTACAAAATAAGACTTACAGAGAACGTGACGAAGAGCATAAGCGACGTGGCATCTCAGTTCTTTACTATAAAACGTCTTAACTCTGCAGTTTTATTTTTTCCAGATGGGCACGGAACAGATTAAATTTTTTTTTAACCATGGTCACAAACAGATACTATAGTAGACAACTCTAGTTCAGCAATGATCATGTTTGTTATAAAAAAATTGAAAGAATACCTAAAAATCGTGTAGCTTATTTTAGATTTCAATTCGTTTCAAGTTCAGGCTTAAGTTTTTTATTAACACCGATAAACTTAAAAATAATTTTACTGTGTTTTTGAGAATAATCTATTTTAACAAATCCACCATTTTTAAGTTTGCCAAAAAGGATCTCATCAGCAATATGTTGTTTTATTTTTATATCTATTAATCTATCAAGAGATCTAGCTCCACTATTATCAACACTATAATTTGCTGCAAGAAACTGTTTAACAGAATCACTAACTAGAAAGCTTATTTTTCTATCAGCAAGCAGAGAAGTTAACTCTTTAAGACTTTTATCAACTATCTTATCCACTATAGTGTCTATGGGATTAAATAGAATGATTTTATCTAACCTACTTCTAAATTCACTACTAAACTCACTATTAATATTCTCCATGTTAAATTGAGCATGGCCTTGCAATTCTAAATTATTATTAGCAAACCCTATTGATGGCTTTATTTTTTCTGCCGAAACATTACTGGTTAAAATAATAATACAATGCAAAAATTTAACTTTCTTTCCAACGCTATCAGTTATAACCCCCTCATCCATTATTTGAAGAAGTAAATTATATATTTCATGATTAGCTTTTTCTATTTCATCAAATAACACAACGGAGTATGGGTGTTTATCCACTTCATCTGTAAGCATACCTCCTTGATCAAATCCAACATACCCAGGAGAACTACCTAACAACTTAGAAACCGAACTAGCTTCCGAAAATTCAGACATATCATATTTTAAAAGTTTCATATCGCAGAAAAGCGCAAGTTGCTTTGCTAGCTCCGTTTTTCCAACTCCAGTTGGCCCAACAAACAAATAGCACCCCGTCGGACGAAGAGCCTTTTTAAGACCAGCTTTAGATAATTTTATACTGGTACAAAGGTTTTTAATTGCTTCATCTTGACCAAATATACTATTTTTTAACTTACCTTCTAGTTCCTTAATTTGTTTTATACCATCAAGAGTTGAGTTTAAATTTGAGATGTTTAAAATTGATGCAACTAAAGATTCTATTTCCTTCTCTGAGATTACAATTTTTTTGTTAGAAAGCTTCCTTGTCTTAGCTCGCGCCCCAGCCTCATCAATTAAATCAATCGCTTTATCTGGTAAATGTCTTTCATTGATATATCTTTCTGACAGAGTAATAGCTGCTTTTAAAGCAGATTCAGTATATGTCACTTTGTGATGTTTCTCGTAATAACCTTTTAACCCATTTAGAATTTTCAGCGTCACTTCCTCACTTGGTTCTTCAACTACAACTTTCTGAAAACGCCTAACAAGCGCCATGTCTTTTTCAAAATTGTTACGATATTCCTTAAAAGTAGTAGCTCCTATACATCTTAACCCCCCATTAGCTAAAGCTGGTTTTAGTAAATTGCTAGCATCAAGAGCCCCACTAGTGATAGAACCAGCTCCAATTATTGAATGAATTTCATCAATAAATAAAATTGCATTTTTTAATTTTTTTAAAGCCTCTAACATCAATTTAATTCGTTCCTCAAAATCTCCTCTAAATTTTGTTCCAGCAACCAAACTGCCTATATCAAGGGAATAAATCACTGCATCTTTTAAAATATCTGGTACATCGCCTTTAACTATTCTGACAGCTAACCCTTCTGCTATTGCTGTTTTTCCAACACCAGATTCACCAACTAACAGTGCATTGTTTTTTTTGCGCCTACAAAGAATTTCTACTGTTCTTTGTATCTCCTCATGCCTTCCTATTAAACAATCAATATCATCTTCATTTGCTTTGTTATTTAGATTAATACAATATTTTTCAAGCTCTATTTCAGGCTTACCTATAGCAGCACTAGGTTCTGAAAGAGATGGTTCTGAATTAATTTGAGAATTTAATTTACGATCACTTAAACTGTCAGATTTTATATTTTTATAGGAAATTTGTTTCTTTGGTACATCCTTTCAATTAACCTTAAGTTTTAATTGACACCATAGCTTTATACATATCTGTTATATTCT
>JFJP01018594.1_pt1 | contig 34537 bp, 30 predicted proteins | sample 431651 | NCBI WGS metagenome assembly JFJP01 (sample SAMN02602958, study PRJNA72255) | Microbial mat metagenome, whole genome shotgun sequencing project. | biome: fresh water; feature: sink hole; material: water; isolation source: purple microbial (photo- and chemosynthetic) mats found in... | reverse complement strand
CGTGTGTGTTGCCGCTCCCGTTGGTCGCTCTCGCACGTCGTGCTCGCTGTCTCGCGTTGCTCGGCATCCCCGGGGAGGTCCCGGCACGGGAAGTGCCGGGAGCCGGAGCGAAGCGAAGACTGGCTTGCCGAAGGCTAGCAGTGACCGGAATCAGCGGGGTCAGGCTGTAAATAACAAGTAACCAGCCCTTATTGAAAAATCGCATGGAAACGGGACAAGGAGAGTATTTCCGGTGTCTTGCACTTTCTTGCGCCGTTAGATCATCAATCCCCAGTGTCAGCATTCGTTCCCATAATTTCTTCGGGGGCACGTACCGCAACCTTTAACGCCGGTAGCAGATGCCAAGCAGGTGGCGGGCGCGGGACCTGGCGGGAATTGATGCAGTAATGGATATCTGGAGCCCAGAGAAGCGGTCGGCGGTGATGGGGCGGATTCGGGGGCGGACACGAAACCGGAATTGATTGTGCGCTCGCTGCTGCATCGGTCGGGTTTGCGGTTCTCGCTGCAGCGCAGGGATCTGCCGGGCAAGCCGGATATCGTGCTGCCTAAGTACAAAACAGTGATCTTTGTGCATGGGTGTTTCTGGCATCGGCATAAGGGCTGCAAGGTGGCGACGTTGCCGAAATCGCGCGAGGATTTCTGGCTGGCTAAGTTCGAGGCGAATGTGGCACGCGACAAGCGGAATCAGCGCGATTTGAAGAAGGCGGGATGGAATGTTGTTTTGGTTCTCTGGGAATGCGAGATATTGCGGGATCCATTTGCGGGTGTGGATAAGGTGTTGAAAGAGATACGGCCGGATTCTGCTGGCCTCGATTATGATGCGCTGCCCGATAAACGCACGGTGCTGAAGGTGGCGGAGAATTGCCTTCAGTGGGGGTTGGGGAATACTGAAAGATTGAAAGTTAAAAAGGGGTAGCGATTCTCATTATGGGCTCACTGGGCACGAGAGCAGGCTGAACATTGCGATGCCTGGTGATGCAGGTTTAGTTAACATACAAATTTAATTTTAGCTTGAATTGTATGATAACGGCTTGACGTGATGCCGAATTATCATACAAACACGAAACCAATCAAGGATGTATGGTAACTGCGGGGTTGAATATGGCTATTCGGGAAGTATTGGAAGAAGAGCTACAGAATTCGCTGCGCATGGAGCAGCGCTATTCGGAAGCGCTGGCCAAACTTCCAAAAGGTAGCTTGGTCCGGAAGATCGTGAAAGGCCGTCCTTATAATTATCTGGTGATGCGTGACGAGGCGGGCAAGGTGAAACTTGTCTATAAGGGCGTTGTTGCCCCGGAAGAGATTGCGCACTATCAGCAGATCAAAGAGCAGCGGTTACAGTACCGACGGCTTCGGGCAAAGGCCCGCGAGCAAATCCGATTCATCAGGAGGGCGCTTCGTGCAAAATCCGCAGTCTGAGCTTTGTTGCGAAGTGTTACGCCGGTTGCAGGCACACGGGATGCTGAATCACCTGACGTTAATCGGCAGTTGGTGCCTGCTGCTATACCGCCAGTATTTTGAGCGTGATGAACTGTTTTCCGGCCTGCGTACAAGGGATATGGATTTCCTCGTAACCATTCCGCTGGCTATTAGGCAGAAGATTGATGTTCCCGCACTGTTCAAGGATTTGGGTTTTTTGATCGATTACAAGGGGACTGAGGGGTATATGCAACTCATTCACCCGGAGGTAATGCTGGAGTTTCTTGTTCCTCAGCATGGCCGCGAAGATAATCGTCCTTATGATTTACCGCAGCTTGGCCTAAATGCCCAACCTCTGCGTTATATGGATGTGGCTCTTATGAAGCCGATAGCGCTAAAGTTTGAAGATATTGCAGTCGGCGTGCTGCATCCTGCTTGTTTTGCCTTTCATAAATTGCTGGTAGCTCCGCGCCGCAAGGAGGAATTCAAACGTAAGCGTGATGTGGAAATTGCAGTCGAACTGCTTGCATTGCTTTTGAACCGCAAGAAGCCAATCATGCCTAATGGAGGTCCAGACTGCTGTGGCAATTGTTCTCATAACCGGGCTGTCCAGGAGATGGCCCATCCGCATCCGGAACAGCGCGAGCTTTTTTGGAAATTGTCCTTTTGTACGCTGCGGGATGTGGCCGTGCCGAATCCGTTCTGGACCTATTGCAGGAATTTCGTTTACGGGAAACGCCCCGAGGAACGCAACCCGCAGGAGATCCCGAGAGGCTGGATTACCGCCAGCGGTCTTTATGAGGGCTATGTGCGGATCCCCTGGAACGATAAGAATGAGCCTGCCGTATCGGTTCCGGCGACCTGTTGCATCTGCGGTCGCGTGACGCCGGAGGGCATAACCGTGATGCATAACGGCGAGCAACTTGGCTTCTGTACAAACCGGCACTATGTGCGATGGTGGAAGACGCTCCACCGCTATAACAAGCTTCGTGAATGTATGTTTGAAACACCGGAACAGCGTTACCAGGAAAAACCTCAGGTTAATTCAGACGCCAGAACGATGGGGGCTGGCATGTAATGGCTCTCCCGTACGGCGGGCTTACCTCTGGCAGGGGATGACAATCAGTCCACTGATGCAGTCGAAGTGATTGTCTCGAGTGTACACGGCAAGTCCGTGCTGCATGGCAGACGCGGCGATCCATATGTCGTTGGTGGGGATAGGGCTGCCCTTGGCTCGGAGCCGCTTGAATATCTCGGCGTAAAACTCGGCAGTGGACGCATCCGTCGTCACGTAACTGACGCGTGGGCGGTCGAGAAACGCTTCAAGTTCGCTCGTGTTGTTTTGCTCTCGGTTTCCGCATTTGAAGCCGGCGAGCAGTTCGCCATGAACGATCGAGCACACGACGATTTCCTCGGCTTCGCGGAAGCGTGCGACAACGGCCGGATGATTGCTCTTGAAGGCACTGTAGATGTTGGTGTCGATCACGAATCGCTTCATCGCCACAACTCCTCGTCTATGCGCGAGAACTCGCTCGTAACCGCATCAAATTCGCGTGCCTCTTCCTGTGTCCAGGTTCCTGCGAGATCATCGAGGTCGTTGTATTCCTCTTTAAACCGTGGCTTGGACAAGCCGATTTTGTCGCGCAGCAGATGGAGGATGACTCCGTTCATGCTCTCCTGCCCCTGCTGTGCGATCCGTTCCAACCGGCTGGAAAGTTCATCATCAATTCCGCGAAGTGTCAATGTTTTCATAAGCCTCTTGGTTTCATTTTGTGATGTCAAATTGATTGCATTATGTTGAATCACTATTGGCAAGGCAAGGGAAAACGCAAAATGGGGAGGTAATTGGGTAGTGGCTGGAGTCCGGCGGACCTCAAGTATCAGTTACGATATCAACAGGAAATCCCCACCTGAACCCGGAAGGTCCAAGAGGCAGCGCCCCTTGCAGGATTCACTGAAAGTACCCGAGATCGCCTAGCTATCATACCCAAAGGACTTTAGGTTTCATGTGCCGGGCATAATCCGCTGGCGATAGCCGGTACACAGTCTTGCCATCCACGACCACCGGCCGTCCCTGATGCGCCGCTGAAGTCCGTGATATCACATACGGGCAGAACCAGGCCGCTGTGGTAGATTTCAACCCGCGTATGGAGATTGTCGGGATGTGCTGGACGAAACGCGGTTTACATGCGATTTTACGCAATGATTTTGAGTGAGGGGTTGATTGGCGGGTTCAGGGAGGTCCGTTCAAATGAATGCGAATGCGAAAAACCGGAGGTTGGCGGCGATCATGTTTTCGGATATCTGCGGATATTCGCGGATCATGGGGCTGACCGGTCAAACGTTTGACTCCCCGTGCTCCCCGGAATCTGCCTTGATCCAAATGTTTACTGCAATGCGGAGACCAGCGCCCGGATATGCTCGGGCGTAGTGCCGCAGCATCCGCCGACGATGCTGACGCCGAAGGTGTCGACAAACGCTTTCATGTGCCGGGCATAATCCGCTGGCGATAGCCGGTACACCGTCTTTCCATCCACCACTTCGGGCAGGCCCTGGTTCGGGATGCAAGAGATGCGGCGTGGCCACTGCTGGCTCAAGTAGCGAATATGTGACTCCATGGCCGTCGGGCCGGTGGCGCAATTCAGCCCCAGCGAAAAGACGGGCAGGGGTTCTAAGGTGGCGCATACCGCGCCGATATCCGACCCCACCAGCATGGTGCCTGTCTGTTCAATCGTGACGGAGACCATCACCGGGATGTCGCGACGGGCAGCGGCGGACGAGTCCAGTACGGCAAGCACCGCCGTCTTTACCTGGAGGAGGTCCTGGCAGGTTTCGATGATCAGGGCATCCACCCCGGCCTCAATCAAGGCATCGGCCTGCTCCCGATAGTTGGCTTCCAGATCGTCCTGAGTGATGTGTCCCAGCGAGACCAGCTTCGTGGTCGGCCCCAGGGACCCGGCAACGAAACACCCCGGCTTGCTGCCAATCGCCCGCCTCGCGTTGGCGACGGCCGCCATGTTGATGTCTCGCACCTGATCCTGAAGTCCGTATTCGCCCAGGACCACCCGTGTTGCCCCGAAGGTATTGGTCTCAAGCACCATGGCTCCCGCCTCGATGAATGCGCGGTGCAACGCCGTGATCACCTCTGGTGCCGTGACGTTCAACAGCTCGTTGCAGCCCTCGCGGCCTTCCCAGGCGGCGGGCGGAATGTCCATCAGTTGTAGATTGGTGCCGCAGGCTCCGTCGAAGATTAGCAGTGGACTTTCAGAAAATGATGTTGCCATGGTTCCTTCCCCGCTGCCGTGGTGCAGCGTGTTCGTCGTGTTTTTCAGTGTGGCGGATGGGTTTGGAAAACGACCACGCAGCCCTTTGCGAAGTCAAGTTTAAACGTGTGGTCTGTGGCCTCGTTGAGCGATCCCTGCCAGAGTTCCCATAGACACATTTGGTTGAGCGAGTATTTCAAACCAGTTGAGGTGATGGCCGTTTCAGGCGTCATCGAAAAAAGTGAAACCTGCTGGCCGGGGATCGACGGCAGGCAGCATGTGGTGTACACCACTCGGAAGGTGCCGTGGTCGGTAACCATCTCGGCGTGGATGTCGCGGTTGTAGCGGGCCAGCAGGGCGATATTGGCCAGGGTGTGATCCTCGCGTTCCCCCGTAGCGCCCAGGATGGAAACCGTCTCGATCCCTTGCCGCAGGCACCAGTTGACGGCCTTGGTCAGGTCGTTGGTTTCCTGGTCAGGATCTTCGATCAGGATCGCGCCAAACCGCTGGCGTAGTTCGGGACTGATCGAGTCCAGATCCCCGATGATCACATCCGGGATTCGGTTCTCTATCATCAGCCGGTTGATGGCACCATCGCAGCACACCAACGGGTATGCCTCGTGCAGAATAGAGCGTGGCAGAGGATGGGTAGGGAAGGCTCCGTTCGCCAAGATGACAGCCTTGCTCATGGTGCCACCTGTTTGTGCATAGCCTTCCGGTGCCATTGCACCCAGCCATAGACGCCAAGGACCAGGAAGAATGCGTACTGGATGCTATAGATCGGCGCATCCTTCACCCAGTAGATGTGGATGCCGAGGATATTGACAATGACCCATATGAGCCAGTTTTCCATGCGCTTGCGAGCCTGCAGGAACTGGGCATAATAATTGAGGACTGTCGTGGTCGAGTCGCGCCAGAGCAGGGAGGGTTCCGGTACCCAGGAGAAATGTCCGGCAGCCGCCGTAATCCCCTTGCCCCAAAGGAAAATCGAGAGCATGGCGGCCACCACGAGCAGGAGTTGCCGCTGCACCGGCATCCAAGTCGGACGGAACGGGATGTCCGAGATCATGGATTCCTTGCCTTTATGGTACCATACGATCCAGCAATAGACCTGCATTGGAATCGCGCTCAGGTAGAGTATACTGTCGGAGACAAGGTTCCACCTAAACGCCAGGCATGCGGAAATCGCGGCCCAGACGAGCCCGAGAGGCCAGCCCAATATATTCTGGCGGGCAATCAGGATAACACCGGTCATCCCGCTGACCGTGGCAAGAATCTCCCATGGTGTTGTTCCCAGCAGATGGAGCCATTCAATGGATTTGAGTATATCCAGCATACGCCCTTAGTCCCCGAACAATTGCCTGCCGTAATCCGGTTTAGGCTCCTTGGGCACCCCCTTGGTCGCCTTGGGCTTCGGTGCCGCGTCATCCGCCGAATCCTCCGTATCATCGGGGAAGGGTTCGGTTTCAACAGGGCCCTCCTTGGAAAGCAGACGCTCGATCTTGCGCTCGACCTCATCGAGCTTTCCGGTGCAGAATCGGATCAACGACTGACCTTCCTCGAATTGCTTGATCATGGACTCCAGGCTTAACGTGCCGCCCTCCATATCACTGACAATCGTTTCCAGTCGTTCCATCGATTTCTCAAATGAAGGCGCATCGGCCTTGGCTTGTTTTTCACTCATGTTTGTTCTCCCTTTTCCTCGCTGACAACATAAACCGGAAGCATTCCTAGCGGTATCTCTGATTCTATCTCCATCGGCAATCCAAATGCATCGTAGGCCCGTCCCTCGTTGCCCGGGCGTGGCGCACGTGCAGGATCGCCCCCGGTATAGCCCATCCACCAATTCGTGCCAGAGGCACTTTCAAAGCGATACCAGATGGCCTTTCCTCCCGATGCGCATGTCGATTCCGTACGCCCGGTGAACGTACTCTTTTCCAGCCGCGATAGCAACACTTCCAGCACCTTGAAGGCGGGACGCTCGCGGCAGTGGTCGTTGTCATCCACCAGTCCATAGCCCAGGGCGGCCAGCCGCCACCAGAAGACACGCTCTACCAGGCCGGAGCAAATGGCGATCAGGATATAGCGCAGCAGGTAAGCCGCGGCCTCCTGTTCGCCGACGCTGGGGTCGTTATGGCGTTCGCCCGGAGATTCATAGGGAGCCCCGACCGGCGAATATACCCCCGTACCGCGAAGCGGCCAGTTGAACTCGGAAACGATGAACCGTCCGCCGGTTCGTTCTGCCAGCGCGCGGGCCAGTGCGAATTTCTCCAGGGCGGCAAAGGCTCCCTGTGCCGTTTCGGGAGCCCCGCGCCGGTCGACATACAGGTGATGCGTCAAGGCGTTGAACCGCAACCCATCGGGCAGCGAATCCAAGGCCGCCGGGATGTAGGCATATTCAAAATCAATCATCGCCGGGCCGCCGATGCACGTTTCTGGATGCTTCTTCTGCCAGGCTGCAAACGGTGCCATCAGTCGGCTGTATTCGGCAAAATCCCAGACGCCCCATTTAACGCGGTTGATGGCATGCCCCGCTTCGACGAGGTCAACCCTTGTGCCGATCCGATCCAGGATTCTCGTCACAAAGACGTCCCACGAAACCGAATCCAGCACGGCTTGACGATCCTGGATGATCGCTATGCTGACCGGATGGCCCCGTCGCCGCAGGGTCTCCACAAGAGCAGCGGTAGATTCTGAAGTTTCCTGACCTCGATGATGATAGAACCGGACCAGCACCGGAAGCGCTCCCAGCCGCTCCAGCAAGGCGAGCTGTTGTTCCATGCCGGTCGGCTGGAACTCGACGGCCACCCCAATCCGTCCTGCCATTTGAATCGGCTCCTTGAACGCCCGTTGCTGGAATCGCCGATAGTCGCGCCAGGTTCGAGGAAGCGCCTTCAGCGAGGAGATCAGGATGCGCACGTTGCGCGAGACGGGGTAATGCGTGGAGCGTTCGCGTGACTGCATGGTGATGATCGGCTGCCCTGACCGCTCATCCCAGATCCAGAGATCCTTCGGGGCGGGGTAGGTGGGTGGATCCCCCGGTGCCGGATGGCGGCGGGCTTCGCGAAGCGGATGCCGCCAGCGTCGGGTGCGCGTGTGCCATGCAAAGCGCCGCCGGTAATGCGATTCCCAGCGTAGCACCTCGGGTGGCGGGACCTGGGTGCCGCCATAATACATCTCGATAAAGATCCGCATAAAGTCCGATGGCAGGGCGATTCGTGAAAGATCCCGGCCCCGGTCCCGGTCGGTCAGTCCATCCGCACGAATGCGCCCCCGGTTTAGGTCGATGACTTGCACATCCCCCCAGGACATCGCGCCGGTGCGTCGTAACAGGATGTTCTGGTTGCCGAGGTCGTTATGCATAAAGCCGCATTCATGCATCTTGCGGATGCCCACCGCGACGGTGTTGAGCAGGGACATCAGCGTTTCGCAGTCCGGCTCGCGTCGGTAAAGGTCATCGAGGGCATGGGCAAAACTGGTGACGTGGTCCTGGAAGACGGTGATGACATACTGTTCCGGGGGCATTCCAGCGGTTGTACGCTCCATAAACGCCACCGGCATGGGGGTGCCTGCGCCAGCGGCGGCCAGATGCATGGATGCCCGCCAGGTGCGGCGGGCCTTCGATCCCACCCGGCGCGCCCGCCAGGCTTGGAATGCGCCGCTGCGCCCGAAGGCCTTGACCACCACATCGAGGGTATTGCCGTCATCCAGCGGCATCGGGACGAGGATGTTCCGGTTTCGTCCAGCCGCCAGCACGGTGCCTTTGTCGCCTTGTATATGCTGGGCGATATCTGCCAGCCAGGGCATGGCCCGGTTGCCGACAACCGCCGGATTGACTTGCCCGCAATAGCTCCCGATCATGACGTCCATTATCTCGTTTTCCCGTCTGTCTTGATGCCTATACCTGGGTGGCTAGCTTGGTGGCGATGCCGGTATAGCTGCCTGGTGTCATGGTGAGCAGGCGCGCCTTGTCTTCGGTGTCAAGCTCCAGTCCCTGGATAAAAACCTGCAGGGTTTCGCGAGTGACGGCCTGCCCACGGGTCAGTTCCTTGAGCTTCTCGTAGGGGTTGGCAATGCCGTTCTTGCGCATGATGGTCTGGATCGGTTCCGCCAGCACTTCCCAGGCGTGATCAAGGTCGTCGGCCAGGCGAGTCGGATTGAGCTTGAGTTTGCCGAGGCCCTTGAGTGTTGATTGATAGGCGATCAGGGCGTAGCCGAAGGCGCATCCCATGTTGCGCAGGGTGGTGGAATCGGTCAGGTCGCGCTGTAGCCGCGATACCGGCAGTTTTTCTGCCAGGTGACCGAGCAGGGCGTTGGCAAGGCCCAGGTTTCCCTCGCTGTTTTCAAAGTCAATCGGGTTGACCTTATGGGGCATCGTCGAGGATCCGATCTCGCCCTTGACCGTTTTCTGTCCGAAGTATCCCATCGAGATATAAGTCCAGATATCGCGGTCCAGATCCAGCAGCACCGTGTTCCAGCGGATCAGGGTGTGGAAGAGTTCGGCCATGGTATCGTGCGGCTCGATCTGGGTCGTGTAGCGGTTCTGCTGCATCCCGAAATGCCCCTCGATGATCCGGGCGGAAAAGGCTTCCCAATCGACCTCGGGATACGCGGCCAGGTGGGCATTGAAATTACCGACGGCACCATTGAGTTTGGCCGTCAGGCGGATGTCGGTCAATCGCTCAGATTGGCGTTGCAGGCGATTGGCAAACACCGCGATTTCCTTGCCGACGGTCGTCGGCGAGGCGGTCTGCCCGTGTGTGCGTGCCAGCATCGGGGTGGCGGCGAACTCGGTGGCCATTTGCTTGAGGCGATCGGTAATGCGTGACTGTTCCTGGGTGAGGATGGCCAGCCCATCGCGCAGTTGCAGGGCATGGGCGAGATTGTTGATGTCCTCCGAGGTGCAGGCGAAATGCAGGAATTCAGACATCGGTTCGAGCGTTGTTCCGGTCAGTTTTTCCTTGAGGAAGTATTCCACGGCCTTGACATCGTGATTGGTGGTCGCCTCGATGGCCTTGACGCGCAGTCCGTCATCTTCCGAGAACTGGCTCCCGATGGCACGGAGCTGGGCCAGTTCATCAGCGTTCAGGGATCGCGCTTCGGGAATGCCCGGTTCGGCGCACAGGGCGGCCAGCCATTCGATCTCGACCAGCACACGGGCACGGATCAGTCCGAACTCAGAGAAGACCGGGGCAAGCGGTGCGGTCTTGGCGGCATAGCGTCCATCCAGCGGTGTCAAGGCGGTTAGGGCATTCATGTATTCATCCTTTTCTTTTTTGAGGGTTCAACGGGAATATGACGGTAAAGGGCTCGCAGCCCGAGATGCAGGGGTAGCAGCGTGGCCATCGCGGTCAGCAGTGCCATCCATCCTGCCGCTGCGGCTAATAGCGCTGGAAACACGGAGGGGGCCAGCATCGACGTCTCCCTCAGATGGAAGAGCACGCCAAAAGGCATAATCACCATGAGCATATACGAGAGGCACAGCACGATATTAAGGGTGCCTCCGAAACTCGAGACGATGGCGGCGGGATCGCGCTGGTCCAGGTCAAGGAACACGGCACCGAGTCCGGTGGAGAGTCCGCAGACGCTGAGGGAAACGGCGGCGATGACTGCGATGGCGGCAATGTTGATGGCCGAGCCGGTACCCAGCATGTTGACCGAGATAGCGATCAGGCTGACGCTGACGGTGGCCGTGGCGCACACCGCCAGGACGAACTTGGCGGCAATGATACGCGGCATGGTGGCGGGGGAAAGGGCGAGCATCCAGAAACTGTGCCCTTCCAGGCTGAGCTGCGGGTAGACGAACCGGGAACCCAGCGAACTGAGTACGGCGGATACGGCAAACACATTCAGGAAGACAATGGCACTGCGCCATTCATCCGGTAAGGCGTTATAGTTGAAGCGGCGCAGGTTGAAGAAGTAGAAGCCCAGCAGTCCGAAGAACACCACCGCTTGACTCCATTGCACCGGATCGCGGAAAAATGTGCGGATGTCCTTGGCGATGATGGCGGCGATATCCGAGGGCAGCAGGCGGCGCAGCCAGCCCAGCGGTGCTCGCAGCAGGATCGGTCTGCGCTGCCGACGGCTGGCGGCTGCCCCGGCGCGTTGCCATGCTTCGTAAAAGGTGGCGGAGCCGAGCTGTTCGATGACGACACCAAGACAGAGTGCGGAGGATAAAAGGGCGGTGAAAAACATCCCGCCACGTTGGAAATCACTGCGGGTGAGCGCGGTGATCCCTTCTGCTATCCAGAAGCTGGGGGACAGTGGATAGGCCGCCAGGCGCAGTCCGGGAATCAGGCTGGCAATGTTGAACTGGGTGTCCGATAGCTCGGCAATCGGTTTCCTGAGCCAGGCGGTGACGGCTGCACAGAGTGTCAGTGACGCGATCAGTAGGAGTCGATTGCGCAGGCGGCTTGGGCGAGGCATCCAGCGGACGCTGACCAATACGATCAGGGTGCCGATGCCGGCGAAAAGGAAAAGGTATGGAATGGAGAATAGGAACGTCCAGAACACAAACAGCGGGGAAAGTTGCTGGTGCCAGGCGTAGGCGCCGATGAAGGGCAGCACGACAAAGAAAAAGGCCCACGAGGCGAATCCTGCCGCCTGGATGAACTTGTAGACGGTGATTTGGGACATGGAGAACGGGCGCACCAGCAGGAAGGGGACTTCGTCCGAACCGAACAGGGCCGAGTAGGAGGAGACGATGCTCGATACGGTCAGCATCAGGCCAAGGCCGAGGAAAAAGAGGGCAAAGAGCCGTCCGATCATCATCATTCCGGCCCCGCCGAAGCTGTCGAGAAATCGGAAGGCGTCGTGGAAGATAACGCAGAGCAGCCCCTCGAAAAAAAGGGCGAAAAGCGATATGAAAAGCAGCTTGAACCGGGATTGCCGGGCAATCGCACGCCGGGCTCCCCGCAGTTGGAAGCGAGCCTTGGTCAGGAGCGCGTTCAGGGGTGGCATGTCGTGCCTCCGTCCGGTCGCGTGAGATTGAGGAAAATATCCTCAAGGGATTTCCCGCTGTGTTGCTGTTGCAACTCAGCGAGGGTACCCACGGCGACCATTTCTCCTCGGTTGATAATCCCGATGCGGTCAGCGATGTCTTCCGCAATCGCCAGGATGTGTGTGGTCAGCAGGATGGTGCCTCCATGGCGTGTGTGGGCGCGCAACAGATCCTTGATCAGGCGGATCGTGTAGGGATCGAGGCCGACAAACGGTTCATCAATCAGCATGATCCTGGGGTTGTGCAGGAAGGTTGTGGCATAGATCAGGCGCTGGCGCAGGCCGTGCGATAGCTCCTTGACCAAGGCATGCCGATGTTCTTGCAGCCCGAAACGCGTGAAGTTGATGTCCATTTCCGTGGCGATGCGATCGGTCGGGACATCAAAAAGTTCCCCGTAGAAAAGGAAGAACTCCGTCACGGTTAGTCGTTCGTACATATAGGGCGTGTCGGGAATATAGCCGATCTGGCGTTTGATGCCCACCGGGTCGGACTGGATATCGGTGCCATTGATCATCGCTGTTCCCGAGGAGGCGCGTACCAGGCCGGTCAGGATCTTGATGGTGGTTGTCTTGCCTGCGCCATTGGGTCCGAGAAAACAGAACAGTTCCCCGGGGCGGATGCTTAGGTTCAGGTTGTGCAGCGCCGTGAGGGAACCATAGGTCTTGCACAGGTTGGAAATCTCGATCATGGTTGCAACCCCTTTCCGAACATCATGTTAAGCACTGTGCCGCCAGCCGGGTTGTTAACGAGCGATGGGGCGGGCTGGGATTCCGAGAGGGCGGCCATCGCTTCTTCCGAGGAGCAGCTTTCGATGACCCAGCCCAGCGGTGTTTCCTGGCGCAGTATCAGCCCATCGTTATCGACCCAGCTCTGGACGGATAGCCCCTGCCACGAGGAGACCAGTCTGGTCGCCTTAACCGCCCTGTCGCCGATCTGGATGGTTTCACGGGCAACGGCATCGATGCGCACCGACGTGATGTCCATGGTCAGCGGATTGATCGTCTTCATGGTCATCTGGCTGCCCGGACGCATATCGCGCAGTGCCATTTCCTGAACCGGGGAGTAAAGCAGGGCATCCGGGGGGATGGTGATGACATTGACCAGGGTTGCGGCGCCCGCCGTAGTGGTGACCTCGATCTGGTGGTTGGGCAGGCGTCGGCCCTGGGCGTGTACGTTCATCATCCCTGAGACGATGGCTGCATCGAAGGCGGCAAGGCGGTATTCCCGGTCAATCGATACATCGGTACGGGCCAGGATGCGATGGATCTGTCCTGCCATCAGGATTCGTAGATGAACCCGGTTGTTGATCTGCAGCAGCATGGATTCGTCATCGGTCTCGCTAGCGGCGAGCGAGGTTTGGCTGTAGCCGGCAGGCATGCCGTCAATCAGGATACGCGACCAGGATTCCCGCGTCAGCAAGGTGTCCGGTATCAATCCCCGGTATCCGGGGACGGTCTTGGTGAACCATTCAGGAAACGCCTCAAAACGAACCAGCACCGCCATGGATAGGATCCATAGCGAAACGATGGCGGCACGACATGGTCTGGTTCGATTCATGGGTGGGAATATAATACCATTTACGCGTATTGACAAAGACGAAATTAAAAGATTAATCTCTATCAAAGGAGTTGGCTATGGCAAATGAAAAATTCTCGAGGACCGTACGAATCGACTTGATGCCGGATTTTTCGGCGTCGGCAGCCTCGCGCAGCAACCGGAACGATATGCTGACGCGCAGCAATTGGAGCACGCGGCAGCGGCAGACGGAGGCGGCCACCGCCACGGCGCGTTCCCGCTATGAGGACCTGTTGGAGAGCGTCTACGATGCCGCCGTGATCGCCGCCCCCTCGGGGAAGGTGATCGAGGTCAACGGGCGGGCGGTCGAATTTCTGGGGTATGATCGCGAGCAGTTTGGCTCGATGAACATGATCGATCTAATTGACGGCGCGGACGAGTCGGTGATGCGTTCGATTGCCGATACCCTTCTGAATGAACGATTTGCCTTGTTGCAGGCGTTTTGTAAACGCAATGATGGCACCACCTTTCCGTCCGAGATCGCGGTGAACCGCCTGAGTACGGACAACGTGCGTCTCTGTTTCTTTATTCGTGATGTGACCTTGCGGTACCAGGCGGAGGAGACGCTGCGTACCGAGCATACCGCCCTGCAGACCTGCGCCAGCGGGGTGGCCATCTGTGATGCCGCCGGGATTCTCGGGTATGCTAACCCGGCTTTTGCCACGATGATCGGGCAGGACGATGAAGCCTTGGTCGGGGCTGATATCCGCAGCGTGTTCGGACTGTCCGAGGTTGTCGATAACCTCATCAGCAGTGCCCTGGAGAGCGACGAAACCTGGATGACCGAAGTGGGGCTCGAGAATGGCGAAGGAACCCCTCTTTATATGCAGATCTCCGCCACGGCCAGCCGGGGTGAGGACCAGTCTGTTCGTGGCATCGTTTTTGCCTGTGCCGATATTACCGCACACAAGCAGGCCGAAACGGAATCGATCGCCATGCATGCGGAGACGGAGGCGCGGGTCAAGGCCCGCACGGTTGACTTGATGGAATTAAATGAGCGGTTGCTAGGGCGTATTGCCGAACTGGAAGTCGAAAACGAACAACTCAAGAGGAATACAACGATATGAAGATTCATGGATTCAAGGCGTGGCGTCCGTCCGAGGCGCATGTGGCTGAAGTGGCATGTGTGCCGTACGACACGGTCAATCGCGAGGAAGCGGTGGCGCTGGCCAAGGGGCTGCCCCGCAGTTTCCTGCATGTCGTCAGACCGGAAATCGCCTTGCCGATGTCGGTTGATGTCCACAGTGATATCGTCTATGCAACCGCGGCAGAGGCACTTAATAGATATATGGCGGATGGAACCCTGAAGCCGGATGAAGGGACCTGCCTGTTCCTGTATCGGCAGAAGATGGGTGCCCATGTCCAGCGCGGTGTGGTCGCCTGCTGTGATGCCGAAGATTATCGTAAGAACCTGATCCTGAAGCACGAGAAGACGCGCAAGGATAAGGAGGATGACCGCACCCGCCATGTCAAGACGCTCAAGGCGAATACCGGTCCCGTATTCCTGACCTACCGCGATAACGCCGCGATTGATGCGCTGGTGCGGACGGTGGAGTCGACGCCGCCGCTCTATGATATCGTGGCGGTTGATGGGGTGGCGCATACCATCTGGCGCATTGCCGATACCACTCCGTTCGAGAAGGCGTTTGAGGCCGTTCCTGCGCTTTATATTGCCGATGGACATCACCGGGCTGCGGCGGCGGTCCGGGCGGCGTCTGAGTTTGCGTCCGAGAATCCGGCGCATCGCGGTGACGAGGAGTACAACCGGTTCATGGCGGTGCTTTTTCCCGGGTCACAGCTTCAGATCCTGCCCTACAACCGCTGTGTACGCGACTTGAACGGGCTGTCGGAAGCGGATTTCAAGGCCCTGGTCGACAAGCTGTTCACGGTCACTGAATCGCTGTCCCCGGTGGTGCCGTCGCAGGCAGGCGAGGCGGGGATGTACATGGGGCGGCGCTGGTTCCATTTGCGTTGGGCCGTTCCGCAAGGGGGCGACCCCGTCGATTCGCTGGATGTGAGCGTCCTGCAGCAGCGTCTGCTCGCGCCCGTGCTTGGCATCGAGGATCCACGGACCTCTAACCGGATCGAGTTCATTGGCGGCATCCGTGGCACCGGGGCGCTGGAGCGTCTGGTGAACGAGGGGCAGGGGATGGTTGCCTTTTCCATGGCCCCGGTGACGGTTGACCAGATGATGGCGATTGCAGATGCAGGGCGCGAGATGCCCCCAAAGAGTACCTGGTTTGAACCGAAGTTGCGGTCGGGACTATTGATCCATCCGTTCTGAGTGAGTGCGTTTGTGGGTTTGTGAATCGGTGAGCGTGTGTGATTATTTAGATGGGGAGTGAGCGATGATTCGTGCAAAGATCATTGGGGCGAGCGGGTATGGTGGAATTGGGATTGTTGAGCTGTTGACGCGGCATCCGGACGTTGAGATCGGTGCCTTGGCGGCCGTGGAAAGCGTGGGGAGCCCGATCAGCGATTTGTATCCGCACTTGAAGGGATTCTGCGACCTGCCGATTTCCTCACCGGAGGACATCGAGGGTGATTTTGACGTCACGTTCATGTCCACCCCGGATCGTGTCGGCATGAAACTGGCGGCGAAGGAACTGGCGCGGGGCACCAAGGTGATTGATTACAGCGGAGACTTCCGTTTCAACAACGCTGAAGCTTATGCGGAATACGCCCGGCGTATTGGTCTGGATACACAGCATCTGGCCCCGGAATTGTTGACGGATACCGTCTATGGCCTGGCAGAATTGCACCGCCATGAGTTGGGCACGAGCCAGCGGCTGGTTGGGAATCCGGGCTGTTTTGCCGTGAGCTGCATCCTCGGGCTGTCGCCTGCAGTCAAGAGCAAGCTGACCGTACCCAACTCGATCATCTGCGACTGCAAGACAGGGGTCTCGGGGGCTGGGAAGAAGCTCAATGCCTCGTTCCACTATCCGGCCCGTTATGAAAACATGAATGCCTACCGTCTTAGCGGACATCAGCATGTCTGCGAAGTGGAGCGGGAACTGGGGTTGCAGGCGGGAGATCCCTCGCTGAAGATCACCTTCACGGCTCAGGTAGTACCGGTCTGCCGCGGGATCATGTCGACGCTGTATGCCACGCTGACCGAGCCGATGACGGAAGCCAAGCTGCTCGAATGCTATCAGGATTACTATGCCAAGTCGCCGTTTGTCCGGGTCCTGCCGAGTACGTCAACTGTGGGGTCGATGCATGTGCGCGGTACGAATTATTGCAACGTCGTAGTCAGCGTGGACGAACGGGTCAACCGCTTGCGGGTGGTCTCCTACATCGACAACCTGATGAAGGGGCAGGCGGGTTCCGCCCTGCAGAACATGAACCTGCTCTTCGGGCTGGATGAAACGACCGGCATGAACAGCCCGGCAATGTATCCCTAACTGCTTCGTGAATACGGATCTGCCATGCCTTTACTCGATTTCAAAGGAAAAAGCTTCGTCTACACGCACCACCTCAGCGTGCCGTATCGTGAATTGCTCGTGGAGCCCACGAAAAGCTGCGTGCCGAAGGGCGAACGGCCCGACCTTGACGATAACCTGATCATCCACGGCGACAATCTCGAAGCCCTAAAGGCGCTGATGCCTCGCTATGCTGGCAAAGTCGACTGCATCTTCATCGACCCGCCCTACAACACCGGCAACGAAGGCTGGTGCTACAACGACGCCGTCAATGCGCCGCTTATGCGCGAGTGGCTCAAGCATAGCGCCTCACCCGTTGATCGCGATGACCTCGAGCGCCATGACAAATGGCTCTGCATGATGTGGCCCCGCCTACAGCTTCTAAAGGACCTGCTTGCCGAGGACGGCGCCATCTTCGTATCCATCGACGACAATGAGGTCCACCGCCTGCGTGCCATGATGGATGAAATCTTCGGAGAGGAAGGTTTTGTTGCAGAGTTTGTTTGGAAGTCCCGTGTAAGCGAGGATACGCGTGCAAAAAGCGGTATTTCTACGGATCACGAATATGTTCTTTGTTATAGCCGGTTTCCAACTTTTCGATTCGACGGGGTGGAGAAAGAAGAAGGAAAGTTTACTAACCCCGACGGCGATGCCCGAGGCCCTTGGCGTAGTGCAGACCTGACTGGCCTTGCGACTAAAGAACAGCGTCCGAATTTGCATTATGGCTTGGTAAACGAGGCGACGGGAATCAGCTACTGTTGCCCACCGAAAGGATGGCGCTATGATCCAACGACAATGGCCCTGAAAAAAGGAGAGAAGCGCATTCTCTGGCCATCGACTCCGGATGGCCGCCCTCGCTTAAAGTTGTTTGAAAAGGAACTACGCCAGACAAAAAATCTTTCTTCCGTCATTACTTGGCCAACAACGCTTGAAGGAACGCGAGGGTTGAATCGTGCGCTTGCGTCTAATGGTTTTTCTTTCCCTAAGCCGTCCGAACTTGTAGAACTATTTATAGCGCAAACAACAGGCGAGGACTCCATCATCCTTGATTCCTTTGCCGGGAGCGGGACGACGGCGCATGCGGTCCTGGCGCTTAACGCGAAGGATGGAGGCAACCGGAAGTTCATCCTGTGCGAGATGGAGGATTATGCCGACACGCTCACCGCCGAGCGCGTGCGCCGTGTCATTGAAGGCTACACCTACACCGGCACGCAGGAAACCGAACTTCAGCCTCCAGAGAATATCACGTGGACGACGTTTTCGCGGAACAAGGCACGGGCGGAAATCCTTGAGCGCATCGAGGGCATCAAAACCCTACAGGGGGCGGACTACGACAAGATCGAGGCCAAGATCGAGAATGGTATGCTGTCCGTCGTGGGAAAAAAGCAGGTGCGGGAGCGCATGCCCGGTCTCGGGGGCCGGTTTGCCTACGTTGAACTGGGCGAGGCAATGGATCTCGAACGTCTGCTGGCGGAGACGCCCGGCACGCTGCCCGGTGCGGCGGCACTGGCCCGGTATCTTTTCTTCACGGCAACCGGTCACACGCTGAAAACCACCGAGGCCCCATCACCGAAGAAAACCGCAGGGAAGAAGAAGGCCAAGACCGCTGAAGCGGCGGAACCCGCGTCAGAACCCGTCCTGATCGGCGAGACGGCGGTCTGGCGCATCTACCTGCACTATCGCCCGGACGAGGAGTGGCTTCGCAGCCCCGCCGCCGCCTTTACCCGTACACACGCCGAGGGGATTGCCGCCGAATGCACGGCGGCAGGCAAGCAGGCGCTCGTTTTTGCCGCCGCGAAATATGTCAACCACCGCACGCTCCGCGAGCTGAGCGTGGATTTCGCCCAGCTCCCCTACGCACTCCACCGTATCCAAGCCGAATGAAACGCCTAGACTATCAAGAAGAAACGGTTGAACGCTTCGCCTGCTATGTTGAAGATCTGGCGAAGCGCCGCGATCAAGCCGAGAAGGCGGCGGTCGTGCTGCGGGCGGCTGGCATGGAACTGCCACCACCGGACTGGGTTGGTCAGGCATGGGAAGCGCTGCGGCAAACCGGTGTGCTGCCCAAGGCCAGGGATAAGTTCGGTTGTTCCTTCGTTCCTCCGTTGCTGCACCGGTACGACGGCATGGGGCGTGCCGTACCTAACGCCTGCCTCAAATTGCCCACGGGGGCTGGCAAGACCTATCTGGCCACACGGTGCATTGAGCAATTGCAGCGCCTGTTCTTTCGTCGCGCCCACGGCCTGGTGCTGTGGATTGTGCCCAGCGATGCGATTTATACCCAGACATGGAAGCTTCTGGCGGATCGCGAGCATCCTTACCGCATGACGCTTGAACGTGCCAGCGGTGGCCGTGTGAAGCTGCTGCGGCGGGGCGATGCCTTTACCCGTACCGATGTGGAAACCCATCTCTGTGTCTTTGTCATGATGATGGCGGCAGCGGCCCGGCAGGTCACGGATGTGCTCAAGATGTTCCAGGACAGCGGCCGCTACGGCGGCTTTTTCCCGCCGGAAGATGATTTCGAGGCACAGAAGGCACTGCTGAAACTCGTCCCCAATCTGGACACCCTCGATCTGGCAGAAGGGGCCTGGGGTGGAGGTCCGACGATCAAGCAGAGCCTTGGAAATGTGCTTTGCCTCACAAGGCCGACCGTGATTCTTGACGAAGGCCATACCGCCTTTTCGCCGATTCGCCGAGCCACGCTGGCGAAATTCAACCCTGCTTTCATCCTTGAACTCTCGGCCACACCGAACCGGGCCAAGGAGCAGCAAAGCAACGTGCTGCACAGCGTGTCCGGGGTGGCATTGAAGCAAGAGGAGATGGTAAAGCTTCCGCTCAACCTGCACAACGCCGGGAAAGGAGACTGGAAAGACACGCTGATTGCCGCCCACGGGAAACTGGCTGACCTGCAGATGCTGGCGGACAAGGAGCGGGATGAAACAGGACGCTATGTACGCCCCATCCTGCTGGTGCGTGTGGAACGTACCGGCAAGGACCAGACGGAGGCTGGCAAGGTGCATGCCAACGATGTGCGCTCATTTCTGCATGAACGTCTCGGGGCGCAAGCGGGTGAGGTGGCGGAGAAAAGCAGCGAGGCCGACGAACTGTCGACGCATGACCTGATGTCGGATACCTGCCCGGTACGCTTCATCATCACCAAAGCGGCGTTGCAGGAGGGTTGGGATTGTCCCTTTGCCTACGTGCTGGCTGTACTTGACGAGACTACGGCAGGCACGGCGCTCACGCAGATGATCGGGCGCATCCTACGCCAGCCGCACGCGGAGTCCTTTCCCGAGGGACGGGCGGGGCTCAACCAGAGTTATGTCTTCGTGCATCGGCAGAACGTGGCCGATGCCGTCGCCAGGGTGCGTGAAGGGCTTAATGCCGAAGGCATGGGAGATCTTGGCGAGCTGGTGCGGGGGGACGGGACGAGCGGGGTATCCGGCGGCAACGCGATCCTGATCGAGACCCAGCGGCGGGCAGCCTTTCGCCGCCGTATTTTCCTGCCCCGCATCCTGACTCGCACGGGCGACACCTGGCGCTTGTTCGACTACGAGAGCGACCTATATCCGCATGTGCCGTGGAACTCGTTGGAATGGACAAAGGCCGCCGCATTTTCGCCGGACGATGCTACCTCCATGGGGCATATCCGCGTCACCGTGGATGTCGATCAACTGGGGCTTGACCCGAAGCGGCCGCTTGGCGAAGCCGCGGCGGGGGATCGCCCCTCGCTGGACTTCCCCGCACTGGTGCGGCTCCTGGTCGATGTGGTGCCAAACCCATGGCAGGCCGCGCGTATCCTCCGGGGTGCATTGAAGGCACTGCGCGAGAGGGGAATCACCGACGACCAGTTGCTCGCCAGCCGCTACCGGCTGATCGAGAAAATGCGGGCGGATTTGCTGGATGACATTCACGTTTACACCGAGCGGGTCTTTTGCGACATGCTGGCAGCGGGCGGGCTGTCCTTCCGCCTTGAAGGGCAGGGGTTGAATTGGAAACTGGCCGAAACGCTGTCCTTCGAGGTCTCGCAGCCACCGGATGCCCCGATTTTCCATAAAGGCATGCCGGTCGAGAAGTCACTGTTCGATCAAATATGGAGTCGTCATTTCAACGGGCTTGAGCGGGATGTCGCGCTTTATCTTGACGACGTCAAGGCGATCCGCTGGTGGCACCGCATCGCCGTGCAGGCGGACTGGTACCTTGACGGCTGGAAAAAGAAAAAAGTCTTCCCGGATTTCCTGGTCGCGCTGGAGGAATCTGCAGGCCATCCCTCCAAGCTTGTCGTGCTCGAAACAAAGGGGTTACACCTCAAAAACGAGGATACCGACTACAAGCGTAAGCTCTTCGAGACACTGGAACGGCACAGCGACGGAGGGGTGCCGGTGGGGGAATTGACGGTTGAAGACAAGCCGGGGTCCATGCGTTTCAGACTCGTCTTCGAGGGGGATTGGAAATCGCAAGTCGATGCCGCGTTGTCCAAGGACTGTAAATGGTGCTCGGGAGAGGACTCGAACCTCCAAGGGCTTGCGCCCATCAGCACCTCAAGCTGACGTGTCTGCCATTTCACCACCCGAGCGCTTTTGTCAAGCGACGGGAGGAACATTACAGTAGGGCGTCCATGATTTCAAGTTCTTTTTGTTTTGATTCGTAGGGTGGGGCTGTTAATCTCGCTGGCGTATGGTTTTGTGTGTTTGTTGACGCACCCGGAGTTATCTAGGCTATGAAGATTAGTGGATTTTCGTTTTGTCGGAATGCCGAGAAGTTTTACTATCCGCTGGCTGAGTCGATCCGGTCGGTGCTGCCGATCTGTGATGAGTTCGTCGTCGCCGTTGGAAAGGGTGATCCGGGCGATCGGACGCGTGAGATCATTGCCGGTATTGGCGATCCACGCATCCGTATCGTCGACACCGAATGGACGGATCGTGAACGGCTCAAGGGGTGGGTACATAGTCAGCAGACGAATATCGCCTTGCGGGCGTGTCAGGGGGACTGGTGTTTTTATGTGCAGTCCGATGAAGTGGTTCACGAGAAGGATCTGCCGGTGATCCGTGCCCGCTGCGAGCAGCTTCAGGACGATGAGCGGGTGGAAGGCCTGCTGTTCCGGTATCTGCACTTCTGGGGTGATTATGATCATGTGCATCGCAGTCATGCCTGGTATCCGCGCGAAATTCGGATGATTCGCAACAAGATCGGCGTGGAATCGTATCGTTCGGCGCAGTCGTTCCGCCGCGAGGGAGAGCGTCTGCGTGTGGCCACCGTGGATGCGGATATCTACCATTATGGATGGGTGCGTCCGCCCTCGTTGATGAAAGCCAAGGAGGTGGAGTTGGCGACGACGCATCATGGCCGGGCCAAAGCCCTGCAGAAATGTGGCACGGCAGTGGGGGAGTTCTGTTATGGTGCGCTAGATAGCATCCCGCGTTTCAGGGGGACGCATCCCGCCGTCATGGCAGACTGGATGGCGACCTTTGACTGGGCAGACAAACTGCGCGAGCCAGAGGGCGGGAGACCCCAGCATCGGCACGAGCGTCTCAAATACCGGTGGCTTAGCTGGGTCGAACAGTGCTTGCTGCGGGGGCGTGTCCATCTCGGTGTTCGGGGGTATCGAGGGGTGCGGGTCTAATCGCAGGAACTGCGCAGTCCCTGGTGTTCCGGAATGGGCAGCAGAAGCTGGACGTTGGTACCATGGTGCGGCCTGCTGACTACGCGCACGGCGGCATTGCAGTGAAAGGCTAGGCCGACGACGGGGGTGAGGCCCATCCCGCGGGCTCGCAGTCGGGTAGAGAAAAACGGTTCGAAGATATGTTCGAGCACCTCCGGGAAGATGCCTTCGCCCGTGTCGCTGATCTCGATCAGTGCCACATGGTCGGTTGCTGGCAGTGTTCCCAGCATCAGTGCATGGTCATCCTCGATGCGCGATTGGCCGATTGAGGTTTCAATTGTGATGGTTCCCGGGAGCCCTTGAAGGGCATCCAAGGCATTCTGAAGGATCGCCATGATGGCGTTCTCAAGCATCAGCGGACAGGTCTCTACGGTAAGCCGCCCGCGTGGGGATTGATCCTGCAATCGGCAATGCTCCGGTAGTTTTGGGCGGAAGGTGGCAATCGACTCGGCGAGCAGCGTGCGCAAATCGACGGATTGCAGGGCGACCTTCTGATGCTGGGTATAGATTTGCAACTGGTGTGAGAGGTCGATCATGTGGTGGGTTGCATGCTGGATATGATTAAGGTTCGTAAGCAGCGGGGAGTCCCCGGGAAGATGGTTGCGAAGAATGCCGGCATTGCTTTGCACAGCACCGAGGGCGTTGTTCAAGTCGTGGGAAATTCCGAAGGACATACGGGCAATCGCACACATGCGCTGGTCTAGTGTCCGATCTTGGCGGAGATGCTTATTAGGGGTAGTGGTCATAGCGAGAACTCTACAGCAAGTGTAAGTCCTCGTCAATCCCCCCTTCCTTTTGCTCAATTCCCAGAATCCCCTTGAATGAGGAGATGACTTCGGTTTCCTGGCCTGTCACCAACCATTGGAACCATTCGTTAACATAACCACATGCCTCCTCACTCAGGCGATACCCAAGCGGATCGAACGCTTGCTGGTGAAAGCCGACAGGTTGAATCTGATCCAGCCGTAAAATAGATGCGTGCCCATCCTCCGCCGGCAGCGTATCCCAGAAAAAGCGGGGATAGACCGCTTGTTGTACGCGTTCGATAAAGTCGGACGGATAGCCAGCCCTTCCGTCTGGATCAGTACTGAAATAGGGAGCAACAAGAAAATAACGGGATTTGGCTGCCTTAGGTATAATGCTTTCCCAGGTCTTGTCAAAAGACTTTTGGTCCAGCGCTCCAAGCACCAGGCAGGGTCGGCGTTTTGCGCGGTTCGCAATGAAGCAATCCGCCCCTTCCAAATGCGGGAACCCAGCAACTGGTAGCGATGCCGTTTCTGGCCGTTTTCCCTTTGTAAACAGTGGATGAATCTGAACAAAGGCCTTATCATGCCCTCTGTCATCAACACGCTTTACCGAAAGTTGAAACGGAACCTGGGAGAAAAACTGCACATAAACCTGCACGAGGGAACCTCGGCAGATGGTCTTGCTCTCATCAGGTTCCCACCACTTTCCTCTGACCCAGCTTTGTATGCAATTGTCCGGATATTCAATCATCACCACTCCTAGCGGAAGACTTCCACACATCATCCGCGAAGTGAACGGTGACTTCACCTTCGGGAAACGGTTCACCTGCTAGGCTGTCCAGCCATTTGACACCGTCTTCGTAAACGGCATCATAGTTGCCTGATTCGGTACGTACTGTCCGACCGGATTTAGCCATTCGGTCTCCAAATCGTTCCCGCATAACCATGATTTTCTTCTTTAATGCGGTTCGCTGCGCTGCACTCAGTCGATCCAAGTACGGAATATACGGCTTGGAAGGACGTTGGATCGGTGGTTTTATCATCACGGAAAAATCCAGTTCTTCGCCGGGTGCTGCCTTCAGCATCGGCGGGGTTGCGTAGATGTCATGCAGCATGGCTGTTGTGTTGTTGTGATACTTGCCTACGTAATGCTCAATGGCTTTTCGGATTTCCAGTGGCAACCCCTGACCTACGTGATCGACTTGATCCCGTTCAGCAGAAAAGCTCCAGCGTACCCAGTCCTGTTCGCCGTATTGGCTCTGCGTCTTGCTCTTGCGGGCACCAAGGGCCGAAAGCGCGGGGTCGATCTGCTGGTACGCTACCGTTGACCATGGGCCAAAATGATGGAATTTCCAGTCGAGCCCCGTAAACGTCTGGCCATCGTGAAAGCGCGAATGGTCTAGGTCGACAAGATAGAGATATTTGATCAGGTGAATCGGGCTAAGGGTTCGCTCATGTCTTTCATCGGCCTGCCCGGCAACGAGTAGGGCATACTGCATGATGACGTGAATCCTAGTTAAATCGGGTGTTGTGGGCATAATAGCTTGAAAAGGAAGGGTTTTTGAAACCGCAGTCTCCAATCTGGGCCTTATAATAGTGCAATGCGGTGTTATCCGTCAATGGAAACCCTTCACAGAATCTTACGAAGGCGATTGCTCCAGTATCGCTCGCCGCATTTGGCGGTTGACCGGTGTCTCGATGCCTGCGTGCTCGGCGGCATCGATGATCGCGCCGGTAATCGATGCGATTTCTGTCCGGCGTCCGCATTCAATGTCTCGAAGCATCGACGACCGGTTGAGTGCCGTTCCGGCGCAGACGCTGTCGACCACTTGCTGGAGCGTGGCGTCGCTGAACCCGATGCCGATGGCATTGGCGACAGTCACGGCTTCGCTGACGATCTGGCGGGTGAGGGGCGCGGCCTCGGGGTGGGTGAGCAGTTCGCCATTGGTGATCCGGAACAGGGCGGTCAACGGATTGATGGCCGCGTTGACGATCAGCTTTTTCCAAAGCATCGCCTGCAGATCGGCTTCCTCCTGGCACGCCATCCCCGCCTTGGCAAAAATCCGCGTGATCTGCGCCACGGCCTGCGGATCGCCACTGGCCAGTGCCAGCTTGCAACGCCCCGCTCCGCTGCAGCGCACATGCCCGACGGTGTCCATGCGTGAGCCCATGTCGGTAACGCCCGCCACGAGGGCCTTGGCCTTCAGTGGCTGCAGTTGCTCAATGTTACCGAGGCCGTTTTGCAGTGTTAGCACGATGCTTGATGAGGAACCATGAGACATCAGGGCATGGCAGACATTGCCGGTATCGAAGGCCTTCACGCAAACGACGATGACTGCTGCTCTGGCCGCTAGCGACGGATCACAGGTGACGAGGGGCATCGCCGTCCAGCAGGATCCCCCTTCGTCCACCGTGATTCCAGTTTTTGCCAGATGCTCCGCCCGGTCCCGGCGATGGTCAAGCAGGCAGACACCCACCCCCGCCCTGCACAGCCGTGCGGCGACGAGTGACCCGACCGCGCCGGGGCCGATGACGGCCATGTCGTGATGCAGTCCGTTTCCCACGCTAGTCCAGCAGGCCTTCGCGTGATGCCGCGATATACTCCATGCCGTACTCGTCTTCGCCCAGCAGCAGGGCGCTGGCCAGCTTGTAGGGGGTGGAGGTCTTGTCGATGCCGTTGAGGATCTTGATGTTGATCTGCATCGGGTCGACAATTCCGCCATCGCCACCCGCCTCGCAGCAGAGCAGCGTGTAGACCTGGTTGATCAGTTTGCGACTGGGCATGCCGAAGGAGATGTTGCTCAGCCCTGCCACGATATGCACCTCCGGACCGTATTTACCGCGAATGGCGCGGACGGTGTCCAGGAACCGCCGTCCATTTTCGCCGTCCGTGGAGATGGGGAATACCAGCGGGTCGAAGTGCATCGCTGCCTTGTCGAATCCGGCCTTGACGAGGATCTGGTAGATGGCGTCGATATTGGCCATCCGCTCCTCCGTGGTGTTGGGAAGCCCTTCTGCACCGGCGGCGGAGGCGATCACGACGGCATTGGCCGCCTTGGCGATCGCCACGGCGTCGGTCCGTTCGAGCGACACCGAATTAACCATAGGGCGTCCCCGTTTCGGGTCGCAGGCGTCCAGTCCGGCTTTCAGGATCTCGAGGTTCGAGGAATCGATGCTCATGGGGATTGACACGGCCTGCTGGACCACATCGACCGTCCATTTCATCAGGGTCACCCGTTCCGCGACGTCCGTGCTGAACTCATCCACGTTGATGTCGAGGTAGGTGGCCCCGGCCTTTTCCTGTTGGCGTGCCAGGTTCTGGAGGTAGTCCTTGCCAGCCGCCTGATCCGCGCCGCTGCCGTAGACGCCCTGCCAGATGGCCACGGCGCAATGCTTGACCTTGCCAGCCGCCCAGTCGGCACGACTCGTGAAGGTCTCGGGAACAGGAAGCTGTTTTTCCGCCCCGGTCGCCTTGTAGTAAATCGCGTACTTGCCGTCGCCTCCGGGTTTGCAGAACGCGCCGTCAACCTTGAAAATACGGGTGCAGTGGATGTTTTCGCCGACGGATACAAACGTGCTGATGCTCATTTTTCAATTCCTGGGTTGTGTTATTTTTTCTTCGCTTGATTGAGATGGTCAACGGCCTTGCGGATGGCGGTGATATGTGCTGGCGTGGTGCCGCAGCAGCCCCCGATGATGTTGGCACCGGCGGCGACCAGGGCCGGGGCGTGGGCTGCCATGTCCGCCGGGGTCTCGGGAAAGACATCGACCCCGTTCTGGTTCACGGGCATGCCGGCATTCGCATGGACCAGGATCGGGGTTGTAGGGGCTGCCGCCCGCAGTTCCGCGATGATCGGGATCATGCGTTCACTGCCATTGCCGCAGTTGGTGCCGATGATGTCAGCCCCGGCCTCGATCAGGGGCGCGACGATGTCGGCGGGGCCGATGCCCATCATGGTCCGGTATTCGCCTTGCACGGTTCGCTCGAAGGTGAAGGTGCAGATGATTTCAAGCCGGGTGTTCTCCTTGACCGCACGCACCGCGCAACGGGCTTCGTCGAGATCGGCGAAGGTCTCGATACAGCACGCATCGGCACCGCCTGCCTCCATCGCCGTGGCCTGTTCGGCAAACGCATCGTAAAGTTCGTCCTCGGTCACATCGCCCATCAGCAGCAGTTTTCCGGTGGGTCCGATCGAGGCAATCACATGTGCCTGGTCGCCGGCGGCCTCGCGCGATAGCCGTGCGGCAGCGGTATTGATCTGCGCCGTCATAGCCTCCAGTCCATAATGCTTCAACTTGAACCGGCTGCCCCCGAAACTATTGGATTCCACCATCTGCGCCCCTGCCGCGATATAGGCTTCGGCGATGGATCTGACAATCTCGGGCCGCTCCAGGTTCCACAACTCGGGACAGGAGCCTGGGCGTAGCCCGTGCTTGTGGAGAAAGGTTCCCCAAGCCCCGTCCGACACCAGGATCCCGCCCGCCGCTATCTTGCTTCTAATCGTTATTTTCATGCGTATGAACATAACGGTTGTTCAATCCAAACGTCAAGCCATGAAATTTTCAGGCCGCGCCATGATACGCTTGCTTTTCTATCCGGCATTTAATAGCTTGACCCATTAAATGCTGGGGTTTAACACATGTCATTAAACGAAACGCTAGACGTGACGCCGTTGGAATCACCGATTGATGTGATTGCCTGTGGGGTGCTGGCCGCTGATCTCAAGCACATCGTGCATGGGCGCGGAGTGGATATCCGTCTCCATTTCCTCCCCGGTGGGTTGCATGCATCGCCTGAACTGCTTCATGTTGAGCTGCAAAAGATGATTGATCTCGTTAGTCAGGCGGATCCGCCAGCCTCCCGGATTGTCATCGGGTACGGGGTATGCGGTCGCGGTACGGTGAATCTGAAGGCGCGGGGCATTCCCCTTGTGATACCCCGTGTACATGACTGCATAGCGCTTTTCCTGGGCTCCGATGCGGAGTATCACCGGCAATTCGCGGCGCACCCCGGCACCTATTACCTGTCGGCTGGCTGGGTCGAGGAGAAAGGCGACGGTGGCCCGCGTCGCAATATGGGGTCGGATGCCTCGGCCCATCCGCTGTACACCACCTACGAGCAATTGTCGGAGGCGTATGGCGCGGATAATGCCGACTACATCCAGGCGTTCATGCAAAGCTGGACACGTAACTATACACGGTCCGCCTTCATCGACACCGGTATTGGCAAACAGAAGTCACGCTATGCTGATCAGGCGCGTGAAATGGCGGGGCGTTTCGGTTGGGAATATGCCCATCTGGCGGGCACGCATGACCTGTTGACCGAGGCACTGACCACAACCCGCACCACGGAGGCGATTCTCGTTGTGCCGCCCGGCGCGGTAACCTGCTACGACGCCATCCGCCGCCGTCTCGATTGCTCTGCCACCGTGACGGCAACACCCCGGGCCGATGGTCGGGTGGATGGCAGGTCAACGCTTGCCGGGGGAGGGGGCGAGCCCTGTGTCTGCGCCACCATGCAGCGGCACGGGATCGGCCTTGGCATCGATGCCGGTGGCACCTATACCGATGCGGTGCTCTATGATTTCGACCGGCAGGAGGTCTTGTGCAAGGCCAAGGCGCTGACCACCCATTGGGATTATAGCAAGGGTATCCGCGAAGCCTTGGACGGGCTTGACCCCGTGACCCTCAAACGCGTCAGCATCACGGCCCTATCGACGACGGTCGCCACCAATGCGATTGTGGAAAACCGGGGACAAACCGTGGGGCTCCTGGTGATGCCGCCTTGCGGATGGCAGGATCCGGAAGGGTTCCGCCACGCCCCGCTCGCGGTGATCCGAGGGCAGCTTGAAATCGATGGGACGGAGATTGAGCCGGTGGATGCCGTCCAGGTACGGGCGGTCTGCCAGGACCTGATCCAGCGTCAGGGCGTGACGGCCTTTGCGGTGGGGGGCTACGCTGCCCATGCCAATCCATCGCACGAACTTCAGGTGAAATCGATCATCCGCGAGTCCACGGCCATGAGCGTGACCTGCAGTCATGAGCTTTCCAGCGCCCTGCATTATCGCGTCCGGGCCGAGACGGCTGCGCTCAACGCCCGGATCATTCCCTGTCTCGAATCCTTGTTGACCCGCGTGACCGACGCCCTTGACGCCAAGGGCGTTGCCGGACCGGTGATGGTTGTCCGCAGCGACGGCTCGTTCATGAAGCTGTCCGCAGCCCTGGAGCGGCCGCTGGAGACCATGCTCTCCGGACCGGCGGCCAGTGCCGCTGGTGCCGGATGGCTGGCGCAGACCGGCGATGCGCTCGTGGCGGATATCGGGGGGACAACCACGGACACCGCGACCCTGTGTGGCGGGCGGGTCCGGATGAATCCGGAAGGGGCATCGATTGGCGGATGGCAAACGCATATACGCGCACTTGACCTGCAGACCGTCGGTCTTGGGGGCGACAGTCATGTCCATTTTCGCGATACACGGATCCTTATCGGCCCGGAGCGTGTGGCCCCGATCTGCTGGCTGTCGGCAACCCGACAGGGGACGGGCGACGCGCTGGCGTGGGTGGAGAGCCGTGCCCAGTCTCCCGGTATTTCCAGTGCCGACATGACCCTGTTCACGTGCTCTGGAAAAACCATTCCCGCGTTCCTTTCCGATATCGAGATGAAGATCGTGGCACTGCTTCAGGCACGCCCCTACAGCTTGACCGAACTAGCGGTCGCGCTCCAGAAGCCCCATCCTAGCATGGTCCCGATCAAACGACTGGTTAGCGAGCATGTGGTTCAGCGCTGCGGATTCACCCCGACCGATGCCCTGCATGCTGCCGGACGCCTGGATCTGTGGGATCGCGCGGCATCCATTCGTGCGGCCCGGATCCTTGCGGTGCGGTTCCAGCAGGATGCCGTGGACTGGGTGTCGCAGGTGCTGACGCTTTTCGAGCGTACGCTGGCCCTGGAAATACTGAAGAAGAAACTCAGCGAGCAGACGCCGATCAAGGCGCTCGACAGTCAACCGCTGGCGCAGGCGATGTTGGATCGTATCCTGGATCAGGAGGTGCGGGGTGGGTTCGGGTTGACCGTCTCTTTCCAGCATCCCGTGATCGGGATTGGCGCTCCCGCCGCCTGTTTTGTGCCGGATGCCTGTCTCCGGATCAACGCCAGGGCGGTTATTCCTCCACATGCCGATGTGGCCAACGCGGTCGGTGCCATTATCGGGTCCATCGCCATCCGTCATGACGTCCGCATCACGCCCGATGAGATCGGCTGCATGCACCTGAGCGGGGTGCCCGATGCCCCCGTCTACAAGAGCATTGAAGCGGCAACGGCCAATGCCCACGCCTGGCTTCACCGTCATCTTGAGCAACTGTCGGTCCGGGCGGGATGCCGTGTCCCGGCCATCACGATTTCCCTTTGTGACCGCACCGCAGCCGATGCCGACGGCAATCCTGTTTTCCTGGGGCGTGTCTTGGAAGGACAGGCTATCGGCGTCCCCGACCTCTGACCGGTTGCCGGTTTGCGGGCCTGCTACCTGAATCCGATTGCCGCCGCTGAACCTGCTGGCGCGGTTCGGGCCGGGCGTCGGCTCCCGTCGCCAGGCGGGCTGCTTCGGAGTGGTAGGGCTGCTCTGAATCCACCGTGATCGTGAACCGGATCAGCTTCTCGATTCCGCGCAGCCAGTCGCGTTCCCTTGCGGAACAGAACGAGACCGCATCGCCCGCAGCCCCCGCGCGTGCCGTGCGTCCGATCCGGTGAATGTAGGTTTCCGGTGCCTCGGGCAGATCATAGTTCACCACATGGGTGATTCCGTCCACATCCAGGCCGCGCGCGGCAATATCGGTCGCTACCATGGCCCGGACGTTGGAATCACGGAACCCCTGCAGTGCCGTGGTGCGGGCACCTTGCGATTTGTTGCCATGGATTGCGCAGGAGCGGATCCCAGCCTTCTGCAGATGACGGACCACCTTGTCGGCCCCGTGTTTGGTACGGGTGAAAACAATCACCTTGTCCATCTGGCGCTTATTGATCAGATCCACCAGCAGGTCGTTCTTGTCCTGCTTATCCACGAACATCATCACCTGTTCGATCCGTTCCACCGTTGGACGTTCGGGGTCGATGGTGATTTCCACCGGATCAATCAAAAGGTCGCGAGCCAGCCCTGCGACCACCTCGGGCATGGTGGCGGAAAAGAAAAGCGAATGCCGTCGACGGGGGAGCTTGGCCACGATACGGCGCACGTCCGGGATGAATCCCATGTCAAGCATTCGGTCGGCCTCGTCCAGGATGAACAATTCAATCGCGTCCAGCCACAGGTGCCCCTGCTGCATCAGGTCAAGCAGTCGTCCGGGCGTTGCCACGACAACATCCGGTGCCCGTCGCAAGGCCTGCTCCTGCGGGTTCTGGCCCACGCCGCCGAATATGACGACATGGCGGACCGAGAGGTAGCGTCCGTAGGTGGTGATGCTTTCCCCGATCTGGGCCGCCAATTCACGCGTGGGGGTCAGGATCAGCGCCCGCGGATGCCCTGGCTGCGGCCGCTTGGCATTGAGTGTCATTTCCTGCAGCAGCGGCAGGGTAAACGCGGCGGTCTTGCCGGTTCCCGTCTGGGCGCATCCCAGCAGGTCCCGCCCCTTTAGAAGATGGGGGATGGATTGCTGCTGGATGGGGGTCGGTTGGGTATACCCTTCCTCGGCGACAGCACGTTGCAGGGGCTCGATCAACGCTTCAAAAACAGGAGACACACTCATTAGGATCCATTTCCGTATCAGCGATACACAATTAACTTAGCCCATACTCTTTAGGCGTTTTGACGACGTTTATCAAGGGATTTCGCAGGTCAGACGCATTTATGTCCGGTTTTACGAAACGGAAACATGTTGACAAACTTGGACACTGGGTGAATTGTGTCTTAACATGTATAAACCAGAAGTCATCCTGATTTTCCTTGTGGCGGCGGTGGTGCATGCGCTGAGCGGTGTGCCCGGCCTGATGATGTCGCGACACTCGCCGCACGGTCAGCGCTTGGCACTTTTTATGATTTTGCTGGCATCGCTGGTCGGCCTGACGGGGGTGTGCCTGGTGTTTTGGAAAGGTCCCGCTCAGTGGGTGCTGTCGTGGACCTTGCTGGGTCAGCCCCTGACGTTGGCTGTGGATGCCTTGAGTGCCTTCTTCATGATGCCCGTACTGGTTATCGGTGCACTGGGTGCCCTCTATGGTTTGGGCTACTGGGCGCAAGCGGACCATCCTGGAAATGGCCGGATGCTGTGGTTTTTCTGGGGACTTCTGCTGGCGGGTATGATGGTGCTTCTGGTGGCCCGCCATGGCGTTTTGTTCCTGATGGGCTGGGAAGTGATGGCGCTGTCCGCATTTTTCCTTGTAAGTACGGAGCATGATCAGCCAGAGGTCCGCCGGGCAGGCTGGATCTATCTGGTGGCCACGCATCTGGGAACCTTGACGCTGCTGGCGTTGGTTGCGCTGCTGGCGACGGTGACGCATTCGTTCACGCTGCAGGCGGTTGCTTCTGGTGTGATGGGGCAGGGCACGCTGCTGGCTGCGTTTTTTCTGACGTTTATAGGCTTCGGTCTGAAGGCGGGGGTGATGCCGCTGCATTTCTGGCTGCCTGGAGCCCATGCCAATGCGCCGAGCCATGTATCGGCGATGCTGTCGGGGGTGGTCCTCAAGATGGGCATTTACGGACTGATCCGGTTCTTGGGATATCTACCGGATCTGCCGTTGATTTGCGGGGTGCTTGTGTTGCTGCAGCGGGGTGCTGGGAGTCCTTTTCGCCATCAGTCAGCATGATCTCAAGCGCTTGCTTGCCTACCATAGTATTGAAAACATAGGCATCATCCTGATGGGCTTGGGGCTGGCGTTGATCGGAAGGTCGGCGGATCGTCCGGTATGGGTGGTTCTGGGCATGGCGGGGTGCTTGCTACATGTATGGAATCACGGCTTATTCAAGACGTTGCTCTTTTTCGGTGCCGGGTCGGTGATTCACGCCTCCGGCACGCGTCTGATGGATCGTATGGGCGGCCTTGCACGCTCCATTCCCTGGACCGCCGCCTGCTTCCTGACGGGAGCGGTCGCGATCTGCGGATTACCGCCGCTGAACGGGTTTGTGAGTGAATGGTTCGTGTACCTCGGCCTTTTCCACGCGCTATCCGGTGATATCCTGCCCGCGTTGCTGGTGACCGCCCTGGCCATCCCCGTGCTCGCCATCATCGGGGCGCTGGCCTTGGCTTGCTTCGTTAAAGTGTACGGTGCTGTTTTCCTGGGACAGCCTCGCCTGCCGCCGTCGACCGTTCCGCATGAGTCGCCCCTCACCATGCGCCTGGCGATGGGGTGTCTAGTGCTGGCCTGCGGGGTTATCGGCGTCTTCCCCTGGTCGGTGGTTCCTCTTCTGAACCAGGCCATCCCATTCCTGGATAACGCCCTGTCGCCGTCGCTGTGTTCGCTGCAATCGCTGGTTCCCTTCACCGCGCTGACGCTGGCCGGCCTGACGCTGGCCACCGGCGGAGCAGGTGCCTGCTGGTGGCTGCGTCGTCGTCTCCGCCTGCGGCGCATCGATTATGCGATCACCTGGTCCTGCGGTTATGCCCGGCCAACGGTGCGGATGCAATACACCGCCTCCTCCTTTGCCCGGATGCTAACTCACTTGTGCCGCTCCGTGCTCGGCTCCAGGATCCATACGCCTGGCATCGGGGCAGTCTTTGCCGAACCGGCGTATTTTGAATCGCATCAGGACGATCCTGTGCTGGACCGTACGTTGCTGCCTGCGGGACGTTTCATCCAGACGCTTTTCAGCATGGCCCGGCCGCTGCAGCGAGGGTTGACCCATCTGTACCTCATTTATGTAGCGGTTGCTGTGCTTGGCCTGCTGATATGGACAATGCCGATTCGTTCTATGTTGGAGCGGCTGCTGGTGTATTGACATATCTGCGGATTGAATGAAACCAATTGACAATTGTGGACATGATTGAGAATATGTCCGCAAATGTCAATTCAAGGAGTAGGGGATGCAGTTATCCGTAAAAGAGATTTCAGGGCTACTTAATGTTGCCGAGAAGACGATTTACCGATGGATCAAGCAGGGTAGTATCCCTGTTTACCGGATTAATGGGCAGAACCGTTTCAACCGTGCCGAAATTTTGGAATGGGCGACATCCAAACGTATTCCGGTCTCGCCGCAGTTGATGGTTGAGGAGGTGTCCGGTTGCGCCGTGATGCCGACGCTGGTGGAAACCCTGCGGGAAACCGGTATTCACTACCATGTGGCGGGCAATGGCAAGTCCCAGGTGCTGAGAACGGTCGTTGATTTAATGCAGTTGCCGGATGAGGTGGATCGTGATTTCCTGTACAAGGTATTGTTGGCCCGCGAGACACTGGGCTCCACGGGGGTAGGCGACGGCGTGGCCATTCCGCATGTGCGCAATCCGATCGTGCTGCATATTACCCAGCC
>JFJP01037263.1_pt1 | contig 34540 bp, 33 predicted proteins | sample 431651 | NCBI WGS metagenome assembly JFJP01 (sample SAMN02602958, study PRJNA72255) | Microbial mat metagenome, whole genome shotgun sequencing project. | biome: fresh water; feature: sink hole; material: water; isolation source: purple microbial (photo- and chemosynthetic) mats found in... | reverse complement strand
TCATACTGTTTTGCTGCTTCGTTTTCTTCAGTTTCATACGCTCTGACAATTCTCTTTACAAGCTTATGCCTTACGATGTCTCTCTCATCGAACTTTATTATTGAGATCCCTTCTATGCCTTTAAGAATTCTCATTGCCTGTATAAGTCCTGAATCGGTTTTACGCGGTAAGTCTATTTGTGTTGTATCTCCTGTGATAATGAATTTTGAACTCATCCCCATTCGTGTCAGAAACATTTTTAACTGGCTGATTGTTGCATTCTGAGCCTCGTCAAGGATTACAAAAGCATTTTCAAGAGTTCTGCCGCGCATAAAAGCCAGAGGCGCAATCTGAACAGTACCATCTTCAATCCAGGTTTCAAGCTTCTTATAGGGGAGCATATCATGAAGGGCATCGTACAGGGGCTGAAGATAAGGGTCGAGCTTCTCTTTCATATCACCCGGCAGAAATCCAAGCCGCTCTCCGGCTTCAACAGCAGGACGGGTAAGGATTATTTTTTTCACCTCCCGGTCTTTGAGGGCCTTAACAGCGAGTGCTATTGAGGTATAAGTTTTTCCTGTTCCTGCCGGTCCCTCGGCAATAACAAGATCGCAGGTTTTATAATCGCTTACAAGCTGAAGCTGGTTAACTGTTCTGGCTCTTACAGGTTTCCCGCTTGTACCAAAAACAAGGACATGCTCAAATTCGCCATTCGAAGCAGATCTCATATGATCAGAATCGAAAAAATACTTTTCTATATCCTGTTCATCAAGACGGTTGTACTTCCTGTAATACTCTATTATTTCGTTAAATTTTTCTGCAAAAACAGCTATCTCTCCCTCCTCTCCGAGACATTTAATCTCGTTGCCCCTTGCCACAATTTGAATTTTAGGAAAGAAACTGCGGATTTTATCAAGCAGCGAATTGTTTGTGCCGAAAAAGATTACAGGATCAATATCCTCAAGAAAAATGATTACCTCTGTCATTAAACCTCACCAATTTTTGATCTGATATGCCAAATTCCCGATATAAATGACTACTGAGTAAATAGTTCAAAAAAAAATATGACTGTCTCCTGCAAAGTAAGGTTATTTTTTCCTTAGAAGATTATCTTTGTTATAAGTTTTTTAATATGGCAGTAGTAACATTGACAACTGAGTGGAAACCCTATGATATCTATAATGGAATCATAAAAGGTAAGCTCAGTGCGCTCTGCCCCGATGCCACAATTATAGATAATGCCGGATCGATTCCTCCTTTTAATATTTCACTGGCATCCTTTATTATCAGGAATACACATTTAAATTATCCAAAAGGATCTGTGCATATAATCTGCGTGCACTCAGAAGTTCACAAAGATCAGGACGTCCTGCTCGTAAAAGCAAAAGACCACTTTTTTATTGGCACCGACAATGGAATTTTCAACCTGATTCTTAATTCTGATCCGGATGAGGTCGTTAGAATTGATATGAAAGGAGTAATTGATGAACTTGAAGTTTTTGCAGTAACCGCTGCAGGTATTTTATCAGGAAAAGCTTTAGCCGATCTTGGGTCACCTGTAAAAACAGTTATGGAAAAAATCCCTCTCAGGGCCACAATTGATAAAGATGTAATTATTGGAAGTATAATATTCATCGATTCTTACGGAAACGCTTTCTCAAACATAACACGTGAAGTTTTTTACAGGGTTTTTGAAAATAAAGACTACAGAATCCTGATTCAGAGCAATAAAAATTATACCGACCATATTTCCGAAAACTACAGCGATGTTCCTGTAGGCGAAATGCTTGCAAGGTTTAATCAGCTTGATTTACTTGAAATTTCTATAAACGGAGCAGATGTATCTGAATTACTAAGTGTTGAAGTTGGATCGGTAGTCAGGGTAGACCTTGCACATAAATCAGCTTCCCCAAATCGTCTGTTTTAAAAAATCTTATAATGAAGGATAGAAACAAAAGTCTTGAGGAGTTTAACAGACTCCTGGATATTATTGAAGAGCTCAGGGCAAAATGTCCCTGGGACATGAAACAGACAAATGACTCTCTTCGTAAACTTACAATTGAAGAAACATATGAACTGGCTGAAGCAATATCCTCAGGAAGCGATGAGGGAATTAAGAATGAACTTGGCGATCTGATGCTGCATATAGTATTTTATGCAAAAATAGGTACAGAGAAAAATCTGTTTAATATGGGAGATGTACTTGAAGGAATCAACAATAAACTGATTTACAGACACCCACATGTTTTCGGAGATGTTAAAGTCAGCGGTGCATCACAGGTTGAGGAGAACTGGGAACAATTAAAGATTAAGGAGCACAATGGGTACAAACCTGTTCTCTCAGGGGTGCCTGCATCACTCCCTGCGATAATAAAAGCAAACAGAATTCAGGAGAAGGTCAGAGGTGTTGGTTTCGACTGGGAAAAGAGAGAACAGATCTGGGATAAAGTGGCTGAAGAGATCGGTGAACTTAAAGAAGAGATAGAAAATCATAATACAGAATCAATAGAATCTGAACTTGGCGATGTTCTGTTTTCTATTATAAATGCTTCAAGGTTATATGGAATAGACCCTGAGGCAGCCCTTGAGAAAACCAACCGCAAATTCATAAAACGATTCAATTATCTTGAAAACGAGACTCTTAAAAAAGGAATCTCGCTTCATAATATGAGTCTTGATGAAATGAATGTAATTTGGGAGGAGGCAAAAAAGGAGGATTCTTTGCCCCCTGCCCCCTAAAGGGGGTCTAAAATCCAATTGTGGAATTAGCCCCCCTCTAGGGGGGTTGGGGGGCGAGAAAATTTATACGACAACAGTTGATAAATTATCTTTGCTGCGATAAAATCAGGCGATTTATTAGTATTTGAAGGGCATAATTCAACTACATCAAATCCGACAACATTACGTTTTCTTATTACATCCCTGAGAAAATGCATAAGCTCAAAATATTCTGGTCCGCCAGGCTCAGGTGTACCTGTTGAAGGCATAACTGAAGGATCAAATACGTCAAGATCTATTGTAATATATACATTACTGCTTAGTTTATCTATTGCTTTGCCATAGAGTCCCTTATCGTAATATAACTGGTGTGCAAAAAACATCCTGTCCTTATCGGCATAAGGGAGTTCACTTTCCGACATGCTTCTTATTCCAACCTGCACAATGGGAGCAAATTCGCGGGCACGTGCCATGGCACAGGCATGATTAAATTCAGATCCCTCGTATTCCTGACGAAGATCGGCGTGAGCATCAAGCTGAAGAATAGTAAGATCTTTAAATTTTTCTGAAACTGCTTTAAAGGTCCCGATGGGAACAGTATGATTTCCCCCGATTGTAACAGGAAATTTGTTGTCGGCCAGCAATGCAGCAGTTCTTTCATATACTGCATTAACAAGTTTATCTGGGGTACTTTTCTCCAGAACCGGCTCAACTGTATGGATCCCTTTCAGGTGAGCTTCGGAGGAGGTTTCAATATCATAGAATTCCAGATTTACTGAGGCTTCAAGTATTGCATCAGGCCCTTTATCCGCTCCACGCATCCAGGTGCTTGTTTCGTCGTATGGTACTGGAAGAATGATTATCTCTGATCCGGGATAATCATAAACAACTTCATTTCCTCCAAAATTCATAGATTATTTTTTTAGTTTCTAGCAAACCGGAAAAAAGAAAATTCCCGCTGATCTCGCAGATTGGCGCGGATGATTATAAATGATCTGCGTTAATCAGCGTAATCTGCGGGAACTTTCAGATAATAAAGATTATTCCTTTTTTGCTTTGGGAGCTGCTTTTGTCTTTTCAACCGGCACTTTCTTCCCGTCTGAGGCTTTTTCAGCTGTTTTTTTAGCTTTTGGTTTTTCCTCTTTTGGCTTCTCCTCCTTTGTCTCAGGTTCTTCCTTTACAAGAAGATCCAGCTTATGAAGGATATTAAACCACATGGCAACCTTTTTGATATCGCTCACATAGACTTTGTCTCTTGAGTAGTCCGGCAGTACAGTTTCAAACCACAATTTCAGCTTAGATGAATCTGATTTTGAATCAATTGCAGGTGCTCCATTAGTCTGATCAAAGATAATATCAAACACTTTGCCTAAAGGGACATCTTCTTTTTCAGTAAAAATAGCAATATCCTCAAGCGAACTTACTTTAGCTGAGCCATATGCACTGCTCCTTTTTTTTGTTTCGAGGTGTTCAACGATTATTGCATTCTTGCCCTGAGCAATAAATCTGAATAAACCTGTTTCGCCTGAAATTGACAGAATATCTTTTAAAATCATTTTATCTTATTTTTTTTACAAATTTAACTGTTGAATTTTATCCGAAGCACAATTATACCATATTTCTTTCTTTCTTGATCCTATCGTAAGCCTCATTTACCTTCTTGAACTTTTCATCAGCTGTTTTTCTGAAATCATCACCAAGATGACTTACTTTATCCGGGTGATATTTCATTGCCATTCTCCTGTAGGCTTTCTTAAGCTCATCGTTGGTGCACGATGGTTCTATTTCAAGAATTTTATAGGATGAATCTGTTTCAGGAATAAACATGTTCTTTATCGAAATAAAATCGCTAGGGGCTACTCCCAGGAATCCGGCAATTTTTTCGATTATTGAAATCTCAGCAGGATGAATACTGGTGTCAGCCAGAGAAACATTAAATAAAAGATGAAGAAGCTGAAGTCGCGAAGAGTAATCCATATTGCTCCGGATCTGGATACAGACATCCTGAACAGGAATCTCCTGCTTTAGAATGTCCTTAAGCATTAATAATGCCTGTTTTGCAGACTCCTCACCGAATTGCCTCACAAAGAACTGCTTAACATAGTCCAGTTCAGATTTAACGATTTTCCCGTCCGACTTCATTACTGCACCCACAAGAACAAGCAGGCTCATCCCGAAATCACCCTGACTTGTCCTTTGGGTCTTAGAGCTATAGGTTGATGTTTGAACTGTAGTACTATCAATAACTGATCCGACAAGGAATCCTAAAAGACCTCCAATCGGACCGCCCATTACAAATCCGAGTCCGCCGCCCAGCCATTTTCCGAATATACCCATTTTTAAATATCTGTATTACCAAGCATTATTAGATCTTCATGAATTTTAAGAATTACAGGAATAATCATGTCTTTATCAGAATTATAAATCAGATAATCTGATCTGCTGATTCTGGCTTCATCGCTAATCTGGCTATCTATCCTTTCAAGGATCTGTTCCCTGGTAAGATTATTCCTTCGCATTACCCTTTCTATCCTCTCCTCATCCGGAGCAATTATTGTTGCTATCCTGTCAACCAGATTAACGGCTCCACTTTCGAAAAGGATTGCAGCTTCCATAATTACATAAGGAGCACTCTGATCCGATTCCCATCTAATAAAACGGTCAAAAACAATAGGATGAATAAGCGAATTAACTTTTTCAAGAAGGATTTTATTATTAAAAATCAATGAAGCAAGACCGGGTCTGTCGAGGATCCCCTCGTGATACAGATCCTTACCAGCAATTGAATTAATCTTATCCTTCACATACACATCACTATTCATTATTTCTTTCGCTTCATAATCTGCAGCAAAGACAGGGATCCCCAGAACCTTAAAAACCCTGCATACCGACGTTTTACCGCTTCCGATACCACCTGTTACTCCAAGTTTGATTCCGGGTTTTCTTCCTGTTTTCATTTCTTCCCTCCCTGAATAACTGCTTTCTTTCCTGATGTGTTTACAGAAGAAGAATTCTGATCTGATCCTGACGATTTCACTTTAAGTGTAAAAAAGAGAGTATCGGGTTTGATTGAGGTAACTTCAAAACCTGTGCCGAGCTGAACGGCCAAACTTTTCGCAAGAGCTGAGGTAACGATAAAATAATCAAGATCTTTTGTTCCTTGTACTCTTTTATAATTGACCTTCGATATGTCAATATCTACAGGAGCTTTATTCTCTGATAATTTAAGTTTTAATATTGATGATCCGCGACCTCTGAGAAAAAGATTAAGGACCGACTTTGGTTCATCACTAATAATCCTGTTGGAAGGAAGGTTAATATACTTAACCTGGAACCTGATTCCGGCTTCAGTTTCTTTCCCTAATGAATTCAGGTACCAGAAAATAAAAGCCAGAAAAAGGAAGAAGACGAATATTCCAACATCTCTGTTGATAACGCCTGCCCCCTTTTTCTCAGATCTTTGCCATTCCGGGACTTTTTCCTTCACAAAAGGTTTATTGAATAAAGTTAATGCTATTCGTCCGCTGATGGATCCTTCAGAAGTGCATTCTTATCAACTTTCAGCTTAATATCGCCACCGACATCTACAGTTACATAGTTATCCCTGACTTCATAAACTCTACCAAAAATTCCACCGGTAGTTACAACTTTATCACCTTTTTTCAGTGAACTTCTGTAGTTATTCATTTCTTTCTGTTTTTTCATTTGTGGTCTGATCATAAAGAAATAGAAGACAACAAATACAAGAATAAGAGGAAGAAATGAAATAAGAGGGTTACTCTGGCCGGTTGCTCCGGCAGGTTGTCCCATTAAAAACAAATAAGCAAAATTGGTCATTGTAAAAAATTATTAATTATTATTAATTGATATTGGTTACTACTTCAGCAGTTATTTTTAATATCACAACAGGTTTTGAGGCATTCGACCTTACTGAAATGGTCTTGGACTGTTTCCCGTATTTCTCATATGTATCAAAAACGACTTCAAGATTTCCGCTTCCTCCAGGGGGGATAGGCTTTGTGTCATATTTTGGAACTGTACATCCGCAGCTTGTAATTGCATTTTTAACTACCAGATTGCCGGTTCCTTTGTTTTCAAAAGCGAAAACGTATGCTACTTTTTCACCCTCTTCAACTTTTCCAAAATCATGCTCATACTCCCTGAATACAATCTCTGCAGATTGTGTACTATCAGCCTGCTCCGATGAAATTACACTTCCGCTGTTATTACCACTGCAACCCGAAAGCATCAACGGTATTATCGCAAGAAAAATATTGAAAATTCTTTTCATAAAACAACAACAATACAGATCATTCACTATCTGCTAATCCCTCTCCTACAAGACCTCTCCCGAATTTATTAAAAAGTCCCTCGTCGCGGATCTCTTTAACAATGTTATCAAGAATTCCGTTCACAAATGTACTGCTTTTAGAAGTACAATAGTATTTGGCTATTTCTATATACTCATTAAGAGTAACCTTCACCGGGATTTCAGGAAACTCAAGTATCTCAGTAATAGCAAGCTGCATCACCAGAATATCCATCAGGGCAATGCGTTCCACCTCCCAGTTGGTTGTATTCTTATCAATAAGCTCTGAACATTTATCCTGATTGAGAACAACTTTTCTGAAGAGTATTTTTACAAACTCTTCATCCTCCTCATTTTTAAACAATGGCATAAGCGGAGTATTTTCTCCGGAGTCGGCTTTAAATTTCTTCAGTGTCTTTTCAACCATTGCGGAAATATATTCCATATCATCATTCCAGAATATACTTTGTTCCTCAAGATTAGACTGCAGATCTTCTGATTCAGAAAACAAAACTGTTATAAGCTTTATAATGAATTTTTTATCAGACTGATAATTATGAGTATCAGATTTCATATATTCATCATACACATCCCATATAATAAGCTTATTATATAATAATCGTGGGACATGAGGGTTATTAACCCATGAGAGTTTTTTGGAAGATATATAGCTTTTGAATGCAAGGTTTTTTCTAAGCTGTGCAATAACCTGGTTATCAACAAAGCGTCTTCTTGGATTTAAATCATCAGGTGTGGGCATTTTTTTCTGAAGTGCCTGATCGATTTTTTCACCTGCGATATCAGCTATATCAACGACGAGCAGAAGAAGATAGTGATAAAGATCATATGTCTTCCCAATGCTGAACATAAGTTCTGTTTCGGCCTGGGCAAGATTTCCATCCTCCCTGCGGTTAAAAGCATAAAGAGCCATTAAGGCTTTTATGCGTAGTAATCTTCTGCTTATCATTTATAAAGAACCTCAATTTTCGCTGCAAAAATACTCTTTTTCCGTTACCCTCAAAACAACTTCTCAAAATTCAGGACAATTAATTTGCCTCGTTTTGATTTGATAAAATAATTATTACATTTGACAATCATATACAAAACCCTTACACAAACTGACTTAGAAATGGAAGAAGCAGCAGGAATAAAGGAAGTCAAAAACGGGCTGGAGGAGACGATTGTAAAGGAAGAAATTTTCACAAAAGTAATACGTGCCGGTAAGCGTACCTATTTTTTCGATGTAAAGGCTACAAGGCAGGATGATTATTACCTTACAATTACTGAGAGTAAAAAACGCCTGGGCAAAGAGGGTAAAATATTTTACGAAAAACACAAGATTTTTCTTTATAAAGAAGATTTTGAAAAGTTTACAGACGGGCTTAAAGAAGCCGTTTCTTATATTGAAAATGACAAGCACGAACCTGTTTTAAATAAAAAAGAATATCACGAATCTGATTCCCGTGTTGTTAATAACAATAATAACATTATCACTTCAGAAGAGTTTACAAACGTTGAGTTTGACGACCTCGGAAAAAAGTAGAGATTTCTTTCAATGTCCGATTATCTGTTGCTAATATTTGGAATACTTCTGATAATACTTGGGATTATTGGTTGTCTTGTTCCTGTTTTGCCAGGTCCCCCATTTAGCTTTCTGGGAATATTACTGTTAAACTTTTCCCGGTTCGCAGATTTTACCACATCGGCCTTGATTACACTGGGAGCCATTGCCGTGGCTGTAACAATACTTGACTACATTGTACCGGTTTGGGGAACCAAGAAATTCGGAGGATCAAAATACGGTACCCGTGGTGCAACTGTAGGATTAATTGTAGGTTTATTTCTTGGTCCGCTTGGAATAATTTTCGGTGCCTTCATCGGCGCATTTGCAGGTGAAATGATATTTAAAGATGATATAAATTATGCACTAAAGGCAAGTATGGGAAGTCTTCTTGGATTCCTTACAGGTATAGGATTAAAACTTGCCGCCTCACTAATAATGACTTACTATTTTATAAAGGAGTGGATTGCTTAACAAAAAGCCTCATCCCCCGGCCCCTTCTCCCAAGAGAGAAGGGGAGTAAGAAAATGATATAAATTTAGTTAAGTCCCTCTCCCCCGGGAGAGGGATTTAGGGTGAGGTAAAAGTAGTTTGGAGTGGAATGTCTTTCAGTCACCAAGCGTAGCCACCATCACAGCCTTAATTGTATGAAGCCTGTTTTCTGCTTCATCGAAGACTATTGAGTGCTCTGATTCAAAGACATCTTCAGTAACTTCCATTCCATCGAGTCCGTATTTCTGAAAGATCTCTTCACCTACTTTTGTCTGACGGTTATGAAAAGCAGGAAGGCAATGCAGAAACTTAACATTTGGATTTCCTGTTTTCTCAATCACGTTCATGTTAACCTGAAAAGGCTTTAAGAGGGAAATTCTCTCCTCCCATACTGAATCAGGTTCTCCCATTGATACCCATACATCTGTATACAGAAAATCAGCTCCTTTTACAGCTTCTTCAACCTTATCGGTTATAGTTATTTTTGCACCTGTTTCTTTGGCAATTTCCCTGCATTTTGATACAAGTTCCGGAGAAGGCTGGTATGCCTTCGGAGCTGCAATTCTGAAATCAATTCCCATTTTGGCCGATCCAACCATCAGAGAATTACCCATATTATAGCGGGCATCGCCAAGGTAACAGAAAACCATTTTATCAAGAGGTTTGTCCGAATATTCGATCATTGTAAGAAAATCTGCAAGGATCTGTGTAGGATGAAATTCGTTTGTAAGACCGTTCCAAACCGGAACACCGGCATACTTTGCAAGTTCCTCAACAATTTCCTGGCCATAGCCTCTGTATTCAATTCCATCATACATACCACCCAAAACCCTTGCTGTATCAGCCATCGACTCCTTCTGCCCTATCTGTGAGCCTGTAGGGCCAAGATAAGTAACATGGGCTCCCTGGTCGTATGCAGCCACTTCAAATGCGCACCTTGTACGTGTTGATGCCTTTTCAAAAATCAGGGCAATGTTCTTTCCTTTCAGGTGTTGCTTTTCTGTGCCTTTATATTTGGATCTTTTCAAATCAATTGACAGATCAAGAAGATATTTAATCTCTTCCGGAGTAAAGTCCAGAAGTTTTAGAAAATGACGGTTTTTAAGATTGACTGACATAATTATTTATTTAAAAGGTAAAAGACAAAAGTAAAAAGTAAAAAGTAAAAAGGAAAAAGGAAAAAGGAAAAAGTATTTTACCGCCTCTCATCCTCGTACTCCATTGTAATCTTCGAGCCGTACTTTTTATCAGCGAGTTTAAAAGCTTCAGTAATAACACTTTTGGTTCCTCCCTGCTTAATAAAACTCAGACAGGCTCTGATCTTGGGTTCCATGCTGCCTTTTGTAAACTGCCCATCCTCAAGGTACTTAAGAGTATCCGCATAATTCAGAAACTCCTTAATCTCCTGATTTGGTTTTCGGTAGTTAATATAAATATATGGAACATCTGTAAGAATATAAAACTCATCAGCACCTATCTGTGCTGCAAGAAGAGATGAAGCCATATCTTTGTCAATAACTGCCTCTGCGGGCCGAACATCTTTCTTTTCATCGATGTAAACAGGTACACCGCCACCACCGGCAGCAATGACAATATTCCCTTTTCGTGCAAGATCATTAATAATGGCTTCATTAATTACTTTTACAGGTACCGGTGAAGGTACAACCCTTCTGAATCCACCTTCGGTTTTAACCTCTTCCCTGAAAATCCAGCCTTTTTTTGAGGTCAGATCATCAGCCTCAGTTTTAGTATAAACCTTACCAACCCGTTTCTGAGGATCATTAAATGCCGGATCATTAATATCCACAAGGACTTGTGTTACAAGGCAGATTACATTTTTTTCTATCCCATGTTTATTCAGCACATTTCGCAACATTCTTTCTATCATATAACCAATTCCACCCTGGGAGTCAGCTACGCAAATATCAACCGGCATCTGGGCAATATTATACATTTGCTCTCCGGCATCATTTCTCATAAGAATATTACCAACCTGGGGTCCGTTACCGTGAGTAATAACAAGATCATAACCTTCATTTATAAGAAAAATAAGGTTCTCAAGGGTCTCGGTGGTATTTTGCTCCTGTTCATCAATTGTACCAATCTGGTCTCCGCGAAGAAGGGCATTTCCACCTAGAGCGACAACAGCTAATTTCTTTTTCATTCTGTATAATAGTCTGACTGATTAATCGCAAATCTACCAATTGTACCAGAATTATATTCTGCATTTTATGAATATTGGCTGAAATAATATATGTTAAATAACATATTTTTGCAACCTCTTGCCAGAATTATTGGTCCTGTTCATATAAGTCAAAAAAAAATATATACATTTACATTCTTCAAACTAAAAGATATAAGTGAGAATTAACCGCATATTCTTCATTGCAATATTATTTGCAGTGGCTGGGTACTCCTGTAAAGATAAAGGAGGTAAAAATATTGATCAGGGTGAAATCCATTATAATATCGATTATGTAGGTAATTTCGGCGGTGTGCCTATTGAAGCTCTTCCGCAGAATCTTATTGTTTCTTTTAAGAAGGACAAGACACTTTTCGAAATGATTGGCTTTGGCAAGTCGGGCATAATGAATCTCAGCAACCCCGATGAGGAAATTTTTGATACTTATTTCAGCTTTTTTTCAAAAAGATACTATTATGCTGCCAAACCTGGGGAAATCTTTCCGGGATTTGAAGCAATGGATGGTATGGTAATGAAAAAGACATCGAAAATATCTGTAATATGTGGTTTCAATTGCAAAAATGCAGAAGTTTATTTTCCTTCTGATCCAGATAAAGTATTCAATATCTGGTACACAAACGAAATAAAACTGAAGGACCCCAATTCTGCAACTCCGTTTAATCAGATAGATGGCGTTATGATGGACTTTTTCTTTATAATGGGAGAGTCGCAGCTTCATTTCCTCGCAGAAACAGTTTATCAGAAGGATATCCCCGACTATACTTTCGAGAGAAGGGATAATTTTCTGAGAGTTACCAGGGAGGATATCAAGAAGGTAATGGGTACAATGCTAAGCCTTTAAAAAAAGTCAAAAGTCAAAAGGCAAAAGTCAAAAGGCAAAAGGCAAAAGGCAAAAGGCAGTTGGCAATAGCATATTGGACCGAATAAATCACCGCGATCACCATTTAAATTCACACTTAAACATATTTATTTCTAATACGTGAAAATTTACAGGCTATTCTGTATTCATTTTCCTGTTCAGCTATTTGAGTACACTTCAAAATTATTACCTTTGAGTTGCTGAAAAAAATCAATTATTATCCTTATACATCATATTTATAAATGAGTAAAGAGAAGGAAGAAGGTGCAAAGGAAGGTGCTAAGGAAGGTGCAAAAGAAGGTACTAAAAAAACTGCAAAAACGTCGAAGGGTCCGGAGAAGTCCAAATCATTACTTACAGACGAAAGAATTAAATTTCTCTTTGGTATTCTGATTACAGGATTTGCACTTTATCTTATTATTGCCTGTGTGGCATACCTCTTCTGGTGGAAAACAGATCAGAGCCTTCCCGATTCCGAAATTGTTTCAGGTGCAGAAGTTCAGGTTAAGAACTGGTCTGGAAAAAGCGGCCATTTCCTGGCAAAAATGATAATGGGTTACGGCTTCGGTTACGGTGCTTTCTTCATTCCGGCAATATTCGGAGCAATTGGCCTTTACATGCTCAACTTTCCAAAAATCAGACTATTCAGTCTGATTGTAAAATTCACATTTGCTGCAATTCTTATTTCCCTTATTCTTGGTTTTGTTTTCGGTCAGTTAAATGGTTATCTGATTAGCGGCCCCGGAGGTGCACAGGGCTACCTGATTACAAGGTGGATGAATTCATTTATGGGCAAAATTGGTACAGGGGTCCTTACGGCCTTTCTAACTGTTTCGTACCTGATTTTTGCCCTTAAGGTAAAACCTGAATCTTTCGGGATTAAGATCCCTGCCTTTTTAAGGTTCAGGAAAAAAGAGAATAAAATTGTTCCATCAGACGAGCTAACTCAGGCAGACGGAATAACTATTACAGAACATGATGACAATGATCTGATAACTGATCCGTCTGAGGATGAGGTTCCGGAAAACGACAAGGTTGAATTTATTGTAAAAAACACTAACATTCCCGAAGAAGAGGAAGAACCAGTTAATCTAATTCCGGAAGCTGTCCACGGAGGATCTATTATTCGTGATTTTGATAATGATGAACAGGAAGCTCCTGAAAAAGATGTTGTTCCGATTGATATCATAAGGCCTGATGCCGGAGATACACTTACCGATCAGGAGGTTCAGAAAATAATGGAGAATTATGATCCCCGGCTCGATCTTTCAAGATATAAGTTTCCACCGGTATCAATTCTTAAAGAACACAAATCGGAAAGCGCTTTTGATAACAGTGAAGTAATTGAGAATAAGGAAAATATCATCAAAATGCTTGGTGATCATAAAATAAGCATTAAAAGCATTGCTGCAACGGTAGGACCAACAGTTACTTTATATGAAATAGTCCCTGAAAGAGGTGTAAGGCTCGCCAGGATAAAATCACTTGAGGATGATATTGCTTTAAATCTTTCTGCGTTGGGAATAAGAATTATTGCCCCAATTCCCGGCAGAGGAACTGTAGGTATTGAGGTGCCAAATAAGAAACCTGAAATGGTATCTATGAGGTCACTCATAACCTCTAAAGCTTTTCAGGAAACAAAGTTTGATATAGCTCTGGCTCTGGGAAGAACAATTACAAATGAACCATATATTGTCGACCTTACAAAGATGCCCCACCTTCTGGTAGCTGGTGCAACAGGGCAGGGAAAATCTGTAGGGATAAATGCGATAATTACCTCAATACTTTACAAGAAACATCCTGCCGAGGTTAAGTTTGTTCTTATCGATCCCAAGAGGGTGGAATTACCATTATATATGAAGATCGAGAGGCATTTTCTTGCCAAGCTGCCCGACGAAGAAGACGCAATAATAACTGATACACAAAAAGTTATCAAGACCCTTAACTCATTGTGCATTGAGATGGACAACCGCCTTGAACTGCTAAAGGCAGCACAGTCCAGAAATATTAAAGAGTACAATGAAAAATTTGTTTCAAGGAAATTAAGTCCTGAAAAAGGACACAAATATCTTCCATATATTGTATTAATAATAGATGAGTTTGCTGACCTTATAATGACAGCCGGCAGGGAAATTGAAGGTCCGATAGGAAGACTTGCGCAGCTCGCAAGGGCAATTGGAATACACCTTATAATTTCCACCCAGCGTCCTTCTGCAAATATTATTACGGGTTTTATTAAGGCAAACTTCCCGACAAGGATTGCCTTCCGTGTTTTCTCGTCAATTGACTCCAGAACTATACTTGATGCAACAGGTGCCGACAGGCTTGTTGGTCGGGGAGATATGCTTGTTTCTTCAGGAAATGAACCTGTAAGGGTACAGTGCGCTTTTATAGACACCCCTGAAATTGAAGAACTTACTGACTTTATTGGTTCACAAAAAGGTTATGCCGATGCAATGCACCTTCCTGAATATGTAGACGATAGCGATTCAGGCGCACTTGATGTTGACCTCAAAAAACGCGATTCCATGTTTGAAGAAGCTGCAAAACTTGTTGTGCAGCACCAGCAGGGATCTACCTCATTGATACAAAGAAAATTATCAATAGGTTATAACAGGGCAGGCAGAATAATTGACCAGCTTGAGGCTGCAGGAGTTGTCGGACCATTCGAAGGAAGCAAGGCGAGAGACGTTCTTTGTACAGATTTTATTGCTTTGGAACAGATTTTGAAGCGTCTTGAGTAAAACAAATAAAATGAGACTGACATTTTTTTCATTTCTTTTCCTTACCCTGATAACATTTTCATCATTTGCGCAGAATGGTCAGGATGCTATGAAGCTTCTTGATAAATTCTCCTCTAATGCCCTGGGAGCCCCTTCAGTTTCGATGAAGTTTGAACTTGTGAATGTCGATCAGACAGAGAATACAATTGACACACTCATCGGGTCAATAATACTTAGTAAAGATAAATATCAGTTAGTTATGCCTGACTATACAGTCTGGTTCAATGGTGAGACTTCATGGAATTATCTTTCTGCAGAAAAGGAAGTTACAGTTACAAAACCGGATAAAAAGGATGATTCGTTCCAGAACCGCCCCTCTTCAATCTTTTCAATGTATAAAAAAGGTTATAAAACCAGGCTTATCGAAGAGAAAAAGGATTCATATATTATTGATCTCTACCCCGAAGATATTAAAAGCGACCTTCTGAGAGTAAGGCTTTCAATAGGAAAGAGCCTGATGGATCTTAAAACACTTGAATATAAAAAACGGGAAGGGATAGTTATTACGATATATGTTTCGGAATACGACCTGAAGCAAAAACCACAAGCCTCCGCATTTATTTTTCCATCAAATAAATACAAGGGAGTAGATATTAACGACATGCGCTGATACTGCATTGAAAAGATAACTTTACTCCCTTTCAGGATAAGCTATTCTTACATGGTAAATTGTTGAAAGCCGTTTCTTAAATGCTGTCTTGATATCAGAAAGATCTTTAAATGTAAGTGGCACATCTGTAAACTGCTCATCCTGCTCCTGCAAATAAATAATCTTCTCAACAAGCTCACTAATATTTTTTTCAGTATAACTTTCAAGACTTCTCGATGAAGCCTCAACTGCGTCAGCCATCATAACAATAGCAGTCTCCTTTGAAAATGGCTTTGGACCGGGATATTTGAATTCAGCTTCCTTTGTGGTATCCCTTGAATTTTGCTCAGTATATTTCCTGTAAAAATAATAGGCCACAGTAGTGCCATGATGAGTTCTGATAAAATCTATTATCTGTATGGGGATCTTGAAATTCTTTGCCAGGGTCACTCCGTTTCTTACATGATTAATTATGACTCTTACACTATCCCTTGCATCAAGTTTATCATGTGGACTAATATCATCATTCTGGTTTTCAATATAATAATCAGGATTTGCAATTTTCCCTATATCATGATATAGCGATCCTGTGCGTACAAGTAAAAGATTTGCTCCGGTTACCCTTGCTGCCTCTTCTGCAAGATTTGCAACCTGAAGTGAGTGCTGGAATGAACCGGGTGCCTCAACTGCAAATTTCCTCAGTAACGGCTGATTTATATCCGAAAGCTCAAGTAATGTCGTATCTGAAAGAAAAAGAAACTTCTGTTCAAATAAAATAATTATTGGATAACTAAATAAAACAAGAATACCATTTACTGAAAAAAACAGATAGTCTGTAAGATTAAGCTGACCGGTATTTCCTTCACTTATAAGATGAAGAGCAGTATAAAGTACCGAATAACTGAGGAGTACAACAATAGACGTATAGAATAATTTTCCGCGCCTGTAACTATTTGAAAGTGTAAAAATTGAGGTCATTCCTGAAATGAAGTTCGTAAAAACAAATTCAAAAGGTTCATTCACCATGAAAGCTGAAAGCATCAGAGTTATCAAAAGAATAAATAAGGCTAGCCTTGCATCATAGAATGTCCTAATAACAACAGGGATAATTGCAAATGGAATAAGATAAATCAGATTCATATCAGGATAGTTTCTGACTAGCCTGGTTAATAATACAAACGACAGGATTGAAAGAATTATGAAAAGGGTCTTTCTCACCACCATAAGCACCTCGGCACGGAAATGAGAAAGAAACAGGAAAAGTACAAGATAGCAGGATGATACTATCAATAAACTCCCTAGGTATTGCAGGGCATTATCTTCTTCATTATGTGGCCATATAGCCGTCACAATGAAAATGCTGCACATGAAGAAACCTAAATTTAGAAGGTTTTTCCTTGTCGGTTTCCACTGTGTGCTTACCTCAGACATCGATTAGCAGTTATAATTACACTTATTATCAGCAGCAAAAATAACTTATTTTTCTTTCGGACCCCCTAAATCCCCCAATTGGGGGACTTTAGATCTGCCTGGCTCTTGAACTTCCCCCCCTGCCCCCTTGCCATCTTGCCCCCCTGCCCCCCTAAAGGGGGGTTATAACAGCGTGCAATGTACTTACTGTATGCATGTTAATGCATTAGCCCCCCTTTAGGGGGGTTGGGGGGCAGAGTAAAAGGGAGTAGGGTTGATTAGAATGAACTTCATTATTAAATCCTAAATTTTCACTAATTTTGAATAAAAAGATTACTGATGGAAAAATATATATGCGAGAATGTCTTCGTTCCTCTCCGATCAGGCCCGTCGCACAAATCGGAAATGTTAAGCCAGATACTTTTTGGAGAAAAGTATAACGAGATTGAAAAATCAGGTAACTGGATGAAAATTGAGACACAGTTCGACAATTACACCGGATGGATAGACATTGATCATCTTCAGCAAACAATTGATACAGAAGTATCTGCCGGCAATGTACTTAACAGGCCATTATTGTGTTTCAGGAATGACAAAACAAAAATGATCCTCGAAGCCGGATGTGAAATCTATAATCCCGACTTTGAAAAAAAACAATTTTCGATTGGGGAAAATACTTATATTACTTCAGAAGATTTTAGTAACGAGTATATTGCATCGACGGATTCATTACCCGATACGGCTCTTAAATTTATTAATAGTCCATATATCTGGGGCGGAAGGATACCCTCAGGGATAGACTGTTCAGGACTTACTCAGCTTGTTTATAAAATCAATGGAGTAAAAATACCCCGCGACAGCTGGCAGCAGGCGGAAGCAGGAAGAAGCATAGACTTTATTAATGAAGCTGAGCCAGGCGATCTTGTCTTCTTCGATAACGACAGAGGGAAGATTTCTCATGTAGGGATGATTTTCTCAAAAGGTCTGGTTATACATGCATCTGGCAGAGTAAGAATTGATGTTATTGATCATCAGGGAATTTATAAACCTGAAACGGCTAAGTACTCACACCATCTCAGGATGATAAAGAGAATTCTATAATGAATGTCTGATTGTCTGAATGTCTGGGTGCAGAATAAAATTACAGAGTTTTTAACTTAATCAGAACTTAATCTTATCATTTATATAACTTATAATCCTGGCTTCCGATGCCTTAGCTTTTTGCTCAAGTTCTTCGCCTTTAGATATAATCTCTTTGACAAACTCTTTATCCTGAAGCCCTGAAGCATTGATTTTAACATTCAGGAATGCTCCCCTGACACATGCCCTGAGAGCCAGTGCACCAACACCTGAGTCTGTTATTGAATTTGGATTTCCTTTTTCGACCATTTCCTCAATTAATTCGAAACCGGAACATGCTATTTCCATAACCCTGAACGGGACCAGTATTGCATTTCTTGTTGCATCCTGAATTGCATTTGTCCTGATCTGCTTTTCCTCTTCCGATTTTTTGGGGAGATCAAATGCCTGCATGATCATATTGAATGCATCTGTATCCTCGTCAACAAGTTTCAGTAATGAATTCTGTATTGTTTTTCCTTTTTCAGCCCAAACGGAAAATACTTCCCACTTGTCATCCCATCCTCTTTTATGAGAAGAAAGATTAGCGACCATCGACCCCAACGCGGCCCCCAGTGCCCCGATATATGCTGAGATCGAACCTCCTCCTGGTGCCGGCGACTCGGATGCAGTTTCATTAGCAAAATCGTAGAGACTCATTGCAATGAGTCTCCTGCTTTGTTTTTCATTTGCGGCCATAACATATTCAATTATTTTCTCCTCAGGTTTAAACTGATGGATGTCGTTCAGTCCCATCGACCTGACAGCAATTTTAATAAGCTCTTCGTCAGAAACGCCCAATGAGCGCTGCTGTTTTGCAAGAAAATAGCGTCCTGCATCCAGCAACGATTTAAGAGGAATCAGACCGACAAGCTCCGATCCGGTAACCCTAACACCTCTCGCATCTGCTTTTCTGCAAACCTCATCAAAAGCTATATGCACCGGGGTAACAGAAATATTCGTAAGATTCATGGAGATCTGGGCTATTCCATACTCTTCAATAAACCAGCCTATTGCCTTAACTGATTTCAAAGAACCAGGAATCATAATATTCTCACCGGATGAATCTTTTAGAATTTTTCCGGTAACAGAATCTCCCTCTCTTTTTGGTCTTCCTTTTTCTCTGACATCATAAGCAATTGAATTTGCCCGCCGAGTTGAAGTGGTATTAAGATTAACATTAAAGGCAACAAGAAAATCTCTGGCACCAACTGCTGTTGCTCCTGCCCTCTCGTTGAATGAAGCCGGCCCAAAATCGGGTTTCCATGTTGGGTCAGCAAGTTTCTTCCTGAGTCCTTCATACTCACCCGACCTGCATGTTGCAAGGTTTTTTCTCTCATTGCTAAATGCTGCATTCTCGTAGCAGTAAACAGGTATTGAAAGCTCTTTACCAATCCTTTCAGCGACTTTTCTTGCTACAGCTACTGTCTCATCCATTGTTATTCCGGAAACCGGTATAAAAGGACAAACATCAGTTGCCCCCATTCGGGGATGAGCGCCATGATGCTTTGACATATCAATAAGCTCCGAAGCCTTTTTCACACATAGGAATGCTGCCTCAGAAACTGCTTCAGGTCTTCCTACAAATGTTACAACTGTACGGTTGGTATCTTTACCAGGATCAACATCAAGCAATTTTACACCATCAACAGCTTCTATAACATCTGTGATTTGCTTAATCACTGTCATGTCTCTTCCTTCACTGAAATTCGGAACACATTCAATAATCTTTTTCTCCATTACAGGCAATTTAACTTGTTTTTTTGCCCCCCTGCCCCCCTAAAGTGGGGTTAATACCTTAAAAACTAATATTATATGTTTATTTATATTAGTGCATTAGCCCCCCTTTAGGGGGGTTGGGGGGCTAACACTAAACAATCTTCCCTTTCAGTATTACAGTCTCAATCAGATTACTGCCAAATGCATACGGCATAAACTCATACGACGGTATCTCTTTTGTAATAAACACATTAGCCACTTTTCCTTTTGCAATTGACCCGTGAGTATCTGAGATCCCCATTGCATATGCTGAATTGATAGTTACTGCATTAATTACCTCCTCCGGCATCATTTTAAGCCTGATGCAACCCAGAGACATAACAAGCTTCATATTACCTGATGGGGATGATCCGGGATTATAATCAGAGGCCAGGGCAACAGGTAATCCTGCATTTATCATTTTCCTGGCCGGAGGATCATTTAACCCGAGAAAAAAAGCTGAGCCTGGTAGTAGTGTCGGCATTGTACCTGACCCCAGCAAGCTTATTATTTCCTCATCTCCTGTACATTCAAGATGATCAACAGATAAAGCATTATACCTGACACCGGTCTGGATTCCACCTGAAAAGGCAAGTTCATTAGCATGAATTTTTGGAATTAATCCGTACTTTATACCTGCCATAAGTATTCTCTCTGTATCCTCAACAGAAAAGAAACCATCGTCGCAGAAAACGTCAATATAGTCTGCCAGATTATCGGAAGCTACGACAGGTATCATCTCATTAATAATGAGATCTGTATACTCCTCCCGTCTCCCTTTATACTCTGCCGGAACTGCATGCGCACCCAGGAAAGTGGCCTTAACCTCAAGGGGTGAATTATCTTTAATTCTTTTAATCACCCTCAGCATTTTCAGTTCATCAGCTGTATTCAGTCCGTAACCGCTTTTTATTTCAACAGCTCCGGTTCCTAAACTAATAATCTCACTAATCCTTAATAACGACTGCCTGTATAACTCATCTTCAGAAGTATCATGAAGAAGTTTTGCAGAATTCAGGATTCCTCCTCCTCTTCGTGCAATCTCTTCATACGACAATCCCCTTATTTTATCTGAGTACTCAGCTTCCCTGCTTCCTGCATAAACGATATGAGTATGGGAATCGCAGAATGAAGGGAAAACATACTTCCCTGTTGCATCAATAGTCTGTATTTCATTAAAATCCAGCGAAATTTTTCCAGAATGGAGGTCAGCCATTTGACCAAAATCTACTATAATGCCGTCTTTAATAAGAAGATAAGCATCCCTGATTGAACCAATAACCGACATTTCTTCTCCGCAAACCATTTGTTTCGGGTCATCTTCAGTCTGAACAAGGCACGCAATATTTTTTATAATTAATCCCGTAAGCATTTAGTCTTAAAATTAAGGTCCTAAGGTAGCAAATATTAAAAAAAGAGGCTGTTCTTTCTAAATTTCTTTATCTTTAACACAATGAACAAAACCTTTAACTTATGAAAAAGACCCTTTCATTTTTTATTATTTCATTGTTGGTACTAACTGTTTCGGCTCAGGAAATTGAAAAGAAAACTAAGACCGGATGGAAATTCGGAGGTGCGCTTCCGGCAGTAACATACGATTCAAACCTTGGGTTCCAGTATGGCGCTTTGGTTGAATTCTTTAACTATGGTGATGGCAGCAGATATCCTGATTTCAACGACCATATATATATTGAAGCATCGCGTTTTACTAAAGGGAGCGGAATTTACAGGATCATGTTCGAATCTAACACACTGATTCCAGGTGTACACATGACATCTGACCTGAGCTACCTGCCGGATAAGGCAAGTCACTTCTACGGCTTTAACGGGTACGAATCTGTTTTCAACAAAGACTGGATGGATGCAGACATGGCCACTCCTCCATACAGAACAGCAATGTTTTACCGTTATGAAAGAGACCAGTTCAGATTCAAAAACGATTTTCAGGGAAAAATATCAGGAGCTCATTTGAAATGGAGCGGAGGATTTGCATTCCAGAATTTTCAGACAGGTTCTGTTAACATTGATAAAATCAATAAAGGGAAGGATGTTCAACTGCCTCAGGTAACTGACGAACCAGGTCTTTTTGAAAGATATCAGGCACTCGATATTATATCCGCCGATGAGGCTAAAGGTGGATGGGTAAATACTCTGAAGGCAGGCCTTATCTACGACAGCCGCGATAACAGGCCTAACCCGATGAAAGGAGTCTGGACTGAAATTGGTGTGGAAATGGCTCCCGGCTTCATGGGTAACGACTGGGCTTTTTCAAAAATGTTTATCACCCACCGTCAGTATTTTACACTTATTCCTGAAGACCTTTCATTAGTATACAGGTTAGGATACCAGGCTACCCTCACAGGTACAACTCCATTTTTCTTTCAGTCTCAGGTTATTACATCAATGCTTACAGGTGCAACATCTGAAGGATTGGGAGGATCATCAACATTAAGAGGTGTACTCAGGAACAGAGTTGTCGGAGATGCATTCTTCATGGGTAATGTTGAACTTCGCTGGAAACCTGTTTATTTCACATTCCTGAAACAGGACTGCTACCTGGGTCTAGATTTATTCTATGATTTCGGACGCGTGACTAAGAACATCAAACTCCCTGATAATCTTGAAAGTAATTTTAATTCGTATTACGAAGGGGCAGAAAATTTTGATGATTTCTTCAGACCTGGCACAGAGAAATTTCACCAGGATGCCGGTATTAGCATTATGCTTGCAATGAACCGGAATTTTGTGGTAGCAATTGATATTGGTAAGGCATTTAACGAACAGGATGGAAATATCGGATTCTCGATAGGTTTGAATTATCTGTTTTAGTAGAATAAACTGCCTCACCCCCTCCTGTCCCCCGCTCCCGGGAGAGCGGGGGATGACGATAAATCGATTATTTCTTCAAGTCCCTCCCTCCCGGGGGAGGGATTTAGGGAGAGGTTTCCATTTAAAATCCTTTTAGGAAATATCCTAAACCTACACCAAGGTAATTGCCAATAATATAGCCTAATATACCAACTGTTATTCCTGTAATAATTACATCCTTGTTCTTCAGGGCTCCCGCCACTACAGGAACAAATGGCGGTGAAAACACAAACGCAGTTGTTGTAATTAGATAATCATCTGCATTGACCCTGAAGATCCTGGACAGAATAAGATGAAGAATCAGTGATCCGAAATAGGCATATGATATGTAGGCAAATAATCCAAGAAAGCCAATGCTGAATATAACACCCAGATCGGCCATTGATGCAACCGTAAATGAGAAAACAAGAATAAAATACATCCCAAGCTGAAAAGTCTTTTCTATCCTGTTAATCCGGTTTATAAGTGATGCTGCTACGGCTAATGTCGTGATAGATAATATTACAACCACCATCTGTGAAATTTTCGGTAGCAATAAGCTTATCCCGAATGAGATTATAAAGATGAGCAAAGCCAATCCAAGTGCATTCAGCAGAGGCAATATCCTTCCTTTCCGGAACATTCCTGTATAGTCTTCAAAACTCTCGGCTTCTTCAATCATTGCCTCCGTGACTTCAGCCTCTCCATTTTTTTTAAAGGGAGGCAAAATAGCCCGAAATAATTTTGGTCCTGCAGTAATAAAGAATATTATAGTTATTGCACCTACTATCATATCATAGGTGCTTGTCATTACAAAAAGATTAGGATCAACACCCAGCGCCACTTTTAAAGAAACGAGGTTTGGTGTTCCACCTGTATATACACCGACAAGCATACCTGCAACTTTCCATGAATCGGGAACCACATTTTTAAATATAAAATAGCCTGAAGAAACGATTACAACAACCGAAACAAGCGCTAGTATCATTGAAATAAACCCTTCTTTGGCAAATCTGAACCACCGCTTAATGTTGAGCGAAAAAAGCAGTAGTGGAAATGACAGAGGTACAATTATTGAAACAAGCATATCCTGGACCGAGGCTATTGAGTTCACATAGCTATCTGCCTGACTTATGGTACCAGCTCCGAGCAGTGCCTGCAGTTCTGTATCAGGGAGTGCTGCTCTTCCCTGCAGGGCAAGGTTGTAAGCGTCTGATCCGCTTGGAAATAATCCGACGCTTCCAAGTAAAAGACCGAATCCATATGCCAGAACAATTGATCCAAGTTTCTTAAGAACAGACCATCTTTTGCATAAATAAATTATGACAAGGGGAAAAGCAAAATAAAACAAAATCAGAAGTATAATTTTAATCATAGCTTTCCGGCATTAGTTAGTTCAAATATAAAAAAAGCGACTCACGTTTAGGTGAGTCGCCTGAAAAATAGGTTTTTATACTTAATTACTTCTTCTTCCTGTTCATTTCCTTTTCTTTCTCATCGCATTCGCATTCCTCAAAACTTTTCTGGTATTGCTCAATTGCCTTGTTGCTCATACCCATACTTGAGAATCCGCCGTCGTGAAAGAGGTTTTGCATCGTAACTTTTCTTGTAAGATCCGAGAAGAGGGCCACACAGTAATCAGCACACTCAGCGGCAGTTGCATTTCCGAGAGGAGACATCCTTTCAGAAAAATCCAGAAGTGAATCGATACCATGAACGCCACTACCTGCCGTTGTAGGGGTGGGCGACTGGGAAACAGTGTTGATTCTGACGCGTCTGTCGCGACCATAAATATAGCCAAAGCTTCGGGCAATAGACTCCAGAAGAGCCTTCGCATCGCCCATATCGTTGTAACCTGAAAGTGTTCGCTGGGCTGCTACATAGGACAGTGCCACAACGGAACCCCACTCTTTGATTGCATCGAGTTTATATGCTGTCTGAAGGACCCTGTGAAAACTCAGTGCTGAAATATCGAATGTCTTAAGCATGTTTTCATAACTCGTATGTTCATATGGGATATCCTTTCTCACATTCGGCGACATTCCAATTGAATGGAGCATAAAATCGAATTTACCCCCGAATATTCGCATACTTTCAGTAAGCAGGTTTTCAATCTCATCCATTTTTGTGGCATCAGCAGGAATAACCTGACTTCCGGTAATTTTTGCGAGTTCGCTTATTGTCCCGAGCCTCAAAGCAACGGGTGAGTTGGTAAGAACCAGTTCAGCTCCTTCTTCCCAAGCTTTAAGAGCAACCTGCCATGCAATTGATTTCTCGTTTAGGGCACCAAAAATGATACCTTTTTTACCTTTTAGTAAACCTTCTTTCATTGTAATTTATAATTATTCATTTAATTAATTGCAGCGTTCAGAAGTTCCCTGGCATTCTTCAATGATGTCTCGGTAACCTCACTTCCGCTTAATAATCTGGCTACTTCCAGAATCCGTTCATCTTCTGATAACAACTTAACCCTCGTAATTGTTGAGTCAGCTGTATCATCCTTGTAGACATGATAGTGTTTTGTTCCCCTCGATGCAACCTGAGGCAGGTGGGTAATGTTGATCACTTGCATATATTTTCCCATTGCAGAAAGTATCTGACCGACTTTATCAGCAACCTCCCCTGAAACTCCTGAGTCTATTTCATCAAAAATAATTGTTGGAAGACTATTGTTTTTTGAGAGTAAAGATTTAAGACTAAGCATAACCCTCGATAATTCACCTCCTGATGCAATCTTTGCAAGATTCTCAGGAGCAATCTGCTTATTTGCAGAAAATAAGAAGTCCGCCTGATCAATTCCGGAAGGATGAAAATCTGATGATTGAATTAGTGAGATCCTGAATTTTGCATTTGGCATTCCAAGCTGCTTCAATATTTCTGTAACCCTAAGCTCAATTTCAGGTATAACCTTTCTTCTTTTATCAGAGATTTGGTCTGCCATGTTTTTCATTTTGCTCATCTCCTCTGCCAGCAATACTTCAAGACTGGCAAGATGATCATCGCTCGATACAATAGAATTAACAAGATCCGAGATTTCTTCTTTTTTCTTAAGAAGTTCCGACAGATTTCCCACCCTGTGTTTCTGTATCAGTGAATACAATGTATCAAGGCGGCTGTTCACCTGTGCAAGACGCTGAGGATCTGCATCAATAGATAATGAAAGGTTTTCTATCTCAACAGCCAGATCATCGAGCTCAATCAATGAGGACTCTGTTCTTGTCATCAGAGTTTCACCGTCGGGAATGAATGACCTGATTTTACCAAGATTCAGTTTAACTTCCCGGAGCATTTTCAGTATTGAGATCCCCTCTCCTGAAAACAGAGCTGACGAACCGCTTAAAGCAACTTTAATCTCTTCGGCGTGACTCATAAGCTCCTGCTCAGTTTCAAGTTCCTCCTGCTCCCCTTCCTTCAATTTTGCTTCATCAAGCTGCTTAAGCTGAAACTGGTAATACTCGAGATCAGCTCTGTTTTTGTCAGCCTTTTCTTTTACTCCGTTAAATTCTTTTCTAAGCTTAATAAAACCTGTATAGACTAACTTGTAATCATTCCTTAAACCTGAAGTGCCTGCAAATGAATCGATAAGATTAAGCTGAAAGGTATTGTCATTAAGCATCAGGGTCTGATGCTGGGAATGAATATCTATAAGTTTATCGCCCAACTCCTTAATTAAACCTACTGTTACCGGAGTATCATTTATAAAAGCCCTCGACTTTCCTGCAGGATTAATTTCCCTTCTGAGGGTGGTTACTTTTTCATAATCAAGCTCATTGGATGCAAAAAAATCATCAAGTTCATATTCGTCGATACGAAAGCTTCCTTCCACTATACATTTTTCATTCTTATCAAGAAGAACAGCTGAGTCGGCTCTTGATCCAAGAATTAAAGAGAGTGCTCCAAGAAGAATTGATTTACCTGCTCCGGTTTCGCCGGTAATAATCGTCAGTCCGTTCTCAAATTCAACGTCCAGCTCCCTTATAAGCGCATAGTTTTGAACGAAGAGTTTTACAAGCATAAATATTCTAAGGATTAATTGCCGAATTTATTTTTTCGTATTTTGCCTTATTTGCAGGATCAATCTCTACAAGGATCTGTACAATACGACTTTTTTCTTCGGGAAAACCACCGGAAAACACATTTACAACCTCATCAGTTTTTGCTTCCAGTATAACCTGCAGAAAATACAAGTAAGGGTCGGGTTTTCTCCTGTAAACATCCTGGAGGAGCCGTGCACTTTCAACCATACTATTTCGTGCCTCATTTATCTTCGATTCCATTTTGTCGAGTCCATAGATATTATACTCGTAAACGAACTGTCTTACAGGCTCATACTCTTTATCTAGGATATTTTTAACAAGCCAGTACCTGTTTTTGTTTCTTGAGCCATCGAATGGCTTCCAGCCCTGCTCCGGAGCATTCTGCGCATTGGTAACAATTTTCTCTGCCATCTGGAAAAACTCTGTTCCTCCGAGAAATGAAAATGAATCATAGTCAATGCCAAGTATTATATAGCTATAGTATGCCAGAACAGATACAAGATTAGATCTGTGAGTCCCCGGGTCAAATTCAAGAGGCGAAAACTCAACATACTTGAACTGAAAATTATTATCGATGAAATTAAGCATCGTGGAATTGTATGTTGAATTGAATATAGGACGACGCAGCTGAATCTGTATAGTCCCTTTAAATTCATCGGCAGACAATTGTTCATTGAGGTTTATAAGAACATTACAGTCAATACGTTCCGCATAACTAAACACATGATTAGTCCAGACAGTATTATTCATGAAATCATAAATATCGCGCTGCATTGTTTCGAATACCTGTCGGTTTGATCCCTGTATCCGCTGGGCAGAAATCTGAACATTGCAGTTAAGCTCCTGTGCATAAAGACCCGCAGGTAATAAAACCAGAAATAAATGGAGAAAATATTTTTGAAAGCGCAATGATGCCATTCTGTTAAATTATTTAATCATTGAAATAATCTTGCCGAGAATATCTCTTGCAGCCTCTTCTTTAGATTTTAACTCAAATTTATCAATATTATTGTATTTGTCAATGATCGTTATCTTGTTTGTATCATGACCAAACCCGGCTCCTTTTTCTCTTAAAGAATTCATCACGATTATATCCAGGTTCTTTCTTCGTATTTTTTCTTTTGCATTGTCAATCTCATTGTCAGTCTCAAGTGCAAATCCGGCAAGAATCTGAGTTTCTTTTTTTATTTTCCCCAGGGAAGCGGCAATGTCAGTTGTGGGTTTCAGATGTAAAATAAGTTCGTTTCCGTCTTTCTTGATCTTTTTGCCTTTTAATTCAGCGGGTGTGAAATCTGCAACTGCTGCAGACAAAATTGCTATATCACAATTCGGAAAATGTTTTAATGTTTCATTTGCCATTGATTCCGCAGTTACAACATCAGTTACCTTAACCGACTGATTTTCTGGAACAATGGATACAGGACCGAGTATAAGGTGAACTGATGCACCAAATCCGGCAGCTGCATCTGCCAGAGCTATACCCATTTTACCCGAAGAATAATTGCTTATAAAGCGAACCGGATCAAGAGGTTCCCTTGTAGGTCCTGCGTTTATCAGGATCTTTTTTCCTGCGAGAGGTTCAGAGATTTTTTTTTTTGTAAAGAAGTTCTTTATCTCCTTTACAATATCTTCCGGCTCTGCCATTCTTCCTTTTCCTGTCAACCCGCTTGCAAGTTCGCCGGAAGTAGGTTCAAGGATTGAATTGCCGAAAGCTTTAAGTGTTTCGATATTTATTATTGTTGCAGGATGATTCAGCATGTCGAGGTCCATTGAAGGAGCTACAAATACCGGGCAGCGTGCAGATAAATATGTTGTCAACAAAAGGTTGTCGGCTACACCATTTGCCATTTTTGCGATAGAGTTGGCAGTTGCCGGGGCAATCAAGAAAAGATCGGCCCATAAACCCAGATCAACATGACTGTTCCAGTCGCCATTGGCCGGATTATAAAATTCAGTGAGAACAGGGTTTTTGGATAAAGTTGCCAGAGTAAGAGGTGTTATAAACTCCTTTGCATGCTCAGTCATAATAACTTTTACTTCAGCACCATCCTTAACAAGCAACCGGATGATAGTTGCAGTTTTATAAGCTGCAATACCTCCGGTTAAGCCGATAAGAATATGTTTGCCTTTCAGCATTTCGTCCAAAATTACTTCAGTTTGGCAGTCGGATCGGTGTTTCTGTAGAAAATTTTTCCTTCTTCAAGTTCCTGGAGAGCAATGAGAGTCGGTTTTGGAAGTCTCTCGTAAAATTTAGATATTTCAATCTGTTCACGGTTTTCAAAAACCTCCTCAAGATTATCTGTGTATGATGCAAACTCCTCAAGCTTTTTATTGAGCTCCTGCTTCATTTCAACAGAGATCTGGTTCGATCTTCTTGAAACGACAATAACTGTCTCATAAATATTTCCGGTTCCCTGAGTCATCAGGTCAAGATTGCGTGTAACTGTTGTTACCGGAGCTGCTGATTTTCTGTAATCCATACTATTTAAATTATTTTACAACGGTTTCTGTGCTATTGGTATATTCAAATATTTACTTGTCTTCTGATAAATTGAGTTAACATCCTTAGCATATTCAGTCTTAGGGAATTCTTCCATAAAAGAATAATAATCGTCAAGTGCTGCCTGATATCGCTCTCTTTGTTTGATTTTAAGGCTGTTGAATGCATACATATAGAGCGAATTCAGCTTTAAAAACATCAGCTCCTCCCTGTTTTTTGTATTTGGGAATTCCTTAAGACTGTTATTAAGAGCAACAACTGCAGCCTTATATTGTTTCATATCGTAATAAAGCTTTGCACTCAGATATGATTTTTCAACAAGTGCATCCTCAAGGTCTTTTACATATTTTTTGCTTTCCTCAACTTTTGGGCTCGAAGGATATCTCACGGCAAAAATTTTGAAGCCTTCGATAGCGCTTCTTGTACTTTGCTGATCAAGTTCAGGACGCAGGGAGATTTTCATATCGCACAAAGCGGCAAGGAAATTAGCATCTTCAGCATGTACTCCGAAAGGGAACTGCTCAACAAATGCTTTATAATAACTCCCGGCCATCATGTAATCCTTCATCCCATAATAACTCTGAGCATTCATCCAGTTGAGCTCCTCGGCTTCATCAGTTGCACGGTATCTTGGAATAATCTGAGTAAGCAGCTCTGAAGATTTAACATACTGACCTGCATCATAATACTCCTTTGCCTTTGCTTTTTTCAATTCAAAGTCAGTACTCTTAAGAATCTTATCATACTCCCCACAGGAGCTGGCCAACACTAAAACAATCAGTACAATATATAACCTGAACCTCATAAAAAAAATTGTTGCGCAAAATTACAGAAAAAATTTCATTTCAGAGATAAAAACGGAAGAATAATGGTTTTATTATAGACAGAAGACCGAAGTCAGCCTCCTTCGCCAAGGCTATGGAGGCTAAAAGAAGACCGAAGTCGAAGCGCAGCGGAGACCCTGCCTCAGCGGGAAACGATTACGGAGGATATGACTGCAAGACCTCAAGACTGCAAGACTGCAGGACATTTTTTAGAAATTAGGTATAAATAGGTATGATGATCTTATCCATAATATCTAATTTTGTGAAAAATTTAACAGCTGTCAAAATGGATATTTTTGAAAAAGTCAAAAAGAATAAAGGTGCTTTAGGTCAGCACGCATACTTCGCTGATGGATATTTTATGTTTCCAAAACTTGAAGGAGAGATTGCACCCAGAATGAAGTTCAGAGGGAAAGAGGTACTTACCTGGAGTCTGAACAATTATCTGGGACTTGCCAATCTTCCTGAAATAAAAAAGGCAGATGCGGAAGCTACTAAACAATACGGTCTCGCATACCCCATGGGCGCCAGAATGATGTCAGGTCAAACTACAATGCATGAAAAGTTTGAGAAAATGGCAGCAGAATTCACTCATAAGGAGGCTTCATATCTGCTCAATTTCGGCTACCAGGGAATGGTTTCGATTATTGATGCCATGGTTGACAGGCACGATGTTATTGTATATGATTCAGAAGCTCATGCATGTATAATGGATGGACTCAGGCTTCACATGGGAAAACGGTTTGTTTATCATCATAATGATATTGATGATTGTGACAAACAACTTCAGAGAGCTACCAAGCTAATTGAAAAAACAAACGGGGGGATACTGGTTATAACAGAAGGTGTTTTCGGTATGGCCGGAGACCTGGGAAAACTCGATAAAATTGCAGCTCTTAAAAAGAAATATAATTTCCGTTTACTTGTTGACGATGCACATGGTTTTGGAACAATGGGAAAAACGGGAGCAGGAACCGGAGAACATTTTGGAGTTCAGGATCAGATTGATATATATTTCGCAACCTTTGCCAAATCGATGGCTGGCATAGGAGGCTTCGTGGCAAGTACAAAAGAGGTTGTTAATTACCTCCGTTTCAATCTTCGTTCACAGATTTATGCCAAATCGCTGCCGATGGCAATGACATTAGGAGCGATTAAGAGACTTGAACTGATTCAGTCCCACCCGGAATACAAAGAGAAACTATGGAAAATTGTTGATGCACTTCAGAAAGGACTAAAAGAAGGCGGATTTGATCTTGGCAAGACAGAATCACCTGTAACACCCGTTTTTATGAAATGTCCGCTTTCTCAGGTCACACAGATGATTTATGATCTCCGTGAAAACCATGGTGTTTTCTGTTCAGCTGTTATTTATCCGGTTGTTCCCAAAGATGTTGTAATGCTAAGGCTTATACCTACTGCTGATCATACACTCGAAGATGTCGACTACACAATTAAAGCTTTCAAGGCGATAAAGTCAAAAATCGACAATGACGAATATCCTCATGAAATGGCCGATTTCAATAAGTAATAAAAAGGATTAAATCCTGAGCTGCATCTAACGCGATGCAGCTTTTTTTTTATCTTATTTCGAACAAAACAACTCTTATCAGGGTTATTACTTTCAATACCTGAAAAATATAATAATCAGATCTCAAGAATCGCAACCATTTTTTGAACAACAGATATGGAAATAATCAAAAATAGCCCGAACAGTAATCTGCTTAAAGGCTATAATATGCTTCTCTATTTTGCAGGGAGTATGATTATGTATGAACCATCTGAGGAATGTATCACCGATTTCTGGACAAACGGAGTACTTAAAAAACTTCCTGTTACAAGTTTAAACCCGAATTTCATAAAGGCGGCCTCGCAACTCAGGGAATCCTGTATTGATAAAAAAGTATGCGGGAAAGCTATGCGTGAAGATTATCTGAATCTTTTTGCAAGGGAAAAAATAACACCCACCTCTCCTTTTGAATCTAACTTCCTTGCCAACAGGAATGAAATTAAAGAGAACCCAGTGGCAGGTGTTTCAGAGTTTTACCAATCGTACGGATGGGTTTCAAAATTTAAAGGAAAAATCAGCGACGATCATCTTGGAATTGAACTCCTGTTTCTGACTCTTCTTCTTGACAAGTATATGATTCTCGATGATGATGCGTGCAGGCGGGAAATGAAAAAAGAGATTCAAAGGTTTCTAAGTCAGCATCTTTTATGGTGGCTTCCTCAATGGAATGAGAGGGTCCAGTCTAACTCCGGAACGCTTTGCTTCAAAGGAATCGGAACATTGATACTTGCGTGTTGTGAAGATATCTATTCGATCATGGACCTGAAAGAATATCAGGATGTTTCAGTTCATACACTCAAAAATTAGGATTGAAAAAGGTGTTGATTGCACCTATATAATATTCCCTCCAGCCTTCTGCAATATCGTTAAACTCCTCATCAGGAATATTTGAATGTTCTACCGTAACCTGAGAGTTTTCCCTGTCAGGAGTAATATTAATAGTTACCAGTGATTTTTCCGGCTGATCGCCGAAATACCACTCCTGGACAATCTTTCTGTCCTGAACAAATTCAATATTTTTTCCTGTAATATCACCTTCCCATAGAGAAAATTCGCTTCCCGGTTCAGTACTCATCTGCGCCGGATAGCCGGACCATAACTCAATAGTATACGGATTTGTAAGGGCCGAATAAACATCGGCTGGCTCGGCATTTATTTTGAATGTTTTCTTAAAAGTCTTCATCCTAAAAATGGATTAATTTTATTTTTTCTCTGTGGCTCTCTGTGTCTTCTCTGTGGAACTCTGTGTAAGTTCTTGAAATTCCTAGTTACACAGAGAGCCAGAGAGATTTTACTACTTCAGTTCTGATAAATAACGCTCAGCATCAATTGCCGCCATGCAACCCGATCCTGCTGCCGTAACCGCCTGACGGTAATGCATATCCTGCACATCTCCTGCCGCAAATACACCAGGTACTTTTGTCTTTGAGGTACCCGGAATTGTTTTTATATAACCAACCTCATCGGTATCTAGGTACTTTTTAAAGATCTCAGAATTTGGGGTATGACCAATTGCCAGGAAAAATCCGTCGATACTGATTTTTACTTTCTCCTCAGCGGGAGTGCCTTTTTTCTTCACAAGAGTTGCTCCTTCCACACCATTCTCTCCAAAAAGATCAATTGTCTGATGCTCCCACAGTACTTCAATGTTTTTGGTATTAACCACCCTGTCCTGCATTGCTTTTGAGGCCCTGAGTTCATTTCTTCTGACTATCAGGTACACCTTTCTGCATAAACCTGCCAGATAGGTAGCTTCTTCTGCAGCAGTATCTCCGCCGCCAACAACTGCCACATCTTTACCGCGGTAGAAAAAGCCGTCGCATGTTGCACAGGCCGAAACACCCTGTCCTGCATATTTCGTTTCAGCTTCCAGACCAAGATATTTGGCAGTAGCACCTGTTGAAATTATAACTGCGTCTGCTTCAATTATTTTATTCTCGTCAATCGTAACTTTATGAACCCTGCCGGAAAAATCCACAGCTGTTGCCACTCCAAACCTGATCTCGGCACCAAACCGTTCTGCCTGTTTCTTAAGATCCTCCATCATTTCAGGTCCTGTCACTCCGTCGGGATAGCCCGGGAAATTATCAACCTCGGTAGTTGTTGTAAGCTGTCCTCCCATCTGCATCCCTGTATATAGCACAGGTTTAAGATTAGCTCTTGAGGCGTAAATAGCTGCAGTATAGCCAGCTGGTCCTGAGCCTATTATAAGACATCTTACTTTTTCAGTATTTTCAATCTGTGTGTTCCTTGGATTTTCTTTCTGAAGATCCATTGGTTTGAATATTTCCATGTCTGTTCTTAAAATTTTTATTCGCAAATATAATCAGTTTTTAGGTTCATTTTTATATAATCCTGTATAATTAAATAAGGTGATTATTGAAACAAAAAGGCGTTTTATGGATGCATTGGCTATGTTGCAATTTTGAGTAAACAATAGTTTAATTGCCGGAAGCAAGGACATAATAAAGACAGGAAATTGCCATTTTGGATAATATTAATAAATTGCAGGAAACGGGAACAGATAAAAGGCTTTTATACCCGGACAAATGAGAAATTAGTACTTACATTTTACAGACTTACACGCAGAATAATGTTGTTTACCCCTGAAAACTTTCAGGGGTATAAAATAGTTAGCAGTCAGGCTGGAAAAACCGGTCAAACTAAGCAAGACCTATTTAACAAAAATAAGTATGACATAATGAAGAACAAAAAAAGCACTTATATAATTGTTTCAATCTCATTATTCGTTGGACTATTACATTTCGTCTTTGGTCCTGATTATCAGGGAATTTTCAAGCATTTTATTCGTGGATATTTAATTGACATTCTGCTACCTATGAATCTATACTTATTGATACAAATATCACTAAGAAAGAACATATCAGTAAATAAATCCCGAATCATAGGTGCACTATTTACTGTTGCTTTTGGAACATTAGTCGAAATAATGCAACTTTATGAAATTGAATTTCTTGGCAG